>Ga0210391_10002880_pt1 | contig 14755 bp, 15 predicted proteins | sample IncBWC12OmetaG_FD_160573 | JGI IMG/M metagenome (GOLD analysis project Ga0210391, IMG submission 160573) | Forest soil microbial communities from Barre Woods Harvard Forest LTER site, Petersham, Massachusetts, United States - Inc-BW-C-12-O ... | reverse complement strand
TGTTGGGTAGTGAAGCGTTGGAATGACCGTTTCAAACGGTCAATCCAGCTTCTATCTACAGATGAGGTGTCGCATGGAAACTATCTTGATCATTGTCCTGGTGCTGTTTTTGCTCGGTGGCGGAGGCTGGGGATACTCTCGTTGGCGCCGCTAGATTGGGATCACAGAATGAACGCGTAACCATATGGAATGATCGCGTCAGCAGGATGCATGTGGAAGTTCGACTCTAAAGATAGACTCACCAACCCGCTTCAGGCTTCCTGACTAGGTCAGCCCACCTGAAGTCTTCCCCTCTTAGATTCTCCGGAAAGCCGGTGTCTGATGCCTTCGGATGCGATTCTGCACGAAGCCCAGCAACTCCACAACGTGAGCGATCGTCTCGACTCGCTGGCTGACGAACATCCTGTCATTTCAGAAGCCCTCATCACCATCTCAGGAAACGTTCGTCATACTGCGACGTTGCTGGAGGTGCTTGTTGTTACGAAAATGGAGCCACCCTCGGGACCTGGTCCCGCGAATGCCTGATTGGTTATCTTCTGTTGAACGACGTTAGAGCCATCGAGAACAGATTCTCCGCGCTGTCCGTATTGATTTTATGAAGAAGAAGAAGAACAGCAAAAATCGGCTGGAGATCGCGAGGAAGATCATTTCCGACGTTAATAAGGAAATGCAGAAACCGCGATTGACGGAGTCAGTCCGCAACGACGGGAGATATCAGACTGCACCAGTCGCCAAAGAACTCTTATCTGATAGAGACGTTACGGAAAATCGCGCCTGACGATGGGCGGATCACATACTCTCAATCCGCAGACGGTTAAGTGGGGAAGCGATGCGAGCCGCGTGGTACGACGCCTTATTGGATTACTTGATTATTTCTAAATAGATCGTGATCCGGGCACGATCAATACACCTCCCTGCCTGGGCCACACATGGGGCTTGCGATCGAACGGCGACTGTTCTCGCAGCCAGGAATAGGCTCGAGTGGAATTGTGGGCTTATCCTAGCTATCTGTCCGACATGACGTTGATCTCCTACATCCACGTGCTTTCGGCAGCGTTTTTGATGGGATTGGCGGCGGCCGCGCCGATGGGGCCTGTCAACATGCTGGCCGTCCGTCGCGGCATGCTCGGTGGTTGGCGCCATACTCTCGCCTGTGGAATCGGTTCCGTCACTGGAGATCTAGTCCTCTTCTCTCTGGTCCTCCTTGGGGGTCACTACCTCTTTTCCGACCTGTCCAACCCGACGCTCCAGACCTTCATGACGGTCATCGGCCTAATCGTCCTGCTTCCGCTGGGGATCTACTTCCTTGTGCGTGCAGTCAAGGATCCCCTGCGGGCCTACGCCAGCGCTCGCCAACACTGGGACGAAGAAACGATCCCCGCGCATCTGGTCGCCGAACTCGCCGAGTGTGTCGCCCTCACCATCTTCAATCCCTTAACCATTGCCTACTGGGTTGGCGTCACCTCCAACTGGCTCCCTTTTGCTCATTCAGTTTTGGGCCACAATGCCGCGGGGTGGGGAATCCTGATGGTCGCCGCCGGCCTGATGGCCTGGTTTACCGCGCTGATCGTCGCCGTTCGCTTTCTCCGCCACTGGATCGGCCCGATCTTCTTCCAAATCGTGAATGCCATCCTGGGCCTTATCCTCCTTGGCTTTGCCACTTTTTGTGCGATACTGCTATTCCGCCATTTCCCGCACTAACACGAAGCGTTCTCAACGTCCGGGTGTCTCAAAGAGCGCATCATCTTTGCACTCCGTTGAAGAGGATCTGTGAGGGGTTCTCAAAAGGAAAATCCCCGATTGTTCTTGAGGGTGTTTATTCGGCTGCTTCACCTTGCTGGAGCGGGGGTATCGACCGGCCTTTAATCAGCCGTAGAAACAAGTTGGATAAGCTGTCTGAGGAACGATGACAACACCTGACACCGATAATGCGGTTCAACCTTCAGCCACAGCCGGCTTGAGGAAAGCTGATAGCGTTGCCCAACTAAACAGTCTTCCAGACCAGCCTCCGATTCCGCCGAAGGCGAAAGACCACAGTATCCATGTCTCACCCGCTGTCCTTGATGCCGCCAGGAAGGACGGCGAAGAACTGCTCCGCTCTTTGCGGACGTCCCCCCGGGGCCTGACGCAAACGGAAGCCGAAGAGCGAGTGCGAACGACAGGGCCAAACGAGGTGGCGCAGGAGCGGCGGCAAGGCTGGCCAATCCGTCTGCTGAAAATCCTTCGCAACCCGCTGGTGGTTCTGCTGGCGATTCTATCGTCCATCTCCTTTGCTACCGGAGACGCGCGCGCCGGAACTGTGATGGCAGCCATGGTGGTGCTCGGCGTTGCGCTGCGCTTCCTGCAGGAGGCCCGGGCAGACGCGGCCGCCGCAAAGCTCAAGGCCATGATTCATGTGACCGCGACCGTCATTCGTGATGGCAACGCGCGAGAGATGCCCCTGCGCGACCTGGTTCCAGGGGACATCATCAAGCTCGCCGCCGGCGACATGATCCCGGGTGATGTGCGCATCATCTCTTCGAAAGACCTCTTCGTCAGTCAGGGTAGCCTCACGGGGGAATCGCTTCCGGTCGAGAAGTTCCACGAGCCGGAACTGAGAACTGTGAGCTCACCCACCGAACTCAACAACACCTGCTTCATGGGGACGAGCGTTGAAAGCGGTACCGCGACAGCAGTCGTTGTAGTGACGGGAGTCCGCACCTACCTCGGCAGCATGGCCGGTTCGATCACCGCCGAGCCGCCACCGACCAGCTTCGACAAGGGCCTCAGCCGCTTTACATGGCTCATGATCCAGCTCATGGCTGTCATGGTGCCTCTGGTCTTCCTCATCAACGGTTTCACCAAGCACGATTGGAAAGGCGCCTTTTTCTTTGCACTGGCGGTCGCAGTGGGCCTTACCCCCGAGATGCTGCCCATGATCGTCTCTGTCTGCCTCTCTAAGGGGGCGCTCGCGATGAGCCGCAAGAAAGTGATCGTCAAGCGTCTCAATGCCATTCAGAACTTCGGAGGCATGGATGTATTGTGCACCGATAAGACCGGAACGCTCACCGAAGATCGCGTCGTCCTCCAGCGTCATTGCAACGTTGCGGGCCGGGAGACTGAGGAAGTGCTCCTCGATGGCTACCTCATCAGCAATTTCCAGACGGGCCTCAAGAACCTGCTTGATCGGGCGATTCTAGATAGTCCGGACTTCCAAGATCAGGTGTTGGTCGCAAAGTATAAAAAGCTGGACGAGATCCCTTTCGACTTCACACGACGCATGATGTCCGTCTTGGTTGAAGATCCTGAAGGAAAAGCAATCCTTTTAACCAAAGGCGCTCCCGAAGAGGTCTTCCATCAATGCTCTCACTTCGAACTGGACGGAAAGCTGTCACCGATGGACCTCAACCTGATGAGGGGATTGAGGGAAGAATACGAAAGCCTCAGCAACGATGGTTTCCGGGTCTTAGCTGTGGCGACAAAGGAACTATCGGGGAAGAAGGTTTGCGCAAAGGATGACGAATGCGATCTCGTGCTTAAAGGGTATGTCGCGTTTCTGGATCCACCTAAGAAAAGCGCAGCTCTTGCCATCGAGGCACTGCACAAGCATGGCGTGGCAGTGAAGATACTCACCGGCGACAACCACCTCATCAGCCGCAAGGTGTGCGGCGATGTCGGCCTCTCGGCAGACCTCATGCTCCTGGGCGCAGATGTGGAGAAGATGTCCGACGCCGAACTGTCCGAGGCGGCGGAGAAGACGACGCTTTTCGCCCGCCTCTCTCCTGCCCACAAGCAGCGAATCGTTCACGTCCTCCGGGTCAAGGGACACGTCGTCGGATTCCTGGGAGATGGAATCAACGATGCTCCCGCATTGCGAGCCGCGGACATTGGCATCTCGGTCGATACGGCTACCGACATTGCCAAAGAGTCGGCTGACCTGATCCTGCTGGAAAAAGACCTCATGGTGCTGGACGGGGGCGTGATCGAAGGGCGGAAGGTCTTCGCCAACATTGTTAAGTACATTCGGATGGGCGCGAGTTCCAACTTCGGAAATATGTTCAGCGTGCTGGGAGCAAGCGCCTTTCTCCCCTTCATTCCGATGGCTCCAATTCAGGTGTTGACGAACAACCTCCTGTACGACTTCTCACAAATTCCGATCCCAACAGACTCAGTGGACGAAGAGCAGGTGACCCGGCCGCGGCCCTGGAATATCGGCGAGATCAAGCGGTTCATCCTTTTCATCGGACCAATCAGCTCGATCTTCGACTATACGACCTTCTTCGTCATGCTCTATCTCTTCAAGTGCTGGGACCCATCCCGCGCGTCGGTATTTCAGACCGGCTGGTTCGTCGAGTCGCTGATGACACAGACACTTATCATTCACGTCATTCGCACGAATAAGATTCCATTCATCCAGAGCCGGGCGAGTTGGATGCTGACGGTCACAACGTTGTCCATCATGGCCTTGGGAGCATGGTTGCCGTATTCGCCGCTTGCTTCTTCGCTAGGTCTCGTACACCTGCCTCAGATGTACTGGCCTATTCTGATGATCACACTGCTTAGCTATGTAGGCCTTACGCAAACGATCAAAATCTGGTTGCTCAGAAGAAAGTGGATCTGAGCCGGAAAATGGAACTTCGAGATCTGGGAGAAGAGACAGGAGATTGCAAACGTCTGATGGCTGTTTCCGCACAATGATGTCCCTCCAGGGTATCCATCAATCGTGAGCAAAATGGAACAGATGGTGGTTTCTGAAGGTGCAATGCTCTTCTATGGTGTGGATATAAATCTGCCCCAGAGCCGAATAGTGAAGTCATTTAGTGTTCGGTGATTCAAAGGCACTTGGGCGCTTAGCGTCTCTGAGAGGCTGCAGATATTGGCACTGCCAGCCGAGCCCGATTACTGGAGGAATCCAGGATAGTACTCGGGGCCGCACGACGGTTGGGCACGATGCTTCGAATGAGCATCTTGAGCGAAATCGGTGTTGAGATAAGCGGTGATCTGCCGAAGGGTGCATCAGATGGTTCTGAACGGATGAAGCTTGCTTACAAAATTGTGGGATCCAACAACCGCGCGGATTCTGTGTACTGTGCTGATCCTTGCTCTGACCTTGGCATTCCTCTATGCAGCCGAGGAAACCCTCACCCTCTTCCTCTTTGCGATTTTGTTCGCTTATTTCGTCGAGCCACTTGTCTCTCGGTTGGAAAGAGTTCTACGCGGACGTGTCAAAGCAATCGCGGCTGTCTACATCATCCTTATTGCGATGCTTGTGGGCATCGGCTTTCTGGTAGGACCAAGAATAGCCAGCGAGGGCAGATCGCTCGCCACGAGTCTGCCTACTCTAGTAGACAGAATGGGCTCAGGACAGTTCGTCTCACAGATAGGGCAGCAGCACGGCTGGAGCGTGGTTCGGCAGGTTCAGATTCAGGCCTTGTTAGTTGCTCATCGAACAGACATTCTGAGATACGGTCAAGCGCTGGGCGAGAAACTCGCTGTGCCCGCGCAGCATATTTGGTGGCTAATCCTCATCCCGATACTTAGCCTGTTCTTTCTCAAGGACGGCCTATCTATTGCAAACGGGATGATCGATTTGGGCCGCACTCCTGACGAGAAAAGAACGATTGGCGGTATCGTTGGCGACATCAACGTGATGCTCGGCAGCTACATCCGAGCGCAACTAATCCTCGCATCTCTCACAGCTGTTTCCTATACTTTCGTCTTAAGCTTGATGCGGGTGCCGTACGCCTTCATCCTCGGACCTCTGGCCGGCCTCTTTGAATTTGTGCCGGTCGTTGGTCCAGCTCTGGCGTCCGTCACCGTTTTTGTCGTCGCCATTTTGACTAGCTATCCGCATCTGGTGTGGCTCTTTCTGTTCCTGGGCGCATGGCGGGTAGTGCAGGATTACGTGAACGCTCCCAGGATCATGGGCAAGTCTCTTGAAATCCCTGCCGTGGTTCAGATATTCGGCGTACTCTCTGGCGGCGAGATCGCAGGAGTAGTAGGAGCACTCATCTCAGTCCCTGCTATTGCTACGCTAAGAATTCTTTGGAGACGAATGACCAGCCATAGAAGTGTCGATGCGCCGCTGACCGCACCCCCTCCCAACGGCCATATGTAGAAATCGGATCTGGCCGCGGTTTTATACCGTCATTCTTTATCCTCCAAAGAGGGAAGGAGATTGCCGGTCCTGATGCGTGAAGTCGTCGAGCAGATTGGAAAGATCTATATCCTCATCGACAACGCTGCATTTGGTGGGTATCTGCAAGGGAAACACGCCCTTTAAAGAACCAAACTGTGTATTGACGTTAAGGGAGCAACCGGGATTGTCGCCACCGATCCCGAATGGTTCTATGTCGGCTATGCGAAAGGGCGTGCAGAGTGGCACAAGGGGCGACTCGCGCAGCTTGCAAGACTAAAATTCTGTTCCGTTCTGCCCACTCTGTCAACCGTGGGCATTTCGGGAATAGCGCGGACAGAACACGTCGACGGCACCGGTCGGCGGGGCGCTCATCTCTTCGGTAGTTCGTAAATAGGCAGTTTCCTGTATTCGATTGCTCAGCCATTTGGAGCTGAAGGGTGGAACACTGGTAAAAATGGCTTTCCGGTATTTACCGGAACAGCTTGGCCTCACCTATGTCCACATGGTAGTTCAAGGATAGATAAGCTCAACGCTGGCACAGCTGCCGGCCACGGGGGCCGACTGAAAGAAGTTTCCCATGGACTGGATTTCGGGTATTTTCCGTCGCCGCAAGATTGACAGCGATCTCTCTGAAGAAATCCGCCTGCGCATTGAAGAGCGCACCGCGCAATTGATACGCGAAGGCATGAGCTTAAAGGAAGCCGAACAGCAAGCGCACGGTGTTTTCGGCAACCGCAGGCTGCTTGAGGAACGCAGCCGCGAAGTGTGGCGATGGCCCACGCTGGAGTCGATCGCGGCCGATGTGCAGTTTGCCCTGCGGCAGTTGTGCAAGTCTCCCGGTTTCACCATTGCCGCTGTTTTGACGTTGGCATTGGCCATCGGGGCAAATGCGGTGGTGTTCGGCATCATGGATGGCCTGGTCCTGCGGCCGCTGAACGTGCCGCACTCAGAGAGCCTCTACGGAACTCATTACGGGGACAATCCCGCGTGGCAGTCATATCCCAACTACATCGATCTGCGCGATCGCAACCATACCTTCGAGGATCTGGCCGCCTTCAACATGGTTCTGGGAGTGGGATTCGATACGGGCAAGGATCCGATTGCCGCAAACGGCTTCGCAGCGACAGGGAATTACTTCGACGTGCTGCGCATTCATCCCTATCTCGGCCGTTTGTTTCACGCATCCGACGAGCACGGCCCCAACAGCGCTCCGTATGTCGTGCTCACCTACACGTACTGGCACAGCCGGTTCCACGACGATCCAGGCGTGTTGGGCCGTAGTGTTCAACTCGACAAGCACCCTTTCACCATCATCGGCGTGGCGCCGCCCGCATTCCAGGGAACGATCATGTTCCTCGCTCCGGATTTCTTTATGCCCATCGTAAACGAGGAGCAGATGGGCGCGCCGAGCCTGAACACGCGTGCGACCGAACATGCGGTTTTTGAGGCGCTGGGACACCTGAAGCCGGGTATGACTCCCGCTCAGGCCGTGGCCGATGTGGATGCTGTGAACGGATATCTGGAAAAGACTTATCCCAGAGAGATCATTCACCACAGTACAGTGCTGTCGCGGGAGGGCCTGACTTCGTTTGGTCCCGCGGTGCGGGCGTTCGTTGCCGGATTGATGGTGCTTTCCGGGTTGATCCTGCTGGCTGCGTGTGCCAACCTGGGCAGCCTGTTTGCGGCACGCGCGGCCGACCGTTCGCGTGAAGTGGCTCTGCGTCTCGCGCTTGGTTCGAGCCGCAAGCGCATTCTTCGGGGTCTGCTTACCGAAGCCCTACTGATCTCCCTCGTCGGCGGGGTTGCGGGACTGTTGGTCAGCTTCATGCTGTTGCGCCGCATGAGCATCTGGCAGCCCATTCTCGGGGTTCCCCTTCACCTGCCGGTCACCCCCGACGCAATGCTCTATGTGGTTGCTTTGGGTTTGGCTCTGTTCAGCGGATTCCTGTTCGGCATTGTGCCGATACGTCAGATCCTCCGTACTAATCCATATGAGATCGTCAAGGCGGGGTCGAGCGCCAGGATTGGGCGCAGGCTCACGATCCGCGATGTGCTCCTCGTCGTCCAGATTGCGATCTGCGCGGTTCTGGTCACGTCTTCGCTGGTGGCCGTGCGAGGGCTTGTACGCTCGCTGCACAGCAAGTTCGGTTTCGATCCGCACGGCACGATGACTGCAGGCGTGGACCTGGCCACGGCTGGTTACGGTGCCGACAAAGTGCCCGATATGCAGAGGCGGATGATCGAAGCGATGAGCACGATCCCCGGAGTGGAAGCGGTGGGACTGGTGAATGGTTATCCTCCCCTGGTCTATACCGCCGGCAACCGGGCAGATGTGTACAAGGAAGAAACCAGCGATCTGAGGCCCCCGAACGCCGCTGCCATGCCGTTCCGGTACGAGGTGTCTCCCGGATACTTTAAAGCTGCGGGTACAAACCTACTGGCGGGCAGGGGCTTCTCCTGGCAGGACGACAAGAACGCTCCCGCCGTAGCCGTCGTCAATCGCGATTTTGCCGGCACGATGTTTGGCTCGGTCACGAGCGCGGTCGGCCGGAATTACAGGCTGCAGGACGGAAGCCGTGTCCAGGTTGTGGGCGTTGTGGAAGACGGAAAATACATGTCCCTCACTGAAGCTCAGCAGCCGGCGATGTTTCTTCCCTTCCTGCAATCGCCGGCGAGTGCGTCCTACCTGGTGGTGCGTTCGAAGCGCGATCCGCAACAGCTTGCCGCGGCCATAAGGAGCAAGGTGCACGAGCTGGATGCGGGACTGCCGGTCGACACGCAGACGTGGACCCAGATGTTGGAGGTGGTTCTGTTTCCTGCGCGAGTAGCTACCATGGCACTGGGCGTGCTGGGGCTGATGGGTGCCATGTTGTCGATTACCGGCATCTTTGGGATGGCGGCATATTCGGTCAGCACGCGGCTGCGCGAGCTCGGCATTCGCATGGCGCTGGGCGCGCCGCGCAAGGAAGTGTTGCACGCGGCGCTGGGGCGGCCCTTCAAGTTGTTGGCAATCGGGTCGGCTGCGGGGCTGGCCGTGGGGCTCCTCGCCACGCGCGTGCTGGCGTTCATCGTTTACCAGGCCACGCCGCGCGATCCGTTCGTGCTGGCCGGGGTTGTCACGGCAATGTCATTACTGGGGCTGCTGGCAACGTGGATTCCGGCTCAACGCGCGCTTTCGGTCAATCCTCTGATGCTGCTGCGCGAAGACTGAGGCAGCGGGGTTCACCTCACGAATGCGAGCGTCCTGGAGGCAGCTTCAGTTTGCAGTGATCCAGGGCCAACCCGCAACGGAACACTGTGCCAAGAGAGTCGGATCAGCGAAAAAAGGTCCCGCTTTGACCCCTCCCACTGATATATGAAGGTTTTGGTGCACGCCCGGGACTCGAACCCGGAACCAAAGCGAAGTCGTCATCTGCGTCCACCGTCAGTCAGCTTTCTTGGAAAATGAGAACATCGCATTGTCGTGATCGGGCGAACCAGTGGCAGTAAAGGCTTCCGGAGAGAGCTAGTCAACGAGGCGACAGTAAACGGAGAAAAGACGTGTCTCACATTGGCCGCAGGAGATTTCTGCAAGGCAGCACGGCGCTGGCCGCATTTTCCTCGATCGGCGCGAGTCCAATGGGTTACTACCAATCGCCCGAAACCGATGATCGCGGCTACTGGATCCAGGTCTTGGCCAGGGTTTCCGGTCCGGTGTTGAAGGCTTTGAGCCAAGGAAGACTGAGAGCCGAGATGCCGGTTGAGGTCCCAAGCGGTAACGTAGCAGATCGCCGGCAATTTACCTATCTGGAGGCCATGGGCCGTCTGCTTACTGGAATTGCTCCTTGGCTTGAATCGGGGCCAGACAGCGGAGTCGAGGGAAAGCTTCGCAACCAGTACGCAGAGTGGTCGCGCATTGCCATCCAGTCAGCCACGGATCCCGCATCACCGGACTTCATGAATTTCAACAAGGGAAGCCAGCCTGTCGTCGACACTGCCTTTCTTTCTCTCGCGATTTTGCGAGCTCCGAAACAGCTGTGGCAAAAGCTGGATTCGAAGACACAGCGAGCAGTAATCGCCGCACTTGAATCATCTCGCGTTATCCGTCCGCCTTACAGTAACTGGCTATTGTTCTCCGCCATGGTAGAGGCGGCCTTGTCGTTCATGGGTGTGTGGTGGGACCCGATGCGCGTAGACTACGCGCTCCGCTCGGTGGAAAGCTGGTACAAAGGCGATGGTGTTTATGGCGATGGACCGCCGTTTCAATGGGATTATTACAATAGCTTCGTTATTCAGCCGATGCTGCTGAACATTCTCGACACTGTTTCGAAGTCCTCAAATGTGTGGGACCTCTACAGGCGAGCGGCGATGGTACGGGCGCAACGCTACGCCGCGATTCAAGAGCGCATGATCGCACCGGATGGGACTTTTCCTCCAATCGGCCGATCGCTTTGCTACCGGTTTGGCGCGTTTCAACTGCTGGCGGAGCTTTCTCTACGGAGGCAACTGCCAGAGGAAATTTTACCTCAGCAAGTCCGATCGGCCCTCACAGCGGTAATGCGCCGCATGATTGATACTCCTGGCACATTCGACGAGCGTGGATGGTTGAGAGTGGGTTTCTGCGGGCATCAACCGGAAATCGCGGAATCTTACATCTCCACGGGCAGTTGCTATCTTTGTTCGGCTGCATGGCTTCCCTTGGGGTTGCCGGTTGCAGATCCGTTCTGGTCAGGATCAGCAATGCCGTGGACATCAAGAAAGGCCTGGGGCGGCGAGCAGCTTAGCGCCGATCATGCCATCCCAGATTGATCGTGCGGGGTTGCCCCGATGCTGATGGTCAGGCATAGCGCAAACGACCAGGGAAGGCATGCTCCAAACGAGCCGTTGTCCATCGAAGGTGTTGGTGAAGGAGCGTGTTCTGCTGCTACGGCTGCTCCGCCTTTGCAGGCGGGGTTTTACCTGACCGTGCTGCACTGGGCGCCGACTGGGTCGCCAACCTTGCCATGAGTTCGCGGCGGCGGAACTTTTGTTTCCTTAACCTGTTGAATCTCGCTTTGTCGCCATTTTGTGATGACATATACCCTCGTTCTTCCAATATGTTCGTGACTCAGCCTGCCGAAGATAAGTCTGTCCGTTCCTGCATACGCCAAGCCACCGATGGAATATGCGAGGCGCAGGCACGTTGAGGAGAAACCCATTGCAGCACCTGCGGCGTCCGACTGCTCGGCTTGCTCCCTGGCTGCCGACAAATGTCCTGCGGCATGCTCGCAGCATACTCCTATTTTTCGAAAGATCTGCCGCGTCGTTGCGGGCCCGGAAACTTGGCCCAACGCCGCGCCCGTCGCGAGGTTCCCGAGAAACGGCATTTTAAGCAACTTCGCTGCTGCGGCGGCCAGTTACGAAAACGCGACTTTTCAGGCATTTCTGGATCACTAATGGGATGGTCCGCCGCCTCTTACGAACCGGGAGCTGGGGTATAAGAAGCACACGGAGGAGGTGTCCCATGGAGCCACAGACGATTGGCATCGATCTTGGCAAGACGGTTTTTCATCTTGTTGGTCTTAACCTGCGCGGCGAGGTCGTAGTGCGCAAGAAGGTTTCACGCAAGCAGCTCCTCCACTTTACCGCGAACCTACGAGTTAAATTGATCGGCATGGAGGCCTAGGCCTCCCGTACTGGTCGGCAGTATGACTGCTGGTCTGGCCTGCAGATGACGCGTGGCCGAGTCAGGCTTGGAAATCGCATCCGCGATTCCCACATCTACAGCCCTGCTGCGACTACGGTTTTATGTTTCCTGCCAGGTCTGCTGGCGAACCATGAGATGGCACAACGGTCCAACCCCGGCGCTCTCCAAACCCGCAACCGGAAGAAGTCCTACGAGACTGCATTACTGATGGGGAAAAGAGCGCAGCGCATTCCATCCTGGCCAGGGCTATCGCTCCAAAGAAGGCCGTATACATTTGCGCAGACCAACCTGTCACTCTCACTTTTCGCTTGCGACAAGGCGGCGGACCATACATTCCGGTTTTTCGGTGATCCTCCCGGAACAACGCCCACGCCTCGCAATGCCTTCCGACATGCCGACTGCCGGAGGATACTTACTGTGTATCAAAGAGCTCGGTTTTTCTTTGTCTGTCGGAACAGAATAAGAATTGAAGCCGGCTGCGGAGATCATTATGTCCCCAGCATCAAAAATCTCCTCACCGCCGAGGTGCCACATGTACTCTTCCTCTCTGGAGCACAAAGCTGTTAGTTCGCCTTCCGAAAACTGTACACGAATCAAGAAGCTTGGCTACATCGTGGGCAAACATATGAATCTGTATGGCGAACACATGGAGTTGGTTTCAGATCCATTTGTGGAGGATGACTGCGTAGCCGTCCATGCCATCAGTAGTAGTGATCCAACCGTACGGAGAATCAAGCTTCCTGTATCTATTCTCGCTGGTTGGGAGGACCTGTTTCGGGAACTTGCAAATCCCACTGCCTCGGAGCTCACCGCAACGACTCGACTTCCTGGGCCTGCGGAGGCGCAGTAACCCCTGCCTATAATCACCGCATGGTCCATGTAGTTCCCGCGTTGTCGGCAAACAGAAAGTAATGCTGCCATCGACAATCCAAACTCGCTGTCGTTGTTCCCTGAAAACGGCCTTTCGAGTAAGTTCGGTCTGCTAATCTGCCTGGCGGGGCATTGTTACCGAAAGGGGAGGCATTTCAGACACCTCGGTAGTCATCGCGGTCGCTGGTTGTCATGTCGGGGCAGATTGTGTTCGTGTAAGCCGAGGAAGGAAAATCAACCTGCCTCTTATGCATACTCGGTAAATAGCCGCCGTGCCGTCAGCACCACAATTACCCCACCGTATCAAGAGCCCCGCTGATAGGGACGTGAAACCATAGCAATACAGGACCTTGCTGACTCAGCTTCCCCCAATAGACAAACCCACGGCGTTCAGGTACAGTAAGAAATGAGGATGTTACTACACTCCTCCTCTCTCAGGTCTCCTGAACTAAGTCAGCCCATCTGAAGCTTCCCCTTCTTAGCTAACAACGGCCTCTTAAGGAGGACCTATGTTTGCACGCAACGTCTCTGTTCACCTGAAATTCAACACGCTTTCTGAGTATCGCAACGTATTTGAGAGCCAGATTCTCCCTTTACTTCGCAAACAAACAGGCTTTATGGATGAAATCACGTTGGCCAGTCCCAGCGGAGTGGATGTGACGGCAATCAGTCTGTGGGACAACAAAGGGGATGCAGAAGCCTACCACACCAATACTTACCCCGAAGTGGTGAAGATCTTCTCAAAACTGATCGATGGAACACCTAAGGTTCAGACCTGTGAGGTCGTCAACTCGACCTTCCATAGGATCAACGTTCCCGTACCCGCATAAAACTACGAGCATGTTCTGAGGGAGGCGGTTCAACTCCGCCTTCCCTTTAGTCGCTAGATTCGAACTTCTGACTCGAATGGCGATCCTCACTCCACTCCTATGCAACGCAATCTCCCACTCCCGAACTTCCCGCTAGTTCCTGCAGAGGGTCGACTCCATTACGGTTGCGGCATACTGAATTCCCTGAACCTTCGAAACGGCTATAGCTGTCCACAGTGAGCTTGCGGTACTGGGCGCCCGTGGCAATGACCACCGCGTGAACTGGACTCTGGGCGGGCACGCACTCGCCCGCTGCAATAGCATTACGCCGACGAAGGGCAACGAGTCTGTTTTTTTGGCTCATTCCTGACAAAAACCTAAGATCCAACATCCTGGCTACGTCGATGTTGTTATGCCTTTACGAGAATAGGTTGTACAGATGGTACACCTGAAAACTCCCCGTCTAAGTTGACCATAGGGTCATTCCTGAGCAAAACAGGACAGCTTTTGGCGCCATACAGACGGATACTATTTGCAAGAGTCCCGACAGAAAATTATCAGGTGCGAGTACTGGCGAAGGGATTCTCTGTTGCTTTCGTAGATAACACCGCCGAAAGTCTCTCCGTTTAACACTCTCGACGAAGAGTGAAAAGCTGATATCAGCGTGGATGAAGAAGAAGGCCAGTGCATATGGCTATTCGATATAGGTTCCGGCTTCGCGATCCGATCACAAACGCCGTGACATATGAGTCCGATCCGTTCACGACTCTGGAAGGCTGCCAGTTGTCCATCCGCCAGTTCACACGCGACGGCTGGCATCGCATCGAGCGATTCGAGGAATCGACATCAGAGGGAGCAACGCAGAATTAGGACACGACCAAAGACTAGCGCAGGTTTCCGCAATCGTTTTGGGCCGGAGTACGACCGGGCTGGTCTCGGGCATGGATCCGAACACAAGGCCGAGACGAAGCTGGCGGATCGTGAGGCGCGCGTGGAAGGTCTGAAAATCCGAGCTCATACCGCCGCGGAACGCGGGCGTTTTTTCTGCAGATTGGCAGTCGGTGCAATCCCGCTTTGTCGATCACCAGAAGAGCGCAGTCGCGGAGGCCGATAAGTTGGTCTCTTCGCTCATGCAGAGCTGAAGTTGACGATTGACGTCAGTCTTCACGATTTCTTTTAACAGTGAGCAAAACGGAACAGATTGTTGTTTCCGCTGTTGCGATGCTGTTGTAACGTGCCCGGCGAAGTGTGCTCGCGACAATATACTGAAGTTGTTCAGTCAGACGAGCCGCT
>Ga0210391_10002879_pt1 | contig 14757 bp, 13 predicted proteins | sample IncBWC12OmetaG_FD_160573 | JGI IMG/M metagenome (GOLD analysis project Ga0210391, IMG submission 160573) | Forest soil microbial communities from Barre Woods Harvard Forest LTER site, Petersham, Massachusetts, United States - Inc-BW-C-12-O ... | reverse complement strand
CCCTAAAACTACGGTACCTGAGTGGCGGCTTGAGAGATGAGCAATATTGCTCACGTTGACCCGTGCCGTGACCTTTCCAGATGCCCGTCCCGCTCGTTTGTCCTGCCACGTCGGGACCAACACTACATCGCAGGGTCAGCACCTCTGTCGAGGCGGAGTCATAACCTAATTATCTTGAGAACGTGCATTCAATCCCTCGTGAGACGACTATGACTTCACGGACTGAGTTAACGCCGGTCCTCCGCATTCTGGCTAAGATGGATTTGGATGGAGAAATGGTTTCCTCTCTGCACGAGAGCAAACCTCATAATTTGCTTACCGCAAATCCAGGAGCTCCCGTACCTTCCTCACCAGATCGTCGCGACTAAACGGCTTTGTAAGAAATGCTCTTTCTGCTCCCGGAACGCTGTCCTGAGCAAATTCGTCAGCGGTGTATCCGGAGGTGTAGAGAACTCTTGTGTCCGGTCGAATCGACGCGAGCTTCTCGGCAAGCATAGGCCCGCTAAGCCCGGGCATGACCACATCGGCAATCATCAGAGGAAGAGGTCCCGCGTGCTCCCCTGCTATACGAAAGGCGTCGGTTGAATCGCCACAGGAGATGATCTTGTAACCAAGAGGTTCAAGAAGCATCTGCGTCAGCTCGCGCAGTGGCGTGCAGTCATCGACGAGGAGGATTGTCTCGCACCCTCCACGAAGTGGCCTGGCCTCGCCGGGTTGCATCGCAATCGGGGCCTTGTCGCACTGAGGGAAGTAGATTCTGAATGAAGTTCCGCAGCCCGGCTTGCTATCGACGACGATCGTGCCACCGCTTTCTTTCACGATGCCGAAGACGGAAGACAATCCAAGTCCCGTGCCGCTGCCGGGGGCTTTGGTGCTGAAAAACGGTTCAAAAATGTGGGATAGTGTTTCCAGATCCATTCCTGTTCCGGTGTCGCTTACTGTCAACACGACGTATAGGCCAGGACCTACCGGAGAGTGTTGCCGAGCATTGATTTCATCGATTTTTGCATTCGCTGTCTCGATCGAAACCCTTCCTCCCTTCGGCATCGCGTCGCGAGCATTGATAACCAGATTCATCAACACCTGCTCAATCTGACTCGGGTCGGCCACGATTGCCACTGGGTCGGCCTGGAGGACGCAAACCAGTTCCACATTGTCCCCGATTAGGCGTTTGAGCATTTCAGCGGTGTGACTTACGGCTCCATTCAGGTCCAGGACGACTGGTTGCACTACCTGACGGCGACTGAAGGCGAGAAGGCGCTGGGTGAGAACCTTTCCGGTTGTACCCGCATTATGAATCTCGGCAATCATTTTGCGGGATGACTCGGAGAGGTCCAACCGATCTCCGAGAATCTCGCAATAGCCCAGGATGACGCCCAGGAGATTATTGAAATCATGAGCCAGGCCCCCTGCAAGTTGACCGACAGCTTCCATTTTCTGGGCCTGAAGATGTCGCTGCCCCGATTGCTCGGCATATTTGCGCTGCGTGATGTCGCGAATATTGCACTGAATCAAACTCTCGCCCTTTTTTGTATAAGCGTCGCTGACCACCTCCACGCTGATCGGCTGCCCGCCCTTCGTTGTGAGCGGCACGTCTTCGTAGCGAACATAGCTGTTCGCACGCAGCTTCTGAAAAGCGACACTCGCAGCCTCCGGATCCTTGAAGAGGCCGATTTCCCAGAATGTCTTCTGAGCGAACTCCTTATCGGTGTAACCCAATAGATCGACCAGATAGGGGTTGGCGTCGGTTATCAGCCCGGTAGAAGAATCGACTATCAGGATTCCATACTGCGCTGCCTCGAAAAGACGCCGATATCTAACTTCGGAGTCCCTGAGAGCTTCGGCCATTGCCGTGTCGCCGACTCTCCTGTTTCTGGGTGAGGAGGCAGGCAATGGCGACCGCGATGGCCTTAGGAGCGCAATGCTTTCCGGCGGCTGTTCTGCCAAAGCTTTTGCTGGCTGCACCATGGCAGATTTCGAGGCAGCATGATTAATTGACTTTGTCATGGAAGGTCGCAGACCGCCTCCGTACGCGGCAGCGTTTCTTTGGGGTGCGGTCTAACGTCCACCGTTGTTGACTACCTGGCATTCAACAATTCAAACACCACTGACTGCAAGGATCGCTTCGAGGATGGCCTCATCTTGCGGCCATAAAGCAAAGTGCCTGACACCTGATCCCCTGCATCCGCCTTGCCCTCTATCATCACGATGGCCGGAACCATTGCACTCCCTACTCGTCAACCACTATGAAGTCGTAACATCTCCTAAGGTGTTAGCCGATCTCATGTTATGTGACTTCTGGTTAAAGGTCTGAGCTATATTGACCACATTCGTAGTCGCCTGGATCCGCGCTCTAAACTGCGTACTGTCGAAGCCTGAACGAGTTCCAATAAGTCTCAGTCTGGCTCACGTCCGAGAGGATGGAACTGAATCGAAGGGGTGTGCTACGCCACTCTGTGCTTCGTCTGATATCTCAGGTTGTCTATCTTCCTGTCAGAGGAGCCGGTCATATTCGAATGTGAGCAGTTCTGCTCAGACGTAATTACCGCGTGCAGTTCATGCCGCGCATACCATCCGGGGGCGGCATTCCGCTCCACGTAATGAACTGATGGACTATTGACACCGGGTAACCGCAGACGGGCGAGAGGGATCAAATGCGCAAATACAGATTTGGATTCAAGTATTGGCTGGCGGCTCTTCTGGTCGTCTTTGTGGTTGGATGCGGTCAGGAAACGGTAAGTCTCCCGGGCGTTGTATCTGTAACTCCCCTTCAGGGAGCCACGGGTGTCGTCGCCGGTACCACGATTGCGCCCAGTGCGTCTTCGATCGCGACGCGGGAAGCGGACATGGGACTCTCTGGGATCCAGCCCTGGGATGCGACGCGGCGGAAGACCCTATTGTGCGGAGAGATTCAGCAATCGGAATTCACGACGTGCGCTGGATCAGCGGTCAGACACCCGCCGTCAGACGTTCAGGGTCTTCATCATGCGCGTAGTCGGCTGGGAATATGTCGACTCGGATGTGGAGTCATTCGAAGACCCCAACCGGATGAAAAGGGTTCGTTTTGAGTCGCCGCACGGATGAGTACGTGCCGATTTCGGCGCGGCTCGTCCCCGTCGATTCGCAGATGGCCAATCCAATTCGGGTCGCGCGGGGGACTGGAGCGGCGGATTTCAATTTGAAGAAGTGCTCAATCCGATCCTGCCTTCCAGGTGCACGTGACCAGCCCCATCCTTCACACAGAAGCTGGTCGTTTTCTTGTGTACGTCCAGTCCCATGTAGTACATATCGTCTCTGAGGAGCCTCCGAGGTTGTTCTCTGAATCAGGGCCCGCTGAGTTCAGCTTTTTGTAACACCTCGTGCTCCTCCTCGCCTTAGCATTCAAACAAACCGGAAGTTTGGGGTGGACCGAAGCAGAAAGGCAACCGCAGATCTTTCCGCCTCGTTCTGCGAGTCGTCAGGATGCAGCATTCCAACAATCCGGACACTTCCCATCCTGTTGCGATGCATGTGTATCCTGACGCCATGCCTTTTGATCCGCCACTCGTCGAGGCAAGGTTCGCGGCCGGCCTGGTCGCCGCCGAACAGATGCCGTCGCTTGCGTGGAATGCCCTGGAAGGAGGCCTCGACGGTCCGGAGGCGGAGCTTTGGGAATATGCACGAGGAGAGCTGCTCACGGATCTGCTGGTTTCGAATGCATTCGGGTGCGCAAGTGCGGACAGCGTAGCGGTGGCGACCATGAACGGGAGAGCGTGGCTCGACCGGACGGTGCTATGGATCGCGTGCGCAGCAGCGTTCCTGACGCTGGCAATACCCGCGTTGGGAGCCGATGACGCCGGGCCGATCGCGCAGATGTACCACTCAGCCTGGACAGCGAGAGACGGGCTGAATGGAGTCGTCAGCGCGCTGGCGCAGACCGCAGACGGCTTTTTGTGGGTGGGCACGACCGAAGGGCTGTATCGTTTCGACGGCGTGACGTTTGAAGCGTACAAGCCGGAGACGGGAAACTTTCCGGCAACCGGCATCAAGACGCTGGATGCGGGGCCGGACGGTTTGTGGATCGGATATCTCAGTGGAGGAGTCAGCGTCCTGAAGGATGGGCGCCTGAAGAACTACTCCGAGCGCGACGGCCTGCCGATTTCCAGAGTTCGTTCGATTGTGCACACCGAGGATGGGAAGGTTTGGGCGGCGACGGTGGGCGGAGTTGCGCGCCTCGATGGCGACCGCTGGCATAAAGTCCGCTCGGACTGGAATTTCACGGCAAAGGCCGCAAGAAGATTGTTGGTGGATCCGAGCGGCACACTGTGGGCCTCGGTGGAAACCGGGATCCTCTATCTTCCGAAAGGGGCGCACAGTTTCGAGGATGCGGGCGTTCAGACACACCAGATTTTTAGCATGGCGCCTGCGCCGGATGGATCGGTGGTTTACGCGGACTTTCGGAAGGCAGGCGAGCCGGAGGTTTGCCGATTGCAGATGAAGCCCGGCGGCTCGGTGGTTCGCTGCATTTCTTTGCCGGACATTCAGTCGGCCTCGGACATTCAGTCGGTCTTTGTGGATCGAAGGGGATCATTCTGGTTTACCGGCGACAACGTCATCCATCTGGCGCACCCGGAACTGCTTTCGTGGAACGGCGGGCGGATCTCGCGGGCGAGCATTGACGAATACGGTAAGAACGACGGTTTGACGGCGTCGACGGATACGATGCTTGAAGACCACGAGGGTAACATCTGGATCGGGACGGACAAGGGGCTGGACCGGTTCCGGCAGAGGAATCTGCGATGGTATCCCGCACCCGACAACCAGCTGCTTTTCAACCTGGCGCAGGGTGATGCCGGCGAAATCTGGGCATCGACATCGGGTGGACCGATGTACCGGATCGCCGCCGGAAAGCTGATCCCCGGCTCACCGAACGACGTGCGCTACTTTTATCGTGATCCTTCCGGGGCATTGTGGGCGAGCCGGCACGACGGCATCTGGGCATGGAGCGGAGGCCGTTTCGTAAAACAAGCGGTACCCAAAGCGGTGGATCAGATTCTGCCCGTCACGTCTGCCGATCCGATGATCGTCGTCTCGGCCGCAGCGGACAGCAGCGGAGGAGTTTGGATCGCCATCGGCGGCCGGGGCGAGTTTTATGTCAAGGGCGGGGAGTGGCGCTTCGTGCCGGTCCTCAAGGATCATCCCGACTGGGCGGCGAACGCAGCGGCCGTGGATAACGGCGGTCGCCTCTGGCTGGCCAACGACGCTCATCTTGCTGCTTATAAGGATGGGGTGAGCCAGGTCTATGACGACGTGAAGGGACCGGGCATCGGGCCGATCAAAACGATTGGCGAGCTGGCCGACAGCGTTCTGATCGGGGGCGAACTGGGGCTGTCGGCGTATCACGGAGGAGGATTCCACCGCATCGAGCCGGCGGACGGCAGCAGCTTCGGGAGAGTGATCAGCATTGTGTCGACACCGGCCAACGGTGTGTGGCTGGAAGCCACGCCTGGGATTGTGCATATTGCAGCGGATGAATTGGCCACGGCGGTTGAGCATCCTGGATACCGCGTGCGCTGCGACATCCTGGATACCGTCACCGACCTGCCCGACCCCCTGCAAGGGGGATTCTCGCAGAACGAGGCGCTGCAGGCGAAGGACGGTTCGCTGTGGTTCGCGACTGTGCAGGGATTCGCCCAGGTCAATCCCAGTCTGCGCCACAATCCGCTGGCGCCGCCAATGGCGATTCGGTCGATGGTGGCGGACGATCGCAAGTACTCGACGCTTTCGCCGGCAAGACTGCCGGCGCTGACACGCAACATTCGTTTCGACTACGCGGCGCTGAGCCTCTCGATTCCGGAGCGGGAGCGGTTCCGCTATAAGCTGGACGGCCTGGATTCGAAGTGGCGCGAGGTGGGATCGATTCGACAGGCGGTTTACGACAACCTGGGACCGGGGAAGTATACGTTCCGAGTGATTGCGTGCAACAACGATGGTGTATGGAACATGACGGGGGCGACGATGGCGTTCACGATCTTGCCAGCATGGTATCAAACCAGTTCGTTTCGGATCGGATGCATCGGCGCTTTTCTGTTGTTGCTGTGGGTGCTCTACCAACTGCGTCTGCGGCAATTACATCGCCAGTTCAGTATCGGCCTGGAAGCACGCGTCAGCGAGCGAACCCGCATCGCGCGGGAACTGCACGATACCCTGCTGCAAGGTGTTCAGGGATTGATGCTCCGCCTTCAGGCCGTAGACAAAATGCTTCCAGCGCGCCCTATGGACGCGAAGAAGGCTCTCGAAGGCGCTCTCGATCGTGGGGATCAGGCAATTATCGAAGGGAGAGAGGCAATAACCCTCATACGTGTCCCAACGTTGGCAAGTCCCGACCTGGCGAAATCGATCGCTGAGCTGATGGCCGACCTGAATGAAGAACTTGATGAAGGCAGCAGGGGTTCAGCAACGTTTCGGGTGCTCGTAGAAGGCGCACCGCGAACTGTGCGTCAGAATATCCAGGGCGAGATATACTGCATCGCCCGGGAGTCGTTAGGGAATGCCTTCCGCCACGCCCAGGCCCGGCATATCGAGACGGAGATCACGTACGGCGAATCGCTTCATCTCCGCTTCCGCGACGATGGAAAAGGCATTGACCCAGGCGTCGTTGAACATGGAGAGCGTCCGGGACATTGGGGCTTGCTGGGTATCCGCGAACGAGCCAAGCAGATCGGAGCGCAATTGGAGATCCTGAGTGAACCGGGAGCTGGGACGGAGATAGAGCTGAGCATCCCAGGATCGCTCGCCTATGATGTATTCACGACCAAGGGTAGTTTCCGGATTTTTCCCGGGAGAATGAAACGTGATCGGTGAACCGATCTTCTCCTGCCGTTGCACTTTTCGCGCTGCCGCAGCAGCCAGGGCGATGAATCGGGAATTGGCTCAATGCGCCGGGCCGAATCGTTGCGAGTCGCAACTCAATCATGTCGCAACGCGCGACTCGGATCAATCCGGGACGCCCGACGGGCGGGTGTCAGCCGGGTCCAGACCGGGGCGCTCGCGTTCGAAAGGGAAGTATTGCCGATTTTTCGGCCATGTGGCTCGCATTCCTTTCTCGCTGAGCGCCTGGGCGATTTGACGTCATCCCAAAGAACTGCGGTCAACCGGCGTGTTTCCGAGGAACTGTCGTGCAATGGCATGAAATCCACGGGCAGCGCTTCTTGAGAGGAGAAATTGAGGAGCTATCCTGCCGTCGATCGGGGACGGACGCCCGTCCGCATTTCTTTACAGTCGCCCGCCCAGGCGGTAGACTCCGCTCATCATTTCTTTTTAGGATAGGGCCCATGCAGTTATTGGTTATTGAGGATCAACCCAGCGACCTCCGCATCGCCGCCAAAGCGGCGGAATCTTCGGGATATTCCCACGTGGAGGCTCGATCGACAGCGGGCTCTGCGAAGGTCTTTCTGGAAGATGGCCTTGAAGGCAAGCAGCCCCTCCCCGATGCTGTCGTTTTGGATCTTGATCTTGGGTATGAAAGCGGCTTTGAGCTCCTGCGCTTTTGGCACGGCCATCCCCGCCTGTCCAAAATCCCTATCATCGTCTGGACGGTCCTCGGAGACGAGCACCGCGAAATCTGTGGGCTTTTCAAGGTAACAGCGTACATCTCCAAGACGGACGGACCTGCGGTCCTTCGCGAAGCGTTGAGCAATGTAAATCGCGCGGCATCCTGACCCCGTTTGCCCGCATCACAGTCCGTTTGCTTACAGTTGTCGAATTTTTGGGGAATGGCCTGTTCCACCCCGCGAGACGAGGTTTGTATCGTAGCTGTAACAGCACGGAAGTCCCCGTGATTCACTAAGGAAGTAAAATTCGGCCGAAGCGCCGATTTGGAGGCCCACAATGAACGAGTTGGCGGAGATTATCTCCCGCAACGAAGACGAGATTCGAACTGAATGGCTTCGGGATATGAGCAAATCCGTGCAACGCACGGATCTGATGAGCAAGACGGAACTTGATGAGCAATGCCGAGGGCTTCTCAACGCTGTGGTAACAGGAGTGAAGAGCGGCGACTCAACCAACATTACGAGCGCCGCGTGGAGTCAGGCACGCGATCAACTGCAGAGCATTTCCGCTTCGCGCGTGCGCCAGGGCTTCTCTCCGTCGGAAGTGGCGACGTTTGTGTTATCGCTCAAACAGCCGCTGTTTGCGGCGATCCGCCGGGATCTCGCAAAGAATCAGGACAAGCTATTCGACGCGGTGTGGACGGCTACCGAATTGCTCGACAACCTTGCTCTGACCACCACTGATGTCTATATTGCAACGCGCGAAGAGCTTATTTCGCGCCAGCAACTGGAGTTGATGGAGCTTTCAACCCCAGTCGTGAAGCTCTGGGACGGGATTCTGGCCCTTCCGATCATCGGCACGCTGGACAGCGCCCGCACCCAGGTCGTGATGGAGAACCTGCTCCAGACCGTGGTCGCCACCAACTCCAGATTCGCCATCATCGACATCACTGGCGTTCCTACGGTGGATACGCTGGTGGCCCAGCATCTGCTGAAGACGATTACAGCAGCGCGCCTGATGGGAGCTGAATGCATCATCAGCGGCGTACGGCCGCAGATCGCCCAGACCATCGTGCATCTGGGCATCAATCTTGAAGACGTCATCACCCGGGCCAAGCTCTCCGACGCCTTCGCTATGGCGCTTCACATGAGCGGTCGTACGGTGGTGCGCCAGTCCAGCGTATCGAGCGGACAGGCCAAAGGCATTCTCGCGGGTCCCATCGCGAAGCAGGAGAGCTAAGTGGACCGCATACCTGTTCTTCGCATGGGCAGCCTCCTCCTGATCACCATCCAGGTGGATATGCACGACAAACTCGCCCTCCAACTCCAGGACGATGTGACCGAACGCATCTCCGAATGGGGAGCCCGAGGGGTATTGATCGACATTTCATCGCTGGAGATCGTCGATTCATTTATTGGCCGAATGCTGGCGAATATCGCGGCGATGTCGCGAGTCCTGGGAGCAGAAACCGTGGTTGTGGGCATGCAACCGGCGGTAGCCATCACCCTGGTGGAACTTGGCATGTCGTTGCCCGGCGTACGTACCGCATTGAGCGTAGAAGCGGGCATGGAACTGCTCTACGGAGCGGGCGCCGGATTCCGCCTGGGGAGCGACGATGAGCGAGATGAAGCGTGACACGCTCCCGCTGAAGACCTCGAACGATGTGGTCCTGGCGCGGCAGCGCGTGCGGCAATGGTCAATTGAACTGAAATTCACTCTCGTCGACCAGACCAAACTGGTGACGGCTGCCAGTGAACTCGCGCGTAATGCTCTCGATCACGGCAAGGGCGGCGTCATGACCATCGAGCAGGTCGGCGTCGGCGGCCGCGTCGGTCTCAAGCTCATCTTTGAGGACCAGGGACCGGGGATTCCCGACATTGAAATGGCACTCAAGGACGGATTCACCACAGGAAACGGCATGGGACTCGGCCTTGGTGGCAGCAAACGTCTGGTGAACGAGTTTTCGGTCGAATCCACTCCTGGCAAGGGAACCCGGGTGATGGTCATCCGATGGAAATAGCATTCACTGAATTCATTCCTATCACCGACACCAGCTCCGTCGGCGAGGCACGGCGATCTGCCCTGCTGACCGCACAGCGGATCGGGTTCGACGAGACCAGGTCGGGCGAATTTGCGCTCCTCGCTACCGAATCGTCGCGCAATGTTCTGTTGCACGGCGGTGGCGGCCAGGTGGTGATCACCGGAATGAAAGAGGGAGACCACCCCGTCGCGCGCATCGTCGCCATGGACAAAGGCCCGGGCATCGCCAATGTCCCTCTCGCCATGACCGACGGCTATTCCACAGCGGGAACGATGGGAGGTGGAATGGGCGCTATGCAACGCATGGCTACTTCGCTTGAAATCTTCACCGGCCGCGCGGGCACCATTCTCCTGCTCGAGCTTGGACAACCTGCATCGCTCGACAAACTGCGCATCGCGGGCATGGCTGTGCCCTATCCCGGAGAGCGATTCTGCGGCGATGCGTGGGCGTTCCACCACACGGCCGACAGGACCCTGGTTCTGCTGGTGGACGGCATCGGTCATGGTTGGGAGGCCGCTGAAGCCGCGCAGGAGGCCACCACCACGTTTCGAAAGTATGCGGACCGCGCTCCGGGCGAAATTCTGCTTTCCATCCACGACGCTTTGAAAAAGACGCGCGGTGCGGTTGCCGCAATTGCCGAAATCCGCGCCAATGAGGGCACGCTCACCTATGCTGGGGTCGGCAACATCTCTGCTGTCGTTCAGTCAGGAAACGGTTCGCGCAGTCTCGTTTCGCACAATGGAACCCTGGGGATGGCGACTTCGCGCATTCAGGAATTCAAAGTCGACTGGCCCGCGGATGCCGTGCTCGTTCTCCATTCTGACGGCCTGCACTCCCGATGGGATCTTTCCTCCTACGCCGGCCTCATCGTTCGCCATCCCGCGGTCATTGGAGCCGTGCTGCTGCGCGATTTCCGCCGCCAGCGCGACGACGCCAGCGTCGTGGTGGTGAAGGCAGCGTAAGCCATGCCCGTTCCGGTTTTTCAGCTCGCCCTGCGCACCGAACGCGATGTCGTCCAGGCGCGACAGCGTGCTCGCGAGGTGGCGGCCGAACTCGGATTCGACAATCAGGACCAGATTCGTCTGGCGACCGCGACTTCCGAGATGGCGCGGAATGCTTTCCGCTACGCGCGCAATGGTCGCGTCGAATTCTCAGTTCGCCTCGAAACTCCACAATCGCTGGAAGTGACAATCTCGGATTCCGGTCCGGGAATCGCCAACCTCGAAGAGATTCTTGAAGGGCGTTACAAGTCGGACACCGGAATGGGCATGGGCATCATCGGCACCCGCCGCCTGATGGACGGATTCGATATCAGCGCCGCCCCGTCCGGGACCACCGTTCGGATGGTGAAGCATATTGGACGGAACCAGGGGCTGCTGACCAGCGGGATCGCGTACGACCTGAACCGCAGGCTCGTGGCGCGAACCCCGGATAGTCCTTACGAGGAAATCGAGCAGCAAAACCAGGAGCTTCTGAAGACGCTGCAGGAACTCCGCGCCCGGCAGGACGAACTGGAGTTGCTGAATCACGAGCTGGAAGATACGAATCGCGGTGTGGTCGCCCTGTACGCCGAACTCGATGAGCGGGCTGACTATCTGCGGAGAGCGTCGGAACTGAAGACCAAATTCCTGTCCAATGTCTCGCACGAGTTCCGCACGCCGCTGAACTCCATCATCTCCCTCGCACGCCTGCTCATGGATCGCATGGACGGAGACCTGACCGACGAACAGGTGAAGCAGGTGCGCTACATCGAAAGCTCGGCGCGCGACCTGCAGGAAATGGTGAACGACCTTCTCGACCTGGCGAAAGTGGAAGCCGGCAAAATTCGTATTCGGCCCAGGCAGTTCGAGGTTCACGAGCTGTTCAGCGCTCTCAAGGGCATGCTGAAGCCGCTGCTTGCTGACAATAATTCGGTCGATCTCGCCTTCGAAGACGCGCGCGATCTGCCGAAGCTTTATACCGACGAAGGCAAAGTCTCGCAGATCCTCCGCAACCTCATCTCGAATGCGCTCAAGTTCACACCCTCCGGCCAGGTACAGGTCACGGCGCAGCTTTCCTCAGAGGACGCAGTGCATTTTTCCGTCGAGGACACCGGGATAGGGATTTCTCCGGAACATCACGAGGCGATCTTCCGCGAGTTCAGCCAGATCGATAATCCGCTGCAGGACCGGCATCGCGGGACGGGGCTGGGGTTGCCGCTTTGCCGTAATTTAACGCTGCTGCTGGGTGGAAAGATCTGGCTGGAAAGCGAGCTCGGCAGGGGTTCAACCTTTCACGTCGTGATTCCTGCGGTTTATGTCGGTGAGGTAGCCGGGACCCAGGAATCCGATAACGTGCCCGTGCCTGAATTTCACCGAATCCCAGTGCTTTTGCTCGAGGACAATGCTGAAACCGGGCGTGTCTTCGAGAGCTTCCTGCGCAATACGGAATTTCAGCCAATCCTGACGTCCACCGTGGCGCAGGCCGAGGCATGGACGGCGCGCCACACGCCGGCCGCCGTGGTTTCCGATATCTATCTTGACGATGAGACTGCGTGGGACTTCCTCACAAGGCTGCGAGAAAAGTGGCCGAGCCTGCCATTGATCACCACCAGCATGTTTGATGAGTCGCGGCATGCGGCCATCACCGGCGCACACCTTTTCCTGCCCAAACCGCTGGAGCGGGATTCGCTGCTGCGCGAGTTGCGCGGGCTCAACGCACAGTCCGGAACCCGGCGGCTGCTGCTGGTGGATGACAACGATGTGGCCCGCTACATTCTGCGTGAGCTGCTCCACCTGCCGTGGCTGGAAATTACGGAAGTGAGCAACGGAACCCAAGCTCTGGCTGCGTTGCGGGATAATCCCCGGACGGCCTCATCCTCGATCTGCTCATGCCGGACATCGGAGGCGTGGAGATTCTGCGCCAATTGCGGTCCGATCCGGCGACCGAAAGCCTCCCGGTGCTGATTTATACCTCCAAAGCATTGAGCGATTCGGAGCGGGCTCAGCTCGAAGCATGGCGAGCCAAAATTATTCGCAAAGAAGATGTTTCGGCGCGTCTCTCTCCCCAGCCTTTTATCGACTGGATGACCTTCGCCGGGCTCATGCCCGTCTCCCCGGCAGGCGATCAGAATGCCTAACCGGCCAGCACGCATCCTTGTTGTCGATGACCAGGAGCAAACCCCGTACGTACTGTGCCGCGTCCTCAGACAGGCGCACTATGAATGCCTCGAAGCCGGCAACGGCGCCGCCGCCCTGGCGCTGGCCGCGACTTTGCCCGAAATCATGACCCTTGACGTGGGGCTTCCCGACATGTGGGGCTTCGAAGTGTGTCGAAAGATCAAGAATGATCCGCGCATGTCCCAGATCGCGGTGCTGCAGATTTCCGCAGCCATGGTATCTAACGAACACAAGGCCAAAGCTCTCGAGGCCGGAGCCGACGGATACCACCAGCAAAGAGGCGAAAGATCCGGCAAACCGTCTCGGCCTCGGACTGTACGACGCTGAGCTTGGCGCTGTGCTCGCGGCATGCGCCGGTCGCACTTTCCCTGTGGCTGGAGTATCTCCGCGCCATGCTGTTAGGTAAACGCGATTGAGAGAGTCCGCTCAATATGCGAGGGCGCAGCCATCGGCGCGCATTTCGCTGCCGGCAGCATAGACGCGTCCTGCATAAGGGCCATCGGAGTGACCGCGGACCTCGATACATTCGTAACGGCCGAAGCCGCCGTCGCTCGTGCCCATGGGCCAACCAAGCTCGATAAGAGCTTTGCGGGTTTCGATGGGGACCCCGGCTTCGAGGCGCAGGATTCCCTTCGGGTCGAGGCCCGGCAAATCTTCACCCATAGACTGCGACGAGCCTTCGTGATGCCAGCGCGGCGAGTCGGCACAGGCCTGCACGTCGAGGCCGTAGTCGACGCGGTTGACGACGATCTGGGTTTGACCCTGGGGCTGCATGTCTCCACCCATCACGCCGAAGGCGAGCCAGGGCTCGCCATTTCGCAGGGCGAATCCGGGAATGATGGTCTGGAAGGGTCGCTTGCCGGGTGCATAAAGGTTGGGGTGACCGTCTTTGAGGGAGAAAAGCTCGCCGCGATCCTGGAACATGAAGCCGAGGCCGTCGGCGACCAGGCCGGAGCCCATGCCGCGGAAGTTGGACTGAATCTGAGAGACCATCAGGCCGTCGGAGTCGGCGGTGGAGAAGTAGGTGGTGTCGCCGTGGCTGGGCGCCTGGCCCGGATATATGGGGGCGAGGATTTTGTCGAGGCTGATGAGTTTGGCGCGCTCCTTCGCGTATTCCTTCGAGTTCAGCCAGTTGATGGGGATCTTCGCGAAGTGAGGATCGGTGTAGTAGCGGGCGCGGTCCTCATAGGCGAGGCGCTTGGCTTCGACCATAACGTGGAGGGCCTGGGACGACTGGTAGCCCATGCCGCGCAGGTCGAAGTTCTCAAGAATGTTGAGAATCTGCAGAGTAGCGACCCTGGGTGTTGGCCGCCATGCCGCAGACGTCAACGCCGCGGTAGTTGGTGACGAGGGGATCGAGCCACTCGGCATGCATGTCGCGAAGGTCTTCGACGGAGAGCCAGCCGCCGATGCGCTTGAAGTAAGCGTCGATGGTTTGAGCGATGGGGCCTTCGTAGAAGGCGTCGCGTCCGCCCTCCGCGATCAGCTTGTATGTGCGGGCGAGGTCGGGATTACGGCGGACGTCGTATTCGTTGGGCATCTTACCGTCCGGCGCGTAAGTATGCATCGCGTTGGCGGTCTCCTCGACTCCGGCGCCTGGGCGAAGAAATATCTGGAGATTGCGTTTGATGTACCAGCCGATGATCTGAGGAGTGGGTACGCCGCTTTCGCAGAAGTGGATGGCGGGGTCGAAGAGCTCAGCCCACTTGAGCTTGCCGAAGCGCTGATGAAGAGCCCACCAGCCTTCGAGCGCGCCGGGAGTGGAAACGGAAATAGCGCCGAGGGGTGGGAGCACTCCGTTTTTGCCGCGGGCGCGGGCAGTGGCGAGGGAGAGAGATCTGGGCGATTTGCCGGAGCTAGCCATGCCGAGGACCTTGCGGTTTTTGGGATCCCAGACAAAGGCGAAGCAATCGCCGCCCAAGCCGGAGCTGGTGGGCTCCATGAAGCCGAGGCAGGCGTTGATGGCGACCGAGGCGTCGACAGCAGATCCGCCGCGCTTGAGCATCTCGATGCCGACTTGCGTGG
>Ga0210391_10002878_pt1 | contig 14759 bp, 14 predicted proteins | sample IncBWC12OmetaG_FD_160573 | JGI IMG/M metagenome (GOLD analysis project Ga0210391, IMG submission 160573) | Forest soil microbial communities from Barre Woods Harvard Forest LTER site, Petersham, Massachusetts, United States - Inc-BW-C-12-O ... | reverse complement strand
CTGCACGGCTGGGTCTACCCACCGTTTGGCAGAGTCGTATTATGGGGTCGTGTTGCATGTTCGTAAGATAGCGTGCCAACGGACCATTGTCATCAGCAAAGACGAATCTCAATGCCTGGCAGCCCCACGGGAGAAGTGCATCCCGGACTACGTACTCGTCACTTGGTCGCTCCATAGGAGCGCAGCAGCTCAGCAATCTCCGTCAATCCGAAATCGTCCTCCGCGCTCCAAAGCGGTGAGTCGCTGGGATTCGGCCTTACATTCGGGTCAGCTCCGCTCTCCAACAGAACCTTGACAGCAGCAATGTCCCCTCTCATAACCGCCCAAAGAAGTGGCGTCATTCTGAAATCGTCAAATTCGTTTGGGTCCACTCCTGTGGCCACGAGCCGTCGCATTCGGTCATAATCAGAGCGCAACACCGCATCGCTGAGCGCAGTATGCGCCTGAATTCGAACAACATTCTGTTGTTCGGCTTTCCTACGTTTGGGCCACATGGTTCCTCGAAGTATCGCACGGATTTCAATGCGGGATTCGGTCAGTGCCTGAGTCACGCCGTAACCGGCAAAGTGGATTTTCCGGTTACGCGACGCAATATAAAAGGGCGCCCCGTTTGGAGTAGGGTTTGGGTGGTTGCCTCAACCCCTCTAGAAAGGAGCACCCTTTTATGACTAACACCAAATATATCGGCATGGATGTGCACAAGGAAAGCATTTCGCTTGCGGTGAGGAATGCTGCGGGAAAGATCGTGATGGAATGCGTCATCGAGACCAAAGCCAGCATAATTCTGCAGTTTATCGATGGGCTGCGCGGAGACTTGCACGTCACCTTTGAAGAAGGAACCTGGGCCACCTGGTTGTTCGATCTGCTAAAGCCCCATGTATCGAAATTAGTGGTCTGCGATCCGCGGAAGAATAGCCGACAGGGGAACAAGAATGACCGGATCGATGCACGCGAGCTGTCCGACCGGTTGTACATGAATAAGCTCAGCTCGGTCTATCACGGCGGAGCCGGCGTCCGTACACTTCGGGAACTGGCACGCAGCTATCTGACCATCAGCAAAGATCTGGCACGAGTGATGTCCCGGGTGAAGGCCATCTATCGCAGCTGGGGTATTCCCTGTGCCGGCAAGCAAGTCTATGCGCCACGTCATCGTGCCGAGTGGCTTGCCAAGATCAGCGAGGTGGGAGTGCTTCGCCGGGCCGAGTTTTACTATCAACAACTCGATGCCTTGAGACCGTTGCGCCACCAAGTACGGCGCGAGCTGCTCGCCGAAAGTAAGAAGCACCCAGCGACGAAGCTGCTCTGCCAGATCCCTGCGATCGGTCCGATCCGGGCGGCGCTGTTGATCGCGCTGATCCAGACACCGCAGCGCTTCCGCAGCAAGCGACCGCTCTGGAAATACAGCGGCTTCGGCATCGAAATGCACAGCAGTGCCGATTACCGTAAGGTCAAAGGACAGCTAGAAAGAACCAAGAAGCAAGTCTCGGTTCGTGGACTCAACCGAGACTGCAATCACGATCTGAAGAACCTGTTTAAGAGTGCCGCGACCATCGCTTCGGTCAAACCGGGTCCGTTCCAGGAATTCTACGCAGCCTTGGTGGCCAAAGGGATGAGGCCGGAGATGGCGCGCCTGACCCTGGCGAGAAAGATCGCCACGATTGTGTTGATCGTATGGAAGAGAGGAGTGAGCTTCGACGCCCAATATCTGAAACCACAAACAGCTTGAGTGTTTCTGAGCGCTTCCGCTCCATCTCTGGGGATTTCTCTGGCGGTGGCTGTCAGGTTCTCGGGACACTCTGGTTCGAGAGCGAGTCTCAGCTGGTAAGTTAGGCCCTGCGTGCTTCGGGCACCGAGTCTCACACGCGACCCTAGGCCCTCTCGGACAACCAGAAAAAGCTATGGGCCACGAGTCCCGGATAGAACCATGGTCGCCACATTTGACCGCGTTCTGCTTTGCTGGTTTCGGAACTGACAGGCTTCGTTGCCAAGAAGCGATGAAAACCGCTGGTAGAGAAAACCCAAACCGCTGGGCCCACGTGCCCAGCAACCGAGCACTTGGTGCGGGCGGTCAGAACAGATCCTGCTCCATTACGTGGGCTGCGAAACAAGAAAAATTCCAGCCGAAGGGGAAGTGTTTTTTCTTGACTTCTACCTTTATAGAACTTACCAGGACTTTGCTGCCGAGGTGTGATATTTCCTGTCAAAGATGTGCGAAAACAAAATGAGATACGATGGCGTTCGTACAGCACTCCTTTCAGCGTTTCCGGAGCTATTGGAACGGGTTTGGAGCACTTTCGGTTGTCGTCAGATTATAGTGCCGAGAGGCGTTATCGAATTGACTGGGAGCCAATAGCAGACAAGAATTCCCGCGCTAAACATCAGTTGGAGTCGCACGTTTTTTGGACTCACGGCACCAAGAACCATCGTTAGCAGCGCGAAAACGCTCGAAACTCTTGCGACTAGCAATCCATTGAACGTGTCCGGCGCGTATGGGAGGCTATGTCCATTCAGAAGAATTGATGTATATATGAGCTGCCCAGCGGGAATTGCGAAAGCGAACGAGTTGGTCGCGATTCCGAGGTACGCAACCAATCTCCGCCAAGATGCAGGTGCATCCGCCGCCGTCACGCGCCTCAGGTGTCGCCATACGATTACGTTCATCGCTGAGCCCAAGACGAGCGCGATTAAGAACAATATAAGCTGCACCGCGCGATTATCTCACTGTAAACCCTGGGAGTGAACCGCTGATTGAGATTGCATGCCGTTACGTTGACGGTAACTCCTGATTAACGCCGCAAGTAAAGTGCTACTTCATTTCTCCGGTAACACGACGGGTTCTGAGTGAGATGGCGATTTAACGCCAACAATCACCAGTACAGGTAGTCGATACTGCCGGTGCAAAACACCTCTACTTCCTTTCGTAGACAAACGTACCCTTGTCAGCTGGGTGCGCTGGGTTCCACCAAGATTCGGTAATGACGTTTCCATCGGCACTCAATTTGAGAGAGCCTTGAGTGAGAGTTTTACCATCGCGCTTCGTCAGAGTGGAAATCTCACGTCGTCCAACCAGCCGTACCGCGTAGGTCACCCCCTTTGGAGTGAGAGGCCCATGCATCGCGGCATCGACCCCATCGAGCGGTTCGTCAATATACTGCCCCGCGTTCGGAAAGCTGATATGCAAGGTCTGACTGTCAAGACTCAGCGTCATATCGGCATGCAGCTGAAGGTAGGTTCTGTCCCGCCACTCGCCAGCAAAATCATTAGAACCTGACATTCGCGAAGCGACGACCTGAGATGTAATAACAGGACCACTTGGACGAAACGCGGTCGCCGTCGCCGTGAGAACCTTTCCCTCAGCCGAAAGCTCCAAATGACTCACACGAGTCTTTACCCCATCTTCTTTTTGGGTCAGGTCCAGTACAGTGGCGCTGCTTTTCACACAGGCTCGTGTTCGATTTTTCTCTATCGGTCGGTCCTTCCCATCACAGCGAAAAGTGAAACTCGAACTTCCATCGTCCCAGCTATACTCACCGTCCGCCGAAATCGAGATAGTAAAAACCGGGCCCTGAAAACTGCTCTTTGAGGTATTCAATTTCCATGTGCCGTTCCAGTCCGGGGAGGACGACCGGCAACCCACTGTAGCGGCTAACGCGTAAAAGACGACCCAACCGAATCTGGCGTTCCTCATCGACTTTGCCCTCGGTGCCTGCAAACCAGATTGATATTACCAATCTCCCGGACGCGCGACGTACTGGTACGTCAGACGTCCGGCAATTATCGGTTACGGGATGCATCACCGACGACTGCAGCGGGGACGGCAAAGCAGATTTGGCCTGCTTCAGGGGGTGGCGTTTTGAGCGTACTGCTGTTGTCCGGACGCGGATAGTAAGCAAGAAATGCAACATTACCCTCGTCCGCCCGCTTCGCCCGTCGGTACACAAACCCTTTAGAGTCGTGCGCCGCTACCTACCGAATGCAACAGAACATATATTCTGTTGTGCATCAAAATAGGTTCATCAGGGCTGCTTGAGCCGCTTCACTCGCCTGGCGGTCGCTGGTTCCAACGTATTGCATCGTGGAATTGATTGAGCGATGGCCCAGCGCCTGTCGAACGAGTGCTAGATTGACGTTGCCCGCAACGAGGTGTGATGCCAAGCTGTGCTTAAGTACATGTGGGTGCTGCTTCTCTATTGGCAGGCCCGCGAGACGGCCAACCGTTCGGAACGCCCGAAAAAACTGCGTCCGGTCAAGCTTCCCGCCCTTTTGGCTCGTGAACAGGTAATCCGAACCGTCCTTCGGTCGTTTGCGCAGCCAAACTCGTAGCGCAGCCGTCTCATCGAGCAAAGGCTGCCCCCGATGCTGGTAGAGTGGCTGTATCGTTTGGAGCGACCCTTTCAGACGCCGGACGGAAATAGAACCGGTCTTCAGGTCGATATCGGCCAGCTTAATGCCGCAGACCTCAGAAGCTCGCAGTCCGTGTCGATACGCCAGGAGAATCATTGCCCAATCACGGGTCGAGCGCTCACGCGCTACCTTCAGTAATGTCAGCACTTCTTCGGGGGTCAAAAAAGCCATTTGCGTGCGCTTGGCGCGAACTGGACGAGCTTTCTTGGCGGCGAAGGGAATCACGGCTGGACTTGCCGCGGGTTCCTCCCTTGGGCCTTCCGGGACTTCAACCGTCCCAGTGACTACCTGCTGTTTGGCGGAACTCTTCATCGCAGTTCCCTCTTCCTCGAAAGCAAGTACGCGTCAATGGCGCGGCGAACCAACTCTGCGACGGGGGCGCCAGTTTTCTCTGATAGCTTCTGGAGCTTCCCCAGCTGCTGCTCCTTCAAAAACAGGGCAGTTCTTCTCACCGGGGCTACAGTAACACATAGGCATACATATGTCTACTGCAGAATTCTAGCCAGAGCAGGCGCCTTGACTGCTGTGGGAGGGAATATCTCTTCACGTTGACTTGCCGGAGTACGCAACCTAATATCTGCCCAAGTGGCGGATACTTCGTCTCGCATCGGCCAGACCGTCTCGCACTACCGCATCATCGAAAAGCTCGGGTACGCGCAATTGCAATAACGCGTGTGATTGGAAAATGCCGTGAGTGAGAAAAGCACGATCGCAGGGCTAATTTCCAAAGCTGCCAAAAAGCTTCGCGACGATTTCGAGCACATACGCGAGACAATCTCGCATTCCGGGGAGAAGGGCGGTGAGACCGAGGACAAGGTAAGGGAGTTTCTGAACGGCCACATGCCGAAGCGCTTCCATGCGACGAAGGGCTTTGTGATCGACGCTGACAACCAGATGAGCGACCATCAGGACGTCATCATCTACGATGAACAATCTAGTCCCGTCTACAAGTATGACGGCGCTAACCAGATCGTCTCTGCCGATGCGGTCGCCGCGATCATGGAAGTTAAGGCGGTGCTCAACAAGAGCCAGCTTGAGGAAGCTTTCGCAAAGATAGAAGAGGTCAAGAGACTGAAAAAGCGCCCGATCAGCGAGATGGATCAGAAGGCAACCGCGAGCACGCTGACTACGACGGGCACTCTCGGAATAATTCTCGGATTCGGATCGGACATCAGTCTCGGAAAGCTGGCGGAACATTGCGTGGAGCTGAATGAGAAGTATGAAACGGCTTACCGCCCCGACATCATCGTTGTGCTGGATGTGGGCGTCATCAACTACTCCGCCCAATTCGTCGGCGCGCGAAATATGGGCGATATCGCCGTTGCTACCGACGACGAGTTCGTCATTCCTCCATGTTACGTGCATTTGGTGGCGCGTGAAGATGGCGCATTCTCGCTGAACAGGCTTTTCACGCATTTGCTTTCGCATCTCGCGCTGTACCCGCGGCGCCCCAGCATTCCGCCGTTTTCCGTGCTTCTCGAAGGAACGTCATCCATTGTCCACAGTCTGGGGGTATACCAGTACAACACTGAAAGACGATTGGTTCGCTATGAAACTCCGCCGGCCAAGTTGTCAGAGCGAAACCCGATCATCCGTATCAGACACAAAACGTCAAAAGAAGAATTGGCAGCGCTGACCTATATCCCGTGGCACGACGGCGGCGTCATCCGAAAAAAGGGCAAAATTCCGCTAATAGCGTTGCTGGTGTGGTTCACCAAAGGCGGGCCGCCGCACACGATGCAGGTCGAAGATGCTGAACTGTCGACAGTCATGAAGGTGACACGGCCGGAATTCCAGAAATGGCCTGCAACCATTGAACGACAGAGTGACATGACGGCGACCCTGGAAATCCCTCCGCCATTCGAGGTGCGAGAGACCGGAATGGAAGGAACTGCCGAGCCATTCATCGCCAGAGTTTTTCTCGGCTTGATCGAAATGGCGGCGAGCATATTTTCGCCCCAGGACAAGAATACTTTCGATCAGCGTTTCACGGGCACGCTGAATCCGGCGCTTGAACTGCGGAGGGCTCTGGTCAGCGTCGGGGAACTGGTATCCGGTCACAAAGAGGCTCTGCAGAAAGGCACGATTGTCCGCAAGGCACAGGTCGATCCGCTGCTTTCAGAACGCATCGACAACCCCCTACGTTCGCACACCGTGCACTTTCTCGAGATGGCTGATGCCATCATCAAGAATCTGCCGTCAGCGATGAAGTTTTTTGTGATCAATATCGACCACATGGCCGATCGCGAACAACGTTTTGCCAAGGACTGCGAGCGTAACGAAGCGAAACACCCAGAGTTGGTCGCATATCTTAGGAAGCTGCGCCCATCCCTACTCGACATAGACGAGCAGTTCAGAAAGATGAGGGTTGAAGGTTGGAACCTCTCGAACGTCAAATACACGTTTAGCAATGGCGTGGTTTCGATGGTCGAGCCGTTGATCGAAGGAAAACCGGTCAGTGAATATGTTGCGCGCGTCTTCAGTATTCTCGCGCTGGCTATCGAAGAAGTGATCATGTATGGCTTTCAGCGAAGTTTGATGGGCCCTATCGCCATAGTTGAAACCCCGTTGGAGCAGCGCAATCCCATCAATGCGCAACGGTTCAGAAGGACATTGCGTGGCACCGAGGTGGCATGGCAGTTGAAGTGGACTGGGAAGGGTTTCTACGACAGCTGATCTTAGCAGCAGCGCCGCGATTAAATTGCATCAGAAGGCCGCAACTCTGCCGGATCCCTGGCCGCAGATGCACCATGCTGTATCGTAATTGCAGTCGAGGTGCTGGTCAGCGGCGCGACAGCTTCGCCCCTGACGCTTTTGCGGCTTCTGAACTCTTCTGCGCGTCTTTCGCCAGCGCCTCTTCGGCTTCCGGCGGCAGTTCAACACCCATGCGATCGCGCGCTTCGAGCAGAACATGGGCGACGAGTCGAGCCTGTCTTTCGTAACCAGATTCGGACGGCGTTGTCTCCGGCAACTGCATCCGCTCTCCCCGATACGCAGTTACGCCGGTTCGTTCGAGGATTGCTAATCCGAGCATCGGATTTTTATCCACCCGTAGCGCGTGTCGCACAGCCGCCATCGCATCGGGTATCAGTCCGAAAAATTCCTGCTGCGCGTGCGCGATATAATTCTGCACCTCCGGAAACTGCACAATCCGCGTGACGGTTTCGCGGTCACATTTTTCTTCTCGAGCGATTTCAGATTTGTTCTGGCCATTGAGATAGCGCTGCTGAATGCGCAGGATTTTGGGCTTGGAAAGATAGGACCCGCGTGCCTTTGTGGTTTTGCGCGGCTGTTTGCGGTGATTGGCCGACCGCACGATGGCCTGAGTGTCAGTGCTACCAAATCGAACTGCAGCATTTCGCGGCATGCACGCTGCTCCAAATTGGATTTCCCAACGCGTCAGCGTGCTGAGAGGACGGCGTGCTATCGAATCCGTGCTTGTAACTATTTTACCATCATCTTTCATCGAGGAGAGCACCAAGGTTGCCCACATTCTATCCGTTTCTTTTCCCGATATTCTGGCGTACCGGGAAAATATCGGGAAAAGAAGCAGGCACTAATTACGCGTATTCCCAGCCTTTGTCACCGTTCATTCCCGGAAATCCCGATAATCCCGATTCGGGAGATGTGAGGCTATGCTCACCGCACGGGCATGAGAATGTAAGCTCGGATCACTTCCGTCTTGTTGACTAGCAGAATGAGCGCAGCTGGGTCCTAGGACGCCATAGCTGAGCAGGGAGCTTAGAGCGGATGTGCTGTGGTAAGAAAATCGGGATAATCGGGAAAATCGGTACAAATCTCATTTTTCCTCTGCAAAACAGCGTAATTCTAATCCCGATTTCTTTAATGTGGTGGAGAAAGCTGGTTAGAACCGGGATTGCGGGCGCGCTGCCCGATTCCCAAGAAAGCATGCGCATCCATCACTAACCTCCCCCCGCATTCTACTTGGGACCAATAGGAGGGCGAGCGGAGCGGCGCGCAGAATTATATTCCGGCAAGGACTCCAGCTCTTTGCGCTCGCGCTCCGACTGAGCAGCCGTGTCCTCGGGACGGTGCTTGTCTTCCGTCTTGCTATCGCGCTGTAGTTTGTATTTCTCCAGATAGTTCTTACGATAACGCCGTTCCCGAAGGACATGCGCACATTTAGCTTTGCAGGTGGGCTTATCTATGCGCCGGGCCCAATAGAGTTCACCGCAGATCGGGCATTCGCGAATGCGCCTGACTTCTACTCCGTCCAGCGCCTGTAACAATGGATCGTGCTCGACCCGAAGATTCCCTCCGGCATCCGTCTTCACGGAAACTAGATTTTCAAGATACGGCGCAACCGGCACGCTCGTGGTCGTGAGCGGATTGTTGGAATGCAGGCGGGCAATCGTATAGAGAATGCTCCGAATTGTTTTGAGCTGAAGACACCGTTGAACCATCTGAACCGGAATTTCCTCCGACACGTTAACGCCAGCCATGAACGACCGAAAACGGGGAAAGCGTCGGATCAAAGCCTTCACGTCGGCTTCGTCGGAATCCCAGTGTTCACGGACCGATGGCGTGCCCTTCGGTTCCGCTCCTGGAAGCCTCTCCGGACCCGGGAGAGCGTTAGCCAGACTAATGTATCCCATTAATTCAATTGAAGTTGCGTGAAGTCGTGACGCTTGTCGTTTCTTTTTGACAGTCATGTGTTGGACGCACTGATTGACGTATAGCGCTCCATAGCTACACTTAGAGTCACATTGTACCATAGGAGGCGTCAAAATGAGCAACCGAACAAGCGTCACGCCGGATCGATTGGCTTGGGGCGTCGGCGACATTTCCCTTAGCACAGGTCTGAGCACAGGCTTCCTCCGGAAGCAAATCAAAGCCGGAAGGCTTCGGGCACGCAGGACGGGTCGCAGACTTCTGGTTCTCGATCGGGACTTACGTGTGTATCTCCGGGGGGAATAATTTGAATAAATACCAAATCATTTATGCCGATCCGCCCTGGCGCTACAACGACAAGGCGTCAGCCGGACAGCGTGGGGCTTGTTACAAGTACCCGGTTCTCGACACAGAGGGTGTTTGCGCACTACCTGTGGCCGATCTCGCTGCTGACGATTGCGTCCTCTTTATGTGGGCCACGTTCCCGATGTTGCCCGACGCGCTGCGAGTTATGAAAGCCTGGGGGTTCAACTATAAGACCGTTTCTTTCGTGTGGGTTAAGAGCAATAAGAAATCGGGCACAGATTTTTTTCGGAATGGGGAACTGGACAAGGGCGAACGCGGAGATCGTTTTGCTCGGCGTGAAGGGCAAACCGAAGCGAGTGTGCGCGTCGGTTCGACAGATCGTCCATCACCCGATCATGCGGCATAGCGAAAAGCCGAACGAGGTGCGGGAGCGCATTGTGACCCTCATGGGAAATCTGCCGCGAATAGAGCTTTTTGCCCGCACGAAAGTCCCGGGTTGGGACTCTTGGGGAAACGAAGTCGAATGTGACATTGATCTGAAAGGAGATAAAATAGTTGAAAGATCCTTCTGAAGTTGACCCCACATCTGCCAGTAAACCTGTGGCCATGGTTCTCGCTCGCCTGGAAAATGTGGCCAAAATCTCCGCGGGATGGGTCGCTCGCTGCCCTGCCCATAACGATAACGTGAACTCGCTGTCGGTGGGCGAGGGTGACGACGGTCGCGCACTCTTGCATTGCCACGCTGGTTGCTCATTCGAAGACGTCGTAGCAGCCCTCGGCATCACCGTCCGCAGCTTGTTCACCAAGCGCAAGGGGGCGCGATGAATTCCAAAATCACCGGTCGTGGGACCACGTCCCTTACGCTCGCAGAATACGCGAAGGCGAAGCGGCTGCCGGAAGATTTCTTAATGAAGCTGGGCCTGTCCGACATCAATCTGCGCGACAAGGTGGCGGTGAAAATTCCCTACATGGATGAGTATGGTGAAGTCGTATCCGTGCGCTTCCGGTTTTCCATGGATCCGTCTGGGCCGCGTTTCGCTTGGCGGAATGGCTCGAAGCTATATCCGTATGGGCTCCCGCGCCTCGCTAATGCGCGGAAAGCCGGTTACGTCTGCATTGACGAAGGCGAATCTGATACCCAGACTCTCTGGCTTCACGGAATCCCGGCGTTGGGTTTGCCAGGCGCAAACAGCTGGAAGGAGGAGTGGGCGCACTATCTCGATGGCATTAAGAAAATATTTGTCGTTGTCGAACCCGATCAGGGTGGCGATGCGGTGCTAAAAAAGTTCGCGCGCTCCGCGCTCCGCGATCGTATGTGGGTCGTAAAGTTGGATGGCGTGAAGGACCCGTCGGAACTGTATCTGCAGAACCCGAAGGGGTTTCGGAAGTCTTGGGATGATGCGATTTCCAATGCGAAACCGTGGGCGTCCATCGAGAAGGAGATTGGTGAGAAGTTCCAATATGTAGCGAACAACGCCCCGTTGCCGTACGAATCTACATCCGCAGGCATGATTTGGCACAAACCAACTCGGGACGGCGAGGAGGATGTTCGGCTGACCAATTTCAATGCCCGGATCACTACGGACACCTTGGAAGACGATGGAGTGGACTGCCACCGCCGTTTTGAGATTGAGGCCTCACACGGTAACCGCATCGAGCGGTTCGAAGTTCCGGCCGGCCAGTTCGCTGCGATGAACTGGGTCACCGAAAAGATCGGGGCACTTGGAGTCATCTATCCGCCGTCCAGCCATAGGGACCATGCACGCGCCGCAGTGCAACTTCTCTCGAAGGATATGCGTCGGCGCCGGGTTTTTACCCACCTGGGATGGAGGAAGTTTAGGAATCAATGGGGATACTTGCATGCCGCAGGCGTCATCACCGATACCGGCGTGAAGAACAACGTGATGGTACGGCTACCCGACGTTCTGAAAAACTTTGAGCTTCCCAGCCCACCAACTGGTGATGAACTTAGAGTGGCTGTGCAGGCCAGCCTCCGTTTACTAGACGTGACCCCAGACGCCGTCAGCGTTCCCATCTACGGCAGCATTTGGCGTGCGCCGCTCGGATCCTGTGATTTTACACTGCACGCGGCGGGTCCCACTGGCGCGGGCAAAACAGAGGCGGCGGTCCTAGCTCAACAACATTACGGAATGGCGTTTGACGCACGCAATCTGGCCGCAGGCTGGTCGGGGACGGCAAATTCCCTTGAGGCAATCGCATTCGCCGCCAAAGATGCGTTGCTGCTGGTTGATGATTTTGCTCCCCAGGGGAGTCAGCACGATGTATCACGGACGCATCGCGATGCGGATCGGTTAATCCGGGCTCAGGGAAACAACACAGGGCGCTCGCGGATGAGATCAGACGCCACACTACGGCCGACTAAATCTCCTCGGGGCCTGATTCTTTCAACCGGTGAGGACATTCCGCGGGGACATTCCACACGCGCAAGATTGCTCGTGGTCGAACTCGCGGGGAATGATCTGAACTGGAACCGGTTGACGCGCTGTCAAGAGGATGCGCGAGAAGGCCACTACGCAAAAGCGCTGGCTGGGTATCTGCAGTGGCTCGCGGCGCGACATGATTTGCTTCAATCCGAGCTTCGGCCGAAAGTAGCGAAGCTCCGGGCCCTAGCTTCTCAATCAGCGGCACACAAGCGGACACCAGATATCGTGGCGCAACTTGCCGTCGGTCTGCATACGTTCTTGCAATTTGCCATGTCGTGCAAAGCCTTGTCGCAACAGGAGCGAAAGCTTTACTGGCGCCGGTTCTGGAAGGCGCTAGGCGCCGCAGCAGCGCAGCAGCGTGAGCACCAGCGGTCGGAGGAGCCCGCTGCGCGTTTCATGGGCTTGCTGAACAGCGTGTTGGCCAGCGGTGCGGCTCACTTCGCGGACGCGAAAGATGGATACACCCCGAACGGAGTGAAAGGCCCGTGTATCGGCTGGATCGACGGTGACGTCGCGTTGCTGGAACCTGATGCTGCATTTGCAGCAGTGCAGCGCCTTGCCCGCGAACAGGGTGATCCGTTAGCCGTCGGTGTCAAGACCTTGTGGAAGAGATTGAAAGACCGCGGCCATACCGTCCGTCACGAAGAAGGTCGGAATCTATGGTCCGCGAATATCCAGGGAAACCGAAAGCGCATTCTGGCGGTGGATGCGAGCAAGCTCGCCTTCCCCGGGGCGTCAGAACTGCGAACCCATCGCAAGCGACGGGAGTTTCCCGAGGAATAATTTTAGTTAGTGGCGACCGAAATCCCGGTTGTGGGTCGAAGTGCAAATGTCCGCGCGGTTTACTGCGCCTGATCCGCCGCGCCCCGGGATTCCGATGTCGGAATCTCTATAACTCAGCATGGGGAGAAATCGTCATACGGCCGATTGCACGCTGACGAAGTGCAAGAGCCGGGAACACAAAAGGGAGTCGGAGCTGAAGCCGACCCGGCAAGCACGGTCTGTCGGCGGCAAGAAAGAGTGAAAACGGAGAAGAAAATGGCAAACGATGGCTATTTCGGTCTATGCCCAACCTGCAAAAAAACAGACGGCTATCTCAACATTGGAAGGGTTCATTGGTTCATCTGTAAGAAACATCGCTCGCGCTGGTGTATCGGCTCCAATCTGTTCTCATCCTGGCGTGACGAAAGCGAATCGGAACAGCTGCGGCTCTGTGAAGAAATTGGATTCGATACCTTCACGGATGCTGAACCATTTTACCCGAAAATTGAATCGGACAACTTACGGCCGATCCCGGTTAGCTTTACGCATCTGCGTCCCACCAAGAAATGATCGAGCGCTATTCCACGGGGCCACAAGGCCGGCAAAACAGACAGCCCTGATCAACGATTCGCAACGTCCGATGGCACGCGGACGAAAGTTTCGTGCCAACGGGCGATTTGTTTCACCAGCATGCCGATTTGGACGAGCCAGCAATGGTGCGGTGGCGGAATCCTTCGTGGTTTCGATGCGCCGATAATTCTAACGCGAAGAAAGCGAGGCTATGAATGCAGCACCGGACGTTGCACATCTGAACAAAGAATTTCCTAAGTATCCAATCACAGTAAAGGACAAAGGCTGGGTTTATGGGGTTTGGTATTGCAGTCGCAGCTTCCAAAAAACAAAACTGTATGGACAATACCCGACGACATTCCTCAAGAGGGCGCTCGCTCTGTTTCCGGATGCAACGGACATTCTCCATTGCCCTAGTGGCACCGTTCAGGGGGTGCGTGGCATCACAGTGGACAAAATCAGAGACGCCGTGAGGTGTCCACAAATCGTTGCCGAGGCTTGTGCGCTGCCGTTCCAAGACGATTCCTTCGATTTGGTCTTGAGCGACCCGCCGTATTCGGACAAGGATGCTAAAAATTACGGTACCGGCCACTTCCCACTCAGGAAAGCCATGGCGGAGTTCCACCGCGTGCTCCGCCCAAACGGATATCTAGCGCTGCTTCACGTTATGACGCCGGCATTCTCGACCAAGCTCTGGAAGTGGGTGGGTACGATCGGTGTCGTGACGGGCACAAATTCGCGGATGCGTGTGCTGTCGATCTTTGAACGCCTGGAGGATGGGACAGCGCTTCAGGTGTAGCGGAGTTCGGAGGCCGGCCAGCGAGTCGGAACTCTTCAATCACCGACTCGCTGGCCGCCGCGCTCAGGATCGTCATGATGAAATCTGTATAACTTCTTCAGAGATGTTGCATTACACGTCCGACCACTGGCGGACGAAAATGCCACGTGGGGGAAAAGCGCTTTGCGGAAACGCAAAGCAAATGAGTTGTACCGAAGGAGCACGGAAAATTTAAGCGAAAGGAATCAAAAGAAATGAACAAAAAGGCAATCCCAGAGGCGGCGGAAATGCTTGAGAAGGCCTACATCGACTTTCTTAACGTTTACCAGGCGTTAAGAGGCGGTAGAACAGAAGGCAATCTTAATAATCCGGTAGTGGAAAAACAGTTCGACCGCTTGGACAAGTATTTTATGGAACTGATGGACTCCCTGAATGCGGCTGCCCATCGCTTTCCGTTTTCAGGCAGTGCGGCACGGCCAAAAAGCGAACAGCAGTAGATGAATCTGTAAAATCCCGGTGGCAAATCTTCAAACGCCTGCAGGCCTGACGGCAGAACGTCGGGCCCGCAGACGTACACGACGACGAACAGACGTGCGACCGTGAAATTCTTATTTATTCAACCCGACGGCAGGCGGCGGCAACAAAGTACCTGCTGCGAAAAGTGTTCCGCACGGTAGGGAGCGGACGCCTCACGGAGACGAGGCAGCGACGGAAACGCAGCGGGTTCCAGTCGCCTGAACCACCACCGCTGGAAGTGAGGCAATGCGAGATGGCAACGTCGATGTAACCACGAGTGGAAAAATCGAAGTCAGAGCGGACAGGCGCAGCAAAACGAAAGCATTCCAAACGACTATTGGTTCGGC
>Ga0210391_10002877_pt1 | contig 14761 bp, 18 predicted proteins | sample IncBWC12OmetaG_FD_160573 | JGI IMG/M metagenome (GOLD analysis project Ga0210391, IMG submission 160573) | Forest soil microbial communities from Barre Woods Harvard Forest LTER site, Petersham, Massachusetts, United States - Inc-BW-C-12-O ... | reverse complement strand
GCACTGTCTCGCAAGCCGCACCCGCGCGCATGCCAGGCCGCAACGGAAATCTACGCATCGGGTTTCACGAGCTGGTAATGCCGCCCGAGTGGAGCGCCGCGCAAACTCTGAAAATCGAAGGCGACCTCGACGGCGTCCAGTCCGCCGAGTCTGGCCACATTAGCCTCGATTCCGAAGGCGGTGCGCGCGCTACCGATCCCAGCTCCAAATACATCAACACCGTCGTCACCGTGGGCCTAGCGGCAGTGTCGTTCGGCGTCGGCGGTGACACACTGGGTGACACGACCGAACGCGCCGCCGGTGGCGCAGGCGGTTATAAGCTTATCGGCATCATCCTCGGCGCGACGGTGCACTCGCAGCCGTTCGGCATGGCCATGGGTGCGCTTGGCGCGGCGCGCTCGATCTACATTCACTTCATCGCCCGCGGTCGCGACGTCGTCTTCCCGAAAAACACCTCGATGGAAATCGCGCTTGGCACGCATCGCTAGAAGGTAATGTAAGATTGCAGAGTCGATTCAATATCCGCGACTGAACGTAGAGCCGTTCCATAATGCCAATCTCCCGCGAACAAGCTCGCGCCGAACACAAGGCCGCCACCTCGCACGAACAGTTCACCGAGACGATCTACGGCGTCATCTGCGCCGGCTGCCACAATTACATCCTCGTCGATAAAACCAACTGCCCTCGCACCTGCCGCGAACACGAAACCTGCCGCCAAGCCTACGCCTGATCCACGCACGATAAATCCTGGTCCATCAGCGCGTTGCGTCCACCACAACGGACCGGCCCTCCGGCGCTATTCTTTGAGCACATCCCCAAAACCTTTACATCGCCCGGACAAATCACCCGTCATCCTTATGCCAGACTCACCTTGTAGCTAGCCGCTCCGGCCGACGCCGGTACTTTGAAACGAAACGACGAACGGAGAACACGATGAAGGCCACAACGACCGCGCTGCTTCTGCTCGCATTTTCCGCCGCTCCCGCGTTCGCGCAAAACGCCGCAAAGCCCGTCACGGTACCGATCATCAACGCGGCGAACGAGCCCGTGGGCACCGCCGTGCTCAGCGAAGCGCCCAAAGGCGTGAAGATCACGCTCGACATCAAAAATCTCCCGCCGGGCCAACACCTCATGCACATTCACGAGTTTCCGAAGTGTGAAGCGCCGGACTTCAAGTCCGCCGGCCCGCATTTCAACCCACTGCACGGCACAAGTGCAGATGGCTCGATGGGCCCCATGGCGGGCGACATCCCGCACTTCGAACTCACCGTCGCTGAGAACGGCACCGCGCACGTCACGGTGATCGCTCCCGGCGTCACCATGGGTACCGAGCCCAACTCCGTCTTCACCAACGGCGGCACCTCAATCGTGATTCACGAAGTCGCCAAAACCGTCTCTGACAGCGCGCCGCCCCGCATCGCCTGCGGCGTAATCTCGAAAAAGTAGCCCAGCCCTTCAGGCACGCTCGCGGGCCCTCCCTGGCGGCCGGCCCGCGAGCACAATTACCGCCACCGACTCCGAAAATCCGCCGAAACGCAGCCAAAAGTCACCCCGAACCCAATTTCCTCCGTTGACCATACCCCCTGAAAACACATACAATAGGGGTTTGTCACAAGCTTCAGGAGGCAGCATGTACGCGGTAATTCAGAGCGGTGGAAAGCAGTACGTCGTCGAGCCCGGCCGCACCATTCGCATCGAGCGCTTGGAAGGCAAAGTCGGCGGCAACGTCACCTTCGACAAGGTCATTGCCGTGCGCAATGACGAAAAGAAATTCGTCTCCGCGGACGTCGTCGCGAAGACCAAGATCACCGGCAAGATCGTCGCCCAGGATCGCGGGCCGAAGCTCAAGGTCCTCAAGTACAAGACGGGCGGTCAGTACAACATTCAGCGCGGCCACCGGCAGAACTACACGTCGGTCAAGGTCAGCGACATTCAGCTTCCTTAAGAGGGCGTCATGGCACATAAAAAGGGCGGCGGTTCATCTACAAACGGACGTGATTCCCATGGCCAGCGGCTTGGGATCAAGCGCTTTGGCGGCCAGTTCGTCTCGAGCGGCAGCATCCTGATTCGTCAGCGCGGCACTCGCTACAAGGCGGGCCGCAACGTCGAACGCGCCAAGGACGACAGCTTGTTCGCCGTGATCAACGGCGTCGTGCTGTTCGAAGACAAGGGCGGTCACGGCAAGTTCATCAGCGTGCTCCCGCAGGAAGAAGCCAAGATCGGCGGCGCCGATCGCGCGCGCACTGCGGCGAATTAATCAGCGCTATCCACATTTCCGATACGCGCTCCGCTTCCGGGGCGCGTATTTTTGTCTTTACCCACTTTGCTGGCGTATGCTTTTCTCCCAGTCCACGGAAGAAGGTCTGATTCGTGTTTGCTGACGAAGCCAAAATTTCGGTGAAAGCGGGCGATGGCGGCGATGGTGCCGTCGCGTTTCGTAGGGAGAAGTACGTCCCACGAGGCGGCCCGTCCGGCGGCGATGGCGGCAACGGCGGCGACGTCATCATCGAATCGAATCCGCACGACAACACGCTTCTTCGCTATCGCTACAATCGCATTTTCGAAGCGCGCCGCGGCGGCCACGGCGAAGGCTCGAAGTGTCACGGCGCGGATGCCGACGATCTGATCCTCAAAGTTCCGGTCGGCACCGTCGTTGTCGACGCCGATTCCGGCGAAAAGCTTTTCGACTTCACCGAAGCCAGTCAGCGTTTCGTCGCCGCCAAAGGCGGTCACGGCGGACGCGGCAACGGCAATCCGCATTTCATCCGCCCGTGGCATCAGGCTCCGCGCGAACATGAAGAAGGCCGTCCCGGCGAAGCGCGCAACCTCGTCCTTGAGCTGAAGCTTCTCGCGGACATCGGCCTGGTCGGTTTTCCAAACGCTGGAAAATCCACCCTGATCTCGCGCATTTCCGCCGCGCGCCCGAAAATTGCTGCGTATCCGTTCACTACGCTCGAGCCGCATCTCGGCGTGGTCTCCGCCGATCCAGGCGCAACGCCTGGTCAAGGCCGCGTGTTCGTCGTCGCTGATGTTCCCGGCCTCATCGAAGGAGCGCACGAAGGAGCAGGACTCGGCACACGTTTCCTGAAGCATCTCGAACGCACGCGCCTCATCGCGCACCTTGTCGACGTCAGCGACTTCAACGATCGTGATCCCGTCCGTGATTTCGAAATCATCATGCACGAGCTCGAGTCGTTCAGCCCTGAGCTCGCCCGCAAGCCGATGATCGTCGTCGCCACGAAACTCGACGCCGTCAGCGACCGTTCGCACCTCGAAGAATTACGCGCCTTTGCGAAAGAGCGCGGCCTTCCGTTCTACGCCGTGTCCTCCGCTTCCGGCGAAGGCATTCCCGAACTCGTTCGCGTCCTGGCTGACGCGCTTGACCGCATTCCGAAGCCCGAGCTTCCGGTGGCGCCGCCTCCCGCTCCTTACGCCGGTCCCGCCGCGCCGCACCTGCGCACCTCTGAAGCGGAAAACGAATCGGACCACGATCCGCGCGACGAACACCACGCGCTGGGGCGTCCGGAGAAGTCTTGAGTCCCGTTTCCGGCCACAAGTCGCACGCCCACGGTCATCGTCGCTCCGTCGCGCTTTTTGGCGGCACGTTTGACCCGATTCACGCTGGCCACATCGCGGTCGCCGAAGCAGCTCAGAAGCGCTTCCACCTGGACACTGTTTATTTCGTGCCGTCGTCGCGCCCGCCGCACAAAACCAAGCCCGCGCTCACGCCGTTCCTCCATCGCTATGCGATGGTCGCGCTTGCTTGTGCCGACCACGCCGACTTCCAGCCGTCCACGGCTGAAGCTCCCGATGGCGCCGCGCCGCACGTCTTCTACACTTACGATACGGTGAAGAAGTACCGTCGCGAACATCCCGACGATCATCTCTACTTCATCGTCGGCGCCGATCAATTTCTCGAGATTCCGACGTGGCGCAATTACGAGGCGCTGCTCGACTCTTGCGACTTCATCATCGCCAGCCGGCCGGGTTTCCGCGTCGACGCGCTGCGTCTCGTTGTGCCGCCTGAAAAACTCGGCCGCACCCAATCGTCCGATCCCAACGCCATCGTGCTGCGCAAATCCACCGTGCACATACTCACCACGGTCGCCAGCCACATCTCATCCACCGAAATCCGCCAACGCCTGGCCTCACGCAGGAATATTCACGGGCTTGTGCCGCCGCGGGTTGAGGAATACATTCTAGGACAGGCCTTGTATCGATGAAATTTGACTCGCTCCCGAAGGAAGTTCGCTGGGCCGTTGAAGCCGCACAGGATAAGCAAGCGTTGGATATTTCCGTGCTTGATTTGTCGGGCACCGGTGCGTTCGCAGATTATTTTCTGGTCTGCTCCGGCTCCAGCGCACCGCAGCTCCAGGCCATCACCAGTGCCATCGAAGAGAAGATCGATAAATCCGGCCGCAGCGTCGAGCATCGCGAAGGCCGCGGCAGCGCCGATTGGATGCTGCTCGATTACGGTTTCTTCGTCGTTCATGTTTTCAGCGAAGCCGCCCGGCAGTATTACGACCTCGAGCGTCTCTGGCGAACCACCGAGCGCATCGAGATTCCCAACGTTCCGGACAACGCGGTTCCGCCGCACCACCGGGCCGCGGAATCCGAAGGCAATGCCACGCAGCGGTAGTTCGCTCGCGTCGATTTTTCCCACGCACTCGCCGTTTTATCTTCAGCCGGAGCCGCGCATCGCATGAGCGCGTCGGCAGGCGTCGCCTGGATCGCGCAAAGCGCGGCCGCACTTCGCGTGATGGAACTCGCGCAAAAAGTGGCGGACGCCTCAACCACCGTTCTGATTACAGGAGAAAGCGGCACGGGTAAGGATCAACTCGCGCGCTGGATTCATGAGTGTGGCCCTCGACATGACGCGCCGCTCCTGAAAATCGACTGTGCGAGCCTCCCAAGCGAACTCGTCGAGTCCGAACTTTTCGGGCACGAAAAAGGCGCGTTCACCGGAGCCATTGCTCGCAAACCCGGCCGCCTCGAACTCGCCAATTCCGGCACAATCGTCCTTGATGAAGTCGCAGCGCTCGCGCCGGGAATCCAAGCCAAACTCTTGCGCGTCCTTGAAGATCGCAAGTTCGAACGCCTCGGCGGCAACGAAACGCTGCGCATGGATGCGCGTCTGATCGCGCTCACGAACACCGATCTTTCAAAGGCCGTTTCCGAAGCGCGCTTCCGCGAGGATCTTTATTTCCGCCTGAATATTCTTTCGATCGTCGTGCCACCGCTTCGCGATCGCCGCGCCGACATTCCGGTGCTCGCCCGGCACTTTCTCGCTCGGCTCGGCCCCGTCCACGGCCGCCCGGACGCTTCATTTTTGCCCGCTGCGCTTCGGCTACTTGAAGCCTACGACTGGCCCGGTAACGTTCGCGAACTGAAGAACGCCATCGAGCACGCTCTTGTTTTTTCGCAGGCACCCGAACTCGGCGTCGAGAATTTTCCGGAGATCGTGCGGCTGTCCGCCACCTCGCAGACCAGCGGCGGCCCGCTTCGATCACTCGAAAGCCTTGAGCGCGAAGCGATTCAAGCGACGCTCGAAGCCACGCACTATAAAATCGGCCGCGCTGCCGAAATTCTAGGCATCAGCCGCAAGACGTTGCTGGAAAAAAGAAAGAAGTTCGGCCTGATCGAATAGCCGCGCTGCACTTCAGAGCGCGTGCCAAGTCGCCATGAAAATCCGCCTCATCATGCTCGGCAAGACGCGCAACGCCGCTCTCCGCGCCATGATCGAAGATTACGTCAGCCGCATCCAGCACTACGCGCCGGCCGAAATAATTGATCTGCGCGAGGCCAGCGCCGCCGCCCTCCGCAAGTTGAAGTTTGACACCGCATCGATCGTCGTTCTTCTCGATGCCGCCGGAAAACAGTTCACCTCGCAGCAGTTCGCCAAGTGGGTCGGCGAAAGCCGCGATCGCGGCATGCGCGAAATGATCTTCCTTTGCGGTGACGCCGCCGGATTTCCCGACGAAATCCGTTCCGCCGCCAAACAAAAAATCTCGCTCACCACGCTGACCATGCCACACGAGTTCGCCCGCGTCCTCCTCGCCGAACAGATCTACCGCGCCTTCACCATCCTCTCCGGCCACCCCTACGATAAATAGCCCTGCGCAGCGGTGTAGGCATTCCTGCCTGCGCAACCTTCAGTTCATCTCCATAAATTGTGGATCTTCAACTTCGCAGCGCGCCCCATAGTGAGGTTGACGTCATCCCGAGGCCGATTCATTGGCCGAAGGATCTCTCCCCGCTTGTCCCATCCAACGAAGCCTCGCATTCACCGACTACCACGGTCGCAAACTCCAGCGAGTGTGAGACCATATCCCGCATGCCCGCGAAAATTACATACGACACGCACGTTCCCACCGCCTCCATCGAACTCATGATCACCCAGCCCCTCCCCGACTACGACCTCGAAGAAGTCGAAGCCCCGATCCCGCGCGACGTCGACCCCATGCTCGCCTCGCAAGGTTTCCTCGACCTCATCGACGAAATCCGCGCCCAGCTCAAAAAAGAACTCGCCGACGGCAAGCTCGAAGTCGTCCAGCTCACCGGCGCGATCTGCCACGACAAAGCGATCCACCGCCCCGGCATCTGGCTCGTCCTCCGCGAAAAGACCGACGCAAAAGAAATGTCCCCCGCCGCCCGCGAACGCGTCGCCACGCTCGGCAACCTGATCGTCTCCACCTACCAACTCAGCTAAAAAAGAAAAACGGCCTCGCACGCGAAACATCGCGCCACGAGGCCGCAGTCTCTTTCTCAGTTATCGCCGGCTACTTGATGTCCACCGCCGCCTGTGTAGTCTCCCACGCCATCTTCAGCGTGCATCCCGACCCCGTCTTATCAAACGAAATCGCGAATTTCTCAAGCGGCGCCCCCAGCTGCGTTGACGTCATGTCCACCCGCGCGAAATCGCTCGCAGCGCCGGGGTAGGGCACGCCCCACTCGCCCGTCTTCTTGCTGATGATCAGCGTCCACTTGTCCTTGTCCGGAATCGTGAAGAGCGTGTAGCTCCCCGCCGGAACCGCCTTGCCGCCCACCGTCATATCCTTATTGATCACAAACGTCGTCGCTTCGTTCGCGCCCGCGCGCCACACTTGGCCATACGGAACCAGCTGCCCGAAAATCTTGCGCCCCTTCATGCTTGGCACCGAGTAATCCACGTGAATCGTGCCGCCGTTCGGCATCGTGCAATCCGCCGACGCGGGCGGGCTCGGCCGGCTCGCCTTGTCCTGCTGCGCACTCGCCGTCGCAGCGTTCATTATCACAGCAAAAAGTATGAGACTACACAGCGCCATCGCTCTGTTCATTTCATCCTCTCCTCAGAATGTTCTCTCGCCTACCAGTCCCAACACCGGAGCATCATACTCCGCTTCGATGTGTGAGTTGTAAATTCGGCCTCGCTTGACCTTTCTCGCCGTCGCAGTCACGATATAAGTTCGTCCGCTGGCCGCCGAAACCGCAGATTCATTTCTGTGCGACCGCCGTCCGCGTAAGGAATCGAATGCCCGAAGGGAAAGGCCTGCTCATCGTCTACACCGGTCCCGGCAAGGGAAAGACCACGTGCGCCCTCGGCACCGCCTTCCGCGCCGTGGGACAGGGCCTCCGGGTATTGATGGTGCAATTCATCAAGGGCTCGTGGCACTATGGCGAGCTGGACGCGGCCAAAATGCTCGGCGACGACAAGTTTGAAATCCGTCCGATGGGCCGAGGCTTTGTGAAAGTCGGCGGTGCGGACACCGATCCCGAAGACGTTCGCCTCTGTGAACAGGCTTGGGAATTCGGCCGCGAGCAGATTTACTCCGGGAAGTATGATTTGGTCGTGCTCGACGAGATCAACTACGTGATCAGCTACAAGATGCTCGATCCCGAAAAAATCGTGGACGCGCTCGTGAAACGTCCCGAGCAGGTTCACGTGATCTGCACCGGCCGCAACGCGCATCCGAAGCTCGTCGAAGCCGCCGATCTCGTCACCGAAATGAAAGAAGTGAAGCACCCGTACACGAAAGGCATCCTCGCCCAGAGGGGAATCGACTACTAGTCGAATACAGATATGGCCTGGTTCAAGCGCGAAAAAAAACCGATCGAAAATCCCACGCCGGTCGAGGAGCGTCGCGTGCGCACCGAAGGGATGTGGACCAAGTGTTCCGCGTGCCGCGCCATCATCTGGAAAAAAGATCTTGAAACGAACTGGGAATGCTGCCCGAAGTGCGATCACCACTTCCGCCTCGGCGCGCGCCGCCGCATCGAGCTGCTTCTCGATGAGGAGCCCTGGGCCGAACTCGATGCCGACCTCGCCTCGAACGATCCGCTCAAGTTCACCGACCTCAAGCCCTACAAGCAGCGCCTGAAAGACGCGCAACACAAACTCGGCATGAAGGATGCCGTCATCACCGCCGAAGGCCACCTGAACGGCCGCCCCGTCATCTGCTGTTCGATGGAATTCGCATTCATCGGCGGCTCGATGGGCGCTGTGGTCGGCGAAAAAGTTGCGCGCGCGGCTGAACGCGCCATCGACAAGCGCGAATCGCTCATTGTCGTCTCCAGTTCCGGTGGCGCTCGGATGATGGAAGGCGCCGTCAGCCTGATGCAACTCGCCAAAGTTTCTGCCGCGCTGGGCCGTCTCGACGAAGCCAAGCTCCCTTACATTTCGATCCTTACCGATCCTACAACCGGCGGCGTCACCGCCAGTTACGCCATGCTCGGGGATCTGAATATTGCCGAACCCGGGGCACTGATTGGATTTGCCGGCCCGCGCGTGATCGAGCAGACCATCCGCCAAAAGCTTCCTGAAGGCTTCCAGACCGCCGAATTCCTTTTGCAGCACGGTTTTCTCGACGCCGTCGTGCCGCGCAAAGAACTGAAATCCTACGTTTCCAACGCGCTCGACTTTTTCTTGAATTAACGCCAGCCGATGACGTACGACGAAGCCGTCCGCGCCCTTTTTTCCTTGGGCCGCGAGCTCGCCTCGCCCCAGCAGGCTCGCGTTCAAAAATTCGGCCTCGAGAACATCACGATCCTCGCCGAAGCTCTCGGCAACCCGCATCGCACCGCGCCCTGCGTTCACATTGCTGGGACCAACGGCAAAGGTTCCACCGCCGCGATGCTCGAATCGATCCTTCGCACGGCGGGCTTTCGCACCGGCCTTTACACTTCGCCGCACCTCGAAAAAATCAACGAGCGCATCCGCATCGCCGGCGAAGAAATTTCTGACGACGCTTTCGCTGCCGCATGGGCCAAGGTCCACGCCGCGATCGAATCGCTCATGGCCTCCGGCAAACTCTCCGCCCATCCCACTTTTTTCGAATGCGTCACCGCGATGGCCTTCGTCGCCTTCGCCGACGCCAAAATAGATTTCGCCGTCTTTGAAGTCGGCCTCGGCGGCCGCCTCGACGCCACCAACATCGTCACGCCCGAAGTCGCGGTCATCACGCCCATCGATTTCGACCACGAAAATTTTCTCGGCCACTCCATCGCCGAAATCGCCGGAGAAAAAGCCGGCATCATCAAACCCAGCGCGTGGGTCGTCAGTGCCACATCTCGCACCGAATCGAATGGCGCCGTCGCCGCCGATGTGATCGCGAAACGCGCCGCCGAGCAGAACGCAAAACTCTTCGAGATCGATCAGCTGTGGCAACTCAGCATCGCTACCTCGCAAGACGGCTTCTACCGCGCAACCGCCGCCCCTATCGTCGCGCCGCAGGAAGGCATTGTTCTTGCGCCTTCTCTTGCCGGCCGCTTCCAAATCCGCAACGGCCTCAGCGCAGCCACTACCGCCGCTCTCCTCGGTGAAAAAAACTTTTCCGTCCCGCGCGCCGCCATCGAAAAGGGCATCGCCTCCGCCCGCTGGCCCGGCCGCCTTGAAAAAATCTCCTCGAATCCGCCCGTCTATCTTGACGGCACGCACAACCCAGGGGGCGCTCGCGAACTCGCGAAATTCTGGCGCGAAAATTTCGCGCACACGCCGATCGTCCTGGTCTACGGCGCCATGCGCGATAAAGCAGTCGACGAAATCGCCGGGCAACTTTTCCCGCTCGCTCGGACCGTGATCCTCACCGAGCCGCGCCAGCCCCGCGCCATCTCCGCGAATCTTCTCGCCGAGATGACCTCCGGCTTGGCCGTTGACACGAGAACCTTCGCCGACCCGCGCGAGGCTCTCGACCAAGCAGTCGCCATCGCCGCATCTCACTCCGCCGCATCCGCCGCCGTTTTCGCCACAGGCTCGCTCTTTTTGGTCGGCGATCTCCGTGCCTACTGGCATTCTCGCGCTCACAAGCCCGCCAAAAGCTAGCCTCGCCGCGCGAAAAACCGGCGCATTGCCGCCAGCCCCGCGCCGATGGTAGGATAGCCCGGTATGAATCCCGAACACGCCTCCCGGCCGCGCGTCGGCGTCCCGTATCGCACTCGAAAAGAAGAACTTACCAATCAGCGCGAAGCCTACGACAAGTACCTCGGCGCCGTGTGCATCGCCGGCGGAATCCCCGTCGAGATCAGCCTCGGACTCCAGCCCGCCGAACTTGAAGCAGTGGCAAGCTCCGTCGACGCCATCCTCCTCCCGGGCAGTCCCGCCGACGTCGAACCCGCGAAATTCAACGCCGCGCGCCATCCGAAAGCTGCCGAAGCCGACGCCGACCGCGAGCGCACCGACTTCGCGCTGCTCGATCACGCCTTCGCCCAGCACAAGCCCGTCCTGGCGATCTGTTACGGCATCCAGAGCCTCAATGTCTATTGCGGTGGCTCCCTCGTGCAGGACATCCCGAGCGAAGTCCGCACCAGGTTCCAGCACAGTTGGCCGAAGCACGAAGGCCCCGAGCCGCATCATGCCGCGAAGTTCGAGCCGGGCTCTCGGCTCGCCGAACTCGCCGGTGGCAGCGAGGCCAACGTGAACAGCTCGCACCACCAATCGATTCTCGAGCCCGGAAAGAATTTGCGCGTGGTGGGCCACGCGCCGGACGGCGTGATCGAAGCCGTCGAATGGACCGGCGACGACAACTGGGTCACCGGCGTGCAATGGCATCCCGAACGGATGATTTATCAGGACCCTCTGGCGCAGTCCTTGTTTCGTCAGTTGATCGGCGCCGCTCGGAAGGCAACACCCGTTAATTCGTAGTTTTGTTTCACCGTTTTTTCTGCGGGGCGTGATTCGTAACGTCGTCGGCCGCTCCGCGCTTCGGCTCCGCTCGCAGGCGCGCGGCGCTCCGGCAATCGAATTTTGAAACCACTTGGGGGAACCATGATTTCGCTCGCAGGCAAGGCGGCACTCATCACCGGCGGTTCGCGCGGCATCGGCGCGGCCACCGTCCGGCTCTTCGCGCGTGCGGGAGCCGACGTCGTTTTCAACTACAACAAAAGCAAGGAAGCCGCCACGCACCTGGAGCAGGAATCGCGCAAGCACGGGACTCGTGTCGAGTCGTTCAAAGCCGACCTCGGCAAGATGACCGACGCGAAAAAGCTCGTCGACTTTGCCCGCGAGCGCCTGGGCCGCATCGACATTCTCGTTGCCAACGCCGGCGTCTGGAACGAGCAGGACGCTCCCATCGGCAAAATGACGGAGCGCGAGTGGGACGATATGATGCGCGTCAACGTGAAGAGCGTCTATTCCGTTATTCACTACACCGTGCCGCACATGATCGCGCAGAAGGGTGGCCGCATCGTCGCCATCAGCTCCACGGCCGGCCAGCGCGGCGAAGCCTTCCACACGCATTACGGCGCCTCCAAGGGCGCCATCATCAGCTTTGTGAAGGGACTGGCGAGCGAACTCGGCCCGCAGAACATTCTGGTCAACTGCGTCGCGCCCGGGTGGGTCGATACCGATATGTCCGCATCCGTACTGCGCACCAAGCAGGGTTTGAAAGGCGCGCTCGTGCCTATTCCGGTCAAGCGCGTCGGCACGGCAGAAGAAATTGCAGGCCCGATACTTTTTGCCGCATCGGATCTGGCAACCTTTATCACCGGGGAAGTAATCAACGTTAACGGAGGATCTGTACTCTGCGGATGATCTCGCGACCCCTGTTCCTGGCCCTCTCGCTCGGTTTCGCGTGTGCTGCCGCCGCTCCGGTAGCCGTGTGCCAGGCCGACCAGGTGCAGAACCAGGCTTCGGAACAGGTAATGATGCCGGAGGAGAGCGCCGCCAAGGCGAAGCAAGTCCTCAATCAAGCCATAGCAGGGCTTGGTGGCCCGGCTTACCTGAACGTCAAGGACTACACCTGCGAAGCGCGCGTCAGCGGCTTCGGTCACTCCGGCGAGCTGAACGGCTTTGCCAAGGAAATCGAGTTCGTCATGCCGCCCTCGAAAGAGCGCGACGAGAATCTTCCCAAGCGCAACATCATCAGCGTCTACAACGGTGACAAAGGTTGGTCGCTCGATCGCGGCGGCGTTTCGCCCGCCTCCATCACCGAGATGGCCAGCCACGAGGAAGAAACAAAGACCGACCTCGACAATATCCTTCGCGCGCGCATCCACGAGCCGGGAATGATCTTCCGCTACGGCGGCATCGACATCGTCGATTACAACGAAGCCGAGTGGGTCGAGCTGGTCGATAGCGACAACCGCACGTTCCGCATCGCCGTCTCGCGCAGCACGCACCTTCCGGTTCGCATGACCGTCGATACGCGCGACGCGAACACGCGCATGCGCAGCAGCCAGACTTTCTACTTCTCGAACTACCATCCACTGCAGGGCATTCAGACGCCGTTCCAAACCACGCACGATCGCAACGGCTTCAAGCTCCAGCAAGTCTTCTACGATAAGTGCGAGTACAACACCGGCATGTCCCCCGACCTCTTCACCCAGGAATCCCTCGAAGAGCGCTGGGCGAAAGTAGCCCCCAAAAACAAAAAAAGCAAAGACGACTCCGACTCCAAGTCCAAAAACTAGCCTTCGCCAACGCCGGAGTTAATCCCGTAGCGCACTCCACAAAACAAGCAACAGCGTCCCGTTCCAATCGACACAAATTCAGCCATAGCTCACTGTGCAGGCACCGCGGTTTCCCATCCCGACCCCGCGGGGTATAATCGTTCGATGGCACACACGCAAAATGGCGTACAGATGCACGGCACCACGGTTCTGTGCGTTCGCAAAGACGACAAAGTCGTCCTTGCCGCCGACGGCCAGATCACCATGGGCGACGCAGTGATGAAGCAAGGCGCAAAGAAAACACGGCGCCTGTATAACGACAAGATTGTCGCGGGCTTCGCGGGCAGCACTGCCGACGCGCTATCTCTCTTCGCGCGATTTGAAGGCAAGCTTCAGGAATTTCACGGCAACCTGCCGCGCGCGGCGGTTGAACTCGCGAAGGAGTGGCGCACCGAACGTTCGCTGCGACATCTGGATGCGCTGCTCGTCGTGGCGGACGCGAAAGGCACGTTTTTGATTTCCGGCACCGGCGACGTGATCGAGCCGGACGACGGCATCTGCGCAATTGGCTCGGGCGGTCAATACGCGCTTTCGGCCGCGCGCGCCCTCGCCAAGTTCACCAAGCTCGGCGCCAAAGACATCGCGCAGGAAGCCATGCGCATCGCCAGCGAAATCTGCATCTACACGAACGCCAACTTCAGCATCGAAGAGCTATGACGGAAAAATCGGAGAAAGACATGGTGATTTATCTGTCCGGTGAGTCGCAGCCGGCCGAACCGGAACCGCTGCCGTCATTCGACGAGTTGACGCCGCGCGAAATCGTGCTGGAACTCGATAAGTACATCGTAGGGCAGAACGCCGCGAAGAAAGCCGTGGCCATCGCGCTGCGCAATCGCGTGCGCCGCCAGAAGCTGCCGCCCGAAGTCGCGGAAGACATTCTGCCGAAAAACATTTTGATGATCGGCCCCACCGGCGTGGGCAAGACCGAAATCGCGCGGCGCCTCGCGCGGCTCGCAGGCTGCCCGTTCGTGAAAGTGGAAGCTTCGAAGTACACCGAAGTGGGCTACGTAGGCCGCGACGTGGAATCGATGGTCCGCGACCTGGTGGAAACCGCGATCGACATGGTGCGCGAAGAAAAGCTCGACGAGGTAGCCGAGCGCGCCGAGCAATCCGCCGAAGAGCGGCTGCTCGATCTGCTGCTTCCGTCCGCGCCGCCTCCTACGGGAGATGCCGGGCCGAATGGCGACGTGCAGCGCCGGGAGCAAGCCGCACGCACGCGTGAAAAACTTCGCGCGCAGCTTCGTGAAGGGAAGCTCGACCAGCGCATGGTGGAAGTCGAAGTCCGCGAGCGTGCGATGCCCTCGTTCGAAATCATTTCGAACCAGGGCGTCGACGAGATGGACATCAACGTGAAGGACATGCTCAGCGGCATGTTCGGCCAGCAGAAAAAGAAACGCAAAATGACCGTGGCCGAAGCCTTCGACTACCTGATCCAGGAAGAAGAGACGCGCCTGATCGATATGGACCAGGTGACCCGCATCGCCGTCGATCGCGTAGAGCAGATGGGCATTATATTCGTCGACGAAATCGATAAGATCGCCGGACGCGAAGGCGGGCACGGGCCGGACGTTTCGCGTGAAGGCGTGCAGCGCGACATTCTGCCGATCGTCGAAGGCACTACGGTAAACACCCGCTATGGCATGGTGCGCACCGACCACGTGCTCTTCATCGCGGCCGGCGCGTTTCACACCACCAAGCCTTCGGATCTGATTCCGGAGCTACAAGGTCGCTTCCCGATTCGCGTGGAGCTGACTTCGCTCACCGAAGCGGACTTCATTCGCATCCTCACGGAACCAAAGAACGCACTGATCAAGCAGTCGATCGCGTTGCTGGATACCGA
>Ga0210391_10002872_pt1 | contig 14769 bp, 12 predicted proteins | sample IncBWC12OmetaG_FD_160573 | JGI IMG/M metagenome (GOLD analysis project Ga0210391, IMG submission 160573) | Forest soil microbial communities from Barre Woods Harvard Forest LTER site, Petersham, Massachusetts, United States - Inc-BW-C-12-O ... | reverse complement strand
CAGCCAGAACACCACCCACATCCTGCTGCTCATCGACGCCGTGAACACCTCTTATGAAAACATTGCCTATGAGCGTGGAGAGGTGGACAAGTTTCTGCGCGCCAACGGCGGCCATCTGCCACAGCCTATGGCGCTGGCCTTTTTTACCGATACTGGCACCCAGATCCAGTCAACCTACACCACCGACGGCAACGCCCTCAGCACTTCGTTTGATCAATACGCCATCGGTTTACGCAACGTTCGCCGTTCTTCGCAATACCAGGCCCAGGACCGCCTCAACCTTTCCCTGAAGGCTCTCGGTCAAATTGTCATGCACGAGGCCGATCTGCCGGGCCGCAAGTTGATCTTTTGGGTGTCTCCCGGTTGGCCTCTCCTTTCCGGTCCCCGCATCGAACTCGATGGGAAGCAACTGAACCAGATTTTTGCCTCCATTGTCGGCCTGTCCACTGACCTCCGGAGGGCTCGACTGATTCTCTACAGCATCAGTCCGCTGGGTACCAGCGAGGGACTGGGTAGAGATTTCTACTACCAGACTTTCCTCAAGGGAGTCGGCGACGCGCACAAGGCCGAGCTGGGAGATCTCAGCTTACAGGTTTTAGCCGTTCAGAGCGGCGGCCTCGCGCTCACTTCCAGCAATGATGTGGCCTCGCTGCTGAACCAGTGCCTGGTGGACGCCCAGTCCTACTACGAAGTGTCCTTCGATGCGTCTCCAGCGGATCGCCGCGACGAATATCACAGCCTGGAAATTAAAGTGGACAAACCCGGGCTAAGCGCACGCACCCGGCAAGGCTATTACGCGCAGCCCTGACCCGCGGGCTAGATAGCCCGAAGCAGCCGCGCCGGCAGAGTGATCAGGGCGGCTACCAGTTCCAGCGCCCCGTGGACCGCAATGCCCGCAATACGGAACGGCAACAGGATCAACCAAACCAACGGATACAGTAGCAGCGCCAGCAGTGCCAACGGCCAGCAGAGAAGAAAAAGAACGCACCACAGCAAGAACTTGATCATCGATCCGTCACTCCCTTAACCCCTCATGAACAATACGCAACCACCGTCCTCGAGGTTCCAGCCGCAAAGGGACGACACCTATCCTAAAAGCCGCACATCTGAGACAAAGAGCAAACGGGAGGAGGAAGTCGTGACCAACCATGGAATGGTTCATATCGCCACCAGGCATTCGGTCGAGGAAGCTCTGGGGAAACTCCAGACCATCCTCAAGACCAAAGGCATACCCATTTTTGCCCTGATCGACCACAGCGGAGAGGCAGCCAAGGTAGGAATGGAGATGCACCCCACCAAGTTGCTGATCTTCGGCAACCCCAAAGGCGGCACCCCGCTGATGCTTGCCGCGCCTACCATCGCCATCGACTTGCCGCTCAAAATCCTGATCTGGGAGGATGACCAGGGGAAAATCTGGGTCACCTACAACACCACTGAATATTTAGCCGAACGGCACCAGCTGCCCGCGAATCTCGCCCAGAATATCGCCTTCCTCGCCACCTTAGCCGCCACGGTTGCGGAGTGACCCTAAAATGAGATGAATGATCCAAAATCCGGTCGACGATCTTGTCGCAGCACTGGCTCGGGAGGCGGGCTTTTCCAAAGCAGGCATCGCCCCAGTCCCTCCACCCGGGGACCCATCGGACTATCCTGAGCTCCACTACGTCGAAAGTTGGATCGAAGACGGCCACGCAGGCGAGATGGAGTACCTCAAACGCCGCGACCAGGACAACCGGCTGCTGCGATCGTCCCTGCGCGTCGCCATCCCCTGGGCCCGCTCCGTCATTGTCTGCGCTGCCAACTACAACGCGGACGCGCCCAAATCCACCGATCCCGCCCCACCAGACGCAGCCTGGATTGCCCGCTATGCCTGGACTGGCTACGGCCACCCCGAGGCCAAACCAAGCGACTACCACGATGTGCTGCTCGCCCGCCTCAAGACGCTGGAGCACAGCCTGCTTCAGCAGCTCGGTCCTTTTGAATCCCGCTGCTATGTGGATACCGGGCCGCTCGTAGAGCGGCTTTACGCCAGGTATGCAGGCATCGGTTGGATTGGCAAGAACACCTGCATTCTCGACCAGGAGCTCGGATCGTGGCTCTTTCTCGCCGTGATCATCACCTCGCTCGAGCTGCCGCCCGCGCCCATCCGGCTGCCGGAAGACCGTTGTGGCAGTTGCACCCGCTGCCTCGACGCCTGCCCAACGGGCGCCCTGACAGCCCCCTACCAAATGGATGCCGGCCTTTGCATTGCCTACCTGACGATTGAAAAGCGGGGACCCATCCCCGAGCCGTTGCGTTCCCAGATGGGCCGCCAGGTCTTCGGCTGCGACATTTGCCAGGATGTATGTCCCTGGAACCGCCGCGCCCCGTTGAGCGGGGATGCGGACCTGGCAGTACGCACAGAGCTGGTGAACCCGGCCCTCGCCTGGCTGGCAGAATTGGACGCAGAGGGCTTCCGAAACTGGTTTCGCCAATCGCCGGTGCAACGCGCCAAGCTCGCCGGCCTATTGCGCAATACCGCTATCGCCATGGGAAACAGCGGGCTCGCGAGCTACCTACCCAAACTACGGGAGTGGGCGACCGGACCCGATCCGGTGCTTGCCGAAGCGGCGCAGTGGGCCGCAGACCGTCTCACCATCACTGAACCGAAGACTGCCCACTGATCTAATTTCAGGCGCTGCGTATCACGTTGGCGGCGTTGAGTCCTTTGGGTCCCTGCTGGCATTCGAACTCGACTGCATCGCCCTCGTTCAGCGTCTTATATCCGTTCTCCTGGATCGCGGAGAAGTGCACGAATACATCTTCACCAGTGGAACGTTGGATAAAACCGTATCCTTTCGCTCCGTTGAACCACTTGACCACGCCATTTTCCTTCAAGCGAACTCCCTTTCAACCTCGATTGACCATCGTCAGCACCTTAGGGACACCCCGAGTAGCCGCTAAATGTGTGCAGCAAATCCGGTTCACCTGGATGCTTTGAGGGCGGTGAAACAATTACAACAATTGGCCTTCCCGTATTTCGAACATTGCACCTTTGTTCGAGCTTGTTGATGTTATGGCAGGAATTGGAATTCAGTGCAAGAAAAATTTACCCAACGGTACCTGATCACAGAAGGTTGTATGCGATGCCGCACGAGAGTCATTTCGAGGCGGTCGCCCCGGCTGCTAGCATAACGGCTATGAGCCTCGGCATCCCTGTCCCCCGGATCGTCGTTCCGCCCGAACTCCCCGAGGTCGATGCAGTTCCGGAAGCCCCCGTGCCGGAAGTCCCCGTAGGCGACGCGCTCATAGGGGTTCCGGCTGTGCCGAAGCCGCCGGCCAGGTTAGCCAGCCCCGCAAGTTTCGGACAAGGGCTTTGGAGCCTGGCCCGGTACATGACGCAGACCGAAGTGCACACCTACGCCTTCAGCGTCGCCGCCAATACCATCCTGTCGCTGTTTCCATTCATCGTCATGATGTTCACCATCGCCCGGGTGGTCTTTCACTCCCACGCGATGGAGGGCGCAATTGCCGATATGATTCGCTATTTCCTGCCCACCGGTCAGGAATTTGTCACCAAGAACATGGAGATTGTGGCCCATGCCCGTAGCGGTGTGCGGCTTGCCTCGGTGGTGATGCTGCTGATTTCCTCGACCGGGGTGTTTCTTCCTTTGGAAGTGGCTTTAAATCGCGTTTGGGGCGTGACCAAAAACCGTTCCTATTTCATGAACCAGCTGATCTCGCTGGGACTCGCCGCCGGCATTGGCACCATTGCCATGCTGAGCGTCGCCGTGACTGCAGCGCAACAGTCAGTGTTGCAGGCATTGTTTTGGGGCCACATCGATAATGTCGGGTTTGTGTTTTTGTCGCACTGGCTGCTGCAGATCTCGGCCGCCGTTGCCAGCATCCTGCTTTTCTTCCTCATCTATTGGGTCCTTCCCAACCGCAAGCTGCCCGTTCGGGCGGTCCTCCCGACCGCCATCGTGATAGGGCTCTCCTGGGAGCTGGCAAAGATGCTCTACATCGCAGCCCTGCCCTGGATGGACCTGCATTCGGTCTACGGTCCCTTTTCTGTCTCGGTGAGCCTGATGTTGTGGGCCTTCGTGACCGGTCTGCTGCTCCTGGCCGGGGCCCACTACTCGGCCACCCGGCACACGCTCCGTCTTGCCCACCTGGCAGATCTGGAACGCATACGGGAAGAAAAGAAGCAGTAGCGTAGTGGAGAGATCTGCGGTGCTCATACCAATTCTAGAGGAAGTCCAAACCCTACCGAACCAGAAAAGCCTTGACGACGATGTCATTGGGCGATCGGCCGGCGGGAAAGAGCGTCAGCAGGGAAGCAGGGTTCGCCGTGGTAGGCGTGCGCACCACGGCAATGTCTCCCGACTGTGCATCCACGACCAGTAGAAGATGCCCGGAAGAGTTGAAGGCCAGGGCATCCGGACCCTCCCCCACTTTGACTCCTTCGCCGATCCGCTTGCCATCGTCAATGCCGTAGAGACTCACTCGCCCGGCGCTGAAGTTGCTTACGTACAAAAGCGAGTTGTCCGCGCTGACCAGGCCGCGTACCGGGTGGGTTCCCACCAGGTATGCCCCACCCACTTCGTTCGACGAGGTGGTTAACTCGGAGATGGTGTCGCTATCGTAATTGGAGACGAACGCCTCACCGCCATCAGGCTTGAGTGCCATGTGCAGCGGCGTCTGGCCGACATCCAGCAAGCTGAGAAGAACATCGGCCGGCCTGGGATCACTCCCGTTACTATGTGCCAGCCCGATAACCATGATCTGGTGCCCCCCAGAGCAAGTGACGAAAGCTTTGGAGGAGTCGGGCAGGATCATCACATCGGTCGCGCCGGGACAATGATCGAAACTGCTTCTCACCTTGAACGACTGCGCATCCGCGATGCTGACGCTACCGCTGGCGCGGTTGCTGATCACCACCGTCTTCCCGTCGTTCGAAATGCGGGCCATCCCCGGACCCTCACCGGCGCCGATCACCCCGACCTCACGGCGCCTGGCAAGGTCCAGTACCGATACATTGTTCGAAGCGGAGTTGGCGACATAGGCGCGCTCTCCCTGGGCATCCACGTCAATGAAGTAGGGTTTCCGTTGGACGCGAATCGTCGCAGCCACAGTGTTGGTCTCCGCGTTAATCACGGTGACCGTGCCGCTGCCGGTATTCACCACGTAGACTTCGTTGCGGCGAGGATTGACTCCCAGCCCGGAAGGGCCGGCTCCGACGGCAACCACCCGATCCTGGCGCATGTGCACCAGGTCGAGCACGGTTATGGTGTTGCTTCCCCCATTGCTGATGTAGGCATACTCGCGATAATTCGCGGGGTAATTAGGGAAATCCCGTTGCTGGCAACCCGTGGCGGCGAGAACCAGCAAAAAAAGCCAGCACCTGCCCATCTTAGAGGCGGGTGGGTTCGGCGACCTTGATGGCACGCGGCAGAGACCGGTGCACCGCCGTGGCAATCTGAGATACCTCATCCATTAGTTCAACAAATTGATCGGGGTACAACGACTGAGCCCCGTCGGAAAGGGCCTTATCCGGTGCGTGATGCACCTCGACCATGAGCCCGTCAGCGCCTACCGCGATCCCTGCGCGCGCCAGGGGCAGAACCATGTTCCGCTTACCCGTCCCGTGGCTGGGGTCGACGATGATCGGCAAATGGCTTAGCCGCTGCACTGCCGGCACGATACTCAAATCAAGCGTATTGCGGGTGTGATCGGCGAAGGTGCGTACCCCGCGCTCGCATAGGATCACCTGGTAGTTGCCTTCGCTCATAACGTACTCGGCCGCCATGAGCAACTCATCCAGGGTCGCGGACATGCCTCGCTTGACCAGGACCGGTTTACGGGTCTTGCCGGCGCGCTTGAGGAGCGAAAAATTCTGCATGTTACGGGCGCCAATCTGGATCACGTCGGCATACTCTGCAACCAGGTCGAGGCTCTCGTTATCGAGCGCTTCGGTCACAATCCGCAAGCCGAACTTATCCCTTATTTCGGCCATGATCTTCAGTCCGTCTTCGCCCATGCCCTGGAAAGCGTAAGGGGAAGTGCGCGGCTTATAAGCGCCACCGCGGAAGAACTGGGCTCCCGCGTGCGCAATCTGCTCCGCCACCGCAAAGGCCTGCTCCCGCGACTCGATCGAGCAGGGGCCGGCAATCACTGCCAGGTCGCGGCCGCCAATGGTCGCGTTGGTTCCCGGGAACTGAATGACGGTGTCTTCCTGCTTTACGTCACGGCTGACCAGTTTGTAGGGCTTGGTGACGCGAATAACCTCGGCGACCCCGGAAAGTTCTTCCAGGCCGCCCTGATCGACGGCGCCGCTGTTGCCGGTAATGCCAATGGCGGTGCGCTGCGCGCCGGGCATGGGATGCGCACGAAAACCTAAAACTTGAATCTGATCGCAGACCGCCTGGATTTCTTCCGGCGTGGCCTGCGGTTTCATCACCACGAGCATGGGATTAAGACCTTTCTATGCACTCTAAGTGTACCTCGTGTAGCCCCGGACTTTAAGTCCGGGGGCTGCGGCAATCATCTGGTATACCTGAGCAGATGGACCACGGACCACGCCTACGCCGGCTGCGGCGCGAGATGAAGCAACAGGGCATTGAGGGTTTACTCATCACCCATCTGCCCGACGTGCGCTACCTGTGCGGGTTTACCGGCTCCAACGCTTTCCTCGCCATCACCCACGGTCGCGCCGCCATGATCACGGACGGCCGGTATACCGCGCAGGCGAAACAGGAGACCAGTGGGGCGCGGGACGTGATCTCCAAATCTACCCGCGACGAGGCTTGCCGATGGCTGGCTTCTACCGGGATCAAGCATTGCGCCTTTGACCCGGAAACGACCACGGTTGCCGATCTGGCAGCTTACCGCAAAGCAGTTACCGGACGTCGAGGATTCTTTGAGCCTCTCGGCCAGCCCCTGGTGCGCAATCTGCGACTGATCAAAGACGAGCAGGAACTCAAGTTAATGAAGCGGGCGGCTCTGCTGGGAGTGGGCCTCTACCACGAGATCCTGCCGCACCTTCAACCGGGAATGCCCGAGACCGCCGCTGCGGCGATGCTCGAGCAAAGCGCCCGCGCGCGCGGGGCCGAGGGTATGTCGTTTGAAACCATTGTCGCCAGTGGTCCCCGCTCCGCCTTGCCGCACGGCCGCGCAACCGCCCAGCGGCTGCCCCGTAAAGGCTTCGTAACCATGGACTTCGGTGTTATTCTCAAAGGTTATTGTTCAGATATGACGCGCACTGTATTCCTGGGCCAGCCAACACGCCGGGAGCGCTTCACGTATGATGCTGTGCGGGAGGCGCAACAGGCCGCCGTTGCTTTGGTGAAGCCTGGGGTCTCCTGTGGGGAAGTAGACGAAGCAGCGCGCAGCGTCCTTCGCAAGGCTGGGTTGGCTGAGTACTTTACTCACTCCACCGGTCATGGCGTGGGGCTTGAGATCCATGAACCACCCCGCATCGCCGCGGACCAGTCGCAGTCCCTTTTGCCGGGAATGGTCATCACCATTGAACCCGGCGTCTACATCGCAGGCCAGTTTGGAGTGCGCATCGAAGATATGGTTGTCGTTACCCGGGAGGGTGGCCAGGTGTTGACCCCGGCATCCACTGGTTGGACGCAACTCTGAAGCAGACGAGAGATTCATGACGCCTGATGAAATGAAAGAGTTGAGGGAACTGGTTGAGTTCCTGAAGGAAAATGATCTTAACGAGTTCGAGTTTGAACGCGGCGACCTCAAGATCCGATTGAAGTTTACCCAGCCTCAGCAGGCGCCTGCGTCTGCTCTCGATCTAGCCCGCCTGGGGCAGTTGTTGACTCCGGGTGGGCACGCGGCGCCTTCCGCCTCTCAGGGAATCCACGCCGTGGCTTCCTCAGCATCGGCGTCGGCCGCTGCGCAAGCGGCGGAAGCATTGGCTGACGAAGAGAAACTCCATATTGTGAAGTCGCCGATCGTGGGTACGTTCTACGAGTCGTCTTCTCCTGGTGCGGCCGCCTTCATCAAGATTGGGGACGAGGTGGAGAGCGGCCAGGTGCTTTGCATTGTCGAAGCCATGAAGTTGATGAACGAGATTGAGTCGGACGCGGCCGGGGAAGTGGTGAAGCGGTTCGTGACCAATGGCCAGCCGGTGGAATATGGCCAGGACCTTTTCGCCCTCCGACTGCGCTAGATCCTTCCATAATCGTCGCCGCAACTGTATGAATTGAACGGGTCCTGATGGTTACTATGTTTCGAAAACTGCTCATTGCCAACCGCGGCGAAATCGCATTACGGGTCATCTGCGCGGCAAAAGAACTAGGCATCCGCACGGTGGCGATTTACAGCGAAGCGGACCGCAACTCGCTCCACGTACGGTTCGCCGACGAGGCGATCTGCATCGGCCCGCCGCGGTCGGCAGAGAGCTATCTGAATGTGCCCGCCGTCATCTCGGCTGCGGAGATCGCGGATGTGGATGCCATTCATCCCGGCTACGGGCTGTTGAGTGAGAACGCGAACTTCGCCGAAGTTTGCCGCGCTTCGAATATCAAATTCATCGGACCCCCTCCGGAAGCCATGCGGCTGATGGGGGAGAAGGATAAGGCGCGCCAGGCAATGAAGAAGGCCAAGGTGCCGATCCTGCCTGGTTCGGAAGGCGTGCTGCAGAATGAGGAAGAGGCGGTGGCATGGGCCCGCTCGGTTGGATTTCCCGTCATCCTCAAGGCCTCGGCCGGCGGTGGGGGACGTGGGATGCGGGTCATCCGCAGCGAGGAAGAGCTGCCCCAGCTTTACCAGGCGGCGCAGACCGAAGCGTCGAATGCGTTTGGTAATGGCGACCTGTACATGGAGAAGTTCATTGAGCGGCCGCGTCACATCGAGTTCCAGGTGCTGGCCGACGAACATGGCAACGTCCTATCGTTGGGGGAGCGCGAGTGCTCCATTCAGCGCCGCCATCAGAAGCTGATCGAGGAGGCGCCATCGCTGCAGGTGACGCCCAAAATCCGCGAGGAAATTGCCAAGACCCTCAAGCGATGCCTGACTGCTATCGGCTATCAGAATGCGGGGACCGTTGAGTTTCTGATGGATGAGGACGGCAAGCTGTATTTCATTGAGATGAATACGCGGATCCAGGTGGAGCATCCGGTGACGGAGATGGTAACCGGCATCGACCTGGTGAAGGCGCAATTACGAATCGCCGCCGGGGAAACACTGGCCAGCATTCTTCCCGAGACGGTGCCGATTCGCGGTCACGCGATCGAGTGCCGAGTCAACGCCGAGCACCCCGAGAAGTTCACGCCTTCGGCCGGCCGCATCACGGCGTTCAATGTTCCGGGTGGCAACGGGGTGCGCGTGGATACGGCTCAGTATGCCGAGGGAGTGGTTCCGCCTTATTATGATTCGCTGATTGCCAAGCTGATTGTCCACGGCAAGGATCGCGCGGAAGCGATGGCCCGGATGTCGCGGGCGCTGGAGATGTTTGTGGTGGAGGGCATCCACACCACGATTCCGCTGCACCGGCGAATTCTTGAGGATCCGGAATTCCGCGAGGGAAACTTTGACACCAAGTTCATGGAGCGCTTCTTCGAGCGGGAGAAGCTTCGCCGCGAGCAAATTGTCGCCCACGTGTAGGCTGCCCCGTCTTTATCCCATCCTGGATGCCGGCTTGCTGCTGCGGGCCGGAGTTTCGTTCGAGGGTTTCGCCCTCGAACTGCGGGCGGCCGGCGTCCGGTTTCTGCAATACCGCGATAAGGATGCTTCGGACGAGGTTGTGTTGGAGCGAGCGGCCCTGCTGCGTAGGGTCTTCCCGGCGTCGGATAGTTGCCTGATCCTTAATGATCGTGTGTCGCTGGTGCGGGCGGCTGGGTTCGACGGGGTCCACGTCGGGCAGCAGGATCTATCTCCGACTGAGGTCCGCGCTGCGCTCGGGCCTGAAATGCTGATCGGGGTATCCACCCATGGCGAGGGCCAGCTCGTTATTGCCGCGGACGGGCCAGCGGACTACGTTGCTATCGGCCCGGCCTACGCAACGGCGTCCAAGCTGGTTCCGGATCCGGTGGTTGGTCTGGAGGGTGTCCGGGCGGCCCGGGCTATGACGACGAAGCCATTAGTCGCCATAGGAGGGATCAACCGGTCTAACTGCGCTGCGGTTATTGCGGCCGGCGCCGATTCAGTGGCCGTTATCTCTGATCTGATTCCCAACCCCGGCGTCAGGGTAGAGGAATTCCTTTTCAGTTTAGGAGTCTGACTCGCAGCAGAGGTCTGCATAAAATGGTGCTTAATAAGCTTAATAAGCTTAATAAGCCCCCCTGAGCGGTGCAAAAATATGCGCACTAAGCACAAAGCGCACTAAGTTCGCTCTCAACCGAGATTTGACTTTTCAGGAGACGCAAAGAGGGCGAGATATATCGCACGCCCAAAAATCTTCTGGTGTGACGAGATGTTATGGGTGAACCCGCTGTATAGATGCAAATTTCTTTTCAACCGAGGGTAGTGGACTCACCCGGTTGAGTCTCTGTGCGCAAAGGGCGTAATGTGCTTAAGCATATGGACCGGAATGACAAAGGGAATCGAGCGCACGGCTCGAGTATCTGGGTTGAGATCCGCTACGCGTGGCGGCGATTGTGCAAGTCGCCGGGTTATGCAGCGACCGCGATTTTGACCCTCGGCCTGGGTATTGGCGCGAGCACGGCCATCTTTAGCGTGGCCAATGCGGTGCTGTTACGGCCGCTTCCTTATAAGGAGCCGGGCCGCCTGGTGATCGCGGGCATGGAGCTGCGGAAACGGAATGTTCACGACCTGCCATTCTCCAATGCTGATTTCATCGATTTGCGAGAGGGCACTAAAGCGGTTCTCACCGACCTCGCAGGTGTGTTCACGCAACCTATGCTCGTGCCGCGAGAGAACAGCACATCGGAGCAAATTCACGCCGCCACGGTGACCACGAATTTCTTTCGCCTGACAGGCGGGGGAATCGTACTTGGCCGCGACTTCAACGATCAGGATGGAACACCGCAACAGCCGGCTCCGCCTGCCGGTGTGCAAAGTGCGCCGGGTGCGCAGGGGCCGCCGGCGGCACCGGTGGCGGATATGGCCATCCTGAGCCATGAGTATTTTGAGAAGCGTTATGGGGGTAATCCAGACGTCCTGGGCCACACCTTGCTGTTGGGGGACGGTTCCGGACTGGTCATCGTGGGCGTGCTGGCGCCGCAGTTTCGACTGTATTTTCCCCCCGATTCGAACGTCGAAAGCGCACCCAATGTCTGGATCGCCAACCGGCTGGATTACGATGCCGAGAGGCGAAATTCGTTTGCGATTTACCCTGTAGGGCGGCTGAGAGACGGAGTTTCGCTCGAGCAGGCGCGAGCGGCAGTAGACCAGGTGGCGGCGGAAGGGCGAAGGAATTTCCCGCTCTCCGCCTCCGCTGGAATCTATTACAGCCTGGAGCCGATGCATCAACACCTCGTGGCAGAGGTGCGGCCGGCGATCCTCGCGTTGATGGGATCGGTGATTTTTCTGTTGCTGATTGCCTGCGCGAATGTAGCAAATCTTCTTCTGGTGCGCGCCTCTCTGCGGGAGCGCGAGCTCGCCATGCGGGCCATCCTGGGGGCACGGCGCTGGCAGTTGATTCGTCCGATCCTGGTCGAGGCGTGTCTATTGGCTGCTGTGGGTACCTTGCTGGGACTGGGCCTGGCTTGGGTCGGCATCCACCAACTGCGCTTGCTTGCTCCTGCGAATCTTCCTCGGCTTGACGATATTGGCATCGATCCTTATGTGCTCGGCTTCAGCGGGCTGGCGGGCCTGCTTTCCGCACTCCTCTTTGGACTGGCGCCGGCATGGCGGGCTTCGCAGGCAAGATTGGTGAATCTAATGCGTGGAACCCGAAGCTCCGGATTAGCCGGCGGCGGGCGACTGCGTTCGATGGTGGTGATTGTAGAGGTGGCGCTTTCGTTTACGCTGCTGGTGGGCTCGGGGCTGATGTTCCGCAGCTTTCTGCAACTGCAGCGGGTGGATCCTGGGTTTGACGCAAGCAGGCTGCTCACCTTCGAAGTTGTGGGAGTAGGGGCGACGAGCAAAACGCCGGAAGATCGCGCCGCCAGGGTGCGCGCGATCGAACAGCGCCTGCGCTCTTTATCGGGAGTCCAGGACGTCACTGCATCCCAACCATTTCCCTTGACGGGGAATTTCTTTCCCATCCGTTGGGGAACTGGGGAGGCGTTGGGGGATCCGAGTAAATTTCAGGCAACCGATGAACAGGTGGTGCTGCCCGGTTACTTCGAGACCTTGCGCACGCCTTTGCTGGCGGGACGCACCTTTACAGAGGACGACAACCAACCGGGGCGCAATTACGTGATCATTGATGAGTTTCTTGCCCGGAAGGCGTTCGGTGCAGAACCGGCGGTGGGCAAGCGCATCCTTATCCGCACTCGTACCCCTGAGGCGGAGTGGGTTGAGGTGGTGGGTGTGGTGGGCCACCAACACGACACTTCGCTGGCGACTCCGGGACGAGAGCAGGTCTACTTTGCCGACGCTTTTGTTGGATCCGGCCGGGTTCTTACCTGGGCAATAAGAACCGGCAGTGATGCGGCGAGTTACGAGAACCGGGTGCGCGCACTCATTAAGGAAATCGATCCGAGTCTTGTGGTCACGGAAATGGAGCCGATGGAGGCGGTGGTGCATGATGCCCAGGCGAGCACTCGTTTCTCCCTGCTGCTGATCGTCGTGTTTGCAGTCACTGCCGGGGTGTTGGCGGGCGTCGGGCTTTATGGCGTGCTTTCTACCGCAGTGCGGCAACGCACGTCTGAGATCGGCGTGCGGATGGCCTTGGGAGCAGGACGAGCGAACATTTTCGAGCTGGTCGTTGGCCAGGGACTGCTTCTGAGTGGATGCGGGATCGCCGCGGGGTTGGTGGCAGCGCTGCTGCTTACCCGCGTGATGTCGACCATGCTGGTTCGGGTTAAGCCTACGGATCCTGTCACATTTGTAACTATGACGATATTGTTTCTCGGTATCTCAGCACTTGCTTCCTATGTTCCGGCGCGGCGTGCGGCTGGAATGGACCCCACGGCTGCTTTGCGTGAGGAGTGAGGCGGTCACTGGATTCGCCGTGCTTTTGATTGCCGCTGAACCCTGGGCGGGCAGTTTTAGTTGCCGATTGAAATAATTTCAAATCCGGCCCAGTAGTAGGGGGCTGATCTGTGAGGAGACTGCATCATTAGAATCTGGCTTTGACGCAATGCGTCGGCGGGATCAAGACCGGCGGTATACATCTCTTTATAGAATCTGACCATGAGTTCTTTGGTTACCTCGTCATCGACGTCCCAGAGCGTCGATGCCACCTGCCTCGCGCCGGCGTGGAGGAACGCGTAGGCGAGTCCGGTGACACCTTCTCCGCTTAGATTGCTTCCTGTGCCGGAGTCGCAATCGCTCAGAACGACGAGTTCGGGATGAAGGTCAAGGTTGGCAATGTCGTGAGTCTTGAGGTAGCCAAAAACCGGACGCCCGTCTGGAGAAACCAGAGACAAGACAAGCCCGGAAAAACCGGGCGTACTCTCATCGGCTAACCCATGTGTCGCCAGGTGCAGAATTCTGTAGTTGCGCATTTCCGGGCTCAACATGGTTTCGACGCTGGCGCTGAATCCGGAAAAAACCGACGCTTTGTCGGGACCCACGGTCTGCTGAATCTCTTTTGCCTCTTCGCCTGTCCCGATGAGACGGGGAAGTGCCGGCAGATCCTTAATATTCTGCGGTCCGCGCCGCATATCGGATGGCTTGACGTGAACGCGACTATCCCCGGGATCGAAGACGGGATTTGCCACAATGGCTACTTCTTTTGAGAACCTGGTTTGCGCGCCCCGCATGGGCTGGGTAAGAAAGATCGAAAGCGAGGGTATCATGACGACCTGATGCGCTGTGATGACAGGCGGTCCAGGCTTAGCGTCACAACCATTCAGGGGCAGTGCAGCAAATGGGAACGCGGCAAGTTCGCCGTCTGCCACGATCGCCAGCTTCTCGTTTTGAGGTCCGATGTAGTTGCTGAGGAGAAGGCAGGAAAGCTTCGCGGCAATACTTTGGAGTTCGCGCTCTGTACCATCTCCTTCACGAGGTAAGTGGGTCGCGGCAAGTTTACGCCATCGCCCGACGAGGCCTTCGATTTCTTCCTGCGGGGCGTTCAAGACGTAGCTGTTGATCGCGCCGTCGTGAATGACCCAGAGGTAGCTTTGGTCTGCGCCGAGCGCGTACTCGAGCAGAGTAGCCGGCGAAGTTTTACTGGCTTGCAGAATGTCCTGCGCACTCAGCGGGTGACCCGAGGGCGGAAGAGCCTTTGCATCGTCTCTCGCAATGTCTTCCATCCGCTGCAGGGAATCGATAGCCTGCGTCAGCGTGGCCGAGTTTTCCTCGAGTTCCCGCTTGTGATTGCCCTCCAGCAAGAGCTTCAGTCTCTGGTCATAAGCCTGCTCAACCGCGATTTGTAACTTTAGCCGTTCCGCCGACTGATCCTCACCCTGGTGCAGTGGCCGGTCCTGATCACGAGCCTTGAGCGAATCCAGGAGGGTTCGCGCCCTGGCCGATTCACTGATCTCCAAAGCCAGCACGTCGGACGGCGAAGCCGGGTTCCGTTCGTGCTCGCGCATCAGGATATCAACATAGAGCTGGTGGCACTTGCGCCTCTGGGCAAAGTCGGAGGCCTGAAGGTCGGCATCGCCCACGGTGCGCCTCAAAGACTCGATGCTGTCGAGCGCGATCCTCAGATCGCGTTTGGCGTTTTCGTCCTCGCCAGCCCGGAACTCGGAGCGAGCA
>Ga0210391_10002871_pt1 | contig 14776 bp, 16 predicted proteins | sample IncBWC12OmetaG_FD_160573 | JGI IMG/M metagenome (GOLD analysis project Ga0210391, IMG submission 160573) | Forest soil microbial communities from Barre Woods Harvard Forest LTER site, Petersham, Massachusetts, United States - Inc-BW-C-12-O ... | reverse complement strand
CTTTCTCTTCCCAACCGCCTTCGCCGGCTGCCTTCCCCGACCCACTTCCGTCGCCGGTCGCCCGGTCACATGACTTTCGCCATGCTTGAGGTAATATTCAGCCGTCCGACTACTGACCGAGCCTCGCTCGCCATTTCGCTTGCGCTTATAGGTCTGCTTACCCCGGTGCCACCCGGGGACTCCGTCAGTTCTCCTGAGGTCACACACTGTTCTTCCCTACCGTGCCGCCCGCAATCACCTTGGTGCGGTGGGTGAATGAGAACGCCTTCGTCTCAGACATGCAGACTCGACCTTGCCCCACCTTTGGCCGACCGGTTCATCTTGGGTTTCCCCATCGATTACGGCCCGGTACTTCTCCTCATGCCCTTCAGATTCCACCTCGCGGTGGACACCCTGCCCTCCGGAGTACTGCAAAGCGGTGGCTCTAGATCAGTCTTGGCTGTATCCAGCTTTCGCCTTCGTGCCCGTTTAGACGTCTTCATACCTTCCACTCTCTCCGGCCAGCGAGGCTACGAACCCCGCTTTTGGATATGGCGCCCCTCATTTGAGCGCCAGAGGACTTCAACCCTCCTGAACAGTGTCCTGCTCAGCGCACATGTCCGTATTCCCGACCATACACCAACAACGGAGCAATATACTCGCAGCATGTCGTCGGATGCGATCAGCGCGATTTTTGCACCCTACAGTCGAAAAGACCTCGTGAAATGGTGGGAAGGACGTCGGCTCCGATTCAACTTGTGGGTTGGTTCGGTGGGAGTAGTCACGTGGCTTCTAGTTCTATTTATCGGGTCACTGGCGGTAAAACCCGGCGAGGACTTCGAAGAGCCAATCATGATGATTATCGGGCCGATCATCTATGGCGTAATGGCGAATGTCTGTTTTTCGCTCGGCCGGATCGTAGATACGATTGCTTATCGTGGCCGTCCACGAGCCGCTCTCTACAAAGCTGGATTGATCTTCTCAGTGATCCTGACGGCACTGCCGGGAATCTGGGCCGTCGTTGCGTGGTGCATCACGCTTTATACCGGGCGGAAGCTGGATTGAGCCGCAGCCAGCCTCGAAATCCCTTCTCACTCCCGAGTGACCGGCAAAACGGAAGTAAAGGGGGCGAATCCGCGAAACTTCCGGTTAGTCGACCATCCATCCGGAATTCGAACGTAAGAGACAAGATGGCTCTCAATGCGTGCTTTGGCCCTTTTCGCAACACTTGAGAACGACGCCTTCTTGACCCCAAAAATCAAAAGCTGCGCAATAGGAAATCTCTTGCGCTCGTCAGCACTTTCTCTCGCATCGCGGGTTCTGGCAGCATGCGAGCGATTTCAACTGCCCCGATCATCGTTGAAAAGATCGAAAAGAAAGCACGCTCTTTGTCGGCAGTTCGCTGGCCCGGCATAAAGGGAACCATTCGATCCTTGTAGTTCACGAGCTCGGCAAGGATCTGTCCCCTCATCCTCTTGTCGACCCGCGCCAGCTCGGGTGCAAGTGCCGTCAGCGGGCAGCCGCGCTCAGCGTGATCGCAGTATTCCGAGCTTAGATAGGCCTTCACAATCGCCTTCCACGCTGCCCCCGGTTGAGATTCTTCCGCAGCTTGAGCCCAGCGGTCGGCGATCTCACGGAAAGCCTCGCGGAGCGACTCCAGGAGTAACTCATCCTTGCTCCCGAAGTGTTTGTAAAAGCCTCCGTGCGTCAGACCAGTGTCGCGCATAACCGCTGCAACCCCTGCGCCGTTCAGACCCTCAGCACGTACTCGTCGCGAGGCGTCTCTCACAATCTTCTGATGGACTTCCACTTTGTGTTCAGGTCGGTAACGCATGGCTCATTTTAGGATGCTCGAGATCATCCCACGATGCAACCAGCCGCGGCGGTCAAAGAAAGTTCGAATCCATCAGATGATGTAGATCATCCTATGCGAAGAAAGGAGGACTCCAATGTCTAACCCGATTCTGATCACAGGTGCAGCTGGCGGCCAGCAGGGCTCAACCGGACGCGTCATCGCAACGCTTCTCCTCGAGCAGGGCCTTCCCGTTCGCGCATTCGTCCACAAACTCGATGCCAGGTCCGACGAGCTTCGTCAAAAAGGTGCAGAAATCATCGAGGGCGACCTCCTCAACCCGGCCTCGGTCCAGGCGGCTATGAAAGATGTGAAGCGCGCTTACTTCACCTACCCGGTGGCCGATAGGCTGCTTGAGGCCGCCACCATCTTCGCCACATCGGCCCGCGATGCGGGGGTGGAGTTGGTTGTGAACAATTCGCAGTTTCAGGGTACGCCATGTAGTGCACCCCAAGAGTGAGACACAGTTGGTGTGCGGAAAATGGGGACACTCAGCGGTCATAATGGAGATGACCGATGAGCAAACGGAGAGCACGGTACAGCGCGGAGTTCAAGCAGGATGCGGTCAGTCGCATGGGGCAGCGTGGCAAGACCGTCACCGCCTTGGCGGAGGAGTTAGGTGTTGGGCGGAAGTTCTTATACTTGTGGCGCGAACGGTTGCAGGCTGGCGGCAAGGCGGCGCTGGAGCGAGGCAGGGGAAGGCCGCCAGGGAGCAAATCGAAATCAGTTTCACAGCCAGCCGTCGGAGCAGCTGAGTTGCGGATCGCAGAACTGGAGCGGCTGCTAGGCCGCAAGCAAGTGGAACTGGATTTTTTCAAACGAACCTTCGAGCATGTCAGGGGAGCAGCCGCGAATCGTACCAGCGATGGCGGCAAGGGGTCTATGGCGGCATCGAAGCCACGCTCTCATTCGAAGGAGTAGGACTGACAGTGGAACGGCAGTGCCAGCTGGCGGAAGTGAGTCGAGCGGGCTTCTATCGCTATTTGCAGCAGACTTTGCCTGAACAGGCGGACTTGTTGTTGCGCGCACGCTTGCAGGAGTTAGCGGTAGCGCATCATCGTCTCCGTGGCTACCGGATGTTGACTGAGTTGCTGCGGCGTGAAGGGCAGGTAGTCAACCACAAGCGTGTCCTGCGCTTGATGCGAGAAGACAACCTGCTGAGCTTGCGACGGATGAAGTATGTGTTTACGACGGATTCGCGGCACAATCTGCCGATTTATCCGAACCTGGCGCGGCGTGTGAGTTTAACGAAGCTCAACCAGTTGTGGGTGGCGGACATTACTTTCATTCGGCTACGCAGCGAGTTCGTCTATCTGGCGGTGGTTTTGGATGCGTACTCACGGCGCGTGATCGGTTGGGATCTGGGACGCACGTTGCAGGCTGAGCTGGCGATTCGGGCTTTGCAGATGGCGCTCAACGAGCGCAACTGGAAAGCCGAGGAACTCATCCACCACTCAGATCGCGGGGTGCAGTACGCGTCGAGTGACTACACGGAGATACTGGAGCAGCGCGAGATTCAGATCAGCATGAGCCGGCGCGGCAATCCATACGACAACGCACGTGCGGAACGATTTATGCGGACGCTCAAAGAAGAGGAGGTGCACGGAACGGACTATCAGGATCTAGAAAACGCACGCAGTCGAATCGGTGAGTTTTTGGAGCAGGTGTATAACCGCCAAAGGCTGCATTCGGCGTTGCGTTATCTCACACCGGAAGAGTTTGAGCAGGCGAGCCAAGCTCTGGAAAGTGACGGCGCTGATGGAAGCGGTGGAAAACCAAATACAGGTTTACCACCGCTCCCACAGGCCTTGGAAATCCCTTCAGGATTTCCACACTTCCCAGAGCTCGGCGACTGCTGATCGATAAAATAAGAACGAAAAACGCTGAAGTGTCCCCAATTAACGGGCTTCCAGCGTGTCTCAGCTAAGGGGTGCAGTACACCTCAGTGGCAAGGAACAGAGATCAGGGAACAGAACTCCTCAATCAGCCGTCGGCGATAACGTAATGGTGATGTCATCCTGAGCGAAGCGCGCGAAACGGGGGCCCCCACGGACGGTCTTTGTCCGTGGGGGGGAAGCGTGAGAAGTCGAAGGACCTGCTGTTACTGAACCAGCCGCAATCGAGGGTGCCCCATCCTTCGCAACGCGAAGGGTGGGAAGCGACGACGCCAGCACCAAGACCCCTGTTCCCTGTTCCCTGATCCCTGAGCCCTGCCTTTTCTCTATAATCGCCCAATGCCCCGCCACCACCCGAGACTTGACGCGACACCGGAGACGCGACCGTGAACAGTCTGCGCACCGCCAAGCGTTTCGTCTTTCCCCTGCTCGGACTGTGGGTGCTGCTGTACGCTTCATTCTCCCTGATCAAGCCTCCGCTGATCGACGGCCCGGACGCCGTCAACGCCGAAGCGGCGCGCGAGATGGCGGTTACCGGCGACTGGGTTATCCCGCATATCAACGGCGTTCGCTCGCCACAGACCCCGCCCCTGCTGATATGGGCTACCGCCGCCTGCTTTCGCGTCTTCGGAGTATCCGATCACACCGCCCGGATCCCGCTCGCCCTTGCTGTGCTGGCCCTGTTCGCCCTTACCCTCACATTAGGATCGCGCTTGTTGCTCACGCCGGTCGCGGGGTTTTATGCCGCTCTCATCCTCGTCACCTCATGCGGCATCTTTCTCTTCTGTCATCTGCTTTTCCCCGTCGTCCTGCTGACACTCTGGCTCACGCTGGCCGTCTATTTCTTCTGGCGCTCGTTGCGCGTGCACTCCTGGCAGACATCCGCCGGCTTTGGGGCGGCCTGCGCCCTCGGCTTTCTCTCGATAGGACTCGCCGGCGTCGTACTCCCCATCGGCATCGTCCTGCTGTTTCTCTTTTACACAAACAACCTGAGGCATCTCTCGCGCTGGCGTCCGGCCGTCGGCGTTGGCGTCTTCCTGGTGATCCTCCTTCCGTGGATGGTGGCGGCCTTTCGCGCTACCCCCGCCGAGCGCTTCCTTGCTCCGGCACACATGGTCGCGAAGGTGCCGGTCCCGGCCTTCTGGGTTTTTGTCCTCATATGGATCACGCCCTGGTTTCTCTTTGCCCTCGCCGCTCTGGGCCGGCTCTCCACACGCTTCTTCACTCGGCGCGCTGAGCTCGACCACACCGACCAGGCGATCCTTCTCCTCGTCCTCTGGGTGATGTTGGTCCTCGTCCTCTACACCTTCTCCACCCGTCAGGAATTCCTCAGCCTCCCCGCTCTGCCCGCTCTGAGTCTTCTGGCTGCGGGATGGCTCGCCGCCGACGAACACGCCCCGTCACAACTCGCGCGCATCTTCGCCTGGATCCTCTTCATCGCCGGCGTGCTCAAAGCAGCCGTCTTCATGGTTCTGGCCTTCCGCGCGCCCATCCCCGCGCAGGGCACAGACATTGCCACCCTGCTGCACCTCCATCCCGGGCAGCACCGGCTCTTCTTCGGCTATCTCTTCGACCTCACCGCCGCTTCGATGGGCGCATTCCGCATCCCGCTGCTCATCGCCGCCGCTGCACTCGTCGTCGGAGTCACCGCCAATCTCGTCTTCCGCCTCAAGGGCAACGCCCGCATGGCCAACTGCTTCCTCGCCGGGATGATGGTCTTCATACTCATCGCCACGCACCTTGCTCTGAACACCTTCTCGCCCGTCGTCTCCTCAGGGATCCTCGCCGAGGCCATCAAGCCTGAAGTCGACCCCGGCGATGTCGTCGTCATCAACGGTCCCTACGAAGACGCCTCAGCCTTGCCGTTCTACCTCGAGCGCGGGGTCAAGCTCCTCGACCCGCGCCCCGACGTCCTCGCTCCCTGGTCCTTCGCCCCCGACGCTCCCTCGATCTTCCTCAACGATGTCGATCTCGCCACGCTGTGGCAGAGTCAGACGCGGATCTTTCTCTGGACGCCGCAGGCCAGCCTTCCCACGTTGCCCGGAACGGCGTACGTCATCGCCCACGATGGCGGCCGCGAGATCATCAGCAACCAGCCCAACAATGGCGGAGCCGCGTTTTAAGGAGCAGGGAGTAGGGAACAGGGCACAGAACTCCTCAAGCGGCGATCGGCGATAACTAACACCGATGTCATCCTGAGCGAGCCGGGAGCGCAGCGAAAGGCGAGTCGAAGGACCTGCTTCTCCCCCCCAACCAGCCCCCCAGCACTTCTCGGACTGGGAACGTCCAACGCTGAGCTCTGAGCCCTGTTCTACTTCGCCCCAGTAGTCTTGGCTACAACCGAACAGCTTCCGGCGCCCGCGGCGGCCTGCCTGCATCGGTCGATCGCCTGGCTGTCGGCAATGTCCTGATCGAATGCACCCTGCGCGAAGCCCCACTGGCCCTGCCCGTTGATTGCGAATGCTTTGAAGGGACCTCCCAGCAGATACCGCCTCCATGCCTCCTGACCCTTGTCCGGCAATCCCGCCGGTGGTGGAATCTTCGCCGGTTCCGGCGCGGGCAGCACCACGTCGCCCAGTGGCAGCAGGTTATGCGCCTTCAGAAACTCCTCAACCGTCGGCGACCACACGCTTGGATGCGAATAGAGATGGTGCCCATCGTCGCCGTCCGGAGGAGCCAGCACGAACTGCTCCACGCCGCCATTCTTCGTGTAAGCCGCCTCGAATTTCTTTGCCATCTCCAGCGGAAACCAGTAGTCGTTCTCCGAATAAATCCACAGCATTGGCACCGTCCCATGTTTGCGCGCACCCTTGCCGAACCCCGCAAAAGCGGCGATCACGCCATCGACATTGCAGTTGTGCCCGTGTCCATCGCCGCCCCGCCCACCCGCAAAGCTGATCGCTGCCTTCAGTTCCTTCGGAGGATCAGCCACCAGCGCCGCCTGCGCAAATCCGCCCGTCGAAACCCCCGCGCTCACCACCGTATCTGGGTCGACTTCCGGCAGCTTCTGAGCAAACCTGATCACTGCCTTCAGATCCTCTGCGCTCGCCTCGCCGGCCTCTTCGAAGCTGCCGTTCCTTGAACCGCACCCGCCGTGGTTGCCGTCCCGCTCCCCTCCCGACCGGCCGTAGCCTTTGCGGACCACCACAATCGCCACGTATCCGCGCCGCGCGAACCACATCGCCTGGCCCAGCTGCGACCACGGCGTCACGTGTTCGCGCTCCTGCTCCACGTTCGACGTGCCGTGGGTCAGCACCACCAGAGGATGCCGTCCGGGCCGGTCGGCGTACACCTCGAGCACGTCAAGGCCCCGAGGGAAGGCTCCCGGTGCGGGCGCCCACATCTCCTTCTGTAAGAAGGTCATCGTTGGCTGACCCGGTTTGGGCTGCTCCGGGCCGCTGTCCGTCGACGCGGGCTCCTGTGCGGCCGCGGCACTCAGGAGCGCAAACCAGGCAAGAACAACAACGATCCGCATAGTCGGCAGTACAGCCGATTTCTCAATCGCCGGTCAAGAATGATTTGGCTGTTGAGGACTGGTCCCGCTGGATACAGGTTTCAAATTCCCGTTCTCCAGCGTGAATCTCTGTCCGCGCCAGGTGACGGTATTGCCGGCAAAGCTCCACACCCACACCCCCAGCGCCGCCAGGTCACGCACCGGCAGCAGCCACAGGTCGCGGAGCACCTGTCGGTCGCCGAGTAATCCAACCCCAACCGCGAGTGCCACCGTCACTCGCGCCAGGCAGGCCATGCTCAGCAGCGCCAGGCTCTCCAGCGCGAATCCCGAGGCAACCGCGTTCAGGATCGCCCACGGCAATCCAAACGTAAAAATCAGCCCTAGGTAGCCCGCCTTGCGCGAGTCGCGGATACCCCGTGCCCAGCGCAGCTGATGCGCAAGATATCCGGAGAGGTCGTACGCCGGCACCGAAGTATCGACGACCTCCCGGCTCAGCGCGACCGCGAACCCGGCCTGCGCAATCCGGTGCCCGAGCTCGTAATCGTCGGCCAGCGAGTCGACCAGCGGCGCGAATCCCCCGATAGCGTCGAGCGCCACACGCGACACCGCCAGCGTCGACCCCAGCCCGAAGCGAATCTCCCCGTCGAGCTTCAGCGCCACCAGCACGCCCGGAAAAAAGTCCGTCGAAATCCCCAGCGCCTCCAGCTTCGATCCAAGAGTGCCGTGTGCCTGCCCGCGATACGGAGCCGTCACCAGCCCCACCTGTTGGCTCTTCCCTGATCCCTGATCCCTGGGCCCTGAGCCCTGTGTTAGCAAGGGTGGCCCATTCAAGCCCGCTGGCGGCTTGAGTGGGGAGCTGTCTTCTGATCCCTGATCCCTGATCCCTGATCCCTGCCTTCCAAATTCCCCCATCACCCGAGCCAAATAACACGGCCCCACGCGGATATCGCTGTCGTTGACGATCAGATAGTCGAATCGTGCCTCGCGGGCCAGCTGCACCACGTTGCCCATCTTCCCATTTGGGCCCAGCTTCTCCGGACACTCGACCAGCCGAATGCTGCGGTCAGGGAATTCCGCCATCAATTGCTCGATGGCCTTCACCGCCGGATCGTCCAGCGACGACACTCCGAAGAGCAGCTCGTATTCGCCCGTGTATTCCTGCCGGCAGTGGCTGGCGAAAGCCTCATACATGCCCGGATCGAGCCCCTTGACCGGCTTCAGGATGCTCACCGGCGGGGCGAAATCCATAGTCGCCACGCTGTGATTCGCAGTTCTCCGCCGCACAAACGACCGCCCGCTCCACAGCACGGCGATGTAGTAGAAGATTCCGGCAAAGGTGAGAATCGTGGTTACCGACTCGACAATCGTGGGAAACATGCAGATTTCAGTTTAGCGAGTCAGCATCGAGAGGAAAGCATTCACGCTCCTCCGCCTGGCTTCATGTCATCGACTGTTCATTTGAATCGTCACCTCGCGGGGCGCAGAATCATCAAAGAGAGTTCCCAAACCAGCTGGAGGTACGCCCATGCAAACCCTGCGCGAAGTTCTCGAGCAATCACAACAACGGGGAGTGGCGATCGGCCACTTTAACATTTCCGACCTCATTCTCCTGAAGGCCGTCGTAGCCGCCGCCCGCGAGATCGACGTCCCCGTGATCGTCGGGGCATCCCAGGGCGAGCGCGACTTCATGGGTGTCCGCGAGATCGCCGCTCTGGTCCGCAGCCTGCGCGAAGAGTCCGGCGTCCCCATCTTTCTCAACGCCGACCACACCCACTCCCTCGCCAAAGCCGAGGAAGCCGCCCGCGCCGAATTCGATTCCATCGTCTTCGACCTCTCCGCGCTGCCCATCGACGAGAATGTCCGCCAGACCAAAGAAGCCGTCGCCGTGCTCAAAGCCATCCAGCCTGCCATCCTCATCGAAGGGGAAATCGGCGACATTGGCACCGGATCTGAAATCCACGAGACCGTCATCGACACCTCCAAGGGCCTGACCACCCCCGAAGAAGCCCGCAAGTACGTCACCGCCACCGGCGTCGACATCCTCGCCCCGGCGGTCGGCAACATGCACGGCATGTCCGCCAGCATGGTTCACGGAGAAGCCCGCAAGCACCTCGACATCCAGCGCATCGCCGACATCAAGAAGGCCACCGGCATTCCCATCACCCTGCACGGCGGCTCCGGCACCGCCGACGAAGACTTCCGCCGGGCCATCGCCGCCGGCATCAACATCGTCCACATCAACACCGAGCTTCGCGTCGCCTGGCGACAGAGCCTCGAAGCCAGCCTCGCCCAACAACCGAACGAGGTTGTGCCCTACAAGATCCTTCCCCCCGTCATCGACGCCGTGAAGGAAGTAGCGCTCTCACGCTTGAAGCTCTTCAACAGCGTCGGCCTCGCCGCCGCCGCTCACTAACTCCCGGGAGATTTTAAGGATGTCATCCTGAGCGAGCCGGGAGCGCAGTGACAGGCGAGTCGAAGGACCTGCTGTTGCCAAACCGGAAAGATGAATGGTGCCCCGCTCAAGCCCTGTTTGGCTTGAAGGGGCCCTACCGCAGAGCATGAGCCGGCGTCCGCTTCAGCCGCCTCGCCGAGGATCAAAGTCAACCGTGACTAATCTGAAGCCGGAGGCCGCTCAGCCTTAGTCGTCTGCGGATGGTCATCCGACGACTTGATCTGTGCGAGGGCATCGCAAATGTGCTGACCTTGCTGGGACAACAGCGTGGCCTCATCGTGCGATGTGGCTACGGTGCGAAAACAGTAGAGGCAAATCGAGTCTATCGTCCCGTCCAGATTGACACGACGTGCGAACTCCCCCGCGCCTTTGGGATTGTCTCCGTTGCCCATGATTCGGTTTCTGTTCGCTTTCTCCTATAGCCTCGAGCCACGCCGCGATCACATTTCCAAGCTGTCATTGCGACCGGCGTTTATTTCTGCCATGGATACCGGGGCCATCGCCCGCAAGATAGCAATTCGAAGGGGGGGCTCGATTTGCTTCGTTGTCTTCAGACACTCGTTGCCTTTAGACATTGCCCAAACAATCACGTAATCAGATAGTTAAGATATGTTTCGCCTCCAATTGGATGTCGGGCCGCAATGAGCCATCAGCTCCTCGCGTAAGTCGGCGAGCATTTCGTCAGCCAGGTGCAGGTAGTGTTGACATTGGTTAGTGTCAGCACCGCTGCGCATCGCTAGATAAATAATGTTAGATAGCTTTTCAACTGGGAGTATCAAGTCCTCAGAGAACATTTTGAGGGCGGCTCGTGAAGACGGCGCGGCATCATAGTCTCTACCCATTCATCTTGTGATGCGTGTTAGCGCAATCGGGGCGGGGTAGCCCACCCTTTTTTAACCTGTTCTGAGACTGGCCCCAAATGAGGGTGCCCCATCCTGAGCGCGTTCTGCCGCGAAGGGTGGGAAGCAATCACGTCGACCTCACTTGGGAAGAGTATGATGCTCGGCGTTGGGCGAATCGAACCCGGATCGCCGACGTGTGCGCTGCTCCCTCCCCCGGGCTGCAACGCAATGCCCTCAATCTGCACGACGTCTCCGCTCCGTTGCCGCTTCAGCGAATCCGGAGGCTCCGCCATGAAATCCTCTGTTTGCACTACGAGCAGGAAACAGCTTGCTTCTTTCAGCATTGCAGGCTTGATGCTTGCAATCGTGCCGCTGTTACTGATGCTGGCCACGGCCAACACGCCTGCGCACGCTCAGGCCTCCACACCCTCCCCCGCCGACTGGAGGCAATTTCTCCGCGATAACATGCAGCGCTGGAATCCGTATGAGACGATCCTCGGCGTTAACAATGTTGGGAGCCTTGAGGTGAAGTGGAGTTTCGCACCTGGCAGCAGCTTCTTCTCAGGACGAACATCCTCACCCGCTGTCGTAAATGGGGTGATTTATGTCGGCTCCTTCGACAACAACGTGTACGCGCTGTACGCCAGTACCGGTGCTAAAGTGTGGAGCTTGGCCACAGGGGGTTCTGTACAGTCCTAACCCGCGGTGGTGAATGGGGTAGTCTACATCGGCTCGGACGACCAAAACCTGTATGCACTGAACGCCAGTACGGGCGCCAAGCTGTGGAGCTTTAACACCGGAGGAGGATTGTCCTCACCCGCAGTGGTGAATGGGGTGGTTTATATCGGCGGCTGCTCAGGGAACAGGGCTCAAATGAGGGCTCAGGGCTCAGAGCACGGGGCACAGAGTACAGAGCAGAGCATAGCGCTCAACGCTCAGCCACAACAACGATGTCATCCTGAGCGAAGCGCGCCCCGCGCGCGAAGTCGAAGGACCTGCTGTTACTCAACCAGGCACGACCGAGTGTGCAAGCGGAGAACTCACCACCACCCTGAGCCCTGATCCCTGTGCCCTGACCCCTAAGCGGCGCGTAGCCCGCGCTCGGCCCTGCTCTCCGGATCCACCAACCGAGACCCCCTCAACCGCTCCTGGTCCATCGCCGAATACACCTTCGGAGACGCCGTCCGCCGTCACGAAGCCCAATACGCCGCCCGCGCCGCCGCCGCTCTCGCCGTCGGCATCGAGCCGCCCCCCTACGAGCCCTACATCACCGGACTCATCCACCCCGGCACCCCCGAATGGGAAGAAGACCAGCAGATGCAGCAGCACTCCAGCGAATACTGGGCCGCCCACTTCCGCAAACTCATCGCCGAACGACCCGACATCCAGCAAGCCCTCGCCGAAGAAGAACAAGCCGGCGAGCCAGGGCCGCCGGCCGAAGACTGACCACCGTTCATCTCGTGAGGTCTGGTTCAATGCGACGATGCGACCTCTTCCCGCTCGCATTCGCGCACCGGGAAGGGCTCTCCGTCGAGGATGCGGTCGAAGCGGCCATCGGGATTCATGTTGCGCCATCCCTGGCTCATGATCTGGTAGGCAAACATGCTCGGCTCAAAGCCGGCGTGGCTGAGATGAAGAAGCGTCCCGCCTGAAGCGGTGGGGGAAAGCATCCAGCTGCAGATGGTGTCAAGCAGGCTGTCCTTCAGACCGCCCTTCCAGGAATATACGAAGCGGGTGTAGGGGCTGCACTCCAGCACCTCGCAATCGACCACGCCGTCCCAGTCCCCCATAGGCTTGGTGCGGAAGTTGAACTTGTGGCCGACGACCGGAGCGATGTCATTGGGCATGAGCCACATGGCGAGAAGACGGGGATCGGTGAGCAGGCGCCAGACTTCCTGCGGTGGATGTTCGAGGGGATAGTCGACTTCGATGGATTCAGTGCCGCGGGGCATCGGGATTCTCCTTTGGGACGGATTTGTCGAGGACAGACTTGAGGTTCTCCAGCTTTTCGGGCCAGAAGCTTTGGTAGTGGTGCAACCAGTCAATGACCGGCTTGAGGCCGTCCGGACGTGCGCGGTAATAGGCGTGGCGGCCGTTGCGCCGCGAGCTTACCAGGCGCACGGAGCGCAGGGCGGCAAGGTGTTGCGAGATGGCCGGCTGGGTGACCTCGAATTTATCCACGAGCTCCGAGACGGAGTGTTCCTGCTGGGCGAGCAGCTCGAAGATAGCGAGCCGGGTGGGGTCGCCGAGGGTGCGGAAGAGAGCGGGTCGCTGCCGGGAATGTATAAGCATTGGCTTATGAATAAATGTATAAGCATCCGCTTATGGGTTGTCAAGCGAATTTGTAGGCGTCGTCCAGCGGCAGGGCAGAAGCGTGCTGTTGGGTTAGGATATCGACTGGCTCTGGACGGGACTAAAGACGCTAACCTCTTACATCGCAGGACGGGAGCACAGATGAGCGACAGCGAAATTCTGAATAATCAAGGCAGCATTCTCAAAAATCAGAAAGACATCCTCGAGAATCAGCAGACGATCAAGAAGAACCAGAAGGTGTTGGAACAGATCTTGTCGAACCAGAAAGAGATTTTGACGAACCAGCAAGAAATCCTTTCTAATCAGAAGGAAATTCTGGCTGCAGTGAAGAAGTAAAAATTTGTGTCGGACGCAGACCTCTGCGCCCAGCGCAAGACCACGTCGGACTGCCCGGCTAATCCGGAGGCGGAGACGCGTTGCCCGCCAGGTCGCAGGCGCGCCAGAGATACCAACTCGCGACTGACCGCCACGGACGCCAGCGCTCCCCGCGGCGGAGCATCTCCGGAGCTTTGGCGAGCATGCTCGCGTTGAAGGGCTTCGACTTGGGCAGGCGCTTGAAGGTGAGAGCGAAGCCTTTGCGAACTCCGTAATCAGTCACAGGTAAAACATCGGGCCGGCCGAGACGGAAGATCAGCAGCATCTCGACGGTCCATGGGCCGATGCCGCGCACTTGGGTGAGGCGCTCGATGATTTCTTCGTCCGAGAGTCGGCGGATCTGGGCGAGCGTGGGCACGGTTCCGTCCAGGGTCTTGGCGGCGAGGTCCCGCAGAGCGAGGGTCTTGCTGGCGGAGAGTCCACAGCCGCGCAGGCGGTCGTCAGGTGCGGCAATCAGGTGCTCGGGACTAGGGTGCAGCTCCCCGAAAAACGTCAGCAGCCGCTTGAGGATGGCGGCCGCAGCTTTGCCGTGCAGTTGCTGATAAATGATCGACTCGAGCAGGGCTTCGAAAGGCGAGTGCTGGCTCTTGAGGCGGAGCGTGTAGGGGCCAGCGCGCTCGAGGAGGCGACCCAGGACGGGGTCGGCTGCGGTAAGCTCGCGGATGGCGAGCGCTGAGTCGTAGCGGGGTCCGAGGCGGCCGTTCATTAGGACAGCGTACAGGGTGTAGGGCGTGGGGTGTATTGGAATTGCGGTCAGGGAAGGTCCGCGAGTATGGGGTAAAGCGGCTCAGCGACCGGCAGGAGCCATCAGGTGTTGCGACTCGGCGAGTGGGCAATTCGATTCCTTGGACCGGTTGCGGTGAAAGCTAGCGCGAGAGCTCGCAGATCCAGTTCACTTCCCAGGTCTTTCCGCCGTCCGGTGAGAAAGACTGCTCCATTCGCGCCGATTTCGGAGAGATATTCAACCACATATAGCGGACAAAGATGGCGCGGCCTTTCCAGTCTTCCTGATCGTAGAACTCGCCCTTATTCTCATTGAACTGACCGACAACCGGCGGGAGTCCCAGAGTGCCCTTATCCACGTCCACAAGGTAGATGCTCCACTGATGCGATTCAGGGTTGTACAGCCGAAGCGTCTGAGCCTTGATACGGAGGTTCTTTTCAGCGTTGCGCACATCGAATTCTTCGAAGTTAGCGTTGCTGTCGAGAATCTTCTTATGATTCGAGATGCCGTCATATTCGATCCAGGTGTTTGAACCCACCAAGCGGTCCGGTAGCCGGCGAACGTGAGCCTTCCAATCGCCGATGAGAAAGTCGAAGTCGTGAGAGCCATCGCGCTGCGGCGCAGCCAGCACCGCTGTGGAACCCGGTGAGCTCTGGGTCCACGCAGGAGCATAGAGCGGCAGGGCGGCGCTCATGATCGCGAGTGCGGCGAAGTTCAGCCTGAGTGATTTCATGGCGTCCATGCTCTCAGGCCTGTCAGGAGAGGCGCAAGAGGGCTAATTGCGGCTTTTGAGTTTGCGGGTTTCGGTGTGCAGCGCCCGGATGGCCTGGCGGAGATAGCCGGCGATGGCGGCGAGCTCCTTCTTGCTGTAGCCGGCGGCGATGGCGTTC
>Ga0210391_10002870_pt1 | contig 14777 bp, 12 predicted proteins | sample IncBWC12OmetaG_FD_160573 | JGI IMG/M metagenome (GOLD analysis project Ga0210391, IMG submission 160573) | Forest soil microbial communities from Barre Woods Harvard Forest LTER site, Petersham, Massachusetts, United States - Inc-BW-C-12-O ... | reverse complement strand
CAGCCAGACGCGACTTGTCCGACGACGCTGTCGACACACCAAACTGCGGACAGACCGTCGCGCCAGTGCCATCCAGCTTGGTCGCCTGAATCGTGCCGGAGCCGAAACCGGGCGAATCGTTCCAGAAGACCAGAGCGCCGGTGCCGATCTGTACGTTCGTGATGAAGTCACGCGTGTTGCCGTTCATCGGCACGATGGTCAATCCACTGTCGCTCCACTGACGGGCGCCTGCCGAGTTGAACTTCTGTCCCGAAACGCCGCTCATGTCCTGCAGCTGGTCCTGCTCGGTCCAAAAGAGAAACGTCTCCTGCGTCGTCGGATTGTAGGAAGCCGACGGCTCGACCTGTATGTCGTTGGTGTTCGTCGAACCCAGCGAACCATTGTGTGGGAAGGCTTCCGTGCCGTTGCTCAGGATGTGCTGCGCGAAAGACTGGAGCAGCGGGCTGCTCGAGTACCACGAGAACACCGCTCCGCCGTTGCCGTCGTAGGTGAAATAAGGGAATTCGCCGAACTGGAGCGAGCCACCATCGTAGATGTGAACGTGTCCGGAGCCCCACATCACCTGGCCGCTGGAAGAGATTTTGTTTGCATATAGGTAATTGTTGCTGCCGAAGCCCTGGTTGCGCACGAACGAGACGATCACCGAACCGTTATCAGCGGCGTGCAGGTCGGCCAAAGTGTAGTTGTAATTCGGCTCCTGCAAGGTGATCCCATAGTTGAAGACGTTATTACCGACCCAGGTCGGAAGGCCCTGCGGATTCAGCCGCTGCAGCACGACAGCGTTGTTCGCCGTCCAGCCGACAACGACATATCCATCGCTGGTCACTGTGACCTTGGGGACGTTGTAGGAAGCCGTACCCCAGGTGAGCGGCACGCCCAACGGACCCCAGATCGCCTGGCCGGTCGGGCTCATCTTGGCGGCGGTGATCTGCGGATTGTTGGGATTTCTGCGGTCGTCCTGAAACGCCAGCAGCGCATTGCCGTTGGCATCGATGGCCAGACCGTAATCTTGGGTCGAGCTGAGACCGAGCTCCGCGACCTGCACGCCGTCATGCGGAAACTGCTCGTATCCATCGGCGTTCAGCATTTGATAGTAGACGTCGTATCCCTGGGGCGGAGGATCGTTGGGATTGTTGTTGAACCAGCTGACGTACCACGTGTCGTTCGGCAAGGGGAGAAGTTTGGGTTGAACCTGATCGGCGCCCGCGATGTTGGAAAGATCAAGATTCTGGGAAGGATCGGATGACCACTGCGCGAAGGCACTGGTGGCCAGCGTGAGGGTCAGTACGAACAACGCGCTACGAATACCCTGTTTCATTCGCACTCCTATTGGGGAATTTGGGGAGTGGTGAAATTGTACGCGGACCGCGCCGCTCTGTCGCAGGGTTTCACCGCGTCAGCAACCTTTCGAGAATATTCAATTCATGCACTGACGCGGGATATGTGCTCGGCTTCGCTGGGGCACGCTGCCAACGCTGCCAGCCTCAGTTTTTGCAGACATCAACAGCGCCGATGTCAGGAAGCGAGCTGACGCGGCACGTTCATCGGACGCTTCGGTCCTCGTTTGCGAATCAGCAGCACGCGGATCCGCTCCAGCAGCTCCATGGGAGCGAACTCTCCCTTCGGTAGCCAGGCATCGGCAAGGTGCTCCTCGCTGCAACAGTTGACGGAACCGGAAAACAGCAGGGCTGGAGTTTCAGGAGCGATGGCTTTGAGCTGGTCGATGAGTCGCGCGCCGTTGAGCTTCGGCATCATCAGGTCGGTCATCACCAGGTCAACGCCACCGGCCTTCAAGATGGTGATGGCATCGTCTGGATCGGAGCAAGTCAGAACTCGGTACCCGCGGGTCTGAAGAATTACTTTTCGGATGGAGAGAGAGCGTTCATCGTCGTCGACGCAGAGAATCGTACGTTTCGGTTTCATGTACCTCACACCAAGCCTTCTCTGAGTGCTTGCGCAGCCGCGTCCCGTGCAAACCTGTTAAGCCGGTCGCGTGCGGCAATCACCAAGTGGTTTTTTGTACGCCAGAGCAGTAGCGCGTGTTCCGGATACTAAGCCGCTCCATCGCCCCGCACAAGTACTGCAAAGATCAATTACGAGATTTATTTTTCGGTGGAAGGAAAAAATGTAACAGCACCATGAATGGTGATCGTCAGGTTTTCTACCTACGCGAAAACCCGCGTCCAGAGCGGGTTTTCAGCTTGCACAAGATATCCTCAAAAAAATCACAACGTAACTTTCCCGTCAATCACATGAACTACGTTACCGCCTACTCGCACGTTGGTGACGGTGTCGTGTTCTCTGTTCGCGCGAATGTAGATGTGGCTCGGTCGTCGCGTTTCGATTCCCTGCTCGATCATGCCTTGCGTGTCCGATGCCAGCACGCCATGCTTTACTGCCCACGCCGTGCAGCATCCGGCGGCTGAGCCCGTAGCCGGATCTTCGCCGTTGTAGAAGATCATTCGCGCATGCAGCGTCGCCGCGGAAGACACGGTCTCGCGGCAGACGAGATAGAAAAACGCCGGACTGCCGATCGTCGCGAGATACGGCGCCATCTGGTTCCAGCCGACGCTGAGTTTCTGTAGAGTTTGCAGCGAGCGAAACGGCACTATGGTGAATGGCATGCCGGTAGAAACGGTCTGGATCGGGAGATTCTCGTCTAGCTCGGCCGCGGGCACGCCCAGTACCTTGGCGACTTCCGCATGCGAGTGCGTTCGGCCAAACTGCGGCTCAGCCTGGCGCATCTCGCCGAAAAGCAGGCCATCGCGATTTTCGAAGCAGACCGGAATTTTTCCGACTTTCAGATCGAGCACGATCTCATCGTCGCTGGAATACTGGCGCAGATACCATGCCGTCCCCAGCGTAGGATGTCCGGCGAACGGCAGCTCCTCGAAGATCGTGAAGATGCGGACCTTGCGACCTTCTCTGCGCTCAGTCTCGGCATCGCGCGGCAGGATGAATGTGGTCTCGCAGAGGTTGGTCTCTCGCGCCAGCTTCTGCATCTCGTCGTCCGACAATCCGCGAGCGTCGGCAAAGACCGCGAGCTGGTTCCCTTCCAGCGGGTGTGAGGTGAAGACGTCGAGCTGTACAAACGAGAATTCGCGCTTACTCATGGCAGTGACTCCCGTTCCAATCTAGCAGGAGCCAGTAGACAAGCAGAGGGCCAGACGGGCATGCCGTGATGAAACGCTAAGGAGTGGTGGCAGTGGAAAAATGCTAGTCGCCGCTGGAGGGCGCCAACGCCGGAGCGCGCGTCGGCTTATTGCGTGTGCGCGTGGGATTGAACAGGTTCAGGAATGCGCAGATAACCCAATATCCTGCTGCGACGCCAAAGGCAAACGCCGCTATGATCGTGAGCAGGAGCATGGTTGAGAGCAAGAAAGTCGTCATATCGTTCAGTTATCCCGCACTCCAAATGAAGCTGGAGCGCCGGCTAGCCGGGCGGACCCCCTATAGCCGCGCCAAGCCATAACTCTGATGGTGCCACTTTACCTCGCGTTGACTCCAGCCGGTATTGACCACTAAGATACGTGAGTAGAACTGCGTTCTTCCTCTTCCGGACTTTCCAGAGCCGTGCAGGATGAAATTCGGGGCTGGGTGACACCCGACCATGCGCCGAAATGTAGGGATCGGGTGGCCGGGAAGCATATCGAACCGAATCGTTTCATGGGCATTTCGAGTATCAGCGTCCGCGGGGCACGCCAGCACAATCTGAAAAACATTCACGTCGAGATCCCTCGCAACACCTTGACCGTGATCACCGGCCTCAGCGGCTCGGGCAAGTCTTCGCTCGCCTTTGACACCATCTATGCCGAGGGGCAGCGCCGCTATGTCGAGACGCTTTCGGCCTACGCGCGGCAGTTTCTCGATCAGATGGAGCGGCCCGACGTGGACAGCATCGACGGACTGAGCCCCTCGATCGCCATCGAGCAGAAGACGACCAGCCGCAGCCCGCGCTCGACCGTAGGCACGATCACCGAGATCTATGACTATCTCCGCCTGCTGTATTCGTCGGTTGGCGTGCCGCACTGCCCGCAATGCGGACGCCCCATCTCACGGCAGTCGGCCGACCAGATTGTGCAGCAGGTAATGGAGCTGAAGCCGGAAGATCGCGTCATGGTGCTGGCTCCCATCGTTCGCGGCCGCAAAGGCGAGTTCAAGAAGGAACTCGATAAGCTGGCCCAGCAGGGCTATACGCGGGCGCGCATCGACGGCGAGCTGCGCAACATCGCCGATGAAGAGATCAAGCTCGACAAGCGAAAGAACCACACCATCGAATTGGTGGTCGATCGTCTGTTGGTAAAGGACGGCATCGAGCGGCGGCTGGCTGCCTCCGTCGAATTGGCGATGAAGATGGCCAATGGCTTGGTGCAGGTGGTGGTGGTTGGCGGCGAGGAGCGGCTGTACTCCTCGAAGCTGGCCTGCCCCGAATGCGGGATCAACGTGCCCGTGCTAGAACCGCGCTCATTCTCGTTCAATAGCTTATACGGGGCATGTCCGGAGTGTAATGGCCTGGGCAGCAAGTACGATTTCGATCCGGCTAAGGTCATCTCCGACTGGTCCAAGCCGCTGCTGGATGGTGGACTGGGACCGGGTTCGGCGTCGCAGAACCTGATTCGCACGTTGCAGCTGGCCGCGCAGGCTCATGGTTTCGATCTGTCCACCCCGTTTGAGCAGCTGCCGCGCAAGACGCAGAACCTCATCCTTTATGGGCCGGAAGCGAACGGCAAGAAGCGTGGGTTCCTCGGCATCTTCCACTACTTGCGGCAGGCGATGGAAGAGAGTTCATCGGAGACCTATCGCGACTGGCTGCTCGATCACATGTCGGCGACGACCTGTCCGGCATGCCACGGCAAGCGCCTGCGTCCCGAGAGCCTGGCGGTCAAGGTCAACGGCATGTCGATTGCCGACTTCACTGCCTTGCCCGTGTCGCGCGCGGTGGACGCAGCTGCGAAGATCAAGCTGTCGGAGCGCGAGCAGAAGATTGCCGGACGCATTCTTAAAGAGGTTGCAGAGAGGCTAGGATTTCTGAACGCCGTCGGCCTCGGATACATCTCGCTCGACCGCTCGGCGGCCACGCTCAGTGGCGGCGAGGGTCAGCGCATCCGTTTGGCGACACAGATTGGCTCCAAGCTGCGCGGTGTTCTATATGTGCTCGACGAGCCTTCGATCGGCCTGCATCATCGCGACAACGATCGGTTGCTGCGCGCCCTCGAGTCGCTGCGAGATCTGGGCAACACGGTCCTCGTGGTTGAGCACGATGAGGACACGATTCGCCGTGCCGACTACGTCATTGATCTGGGACCAGGCGCCGGCCGTCATGGCGGTGAGGTGGTCGCCAGCGGCACTCCGGATGAGATCCAGGCAGCGCCAAATTCTCTGACCGGGCAATACATCTCCGGGCAGAAGCAGATCATGGATCGGCATGCTCGACGGCAGCCAAACGGTAAGGCGATCACGATCCTCGGCGCACGCGAGAATAACCTGAAGAATCTCGATGTCAGCTTCCCGCTCGGCGTGATGACGGTCGTCACCGGTGTGTCGGGTTCCGGCAAATCAACGTTGGTGAATGACATCCTCTATCGCGCGCTAGCTAACAGCTTGTATCGCTCGCGTGAAGAGGCAGGCGAGTATAAGTCGATTACCGGCACCGAGTTCATCGATAAGGTCATCCGCATCGACCAGTCGCCCATCGGACGCACGCCGCGATCGAATCCTGCGACTTACACGGGTGTATTCACGCAGATCCGGGACTTGTACGCAATGCTGCCGGAGTCGCGCGAACGCGGTTATAAGGCCGGACGGTTTTCCTTCAACGTTCCCGGCGGACGCTGCGAGGCCTGCCAGGGCGAGGGCCAGCGCCGCATCGAGATGAACTTCCTGCCGGACGTCTACGTACTGTGCGAGGTGTGCGGCGGCAAGCGCTACAATCACGAGACCCTGGCGGTGAAGTACAAGGGGCAATCGATTGCAGACCTACTGGAGACACCGGTGGCTGACGCTTTGCCGATCCTGGAGAATATTCCCCAGATCAAACAGAAGCTACAGACACTGGTTGACGTCGGCCTCGGCTACATTCACCTGGGTCAGTCGGCGGTGACGCTCTCGGGCGGCGAAGCACAGCGCATCAAGTTGGCGCGTGAGCTGAGCAAGCGTCAGACCGGCAAGACGCTGTATCTGCTCGACGAGCCGACCACCGGCCTGCATTTCGACGATGTCAGCAAGCTGCTGGAAGTGCTTCACCGGTTGACGGACCTGGGAAACAGCATCATTATCATCGAACACAACCTAGACGTGATCCGCAATGCGGACTGGATTATCGATCTAGGCCCGGAGGGCGGCGAGGAAGGCGGCCGCCTCGTTGCCCAGGGCGCGCCGGAGCAAGTGGCGCGGGTGAAGAAGTCCTACACCGGACAAATATTAGCGAAAGTGTTGCCGCGCGCGTCCAATATGAAGACGAGCGACGAAGCGGTTTCGAGCTCCTAAGAGTCCTACAAGCGAAGATTGCATGTCATTCACACCAGAGTCTCTGCCCGAGCCAGTTGAAGGAACCCCGCTGCCGGCACCAATCGTCGAGGGTGAGGGCTTCGCGCCACCCGAAGGCGTAGTTCCCCCGCCTGAACCGCCGTTTCCCGCGTGGCGAGGCTGGGACGTACTCGGAATTGCGGTCTTCACTGCCGTTACGATTTTCGTCTTCACCTTGATCGCGCTGTTCGTGGCTCGCGGCTTGCCTGAGTTCCGGCATTCTTCCTTCATTGAGCTGGCGACCAACGCCAAGATCGTCATCGGATCGCAGGCCGCAGCTTACCCGGTCATTCTATTGTTCATGTTTATGCTCGTGCGGTCGCGCTCCAAAGAGCCTTTTGGAGAAGCAATCCGCTGGAACTGGCCCGGAGCTACAGCTCCGGCGTTTATCGCCTGCGGCGTGATTCTGGCATTGGTCGTGGACGGGTTAGCGCGATTTCTGCCCATTCCGAAGTCGCTCCCGATGGATACCTATTTTCATGACGCCAGCAGCGCATACATGATGGCGGCGTTTGGGGTGACCCTGGCGCCACTGCTGGAGGAAGTCTTCTTTCGCGGCTTACTGTATCCGCTACTTTGGCGAGCGTTTGGATTGGTGACTGGTGTGTTGCTGACCGCATTGGCATTTGCGGGGATACACGGCGCGCAACTCGCCTACGCCTGGGCGCCGGTGCTCAGCATCTTTGTTGTGGGGATTGTGTTCACGATTGTCCGCGTCAAAACCGACTCCGTGGCTTCTTCCTTCCTGATGCATTGCGGGTACAATTTCGCGCTGTTCGCCGCTCTATGGCTGGCGAGCGATCACTACCGTCATCTGGAAAAGGTGACCGGCTGAAGATGGTATCGTGAAAATATGGCAGCAAACTCTCGCGCAAAACTATTGTCACTGTTGGCTCAGAAGTCGTTTCGCCTTGGACAGTTCAAGCTTTCCAGCGGCGGCACCAGCGACTACTACATTGATTGCCGCTTGACCACGCTGGATGCGGCAGGCGCCCTCCTCACCGGCGAGACGGTGTTGCAGGAGATCCAAAGCGAGGGCTGGAAGGCCGATGCCATCGGCGGCTTGACCATGGGCGCCGACCCGATCGTAGTCGCGACCTCGGTGATCAGCGCGCAGCATGGGAAGCCGATTAACGGCTTCCTGGTGCGCAAAGCCGAGAAAACTCACGGCACGGGCCAGCGCATTGAAGGCTTTCGCGAGAAGCCTGCGCGCGTTGTGGTCGTCGACGACGTCTGCACCACCGGCGCTTCAACGATCCAGGCCATCGAGGCAGCTCGCGAATACGGATTTGAGATTGTCGGCGTGCTGTGCCTGGTGGAACGAGAGGAAGCCGGAGGGCGGGCCAACGTCGAAAAGGCGGCGGCTCCCGCGCCGTTCGTGGCACTGTTTACCGCGAATGACGTAAGGGCCGAGCACGTGAAGAACGGTCCGCCGCCGATGTTCGCGGTCAGCGCGAAGTGCGATTTTTGCGACCGGCCTGCCGTGACCAACACTCCGGGCAACCGTTGCGAGGCTCATCGTTCCTGAGGGCGAGACATTCAGTAAACCCATGATTAAGACTGTGGAATGGACGGAAGACGGTGTGTGCTTCATCGACCAGACGAAGCTGCCCACCGAAGAAGTTTATGTCACCTGCAAGACTTACCAGGAAGTCGCAGACGCGATCCGCACCATGATCGTGCGCGGAGCGCCGGCGATCGGAGTCACCGCAGGCATGGGGGTTGCTCTCGGCGTCAGGGAGTCGCAGGCCACCAGCAAAGAAGAGCTGAAGCGCGAGTTCTCTCAGATCTGCGAAGTGATCGGCGCGACGCGTCCTACTGCTGTGAACCTTTTCTGGGGTATTCGACGCATGCAGCAGAAGTTTGCCGAAGTCAGCGATCAGCCGATACCGGCAATCAAGCAGGCGCTCGTTGCCGAAGCCAAGAGAATGCATGCGGAAGACATCGCCAGCAATCAAGCGATGGGCCAGCACGGCGCGGTGTTGTTGCCTTCCAGCGGCGGCGTGCTCACGCATTGCAACGCCGGCGCGCTGGCGACCGCCGGATACGGTACCGCGCTGGGTGTGATTCGCGCGGCATTCGATTCCGGCAAGAAAATCCAGGTCTTCGCCGACGAGACCCGTCCCTTCCTTCAGGGCTCGCGTCTGACAGCGTGGGAGCTGATGAAAGACGGTATTCCTACCACGGTCATCTCAGACAACATGGCAGGCGCCATCATGCGTCAGGGCAAGATCCAAGCCGTCATTGTGGGAGCTGACCGTATCGCCGCCAACGGTGACGTCGCCAACAAGATCGGCACTTACACCGTGGCCGTTCTAGCCAAAGAGCACGACATTCCGTTCTATGTTGCGGCGCCGTTCTCGACGGTCGATCTGGAAACGGCGGACGGAAGCCAGATTCCAATTGAACAACGATCGGCCACAGAGGTAACTCATCTTGCCGGAAAACAGATCGCCCCAGACGGTGTGATGGTCGAGAATCCCGCCTTCGATGTGACACCGCACCAGTATGTCTCGGCGATCATCACAGAGCGCGGCGTCGTACGCGAGCCCTATGGGCCCTCACTGCAGGAATTGGCAGGCGCGCCCGCTACAGCTAAGGTCTAGCGCCCGCGGGCTACTGCGGAGTCTGGTTGGCAGGGTTCAGCTGCTCCTGATACTGCTGCTGCTGTTGCTGCATCTGCTGCAACTCCTGCATCAGCTGCTCGGGAGTCTTCACGATATTGGGATCGTTAGGCGTAGCGAACGGTGTGGGGTTGTCCTCGTTTACCTGCTGCTGCTGCTGTTGCTGGAACGACTGCCCACCCGGAGCTCCACCCGGCCGGCGGAATGCGCCCGGCGGTGTCGGCTGCTCTTGCGGCCCCGGATACTCTGACTCGCCACCAGCATCAGCCGAGGACACATCCTCCGAATCGTCGGAAGAGGACGCCTGCGGGGCGCTGGCAGTCTGTGTGGCCGTAGCGCCAGCAGCCTGCTTGGGAGTCAGAATCACTTTCTGGATCCCGCCTGGATTACCGGCCACGCCGAGGATCAGGTAGTCGAATTTCGAGCCGTTGAGCAGCGTATTTAGAACATCGCGCGGCAGCCCCGGACCAATCTGAGTAGCCACCCGCTCGCTGCCTGCGCCCGACGGTATATCCATCGATGCACCCGTCTGCAACTGTACGGCTCGCAGAATCGACGACAGCGTTGAGTTCGGAGCGTTGATGGTCAACTGTCCATTGCGGTAGCTGACGAAGGGCGCCGTCGGAGCCTGCTGCTCCAGAGTTGGCGGTGGAGGCGGTGTTTGCGGTATTTCCGCCACGGGCTCAGCTTTCTTACGACGGGCTCGGGATTTGTGCGCAGTTGTCGCTTGCGGCTGTGTCGCTGGGGGCGGGGTCGTGGTCGCTGCAGGCTTCGCCGTGGCAGCAGGTTGTGCAGCCGGTGAGTTGCTAACCTGCGCAAAGGCCGTTGCTGCCGGCCACGCGAATGCCGTAGCTACCAGGGCTGACCGCGCAAACTTCTTCCCGAGGCGTACCATAGGGAGTTGGACGTCAATGAGGCTGCTTGGTTTCACTACTGCTCCCTATTCTAAACTGCGGTTTCATTGCCGCCACTGCATTCAACAGAAATTCTTTCATGCCCGGGTAGCTGGCCACGTTCAGCAGCTCTGGCAGCATCTTACGATTAAGAAGCGGCCCCATGCCGCGCCATCATGCGGGTGAAGCCATGAGTCGAATGCCTGAAAACCTAGCAGCCTTCTTTCGCTCCGTCTCGTATTCGTTGTTTGCGGCAGTAGTGATTCTTGCCGGATGCCGGCTCTCATCAGCCCAGTCCTGCGCTTCCGGAGCCGATCTGGATGCTGCCACCAAGACCGCCATCGACAGCGCTGCCACTCAATACCTGAACATGTCAAAAAATGGCGACGTTGCCGGATTGAAGGCGAATGCCATCCCGGCCATCACGGGCAACTTCGGCTCGATCGAGCAAGCTGTCGTAAGCAACAAGCCATACTTCAATGACGGACAGGCGACCATTACTGGAACGTATCTTCTGGACGCTTCGCAGGCTAAGGCTGCTCTGCCACAGGCCGACTTCTACTGCGGCATCTATAACTCGTCAGATCGCATTGGCTTCTCCATTCCTAATCTGCCGCCCGGACGCTATGCCGTGGCCATTCAGAAAGTGAACGGGAAAAATCCGATCACCCTGACACTGGTTCTGCAGGAGATGGGTGGAGGGTGGAAGCTGGCCGGGTACTTCCCGCGGCTGAACTCCATAGGCGGCCACGACGGCGACTGGTACTTGACCAAAGCCCGCGACTACAAGGCGAAAAACCAGCTGCATGATGCCTGGTTTTACTATCTGACGGCGTGGGACCTGCTGGCGCCCGTCAACTTCATGAGCACGCCGCAGCTCGACAAGATTTCGTCTGAGATGCAGAGCGCCCGCCCCAGCGATATGCCCAGCCAAAGCGCTCCGATGTCGCTGTCGGCAAGTGGGAAGACGTTTCAGATCACAGAACTTGCCGCCGTTCCAGTCGATAACAAGCTCGACCTGCGCATCCGCTACCAGAATGCCAACGCCACCAATACCAATATTGCGTTCCAGGACAACATGGCCGTCATCAAGGCGATTGTCGCGAAGTATCCGGAGCTGCGCGACGCCTTTGATTCCATCGTCGCCCGCGCCGTCGACAATAGCGGCCAGGAGTACGGCACGCTGCTACCGGTGAAGGAGATCAAGTAGAAGAAGCAGAGCTGGCCTTCTCCCCGGTCTGGTTCGTGCTCTGCCTTGTGGCCGACCTTCGCCCTCCGCAGCGGGCTGGCATTCTTAAGACTGGGCCGCGGCCTTACGCAAACTTGAGTCTCCGTCACTCAACTTTTAGCGCTGCCTTCTTTAACCCTGTTATAATCAAATTTATTCATGGCACGGAAACGTCTAATTCGTTCTACTACAGTTCTTTGCGTTCGTCGGGATGGAAAAGTGGTGATGGCTGGTGACGGCCAGGTCACGCTCGGCGAAGGCGTGATCAAGCATACCGCCCGTAAGATTCGCCGCCTCTACCAGGACAAGATTCTCGCCGGATTCGCCGGCTCAACTGCCGATGCCTTCTCGCTGTTCGCCCGCTTCGAGTCGAAGCTGGAGCAGTATCACGGGAACCTGGGACGTGCCGCAGTTGAGTTGGCCAAGGACTGGCGCACCGACAAGATGCTGCGATCGCTGGAGGCGTTGCTGCTGGTCGCCGATCAGGAACAGACATTCCTGATCAGCGGGCAAGGCGATGTCATCGAGCCCGACTCCGGCATCGCGGCCATCGGAAGCGGCGGTCCTTACGCCACGGCGGCGGCGACAGCCCTGATGGAGCACACGCAGCTTCCGCCTCGGCAGATTGCTGAGGAAGCGATGAAGATTGCCGGCAAGATTTGCATTTACACCAACGACAAGTTCACGATTGAAGAGTTGTAAGAAAGCAGTTGTCAGTGGCCGGTTGTCAGTTGTCAGTTAAGACTACTCGACAACCTTCCAGCCCAACTGACAACCGACAACTGAGAACTGGCAACTGAATTATGGCTATCTATCTTCCCGCAACCTCCGATGATGAGCACGTCGCACTCGACGAGCTCACCCCGCGCGAAATCGTTCGCGAACTCGACAAGTACGTCGTAGGTCAGCATCAAGCGAAACGCGCGGTCGCCATCGCGCTACGGAACCGTATGCGCCGCCAGAAGCTGACGCCCGAGCTGGCCGAAGAGGTTATCCCCAAGAACATCATCATGATGGGGCCCACCGGCGTGGGTAAAACCGAGATTGCGCGCCGCCTGGCAAAGCTCGCCAACTCGCCCTTCCTGAAGGTCGAGGCCTCGAAGTTTACCGAGGTCGGCTACGTCGGTCGTGACGTCGAGTCGATGATCCGCGATCTGGTCGAGATCGCCATGGACATGGTCCGCGAAGAAAAACTCGAAGACGTCGCCGACAAAGCCGAATTGAATGCCGAGGAGCGCCTGCTCGACCTGCTGCTTCCGTCGATGCCGGCGCAGGTGCCGATGAAACCAGCGGCCGACCAACAGCAGATTGGCTTCAACATCAACAGTGAGCCAATTCTCGCCGGCGAACCCGGCTCGCGCACGCGTGAGAAGCTTCGCCAGCAGCTGCGCGAGGGCAAGCTCGACGAGCGCATGGTGGAACTCGATGTCCGCGAAAAGTCGATGCCGGCGTTCGAGATCATCAGCAATCAGGGCGTGGAGGAGATGGACGTCAACATCAAAGACATGTTGCCGAACATCTTCGGCCAGCGCACCAAGAAGCGGAAGATGAAGGTCAGCGAGGCCTTCGAATACCTCATCCAGGAAGAAGAACAACGCCTGGTTGATATGGACCAGGTCACGCGTATCGCCGTCGAGCGCGTGGAAAATTCCGGCATCATCTTCCTCGACGAGATCGACAAGATTGCCGGTCGCGAAGGCGGACACGGCCCTGACGTTTCGCGCGAGGGCGTGCAGCGCGACATTCTGCCCATCGTAGAAGGCACGACGGTCAACACGCGCTACGGCATGGTGCGCACCGATCACATCCTGTTCATCGCCGCCGGTGCGTTTCACGTTTCTAAGCCGAGCGACCTGATCCCCGAGTTACAAGGCCGCTTTCCAATCCGCGTGGAACTGCAGTCGCTGACGGTCGAAGACTTCATCAAGATTCTGACGGAGCCGAAGTCGTCGCTGACCAAGCAGTATATGGCGCTGCTGGATACCGAAGGCCTTAAGCTCGAGTTCACCCCGGAATCGTTGGCGGAAGTCGCAAACTTTGCCTTCAAAGTAAACGAAGGCACCGAGAACATTGGGGCGCGCCGTCTGCACACCATCATGGAGAAGGTGCTGGACATCATCAGCTTTGAGGCCCCAGACATGCAGGAGAAGCACGTCGTGGTAGACGCCGACTATGTGCGCAACGCACTCACCGACATCGTCAAAGACCAGGATCTGTCGCGCTACATCCTCTAAATCGCTTCCATTCAAGATAGGTGCGGTCTCAAGCCGCACCTTTTTCTTTTGTCTTCAACACTTCCCAAAATGAGTCCGTTACCGTTCACCGTGATACCGGTCACTGAATGCGCGCACCTCGGAGCATAGCGTTGAGATGCAGACTTCTGTCTCTCAAGACACGTAGAGGAGGTGTAGTTTGAAACCTACTAATAAACCGAATGTGGTCGAAGAGAAGATCACTGAGCCTGAAGTACCCACCAAGATCACCACATCCATCTTCCCGGGCCGTTATGTGCAGGGCGCCGGAGCGCTGTATTCGTTGCGCGAGGAGATCGGACGCCTGGGCAAGAAGGCCCTTGCGGTGGTGGACCGTTCCGTCGAAAAGATCGTTGCGCCGTACCTGAAGTCAGGCGATGGCGTGACTTTCGTGTGCAACGAATTTTGCGGCGAGTGCTGCGATCCCGAGATCGAGCGCCTGTCCACCCTCGCGCGTAAGGAGAGCTGTGACGTCATCATCGGCGTCGGGGGCGGCAAGTCGCTGGATACCGCGAAAGCTGTCGGGTTCACTCTCGGCAAGCCGGTTGCGATTGTCCCGACGCTGGCTTCTACTGATGCTCCCTGCAGCGCGCTGTCGGTCATTTATACGCCGACCGGCGAGTTCTCGCGCTATCAGATCTATCCGCGCAATCCGGAAGTCGTGGTCGTCGACACAGCGATCATCTCCAAGGCCCCGGTGCGCTTCCTGGTGTCGGGCATGGGCGACGCACTGTCCACATGGTTCGAAGCCGAAGACTGCCAGATCAAGCACGCCGGCAATATGACCGGACGTGTCGGGTCCATGTCGGCGTATGCGCTCGCGCGGCTTTGCTATGACACGCTGCTGAACTACGGCGAGGGTGCGAAACGGGCTAGCGAAGCTGGCGTCGTGACTCCGGCCCTGGAGCACATCGTGGAAGCTAACACGCTGCTGAGCGGACTTGGCTTCGAGAGCGGTGGCTTGTCCGGCGCGCACGCTATCCACAACGGCCTGACCATCCTGCCCGAAACGCACCACTTCTGGCACGGCGAGAAGGTCGCCATCGGCACGCTGGCGCTGCTGATGCTGACCGATCGTCCTCCATCCGTCATCAAAGAAGTCTTCGACTTCTGCGAGACCGTCGGTCTGCCGATTACGCTGGAGCAGATCGGCTTGAAGAATGTCACCGACAAGCAGCTGATGGACGTGGCGACCGCATCCTGCGCTCCCGGCGAGACCATTCACAACGCACCCTGCGAAGTCACGCCGCAACGG
>Ga0210391_10002869_pt1 | contig 14778 bp, 5 predicted proteins | sample IncBWC12OmetaG_FD_160573 | JGI IMG/M metagenome (GOLD analysis project Ga0210391, IMG submission 160573) | Forest soil microbial communities from Barre Woods Harvard Forest LTER site, Petersham, Massachusetts, United States - Inc-BW-C-12-O ... | reverse complement strand
GCCCCGGGTCTTTGGCGCTGGTCGCGACGCAACCCGTGGGCAGGTCGACGATCACCGCGATCGCCGTCTGCACCGTCGGAATCGACAGCAGCGTGTTGGGCGTCGACGTGCTCTCAGCTTTTTCGATTTCGCCTTTCTGCGTGACGTTCGGCGGTTCCGATGCGCCGATGAACGCATTGGTCAGGCTGAAGTTGGTGGCCAGATGTCCGTTGGCACCCCACGATTCCAGACCGGTCGCCGCGCTCGATGTCGTGTATGACACTGTCGGTTTCTGCGCCGTGCCCTGGTTTTTGGCCCCGGCGCACGCGAGCTTGCTGCTTGAGGTGTTGAAGTCCGTATCCCACACCGCATGCGCGTTCTTCAGGACGTTGGCGCCCTGCCCGGTGATGTTTGCACCCGAGCACTGCGTACCAAGCGACGCACCGGCCGTGCCGGGCACGGCCAGGACGATCACTGCCATGACTGCCACGGCGCAGACCGCCGCCGGCCGCAGCGCTGAGAAAAGCCTCATTGCACACTACCTCCTCGTTGACGTTTGCCATTGCGGTGGGCAGCTGCGACTGCAGACGCCGACGCGATGACCACATTCCTCATATAGTCGATGCGAATTATATGCGCTGCATGGGCGTGGCGGCGTTTCAAACCTGTGACCAAAACAGAGAAACTCGGGCCGGCCCCGCGTGTGTGGAGCACGCAGCGACCGGCACGGCGACACCCGTCAGGTCGCTCGCGCGGTTGGCGCGCGCGCTCAGTGCTTGTTGGCGGCTTTGAGCGTCACTGTCGCGGTCGACGTGGCTGACGCGCCACTCGCGTTTCGAGCCACGATCGTGGACTTCGCGCGCAGGACATGTGAGTGCGCCAGCAGGGCGCGTGCCTTCGCTGACAGGTGCAAAGTGAGCGTCTTGACCGCGCCGCCTGAGATCGTGAACGATCCTGACGCGAGCGTCAGCACGCTCTTCTTCTTGCCGGCGCTCACGGCACCGAGCGTCTTGAAGGTCACCGTGCCCGAGCAGCTGGAAGCTCCGGCCGCGCATTTCACCTTGACGGAGAAGGCTCCCGCCGGCGTCACGCTGAGCGATGTGGCCGCCAGCTCCGCTTCCGGGCTGTGTTCGGTAAACGGCAGCACTCCGGACGGCGTCGGTGTCGGTGCCGGCGTCGGCGTCGGCGTGGGGCTGGGGGTCGGCGTCGGTGTCGGGGTGGGGGTCGGCGGTTCTTCCCCGCCTTTCGTGGCCGCCGCGACCGTCAGTTCTCTGCTGGTGGAGCCGCTGAGCTTGAGCGCGTCGATGACCTCCAGCGACACGGTGTACTTGCTCGCGGCCGCGTAGGTGTGTTCGACACTCGGGGTCGTCGTCGTCGCTTCATGCCCGTCGCCGAATTTCCAGACGTATTCGACCAGCGCGCTTTTGTTGGGATCGACGGAGGTGCTCGTGAACTTCACGGGCGACCCGGCGACTGGGTTGGCCGATGTCGTGAATTGGGCGGTGGGCGGTTTGGCGGCAACTTCGACGCTCGCCTGCGTCGTCAGCGTCGGTTCGGCGAGATTGTCGGTGTGGATCGTCTCTTTGACGGTGTATTTGCCCGGCGCCGCAAACGCGTGTTCGATCGAAGTGGTTTGGAACTCGTAGCCCGCTTCTTCATTGGTCGTGCCGTCGCCGAAGTCCCAGTTGACGCTGAGCGCGTTACCGAGCACGAGCGCCGAGGAGAGCGTGATCGCCTGGTTGACGCTCGCAGGATTGCCCGCTGTACCGACCACTGTGCCTTTGGCGGTGGCGAGGAGCGGTTCGACGGTGTCGGTGAGACAGCCCGATCCGCCGGGTCCGAACTCGGCCACGTGCGGTTGCGGCGTTTCCTGTGAGGTGCCGGGCGGGACGTCAGGGTCGAACACGAAGGCGACCTGGCCCTCGCCGCCCGCCACGTCGGGTTGGCTGAACGCGCTGATCGCGCAGAGCGGGTGCTGCTTTTTGTTCTGTCCTCCCGTGAAGCCCAGCTCCGCGACGTGCGGCGCGCCTTCGGCTTCAGACAGCTTGAAGGACAGCACGGCGGGGAAGCGCGGGTCGGTCACAGCGCCCGGCTCGAGTTCGCCCATCTGATAGAGCCGGCCTTCTCCCGCGCCTTCGGAGGGTTCGTGGACGAACGACAGCGATCCGCCCTCGTTCGGTTCGAGACCGCCGGGGAACGACAGCAACGTCTGGAGATTGCCGTCGAACTGCAGGACCGGCTTGGGTACGTTCGTCGAGCTGAAGTTCTGCGGCACTTCCCAGATTTCGCCGTCGAGCAGGTCCACGAGCACACGTCCGCTCTGAGTCACCACCGGCGACAGCGGGTCTCCGGGCTGAAGCTCTTCGCCGGGGCCTTCGGAGAAGCAAAGCGGCGATTCGTTTTCGCCTTCGAAGCATTCGTTGACGTCGACCCATCGCGGGCCGAGGGTGCCGTCGGGGTTGACCCGCTGGGCTGCGGTGAGCAGATGTTCGCCGCCCTGGTCTTCCTGGCCGACGATGATCACGTCGTGGGTGGTCGGGTCGACTGCGATGCCAGCCGGTTCGAGCAGCGCCGACGCCGCCGGCTGATGGGTGGCTTCGGACTGCGCGTTGAGGGTTACTTTGCTCGCGAACACGCCTTCCGGAAACGCTTCGCCTTTTTCGTTCTCCGCAGGAATGAGCTTTTCGCCCGATGGGGTCGTCGAGAAGGCGTAGAGGATGCCCGCGGCCGCTTCTTCGCCATCGATCCGCGGTACCGCTTCTCCCTTTGCGATTTCTTTGAGCCGTTTGCTCCCGGCTGCTTCCTCGCGTTCGTAGATCACCAGCACATACACGCGGCCTCCGCCGGGCGCGGTGGGATCGACGGCCACGCCCTCGAGGCCGGCCGGATACCCGCCTTCGGGACCTTCGGGTTTGATCTTGAACCCGACCGACGCGACGAATTTGCCGTTGGCTTCGAACTTCTGAACGCGATATTCGGCGCCGCTTTCTTCTCCTTCGATCGGTTCGTCACCGACGTACACGCTGTTATCGGTCGGATCCACGCCGATCGCGTGTACGTCTCCGGTCCAGTTGAAGTCGCCGTTCTTCTTGCCTTTCGAGCCGAAGGATTTGTTGAGATCACCGTATGAGCCGTAGGCCGCGGCGCTCAGCGCGCCAGTCGCCACGACCACCAGCGCCAGCACTGCGAGCAGCAAGGATCGGCGTTTTGACAGCGGCTGTGACATCACTCTCCCGTTCCTTCGGTCAAAGGTGTGATTGAAGCTTGCAGGCAGGTTCAGGCGGTGGCAAATTTGTTCACCGCTTCCTTACAATGCGTTACAGAGGATCGCGCGTAGATGACACACCGTTGCGTGACGAATAGCCGGCACACGCCGGCGAGCGGATTCACGATTCACCGGTGCCCCTGCCGCCTGCTCGACATGCGTCGCTGGGTGTGAGCGGTCGTGACGGTCGCCGGCGCGACCTGCGCACGTCGTCGGCCGCGTCGTGGGCGTCGCCGGCGCGACGCTCCGGCGAACGCCGCGAGCACCACGATGCCGAGGACGTAGACCGGCGTCGGGTCGGATTCGCGCGGGTCGTAGGCGACCGCCTGGTTGCTGACCGACTCGGTGGCCTCCTCGCGCTCCTCTTCCCGTTCGGTCATCTCCACCGGTGAAGTGACGGCGGAGGTGCCACTCGGCGGCGTCGGTCGCGCGGGGGTCGGAGGCGGCGGAGGCAAGAAGGCGGGCACCGCGGACGTCTCGACCGGGGGCGCGAAGAAGGTCGGGCGCTGCGGCGGCGACGGCGCTGACGAGGCTTGGGGAACGACCGGCGGCAGCGACGGCACCGGCAGCGTCAGCGGAGCGGGGCTCGCTGCCACGGCCGGCCCGACCGGCGCCGGTGCCGGCGCGGGCGCCGGCGTCGAGCTCGACTCCCGCACCGGGACCTGCGCCAGCGGCACCGTTCCACACGGCTGACGCACGCTGCCCGCCTGAACGGTCACGGGCAGCGACGAGGACAGCCCGCCGGCCGTGATCGTGACGATCGTCGTTCCGGCGTTGTAGGCGCAGAACAGGCCCGACTTCGAATCGTGGGTCGGCTTCCCGTTGGCACCGACCGCGACGGCGTCCGGGTTGGCCGAGGACAGTTCCGGTTCGACGAAGTCACCGATGTCGGGGCGCGAGGAGCTGAACGAATATTCCGGCAGCAGGCCGCTCGCGCAGGCCGCGCCGACACAGTTGGAGGGGATCGGTATGTACGGGTCGGTTTCCGGCTGGGTCTGCTGGTTGGGCGAGCGGTTGCCGGCGCGAGGACGACGCGCCAAGCCGGCGAACTGCGACACCTCGCTGCGGCGCAGCAGCGTGCCGTCCTTGGCTTCGAGCGCCAGTTCGCCGATGTTGGGGATCAGCCGGACGGTCACGGGGGCGACGTTGTTCGCGTCGCGCGCGCTCGCCGCCGTGTTCACTTCCGCCAGCAGGAACCCGCCTGCGCCGAGAAAGTCTCCACTGCTCTCATTGAGGAAGTTGACATAGCCGATCGTCCCCGAGCCGAACGTGGGGATCGACGCGCTTCCCATGCGCAGTGGTCGTGTCACGTTTTCTTCGGTTGCGTCGAAGAAGTAGGCCGACGCACGGGCGCCGGAGTTGATGCAGGTGGATGAGCCTTCGGGGCATTGACCGAGCAGGATGCGCGCGACTTCGCCGGCGTCGGCGTCGCCTGCGGCGACCGCGGTGGACAGATCGGCGTTGCCGATCACGATCGCCGGCTCGGGGCTCGCCGCATGCATGGCGGCGAGGAGTTCGCGTGACAGCCACGCCTGCTGCGTCGCACCGACCCGGCTGCTGTCGTCGAGCACGATCACGCGCACGGAGCCAGCCTGACCGGCGGAGTCGAACGCGTAGTAGGACTGGCAGCCGGGCGCCATCCCGCATTCTTCCTGCGCGCCGCCGGTGCGGGTCAGGCCTTCGCGCGCAGGCGCGGTGCCGAACGGTCTCGGAAATCCGGCGAACGCCTGCTCGAACAACGACTCGCCTTCGCCTCCGGCAAGATCGGTGGGCGATGGGGCCGCGAACGCCGCCAGCGGGCTGCCGCCGAGCAGCTGCGCGTAACGCGCGTACTCGCGACCGTAGGGGATCGTGACCGTCGGCGGGCCGTCGGTTTCGCCGGAGCTGACGCGCGGTCCGGTGTAGAGGAAGGCGCGCACACCGGCGATCGTGCCGGCGCGCGAGAGCGCAGAGGACAACCAGACGTCCGGCCCGAGGCCCGCGTTGGCACGATCGGCGCACGGGGCGGCACACTGCGCCCCGCCGCCGATCGCGAAGGTCGCGCCGGTGCTCGTCACCGGCGTTTCGCTCACTCCGGGCGGCGTCGAGCCGTCCGCGGGATAGCGGTCGATGTCGGCTGTGTCGAGTGCGCCGGCGTGTTCGTCCCCTGGTTCGACGAACCCGCCGACGGCCCATCCCTGTGTGCCGGTCGGGTCGATCAGCACGCCCGAGATCGGGTCGGGCTGGAACACCGTGTCGTAGAACGAGTAGTGACCGGGCGGTTCGTGCGCGTTGTTGAGGTCGTGCTCCTCGTCGTTCCAACCCGTCGCGGTCTGTCGCAGCACGCCGCTTTCCGGGCTGTCTTCGAGCGGATAGGGCTTTATCAGCACCGGCGGGGTTCCCGGCGGAGACGGCGTCGCGCTTTCGACGCCGAAGGTGTTCAGGCCGCTCCCGGCCGCGATCGCGCGCAGCTGGCCGCCTTCGCGGAAGAGCGCGAGCGAGCCCGGCTCGCGCCCCCCTGGGAGCGGCGTCGACGTCGGCTGCCACGGCGATTCCGGTCCGCCCCGCTCGAACACGCGCGCCGGTTCTGGGCCGTTGGCCGCGAACGCCGCACCTCCGTCGGGCAGGCCGGCGACTATCTCGGGGACGTCGGCGCCGACCGCCGCCGCGGCGCCTTCGTCGACGCGCCAACCCGAGCCGTCGTTGACGAGCAGCCCGCCGGTGTAGCGGTTGCGGGATGGGTCGGGAAGCTTCCTGAAGGCGACGATCGCCTCGGAGCCCGCGAACGCGATCGAGGTGAAGCTCGCGCCCGCAGCCTGTGCCGGTACGGCTTCCTGCGTCCATTCCTTGCCGTATCCGAGCAGCACGCCGCCCTGCCCGACGGCGTAGCCGCGTTCGGGGTTGTTGGGGTCGAACGCGACCCCGAGCAGGTTGCCCTGGAAGTCGACAGGCGCCGCCGGATCTGGTTCCCAGAGCCCGGTTTCGCCGCGCCACAACCACATCTGCCCTTCGTTGCCGACGGCGAACGCGGTAGATGGCATCGGCCATGCCACCGACCGCAGGACCGGCGCAGGCTGGATAGGACGACCAGAAGCACTCAACAGGTTTTCCGGCATCCAGCCCTTGCCCGGCTCATACCTTGCGATCTCGCCTTGGTCGCCGACCGCGAGCGCTTCGCTCGACAACGCTCCCACGGCAACGCCCGGCTCCGGCGCGATCGACAGCAGCGCGTGGCGGAACGAGACGGGCCACGGTGCCAGCCGTGTGGGTTCCGGGCTCAACGTGAGATGGACCGGCAGCTCGGCCTGGCCGAGCCAGCCCTCGCGCGGGTTGGAGAACGCCGATCCGTAGGTCCCACCGACGTCGTTGGGCGTGACTGAGGCGCCGAGCGCGAGCACGCGGGTGAATTCTGTGCCGTCGAGCCGCAGGCTGACGCCGTTGCTGAAGCCGGTCATGACGCGTTGGCCAAACGGGCTCGAGGGATCGGCCCAGGCGATGCTGCGCAGCGTGTTCAGCGGCAGTCCTTCGGGCAGTTCGTCGTCGCACGCCGGGACGCTCGAGGGCGGCTGACACCAGCTCGTCAGGGATGTCACGCCGGTTTCGCCTGCCGGTCGCAGGAACATCGTCGTCGACTCGTGGGCGTCGGTGCGTTCGCCGTCGATCCACACGCCTTCGCCGGTGACGGTGAGCACCTGCGTGAGCACCGTGGGTGCGTCGGGCACCGTGAAGCTTGCGGACGTGCCCCCTGCCAGCGGGACCGCCAACGGTTCGCCCGCGGCACCGCCGGGCGCAGACGCGACCGGCTTCCAGGTCGTGCCTCCACCAGCGCCGAGGTGGCGTCGAAACAAGGCGTAGCCACCCGAGGACAGTTCCCCGAGCAGCCAGGCGTTGGCAGGGGAGCTCGCGCCGATGCCGACGACATGGAATTCGCCGCTGCTGCTCGCCGGGACTTCGATCGGCTCGCCGGTCCATTCGGCCCCGTCCCAGTGCAGGACGACGTTCTCGGGTTCGCCTTTGGTGGAGGTCGGCACCAGCAGGGCCCCCGCGCGCCCGCCCGATTCGTCGAGCGGGGCGATCAGCGGCGCCCTGTTGGCTTTGGCGAACGCCAGCGCGCCCGGCGCGAGCGCGGCGGGCCCTTCCGTCGGGACCGGCAGGGTTTCCTGAAACGAGCCGCCGGGATCGCGAACGAGCACCAACTCGCGTGGACCTTCAGCCGCGGGGACCGTGCCGACGAGCACGCCTGCTCCGCTCGGCGTCATCTGCCCGGCGAGCGGGCTCGGGGCGTCGGCGCCCGGCTGGTCGAGCTTGAACCCGGACAGCTGATCTCCGGCGTGATCGAGCAGCGCCGGCCCCAGAGACCAGCCGCTGCCGGCGAGATAACGCACGAGCTGCGCGGCGCCTTCTTCGCTGCTGCCGATTCCCCACGTCTCGTCGGGCCCCTCCTGCGGCGAAGCGCCGATCAGCGTGACGCGCGAGGCCGGCACCGAGTCGTCGGTCTGCGCCGTCGGTTCGCCCGGGCTCGTCTGGGCGGCTGCGCGCGAGCCGACGCCGGCGAGGACGACCGCCGCGCCCACCAGCGACACCGCCGCGCCCGCGACGAGCGCGCAGCGCAGCGACGACCATCGGTGAGCGCGCCCGGCACGCGCTCGGGATCGCAGGCTCGTCACGGTGCGCTCGAGAACGGGCTCGTGGTGAGTGAGTCCGCCTGCGCGAGCGTCGGCGTCGGCGGGAGCACCCTCAGGCCGGAGATCGTGATCGGTTCGTCCCCCAACGCTCCCCGCGGTCGCAGCGGCAGCGGCGCCAGCGCATGGGTCTGCAGATCGAGCTTGGTCGGCCACTTGCGGCGGCTCAATCTCAGCAGCAGCCGGCGGTCGCCGCCCGCGAGCGTACGATTGGGCGTGCTCGCGACGACTGTCGCTTTGCGCTTTGCGACCAACCGCACACGCGCCTCGACCGCGAGGTGAAAGCGCAGTTCGAGCGTCGTCCTTCCTAGCAGCCGCGAGCGCACGTTGGTCAGCAGTGCGACCGGGACTTCGGTCGCGGCGATTTCGGCCTGCGTGATCGGCGTCAGTTCTGGCACGAGCGGAGGCAGTTCGCCCGAGTCGTCGGGCGGAGGCGCGTCGAGCTGGTCAGGCGGCAGCCCGAGATCTTTCGGGCGGAACGTGATCAAGCTCGAGAACGCCTGAGAGTGATCGGCCTCATCTTCTGACAGCTGCCGTTCGTCTTGCGGCGCGAGGTGGAAGATCCATCCCTGCGTCGTGATCAGCCAGCAGTCGTTGAACGCCGCACACACGATTTGCTTGGCTGCGCCCTTGGGACCGATGCCCGCGTCCGCCGCCGGCAGGGTCTGCGTTTCGACTTCGCCTTCAGGGGTGATGTGGGCGACCACGGCGGCGGCGTTCGGACTCGGCTGCTGGGCGTCGGTGGGTGTGTCGAGAGCAACCCAGGCGCTGTCGGTGCCGGGCTCCGGAGCGATCGAGTTGACGACGTCGCCTGCGATCGCCGCGGCACCGGGCAGCGTGGCTTCCGGGCCCAGCACCTGGGTCCATTCACCGCCTTCGGTGCGCAGCACGGTCACCGGCGCGGGCGACGATCCCGCGGGCGGTTCTGCGACCGGCCCGGCCGCCGCCCACAGGGACTGCCCGTCGCTGCCGAGGTGCAGGAAGTTGAGCGCTTGCGGGAACTCCTGTGCGGAGTACAGGGGCATCCCGAGCACCGGTTCGACGGTCGGGCTGACGCCGGCCGGGTTGATCGTGTGCAGCGCGAACGGGAACGGCGTCTCGGGTTCCTCTTCGGCATCGCCGGGTGCGAGCAGCGCGCTTTCGTACAAGCGCGATTCGAACAGCCGCATGTCCTCGACAACGTGGCCCTGACGCGTGGGCTCGGCCGTCAGCGAGCTGCCGTTCCACTGCAGGTGGAACGCTTCGCCGGTGTCGTCGGGGAGCGGCCCGCCCGCGAACCAGCAGTCGTCTGGGCTGATGCAGCCGAGAGCATGCATCGCCTGGTAGGAGCTGGCCTGGAACGCCGGCGAGGCGTAGGAGCCGACGACCTGCCCGCCTGCGAAGCGGCACAGCGTGCGATCCGCCAGCGGCGCCGGTTCGCCGGTGCGCGGGTTGGCCGCCTGGCCCGGTCGCCCGTCGGAGATCGTCCAGAATTCTTCCGGGCCGGCCCACGCGATGCGGCCGTCGGTGGCGCCGCAGACGTTCGCCAGCTCATGCCATTCGCGGCCGTTGTACGCCCACAATCCCGCTGGGATCGTGCTGCCGTTGCCCGCCGTGATGAGAACGGCGCGGTTGCGCGCCTCGAACTCGACGTCACCCACCGCCCCGAGCCCGATCGGCGTCGAGGAACCTGTCACCCCGACGGGCGGCACCGGTGGCGGCGGTTGTTCCAGGCGCCAGGCGACGCCTTCTTCCACTTCCTGGGCGGAGGCAGCGGCGGCGGGCGTCGCTGCCGGCAGCAGCGCCACCACCGCGAGCAGCGGCGTCAGGACCGCCAGTCTCAGCGTTCGTGGGCTCACCGTGGACCGGCTCTCCGCGCCGGCGCGTGCTTGGCGTGCCTGTGCTCGGGAAGTTTCCGAAACACGACGTTCAAGCTCTGCTTGAGCGTGGGGTGACCGGCCGCCGCGAACGTCACGGTCACCGAGCTCGACACGCCCAGGTGCCGATCGGCGAGGGCGCGATAGCGCGGTGCGAGCGTCAGCGTGAGCGTGACGAGCGTTCCACCGGGCGCCGTGACGGTCTGTCGGGCGCTGGCGACGCTGGGTTTGGCGAGCGTCGTGCTCACGTGTCCGTGCCGGCGCTTTCGCACTCGCACGGCGCTCTTGGCGGCGGAGCGGAGTATCCCCGCGGCCGGAACTGTCGCATACAAGCGCACGCGCCCGTCGGGCAGCGCACGGGCCGTGAGCCCCATCCGCCACGCCGGCGTGATCGCCGGCTGCGGAGGCTGGGGAGTCAGCGACTGGGGCGTCGGCAGGGCGGCGAACACGACCCGCGACACGACGAACGCGTCGCTCCCGTCGAACCTGTCGCTGCCCAGCGGCGGCGTGTTGCCGTCGCCGAACGCGAGGTTGGACGCCGTCGAGGTGAACGCCAGCTCGTTCCCGTCGCCCGAGTACGACGGCGAGAGCGCGCCGTCGTCGGCCCGCAGGTAGGGGTCCTCGCCGGTCGCGACCGGGTTGTGCGGATGTTCGCTGCGAGATCCTTCGAACCCTTCGGTGACCCGTGTGAGCGTGTCATCCAGGAGGTTGACGTCGAACAGCTCGAGCATCCCGGGTGCGGCCGCAGGGGCGCTCACGTACGCAGGCGAGCCGAGCGGGAACTGCGTGCGCTTGGTCGTGAACGCGATCTGAGCCCCGTCGGGAGCAATTGCCAGATCTTCGATCGGACCGTCCTCGGCGATGTCCTGCTGGTTCGCGCCGGCGAGCTCGGTCAGTGCTCGCAGCGCAGCGAGGCGGGTGATGCCTTCGTGCATGTCCACGACGTAGAGGTCGCTCTTCAGTTCCGAGGAGGCGAAGCCGGTGCCGAACGCCACCAGCGGCGCGTTGGAGATGAAGGCGACGGTGTACCCGTCGCCGCTGAGCTGCGGGATCACGTCGCCCGCGCCTGCGCTCCACGTTCCGGTGGTCCTGCCGAGCTGGGAGGAGGCGAACGGCCCTTGGCAGGGGTCGCTCAACGATGGGGTTGACGACAGGACGGTCTCGCTGCTCGCGATGCAGGCCGGGTTGCTCGGATCCGAGCCGCCGGTGATACGCCGGGTCGGCGCGCCGGGACCGTCGGCGATACGCCGCCACAAGGGCTCCGTGTAAGAGTCCAGAGGCGTTTCGCCGGACAGCATCCGCGCCTGACGAGCGACGTCGACACCGAGCCATGCGACGGTTGTCCCGTCGGCGCTGATCGACGCGCCAACCGGGGCGGGCGGTTCGTAGGGTTGAGGATCCGCGAAGATCGGCGGCTGGCCCGCGCTCGGGGAGTACACCGCGCCGTAGCTGTTGCTGCCTTCGCTGCCGGACACCGGCTGACCCGGGATCGGCGCGCCGCTCGCTTCGGCGGCGACGCTCACGAGTTCGGTCGTGTCGGTCTGCAGATCGCGCACGGCGACCTGCATCGCGGGCGTGCCCGGCCCCGCGAGGTTGGACGTTGCGGTGGTGACGAAGGCGAGCTTCTGGCCGTCCGCGCTCAAAGCCGTGCGACCGGCGGCGAGCGAGCCGTAGTTTCTTTCTTCGAATTCATGCGCGAGCCGCCCGGTGGGTTCATAGGTCAGGCCCTGTGTGGAGCCGTTCACGGCCGACGCGAGAACGTACGCACACGGCTGCGGCGAGCCCGGTCCGGGCTCGCAGGCGTTGGTCGCGGGGATCGTCATGTCCCGCACGTACACGTCGGGGCCTGGATTGGTGTCGTCCGTGGGATCGAGCGCCGCAGTGGTGGTGAAGCTGACGTAGCGTCCGTCGGCGCTGATCGACGGGAGGTCCGCGTCGGGCGCGCTGATCGCTGGATCGAGCGGGTTCTCGGCGGCCACCGCTTCGACCGCGCCCGTCTCCAGGTCGCGTCGCCACACGCCGGTGAGACCCGCGTAGGAGCCGTCGAAGGCGACGTAGCGCCCGTCTGCCGAGATCACCGCGTCGTGGGCGTACTCGACCTGTTGATTTTCGCTGGAACCGGGGACGGCGCTCTCCGACGCGAGCGAGATCGGCCCGAACACGTCGGCACGCGCCGGCGCGTGCGAGCAGGCCAGGAGCAGCACGAGTGTCGCGACAGATCGCCAGAGCCTGCTCGTCCGCCAGAGCCTGCTCATCCGATCTTCACCAGCCGCCGCAGCGTGACGGCGTTGCCGAGCTTGTCGCGCGCCTGCACCACCACCTGATAGATGCCCGGCCGCGCGTAATGGTGAGAGACGGCCTTCTTCCGTCGTCCGACGCCGCCGTCGCCGAAGCTCACCCGGACCGTCCCGACGGCCACGCCGGAGTAGGCGTCGCTCACGCGCACGACCACGACACCGCCACGCCTCGGCGTGATGCGGACGTTGGGGGGGCTCGCATCGATGTCGATGCGAGTCGTCGGTGTCAGCGTCGACTGGCCATATCTGTCGGTCGCCAGCACCTGTACGGAGTGGCTGCCGCTGCCAAGACCACGCGGATTGAGATGGATCGACAACGCCCCCACGGGGGTCGCCACACGTTGGCCGTCGAGCACGACGGTGTAACGCAGCGGGCCGTCCGCGCTTTCGGCGGGCACCCAGGAGACAACGGCATTCGCGGGCTGGACCCAGCCTTCGGGCGCAGTCGCGAGAAACCGCACGGGCGGAGCGCTGACCTGATCGACGACGATCGATGCGTCGCCGACCTGGCCTTGCATGAAGGCGACCATGCCGTCACCGAGACCCGAGCGACCGACGTCGAGCTCACCGATCGGCCCGCCGTTGCCGCCACTCACCAGCCCGGTTTGGACGGCGCCGTTCGGGAAGTCCTCGCGTACCGCCACCACCGGCCGACCCTCTCCATCCTCGCTGGGCCACGCCGCGATGCCACCCCCGGCCGGGTTCATCACGCTGGCCGCGGACACTTCGGATCCGGCGAACGGCGGTCCCAGCGACAGCGCCGTCGAGAGCACCCCGTTGTTGTCCTCGATCACGCGCGGTGTGCCGTTGGCGTCGTACACCACGCGCACGCCGAGCAGTTCGTCGCTGTCGACGTTCGGCGGCCCCACCACCGCAGAGGCACCGCCGGCGACTTCGGCGTCCGCTATTTGAGCACCTTCGAACTCGGTGCCGTTGTCCGCGATGCCGTCCGGCAGCTTGTTGAGGAAGACGCGGGGTCCCGGCAGCGGCGAGCCGGGGCCGGCGCTTTGCCTGTATGCCACCTCCGCCTGACCCGTGCGTGTGATCGACACGCTGGGAGCGTCGGCGTCCGCGGTGATCGGCGTCGAGCCGACGCTCGTGGCGCTCACGGGCATGACGTAGTCCAGCGTCCGCCCGAACAGGCGTCGTGCCCAGATGCGCGCGACGCCTTCGGCGTCTGGCTCCTGCCACACGACGATGCCGTTGCCGGTGGGGCCAATCGCGATCTGCGGCGCGTTGGTCGCGAGCGGCGCGCGCATCGACGCCGCAGGGTTGCGGTTGATCGCGCCGAGCCGCGCCCATGTTTCGCCTTCGAAGTGTGCGACACGCACTTCCTCGACGACGTCGTCGGGACGCAACAGAGGAATGCTCGACGGCACACCTTCTTCACCGTCAACGACGCGATAGACCACGTCCGCCTGGCCGGTCGAGCTCACCGCCAGATCGGGACTCGTGCCGCTGCCCGAGCGGATGTTGGGATCGACAATCCTCGCGGGGCCGAACGTCGTCGCTCCAGGAGCCAGTGTCGAGCTCAACAGGTCATCCACCGGATGACCGTTTTCGGCGGCGAACGGGGTAGCCCAGACAACGACGAGCTCGCCGCCGTCCGCGGCCCCGATCGTAGGCCAGGCGGCGGCAAAAGGCTCATCGGTGTCCACTCGTACCGGTGTCAGCCAACGTCCTTCCGCGTAGCGCGCGACGAACAGGTGCGCGACGCCTTCCACGCGCTTGAGGTAAACGGCGCCGCCGGTCCCGTCTTCGGCCATCGCGACGCCGCCAAAGCCGACGATGTCCTCGCTCGGCCCGTCGAGCGTCACCGCGGGCAGGATCACCGCGCCGCTCGGTGCCGCGAAGACGATCAGCCCGCTGACGGCGAGGGCGGCGCACACTAGGCAGCGGCGCATGTCACGATTCGCCCTTGCCGGCCGCTCCGGGGGCCTTGTTGAAGGCACAACGGAAGTTCTCGGGTTGCCCCACCGGCTCCGAACCGGCAAAGCCGCCCTGCTGGCCGTTGCTGTAGACGGTGACGTACTGCAGCGTCCGCGGCAGTGGGTTGGCTGGCGCCGGCACAGGGTTGGGCTGACCCTGACCCGGGTCGCCGATCGCGCCTTCGCTGACCCCCTCCGAGCCCGCAGCGGCCGAGCCCGCCGTCGTGGTCACGAGCGTCGAGCTCATCTCGCGTTTGTCGAGCAGTCCAACTTCCGGTTCGAGCGAGACGGTGGCCGTGGTCGGGTTGTCGTGGATCGTCGACTCCAGAAGGACGTGTGTGGCGGCGCCGAGCAGTTCGGCGGCGGTGGGCAGCCAGCCGCCTTCGGCCTCGCAGGCTTTGGCAGCCCAGATGTAGTTGTTCTTGCCCGCATCAGCCTTGGGGACCGGATAGGGGCCGGTGTCGAGGCACCAGGTCCCAAGATCGACGGTGGTTGGCGGACATGTGCCCGCCAGCTGTTCCGCGGTCTGGCCTGCGATGTGGGTGGCGTTGGCGACGGTGGGGATGGCGGTGGCGGGGAATTTTCTGTTCTTGCCGAGGAGCAGGATCCCGCCGGCGTGGGGTTTGCTGCTGATTGGGTGGCCGTTGATGGCGCTGGTCACGGCTTGGCGGGCGGCGTCCGCGGCCCCGGTCGTCGAGAGCCCCAGTGCGAGGAGCGCGACGAGCATCGCGGGGGACGGCAGCCGCAGCCGGCGTGGGCGGCGTGGCTGGGGGTTCACGGGGTCTTGTCGGG
>Ga0210391_10002868_pt1 | contig 14788 bp, 3 predicted proteins | sample IncBWC12OmetaG_FD_160573 | JGI IMG/M metagenome (GOLD analysis project Ga0210391, IMG submission 160573) | Forest soil microbial communities from Barre Woods Harvard Forest LTER site, Petersham, Massachusetts, United States - Inc-BW-C-12-O ... | reverse complement strand
AGAGTGTGGGAGCGGGTCTCGGAGGGTTGGCTGCATAGGCAGGAGACTTCAGTTCCTGAGCGTGAGGATCTGGAGGCCGTGCGAGCCCGTCTGCGCGAGAAAGCTGCCGGCGAGACATTTTATGCAGAGATGGCAGAGCGGGGCATCCGTTTCGGGGAGTGCTTCCGCGGAGTGCGGCGGCTGTGGAGCGGAAAAGATGAGGCGCTGGGAGAAATCGTCACAGCGACGGATACGAGTGGAAGATGGGAGCTGTGGCCGTGGGCTCTGGATGCCTGTCTCCAGGTGGCAGGAGCTGCGGCGAGCGGCGACGGACTGTATCTGCCGATGAGCGTGGAGCGGATCGAACTCTTCGCGCCGATGCCGGAGACGGTCCGTAGCTGGGTTCAGACCGAGCGGCTTGATTCCGGTACCCTCTCCGCCACCATCCTCGTCACCGCCCTCGACGGCTCAGTGGTATTACGAATCTCGCGACTCAGGTTCAGACGGATGGCCGGGCAGCGGCAGAATATCCCGCTTTATAAGATCGAATGGGAACCCTCCGATCTGTCCGGAGATCTCATGGCGAAGTTGGCTGACGAACTCAATTTGTCCATCCGGTCTCGCGCAGCAGAGAAAGATGCCACCGACTACGTTGCTTTCTTTGAGCAAATGGAGAAGCTCTCTGCGGCATACGTGTGCGAGGCATTCCTGAAAATGGGATGGCCGGAACCAGGGGCCCGGCTCACCGATCAGGATCTCGAACAAGCCTGGCATACATCGCCTAAACAGCGGCCTCTCCTGCTGCGAATGCTGGAGATTGCAGGAGAAGCCGGAGCCGCCGTGCACGAGAGCGGTTTCTGGAGATTCCTTGCCGCGACACAGGTAGGCGCGGAGATGCTGCTTCAAAATTTGACACTGCAATATCCGCAGCAATCAACAGAGTTGTCTCTCCTGAGACGCTGTGGGGTCTCGCTTCCCGACGTCCTCACCGGAAAAGTCGATGGCAGAGAGCTGATCTTCCCCGGTGGCTCCAGCGAAGAGATGGAGCAGCTTTATCGCAGCGCCCTTCCCGCAACAATCTACAACGGCATGATGGCAGAAGCCGTAGTTCGGCTCGCCGAAGCGAGAAACGGTGCTGTTCGTATTCTCGAAGTCGGAGGAGGAACCGGAGCGACTACCGAGATTGTGCTGAAGGCTCTTCGCGAAGCGGAGATCGCTCCGGAGGAGTACCTCTTCACCGATATCTCTCCTCTGCTCATCAGGAGAACCAGAGAACGGGCCGGGGTGGCGCCCTTCTTCCTTGCACGGACCTTCAACCTGGAGCAGGATGCTGCGTCTCAAGGCATCACCGGTCGCTTCGACATCATCCTTGCCGCGAATGTTCTTCATGCCACATCGGACATTCGCGCGACACTCAGTCGTCTCAATGGGCTGCTGACGGGGAATGGTCAGCTCCTGATCACGGAGGTCATCGGCAAGCAGCGTTGGTCCGATCTCACAGTCGGCCTGCTCGACGAATGGTGGCGCTTCAAAGATCTTGACCTCCGTCCCGACCATCCCGCCCTGCCGGCGGGACGGTGGAAAAAAGTACTCTTCGACGCAGGGTTTGCCGAAGTGCAGGTCGTGCCGACAACCGGACATGGGCTGTACGCATACCAGGAGCTGATTTTTGCCGGGAGCAGCCGGGCCGAACGCGATGCGGTCGTCGTCGGTGATGATGTATTCGCTGAACAGATTGCTCTGAAGTTGCGTGCGCAGCTTGTAAAGCCCGAGGACATTTCCTCGTTACAGGGAAGTGTCCCTGGAGGCGTTGTGTGGGTGCCGCAGCGAAGACCGGAGAATGCAGGCTGGGTTTCGGAATCGACTGCAGCCCAGGTCTGTTCTCTTCTCGGCACCGCCAGAAGTGTCTCGAATCTCGCATCTTCTCCGCGACTCTACGTCATCACACGCGCTACCATTCCGGCGGGAGGCGATCCGGTGTGCCTGATGGACACCATCGTGGCGGGTCTCGCGACCGGCATTACATCGGAGCGTCCGGAACTTCGCTGTACGCGCATCGACGTGAGCGGAGACGACCCGGAGCAGGATGCTGCCCGGGTTGCTACGGAGGTCACTGCCGGTACCGACGAGCCGTGGGTCGCGCGCCGTAACAGTGGGCGATACCAGGCGCGCCTCACACCTTTGGAAGTGCTGCCTGCGGCGATCGTCGAGCTCGCGGCGGGAGAAGGAATCGAGACGCTCGCCTATCAGGCGGCAGAACGAAAGCAATTGGCTACCGACGAGGTTCGCATCGCCGTCTATGCTACGGCTCTCAATTTTCGTGACGTCCTGCAGGCCTCCGGTGTCGTCCAACTCGACGCGCCGCTCGGCACAGACTGCGCGGGAGTAATCGTTGAAGTGGGTGCGGAGGTCACGGATTTCCGCCCTGGAGATGAAGTTGCAGCAATCGCTGGAGGATGCTTTGCCAGCGAAGTGACCGCCGCGAGTGCTTTGACAGTTCATCTCCCGGCAGGTCTCAGCTTTGCCCAGGCGTCCGCACAAGCCGTCCCCTTCCTGACCGCGGAATTTGCACTGTGCGAAGTTGGCGGTTTGAAGAGTGGAGATCGCGTTCTGATTCATGCCGCCGCGGGTGGCACCGGTCTTGCGGCCGTTCATCTTTGTCGACAGCATGGCGCAGAAGTGATCGCCACCGCCGGCAGTGAGCGAAAACGCGCCTGGCTCCGCAGCCTTGGAATCCGCGAGGTATACGATTCCCGTTCCACGGAATTTGCAAAGCAGATCACTGGTGGCGTGGATATTGTCCTGAACTCACTGGCGGGAGACTCGATCGACGCGGGAGCAAGTTTGCTGCGTCCCGGTGGGCGCTTCCTCGAGCTTGGCAAAACTGATCTGCGTTTGCCCGAGGATGTTGAACGGCGATGGCCCGGAATCCGCTATTTGCCGATCGATCTCACCCCTCTTTTTGCAGCGCGATCTCCCTGGATCAAGGCACGCCTCTCTGACGTGCTCGGCAGGACAGCAGACGGAAGTATCTCTCGGCTTCCCATCACCCTCTTCGATGAGGTGGAAACGAAGAGCGCGTTTCGTTTCATGGCCCGAGCTGAGCAGATTGGCCGCATCGTCGCGACAAGAAGACACCCGCAGCAAATCCGCGGTACCCATCTCGTTGTGGGGGGTATGCGTGGCATCGGTCTCAGGCTGGGCAGGTGGCTGGCAGAGCGCGGAGCGCGTGCCCTCGTGCTTGTTGGCCGAAACACTCCCAACGAAGAAGCACGGAGAGTGATAGATCATCTGCAGACGAATGGCACAGCTGTGCGAATTTGCGTAGGAGACATTGCCGAAGAAGAAGTGGCACGGCGCGCCGTCGAGATGGCCGGGGCGGAACTTCGGGGGGTATGGCACGGCGCAGGCATACTCGACAATGCTCCGATCGAAAAGCAAAGCTGGGAACGAGTTCGGAATGTACTGCGTCCTAAAGTCGATGGGGCCTGGAATCTGCACCGGTTGACGCTTGGCTCCGAACTCGATCAGTTTGTACTGTTCTCCTCCTGGGCCTCGATCGCGGGATCACACGGACAGTTGAATCACTGTGCCGCCAATGCCTTCCTGGATGGGCTGGCGCACTGGCGGCATACCCAGGGCCTCCCGGCGCTGAGCATTAACTGGGGCGCTTGGGGTGAGGCCGGGGCCGCAGCGGAAGACGACGTCGAACGGCAACTCGCCCGTTCCGGCATGAGGAAAATGCCCCCCGATGCAGCCCTCGACGGTCTTGTTGCGGCACTCGGCAGCAATGAACCGCAGGTCGCTGTCGGCCTGATTGACTGGCCGCGTTACCTCGCGCAGCGTCCAGGCAGAATGCAGCGGGCTCTCTATTCACGCTGGCTTCAAAACGACATTGGGCGATCCACCGGGCCGCACGAACAGAAGCGCGAAGCGGCCCATGACGGCGAAACGCCGACGTTCGCCCTCCATTCCGATACGCTGGCCTGGAGATCTCTTTCGGTGGCTGCGCGAGAACCGGCTCTGATCCGCATACTGGCGGAGCACGTCCGCAGGGTCCTCGACTTGCGTGCCGATGAAGAAATCGATCCCGAGATGCCCCTGAGCGATCTCGGAATGGACTCTCTGCTTGCAGTGGAATTGCGCAACAATCTCTCCGGCGTCTTCGGGCGGGGGTTCCCGTCGACGCTTCTCTTCGACTACCCGAACCTCAGAACCCTCGCCCGCCACATTGAAGCGCAGTTTTCATCATCTCTGTCGAATGCTCACGCAGACGCCCTGAACGATCTGCCTGAGCGCCGACGCAACGAAGATCAGCCCGCAGAAGGAAGGGGTATGTTGGACCTTCTGGACGCGATCGAGCAGCTTTCCGACGACGAGGTGGAGGCTATTCTCGAACGGGACGAGCGTTCCGTGAACAGAGTGGATTCCCGATGAGTGGCGAACCAGAATCCGGCGAATTGATGGAACGGCTGCAGAAGCTCTCCCCAAAGCGGCTTGCGCTTCTGGCGGCAGAGTTGCAGCGGCGTCTCTCTGCGTCCGAGGTGGTGGATTCGATCGCCGTGATCGGAATGGCTTGCCGATTTCCCGGAGGAGTGGAGACGCCCGAGGCTTACTGGAGACTGCTCGCGGAAGGCGTCGACGCAATCGAACTGGTGCCCGGGGATCGCTGGGATGCCGAAGCCATCTATGATCCATTGCCCGCGACTCCCGGCAAGACGAACTCAAAGTGGGGCGGCTTTGTCCGGAATATCGAACAGTTCGATGCCGGGTTCTTCGGGATTTCGCCGCGTGAAGCCGCGGGAATGGATCCGCAGCAGAGGATGCTCCTCGAGGTCGCCTGGGAAGCGCTTGAGCGCGCGGGAGTGCGTGCCGAGGCCCTGAACGGTACGTCCACCGGCGTGTTTGCGGGCCTGAGCACAAGTGACTACGCTTCGCTGCTGAGCGAGCAGCCAGACGCCGCGTTCGACGCCTATTCCGGTTCCGGCGTCGCGCGTTCCGTTGCTGCCGGCCGGCTCTCCTATGTCCTCGGGCTCAGGGGGCCAAATCTGGCCATCGATACGGCCTGTTCTTCCTCGGCCATGGCGATTCATCTGGCGTGTCAGAGTCTTCGTCAGAAAGAGTGCAGCCTCGCCATTGCGGGCGGCGCGAATGCCATGCTATTGCCGCAGGTTACGATCATGCTGTCGCAGGCGCAGATGCTCTCCGGCAACGGCCGATGCAAAACCTTCGCGCAATCCGCCGATGGATTTGTGCGATCGGAAGGCTGTGGAATCGTGGTACTGCGGCGATTCTCCGATGCGCAGGCCGACGGAGATCGTATTCTCGGCGTCATCCGCGGCAGTGCCGTCAGTCATGACGGGCGAAGCAGCGGCTTGACAGCGCCGAACGGGCCATCACAGGAGGCTGTGATTCGCCAGGCCCTTCGCCAGGCGGGGCTCCATCCGTCGGACGTAGATTACCTGGAAGCTCATGGGACCGGGACGGTTCTGGGCGATGCCATCGAGCTTGGGGCTCTCAACGCAGTCTTCGCCGATCGCGGGCTGACCGTGGGGTCCGTCAAGACGAACATCGGACACCTCGAAGCAGCGGCGGGTGTTGCGGGCCTGATGAAAGTTCTTCTGTCACTCCAAAACGAACAGGTCCCTCCTCATTTGCACGTGGCAGTCGGGCAGGAGAATGAAGCCTTAAAACAGTTACAGATTCCCCACACTGGAAAGCCATGGCGGCGTGGGGGGCGTCGACGCATCGCCGGCGTCAGCTCATTTGGATTCAGCGGAACCAACGTGCATCTCGTATTGGAAGAGGCGCCGTTTGCGGAAGAAATCGGGAAAGGAAGCGCTCGCAGCACTGAACTGATCACCGTTTCGGCAAAATCACCTCGGGCGCTTGAGTCTCTGTGTCATCGGTATGCGGACTACCTCCGGGAGCATCCCGCCACGCCGCTTTGCGATTTTGCCCGGACGGTGAATGCCGGCCGTTCGCAATTCGCTCATCGCATCGCGCTGCTTGTGACCTCCGTCCAGGATGCTATGGCAGCACTGGGCGCAGCCTCCGACTCGGTGGAGCGACATCCTTCCTATCGGTTCCTTACCAGTTATGAAGGTCCCCGTGTGGCATTTCTCTTCACCGGCCAGGGCTCGCAGTATCCGGGGATGGGTCAGGATCTCTATCGCGATAATCGTGTCTTTCGTGCCGCAGTTGACCGCGGCGACGAGGTGCTCCGCGGGAAAGCGGAATATCCGCTGGCGGCCCTGTTGAAGGGCGAGGCGGGCGTCCCTTCAGAGTTGATTCACGATACCGCCTGGACGCAGCCGGCGCTTTTTACCTTCGAATATGCGCTCGCATCTATTTGGCTGTCCTGGGGCATCCGGCCGTCGCAAGTCCTGGGCCACAGTCTCGGAGAATATGTCGCAGCTTGCATTGCCGGAGTCCTTTCCTTTGAAGATGCGCTCACCTTGTCCTGGCATCGCGGCCGGCTCATGGGTGCGTTGCCAAACGACGGAGCAATGATCGCAGTCCGGGCGCGTGAGGACGATATTGCGCCGTTGATCGCGGGGTTTTCCAGAGTAGCGATTGCCGCCATCAACGGTCCGCGCAGCATCGTTCTCTCCGGTGATGCCAAAGAAATTGCGCAGCTCCAGGACCTTCTTGCGGCGAGAGGAATCGCTGTGCAGCGGATCAACGTTTCCCATGCCTTTCATTCTCCGCTCATGGAACCGATACTCGGCGAGTTTGAGCAGATCGCGAGGGGATTCGATCACCATGTTCCGCAGGTCGACCTTATTTCGAATGTCAGCGGAACGTACCTGAGTCCCTCTGAGCGGATGAGCGCAGACTACTGGCGGCGCCACGTGCGCGGCACCGTTCGTTTTTCGGACGGTATTGCCGCGCTGATGGATCGCAGGCCGGCAGCGCTTCTCGAGATCGGCCCCGATCCCGTACTTTTGGGAATGGCAAAACCAGCGCTGCCCTCGGAGCTTCCCACACTCCCTTCGCTTCGGCGAGGCAGGGATCTTTGGCCCGGACTTTATGAGGCGTTGAGGCAGCTCTATTTGCTGGGCGCGCCCATTCTATGGGAAGAGGTGTACCGCGATAGCTCGGCGCAGAAGCTGGATCTGCCGACCTATCCGTTCGAGCGGCAGCGCTACTGGATCTCTTCTGAGGGAACGAGGGCAGAAAGCGGGCGAGGAGAAGTTCGGAGCTTCGATCCTCTTCTTTTCACCACCCGGTGGGAGCCAACGGCGTCAACCGGGGGCTCGTCAGCAACGCCACAGGAAATGGTGCTGGCTGCCGAAAAGGAGTTCCTCGACAGCGGACCCATCTCGACCCAATACGCGGAATTTCTCCCTCAACTGAATCGTCTCTGCTCGCTTTATATCCTCGACACGCTGCGGCGCGTGGGAATTCAGGTGTCTCTGGAGCGGCCTCTGCCGATGGATGAGCTCGTGAATAGGTTTCCCTCGCATCGCCGCCTGCTCGCCAGAATGGTGTCCATTCTTCGTGAAGATGGCATTGTGGAACAGACTGCAGATGGATGGATCTTCCGTTCGATTCCGGCGGACAAGACTGACGCTGAACAGGCGAAGCTCCTTGCCAGATGGCCTTCTTTCTCAGCGGAACTTGGATTTCTTACGCAGGCTTCCCGAATGCACGAAGTCTTGACTGGGGCGGCTTCGTCTCTCGAGGTGCTGTTTCCCGGAGGCTCGCTTCAGCTTGCGGAGCGGGTGTATCAGGATGCTCCCGCGGCGCAGGCTTTTCATCGAGCTGTTGCCGCCGTCGTGCGACAGGCGGTGCAGGGTTATCCAGCCGGGCAAAGAGTGCGCATTCTCGAAGTTGGCGCGGGCACGGGAAGCACGACCGCGTATGTATTGCCGCTTCTCGCGGGCCTTTTGGTAGATTATCGGTTTACAGATATCTCCCCGGCGTTTCTCGAAAAGGCTCGCGTTAAGTTCTCCTCGTTTCCCTTCGTGCGCTGCGCGACCCTTGATCTCGAAAGCAAGCCTCAGTTGGCGATGACGGAACACGCCGACGTTATTCTCGCTGCTAACGTGCTCCATGCTACGGCAGACCTGCGCCAGACACTGGCAGGACTCAGGCAGACGCTTGCATCGGGAGGCGTCATGGTTCTGATGGAAGGCACCGCGCCTCAACGCTTCGGCGATCTGACCGTGGGTATGACGGAAGGGTGGTGGCGATTTACCGACACCGGCCTCAGGCCGGACTATCCGCTAATCTCCCGCGAGCAGTGGCTCGAATTGCTGCGGGATGCTGGCTTCGAGGCCGCCGCCCTGGGAGATTCCAGCGCTCCAGGTTCGCTTGTGACGCAACAGACAGTTCTGGTCGCACGGCTGCCTCAGGAAACATTGTCCGCGCCGCCGCGGCCTGCAATGCTGTGTTTGAAAAGCGGACAGGCAGACAACAATGTGCGACTCCAGGAGTATTTGGAAAACACTGCAACGGCGCCGCAAATCGTCCTCGAAAGCACCCATAGCTGCTGCGAAATTCCGCAGGCGGCGTTTGATTTCGCCTGCGAAGTGCTGGTAACGCTCCAGATGGTCGCGCAAGAAGTCTCTGGAACCGGAGAAGTGTGGCTCATCCTGCGTGACACACCAAATGGTTCAGGAGAACTTCTCTTTTCCATGGCGAACGGAATGGCAAAGACCGCTCAGATCGAGCATCCCCAACTCAGGGTTCGTTGCGTGCGCCTGCCCGAAAAGCCACTGCCCGAAGACTTCTGTGAGCTGGAAAACCTCTTGATCCGCGAAACGGACGAGCTCGCTTTTCGACTGCGGAACGGAGAGACCTCTGTTTCGCGATTGGTGCGCCCTGAAGAAGCCGGCGTGCTATCCTGGCGCCCAGCGCGCTTTCGCACGGATGCCGCCTATCTCATCACAGGGGGGTATGGAGGTCTGGGTCTCCGCGCGGCGGAGTGGATGGTGGAGAGAGGCGCGAGGCTTATCTTTCTTACCGGCCGGCGTTCTCCCGCTGCAGAAAAACAGCCCGCTCTCGACCTTCTGCGAGCGCGCGGGGCGCAGATCATCGCGCTGTCCGGCGATATTTCGCAGCCCGGCCACGTCCGTCATATCTTCGCGGAAATCGAGCGCAGGGGACTCCCTCTGCGGGGAGTGATCCACGCTGCAGGAATCGTGGATGACAGCACGCTGCTGCAACAGTCGCCGGCTCATCTCGACAAGGTCTTTGCCGCGAAGGTACACGGAAGTTGGCTGCTGCACGAGGCGACTCGGGCATTGAATATTGATTTCTTCGTTCTTTATGGATCCGCGGCGTCGACACTCGGTTCGGCGGGCCAGGCAAATCACGCCGCTGCCAACGGCTTTCTGGACGGACTTGCGGAATTGCGTCAGCAGATGGGCCTTCCCGCGACAGCCATCGCCTGGGGCGCCTGGTCAGACATCGGCGCTGCCACCCAAATCACGGATACGGGGCGCGGCTTGCGTCTCGGCCTCACTAGCTTCTCGCCGGAGAAGGGAATCGAGATGCTCGAGCAGGCAATGGGCAGCGCTTTGTCCCGTGTCTCGGCGCTGCCTGTAGACTGGCCGCGTTATTTGACCCAGCCCCACGGCTCATGGCCATTATTCGAGCGGCAGAGGATGGTGAGCGGCGGGCCGGTCGCGGCGCCGCAGTCCTCAGGTCCTGATCTGAGATCCGTCCTCGTCGATGTTCCCTCCGGGCGAAGAATTGACGCGATCTCCGCGGTGATTCGCAGTCGTTTGGCCCTCGTCCTGCCTCGATTCCACTGCTGGTTTGCGGGATGAACAGCCCTTTGCCGAGTTGGGCCTCGACTCCCTGATGGCCGTGGAGATGAAGAACGACCTTCAGGCGAGCTCCGGCATATCCCTGCCCGCTAACTTCTTCTTCGAGTTTCCGACGGTACGTCAGGCTGCGGCTTACCTCAATGCAAAGATGGTGGGCGGAGAGGATGTTGGCCGTCGCATGCAGGACACGGCTGACTACGAAGAGGTTGAACTGTGACCTCCCTGGTGGAATTCCTCTCTGACTTGCGCGCAGGCGGTGTCATCCTTTCAGCCGAGGGTGACCGCCTGTTCTGCAACGCGCCTAAGGGCGCTGTCACCGAGGAGATGCGCAAAATACTGGCCACGCGGAAGCCGGAGATCCTCGAGTTTCTGCGCGGTACAGCAGGCGCTCTGCCGGAGCGGGAGCGCGACACCACCAACGGCGGCTGCCCGCTTTCTCGATCCCAGCAGCGGCTGTGGTTTGTCTCTCAGATGGAGCCGGGAAATCCAGTCTACAACGTCGTAATCGCATTCCGGCTCCATGGGCAACTGAATCGAAGTGCGATGGAAGATTCGCTTCGCGCGCTAATCGACCGCCACGAGTCGTTGCGCACGTCCTTTCACGAGCGTGAAGGACGGCCCTGTTCAAAGGTCGCCGAGCGATTTGTCTGGACCTGCAATCTCATCGACCTCTCGGCCCATCCTCCTTCGATTGCTGCCCAAGAGGCACGCCGCCTCGCGCTCGAGGAGTCGCGTAGAGGATTCGATTTGGCTTCAGCGCCGCTGTTTCGCGCCACCCTTTTTCGGATCTCCGCCCGTGAGCATCTGTTAATGCTCGTGATTCATCACATCGTGGCCGACGGCTGGTCACTGGGTATCATCGCCAGAGACCTCGGTGCATTCTATGCAGCCGGAGTCGCCGGGCAGAAGCCTGTGCTTGCTGACCTTCCGGCTACTTACCGCGATTACGTACACTTGGAGCAACGCGACATCACTCGTGCCGCGCAGGAACAGCTTCCATACTGGACCGAACAGCTAAAGGGCGCGCTTCCCATCCTCGAGATTCCTGGCGATCGTCCGCGACCGGCGCAGCAGACGTTTCGCGGGCGGCGAATCGCGCGGCGCATCGAGCCGGAGCTCACGCAACGGATTGCCGATCTGTGCCGCACTACCGGATCCACCCCCTTCATGGTGTTGCTTTCAGGCTTCAATGCTCTGTTGCAGCGCTACACGGGCCTGGAAGACATCCTCGTGGGCAGTGCCACATCCAACAGGCAGCGGAAAGAGTTTGCGCCGATCGTCGGTTTTTTCGTCAATAACCTCGTGCTGCGGACTCATCTCGCCGGCAATCCTTCATTCTCCGAAGTTCTGCAGCGTGTCAAAAGGACCGCCCACGACGCCTATGCGCATCAGGAGGTACCTTTCGATCTGCTGGTCGAGAAACTGCAACCGAAGCGGGCGCCGAGTCACAGTCCGCTGGTGCAGGTCTTCTTTAATTTTCAAAATGTTCCACTGCAGGCGATTGAACTCGCAGACCTGCGGGTGGAGACTGTGCAATTAGATCCTGGGATCGCACGCGCGGATCTGTCCGTTGAGATCTGGCCGGACGCTGATGGGTACCGTTGCGATTTTGAATTCAATACCGATATCTACGATGAAGAGACGATGACGGCAATGCAGGCGCAGTATGTCCGCCTCCTGCAGGGAGCTGTCGAGAACCCCGACACCCCCGTAAAGCATCTGCCTCTTGGCTCCGTCGAAGAGCGCCGTCAAATGCGGGTCGACGGGAAGCCCGCAAACACCTCGCGCGCCGAGCATCCACTCTCCCGTTCCCAGCAGCGCCTGTGGTTCCTCGACCAGCTCGATCCGGGCAATCCTGTCTACAACATCGCCATCGCCATACGCCTTCATGGTCCTCTGGTCCCCTCTGCCCTGGAAGAATCCTTCCGAATCATCCTCCAGAGACACGAGTCCCTGCGCACCCGTTTTGTTAAACGCGACGGCGTGCCTGTTGCGGTCATCGGCGACGGGCAGAACTGGAATCCCGACTTCGTCGATGTCTCCTCTATGCCCCAGGGGGAGCAGGACGCGACGGTCGTGCAACTCCTCGAAGAGGAATCCCAGCGCCCTTATGTCCTTGACGAAGGCCCTGTTTTCCGCGTCACTCTGTACAGGAAAAATGATCAGGAGCATGTTGCGCTTCTCGGAATGCACCACATCATTTCCGACGGCTGGTCTATCGGCGTGCTTGCCCAGGAGCTGAGCTTGGCCTATCGGGCTTGTCTCCGCCATGAGGCGCCATCGCTCCCGCCTCTCCCCGTGCAGTTTCGCGATTTTGTGCAATGGGAACGCGACCAGCAACACGAATCTACCGGCCGCGACCTCGAGTATTGGCGGAGGCAACTGGGTGGCGAGCTGCCCCAATTGGCGTTGCCTGTCGATCGGCCCCGGCCGCCGTTACAGAGTTCCCATGGTCAGCGCCTGACAGCCGATCTTACGATCGATCTTGAGAAACAGCTTCTTGCGCTCGCCCATCGGCACAACGCCACGTTCTTCATGGTGCTCCTCGCGGCCTTCGGTGTCCTGCTGCGGCAATTCACTCGTCAGGATGACATTCTGATCGGCACGCCGACTGCAGGACGACTGAAGACCAGTTTTGAGAGTCTGATTGGTTTCTTCGTCAACAATCTTGTCCTTAGGGCGGATCTGAGTGACGATCCCTCCTTTGCCGATCTAATCGGCCGGATTCGTGCCGTCGCGCTGGAAGCGTTTGAGCACCAAAGCATTCCATTTGATCAGCTGGTCGAACAGTTGCAACCCGAGCGTAACCTCGATCACAGTCCGCTGTTTCAAGTGATGTTCACTCTTCAGAATGCGAACTTCGTTCTTCCGCAACTGGAAAATATTGCGATATCACCATTTGAATTTCGACGTCGCCTGGCCCGCTATGATTTAGCGGTTGACGTTTACCCGTACGAAGGCCACTTCCGCTGTGATTTTGAATTCAACACGGACATCTTTGAAGAGGCGACGATCCTCAGAATGCTGCGCCAGTACCTGCATATTCTGGAGTTGGCATGCGCTGATGCGACCCAACCCGTCCACAAACTCCAGCTTCTTGAGGAGCCGGAGCGTCGCGAGCTGATTGAAACCTGGAACCAGACCGCCATGGCCCCGGCGCCCTGGCCAACCGTTCCGGCCTGGTTCGCCGCACAGGCCCGTGAAACCCCGGAGGCAGTCGCCGTTTCGATGGGCAACCGTTCGCTGACTTATCGTGAGCTGGATGCGAAGTCGTCCGCCCTCGCGGTTGCCCTGCGATCTCGCAGAATCGGAAGCTCGGATGTTGTTGCTGTATTTCTTGTGCGTAGTCCGGAGATGGTCATCGGTCTCCTCGGTATCCTCAAGGCGGGCGCAGCCTACCTCCCGCTCGATCCGGCGTTGCCTGCGCAGCGTGTCGAGTTTTTGCTGGCCGATGCCGAAGTATCGCTTATCCTGACGCAACGCGAATTGCGCAGCGCCCTGCCCCCCACAAGCTCCACGGTGCTCGATATCGAGGATGTCAGTGCCTCGCCTGCGGAGAGCCACATTGGGCATCCCTCCAGCGACGACCTGGCTTATCTGATTTACACATCCGGATCCACCGGCAATCCCAAGGGGACGGAGATTGAGCATGCGGCTTTGGTCAATCTTCTTGCGGCGATGCTGCGTGAGCCTGGACTGTCTGCAAAGGACACCTTCGTCGCCGTTACCACCCTCTCATTCGATATCGCTACCCTTGAAATCTTCGCTCCGCTTCTCTGCGGAGCGAAGCTGGTGCTGGCTTCGCGCGATCAGGTCATCGATCCTGAGCAGTTGGCCGACCTCCTTGATTCCGCCGATGCGACGGTCATGCAGGCGACGCCGTCGACGTGGCGCATGCTGATCGAGTCCGGCTGGATGGGTCGCCCCAGCCTGCGAATGTGGTGCGGCGGTGAAGCCTTAGCACCGGATGTAGCCGAAAACCTGATGGCACGCGGCAGCGAACTCTGGAATCTGTATGGTCCTACGGAGACAACCATCTGGTCTGCAGCTCATCGCGTTCGCAGCGGCGAAAATCCGATCCTGATTGGGCGGCCTATTGCCAATACACAAATGTACATCCTGGACGAGCATCTGCAGCCGGTGCCGGTTGGCGTTACCGGCGAGCTTTTCATCGGGGGCCACGGAGTGGCGCGCGCCTACAGGGGACGTCCGGAGCTGACGGCAAGTCGCTTCCTGCCCAATCCGTTCGATCCGATTCAGGCTCCCAGAATGTATCGCACGGGAGATCTTGCGCGTTACCGCGTCGACGGTCAGATTCAATTGCTCGGCCGGACCGATCACCAGATCAAATTACGTGGCCATCGAATCGAGCCGGGAGAAATAGAGGTCGTCATTGAGCGCCATCCAGCCGTTCGTCAGGCGGTGGTCGTAGTGGACGGCGAGGGTTCCGGCAGGCAACTGGTCGCGTATATTCGCTATACAGATGCGTCCCAGGATGTGGATCAGATTCGTTCGTGGCTCCGTGAACGCCTGCCGGATTACATGGTGCCCGGCGTTCTTGTGCCGCTTGACGAATTCCCGCTGACCCCGAACGGCAAGATTGACCGGAAACGTTTGCCCTCGCTGCAGAAAGTTTCGCGCGTATCCCGAGGCGATTCCATTACGCCACGCAACCAAACCGAACAGAGGATCAGCGAACTGTGGTCCGATGCGCTTCACATCGATCGGCCCGGCATTCGCGACAACTTCTTCGATCTCGGTGGACACTCGCTTCTGCTGGTTCAGCTCCACGCCCGGATGAAGCGCGAGTTCAACGCCAACATTACCGCGGTGGACCTGTTTCGCTACCCCACCATCGAGGCGCTTGCGTCGTTTCTCGATCGCAGCGCCTCCTCCTCACCTGGTCCACGCTGACATCCCATGAACCCACCCAACGAAATCCCCCGATCGATACCGGCCACAGATTCGAAACCCGAATTCCGTTCGCCCGGACCGTGGTCCGACGGCATTGCCATCATCGGCATGAGCGC
>Ga0210391_10002865_pt1 | contig 14797 bp, 14 predicted proteins | sample IncBWC12OmetaG_FD_160573 | JGI IMG/M metagenome (GOLD analysis project Ga0210391, IMG submission 160573) | Forest soil microbial communities from Barre Woods Harvard Forest LTER site, Petersham, Massachusetts, United States - Inc-BW-C-12-O ... | reverse complement strand
TCCACCGAGGCGTAGTAACATGGGGCGGCGAAGGGCTGTCGCTGGTGGCGGCCTGACGTACTTTGCGCGGCGGAGAGCTCCGCGCTAAAGGCTCGCGGACCAAGGGACCCGATGTCGCCGACGCAACCGTTGCCGCCGAAGAAAGAGGTTGCCCTGGCGCTCCTCGAACGATCGAGCGTCTACATCCACCTCGATCCCCGGCAGACCGCCGTCGTCGTGCCGCCCTGGTTCAAGAAGCAGCCTCAGCTCGTTCTGCAGGTGGGCCTGAACATGCCCGTCCCGATCGCGGACCTCCGCCTCGACGACGACGGAATGAGCTGCACCCTCTCGTTCAGCCGCACGCCATTCTTCTGCGTCGTCCCCTGGTCGAGCGTTTTCGCGATGATGGGGGACGACAACCGCGGCATGGTTTGGCCGGACGACGTGCCCGTCGAAGTGGCGCGCCAGGCGCAGGGTCGCGCGAGCGAGGGCCCGGCGCGCAAGGAGGCCCAGAAAGTGGCCCCCGCGCGCGAGCCGAAGGCGGAGGGCGCGCCCAAGCCAAAGCGAAGCCGGAAGCGCGAGCGCCCTGCGCTTTCCGCCGTGCCGGACGGGGAGGAAGCCCCGGTGCCCACCAAGGCGGCCAAGCCTGCACAGGAGCAAGCCGTGCCGGCCGCACGCCCGGCCACGGCGCCGGCTGCGCGACCGAGCGTGGGCGCCACACGCAAGAAGCGCGAGCTCCCGCCCTACCTTCGCGTCGTCAAGTAGTCGCGCGCTCTTCGGTCAAGCTCGGCGCGGTGATTCGCGGGCCGGAGCTCAGGTTGAGGCGCACGGGCAGAACGACCATCGGCACGCCCGCGTGCTGCAGACGGCGTTGAATCATGAACGCGCTCTCGTTGTGGAGGAGGCGTGTGGCGAACGTGTCCTCTTCGAAGATCAGCTGACCGGCCACGAAGAGGCCCTTCGGGTACTTCGCGATGAGCGCGGTCGCGAGCTTTTCCGCCTCGACGGCGACTTCGATCCCGGTCGAGAAACTGCTCTCGGCGGGCAGACCGAGCCAGGCTGCATACTGCACGTACTTGTCGAGCGCGCTCTGGACGCGCGATTCGAGCTCATGGACCTCGGCGATGCCCTTGAAGTTGCCGGAGTCGATGATCGCGACCGAGCAGAAGACGACGCCCTTGAAGTGGCCGGGGAACATGCGGGGGGCGTGAGGAGCGCATGGCGCCCGAGGCCGCCGTACCCGCCGACGAAGAGGACCGCGACGGGATGGCGGGCGTCCATCTTGTCCGCGATCATCGGCTCCGGCGCGATGCTCGGCTTGGCGACGGAGCCGAGATCGCGCAGAGGGTCGGGCAGCTCGTCATCGAGCCGGCGAATCGCATCCACTACGCGGCCGTAGTGCCGCTTCACCGACAAGCAGACGAGCACGAGAATGCCCGTCACGACCAGCGTGAGCCATCCGCCGGCGGCGAACTTCTCGAAGATCGTCACGAGCAGAATCGTGAGGCAGAGGCCGAGCCCGATGATGTGGATCGGAAGGTGCTTGTACCAATCCGAGTGCTCGTCGCGATGCCGAATCCAGAAGCGGCACATCCCCAGATTGGACAGGGAGAATGTGAGGAACACGTTGATCGAGTACATGACGACGAGCTTCTCGACGTCGCCGTGCGTGTAGAGGAGGGCGAGCGCCGACGTGAAGCTCATGAGGATCACGCCGTTGTGCATGCTGAGCCGCTCGGACAGCGCCGCGAAGCGATGTGGGAGCCACGAGTCGACCGCCATGTTGGCCATGACGCGCGGGCCGTCGACGAAGCCGGCTTGCGCCGCGATGAGCAAGAGCCCTGCTTCGGACGCAAGGGCGATCGTCGTGAACCAGTTGCCGACGGGCCAGCTGCCGATGTGCCAGCCGCCCGCGACCCGATCGAGCAAGACGGCGTTCATCGTCTTGTCCTCCGACGGCATCGCGTGGACGAGCAGATACGCGAGGATGATGCCGCCGGCGGTGACCGCCAGCGACGTGGCCATGAGGCCCATCGTGTTCTTCGCCGTGCGAACCTTGGGCTCGCGCATGATCTGAACGCCGTTCGATACGGCTTCGATCCCGGTGTACGTACCGCCGCCGAGCGAGTACGCGCGGACGAAGAGGAGCAGCGCCCCGAAGGTCCCCAGCGAGGCGATCGTGTGCCCGTAGTTGACCGATGTCGCGTGGGCGACCGAGCCGATCTCGCCGAGGTTGCCGAAGATGGCGACCACGAGAAGGATCGCGTGCGTGACGATGAACGCCATGAAGACCGGCAGGATCGCCTGCACCGACTCTTTGACGCCGCGGAGATTCAGGACCGTGAGAAGGCCGATCGCTGCGATCTCGATGACGAGCTTCGAGCGCTGCACGGGATCGAGCCACGTGCCGACGTCCTCCGCGGCGAGGCGCGTCGCTTCGGGGCCGAACCAGGCTCGTGGAACCATGCTGAAGATCGCGTCGCCGCCGGAGGCGATCGACGTGGTGATCGTCAGGACATAGTCGACCAGGAGCGCGCCGCCGCTCACGACGCCGAAGCGCGGGCCGAGGAGCTTCGTCGCGACCACGTAGCCGCCACCGCCCGACGGGAAGTGCTCTATGATTCGCGAATACGCGTACGAGATGATGAAGACCGTTACGGCGGTTCCAAGCGCCAATCCGACGGCAAGGGACGAAAAGTCCCGTCCGTTGGCGACGAGCTCGCGAAAAGCAGCTTCCGGACCGTACGCGGACGAGGAGAGCCCGTCGGCTCCGAGCCCGACCCACGCGAGCATCGCTACGAGCGAAATGCTGTGAAAGGTCTGCTCCGAGTGCACATCCTTCGGTGCACCGAAAACAAGCGACCTTATCCTGTTCCACATATTGGCCTCTCGACTTCGCTGAAAACTCTGTCCCCCCAAACGTTCTTGAAACGTGCGTGAAACGCTTCGGCCAGGCGGGCCCAGAAGGCCCTAGGGCGGAGTCATCAGCGTCGAAATTACGGTCAAGGCCGGCGCAATCTAATCGACCGGCCGTGCCCGTCAAACACTGTTTGGACATTAAGAACACATTAAGAAAACATTAAGATTGGAGTCGAGGGGTCCCATGCGCATTCTCGTAACGGGTGGAACTGGATTCATTGGCCGCGCGCTCGTCGGAGCGCTTCGTGCACGCGGTGACGAGGTCGTGCTGGTCTCGCGCAATGCGCGCAGCGGAGAGGCCGGCCTGGCCCCCTGGGGTGCCGTGGCCGAGCGGGTGCAGGAAGCCGACGCCGTCATTCATTTGGCGGGCGAGCCGGTCGCCGACGCGCGGTGGACTCCGCGAAGGCTGGAACTCATTCGCACGAGCCGTGTCGACACGACCCGCGCGCTCGCGGACGCCATCGTGCATTCTGCACGCAGGCCGCGTGTCTTCGTCAGCGGGTCTGCCGTGGGGATTTACGGAATGCGCGGAGGCGATGCATCGCCTGTCGGCGAGGACGGAGAAGCCGGCGACGACGCGCTCGCGCGCATCACGAAAGAATGGGAAGCCGCGGCGAACCCGGCGAAGGCCGCGGGCGTGCGCGTCGTCCATCCGCGGACCGGCGTCGTGCTCGGGCGCGACGGCGGCGCTCTTGCGAAGCTCGTGACGCCGTTTCGCTGGTTCGTCGGCGGGCCCGTAGGCGACGGCGAGCAATGGGTGAGCTGGGTCCACCTCCGGGACGTGGTGCGTGCGCTCCTCTTCGCCGTCTCGAGCGAGAGCCTCGAAGGGCCCATGAACGTGACGGCACCCCATCCCGTCACCATGAACGAGCTCGCGAAGGCCATCGCGCGCGCACTGCACCGGCCGTCGATCCTCCGCGTGCCTCCGCTTGCGCTCCGGCTCGCGCTCGGGGACGGCTTGGCGGGGGCGCTGCTCACAGGCCAGCGTGTGCTGCCGAGGAAGCTCGAAGGGGCGGGCTTCGCGTTCGAGTTCCCCGATGTGCAGCGCGCCCTGCTCGATCTGCTGGGACCCGCCGCGGGCGATGCACAAAGCGGCGACGCCGGGCCGGGGCGCGCGTCAGGCCGCGCGGACGCCGCCGGCGAGTAGCTCGCGCAACGTCGCGCGGAGCGGGTCCGGCGCGTGTTTCAAGGTTTGGCGCGCGAGCTCCGCAAACCGTGCCCCGTTCGCCGTGCTCACGGCGCGCGCCGCGGCAGCGCGATCCGTCGGAGGCCCGTGCTCGAGGATCCCCATCACGAACTCGGCGGCCTCCTGCGTGTCGATCTGGGCGATCGCGCCGAGCGCGGCGGCCCTGGCAATAGGCGAGGCGGATTCGCGATGAATGCGCGCCAGCGGATCGAACGCGTGGGGGAACCAGAGCGCGCCCAGAGCGGCGTTGGCGTGACCGGCGACGGACGGATCCGGATCCGACAGCGCGGCGCGAACGATGACGAAGCTTCGCTTGAAGAAGAGCCTCGCCGCGGCGTCGACCGCTGCGATCCGCACTTCGCGCTCGGCGGACGCGAACAGCTTTTCGAGCGGGGCCATCGCGGCATAGTTCTGGAGCTCGCCCAAGTTGCGGCACAGGTCCATGGACGCCGTCACGCGGTTCTCCGGCGTCGCCGCCTCGGCGCGGAGCGCCGCGAGCCGCGCGAGCATCGCCTTGCGGCGAACGAGGTCGAGCCATCGCTCGTCGAGCATCACCTCCGCGCACGCTTCGGCCGCGTTGCCTTGCTGCTCCCATTCGATCACGTCGGCGTGCCAGACGCCGGTTGCGCCGTTCGCGCCGCTCGCGCCGGCGTCGTGCCTCCGTGCGCCGTCGCTCTTGGAGCCGAAAAGGAGCTCGTCCGCGACGTCCTCGTAACGCCGGGCGGCGCGGGCGTAGTGCGCGCGCCGGCGCGCGTCGAATTCGAGGAGTCCGAGCTCGGTGTAGAGTTGGCCGACGCGCGAGTACTGCCCGATCTGGCCGAACGACGCGATTGCCGCCAGAAGGCCGTGGGCCACGTTCGCGACGGGCGCGCCGCGCTGGGCCTGCTGCTTCGAAGAGGCCACCCAAAGTTCGCCCTGGCGGAGCGTCCACGATGCCGAGACATGCGGCAGCTCGAGCGACCGCGCGTAGACCGCCGCTTCTCCTGCGAACGTCGCGGCGGCGCCGAGCTCTCCGCACTCCGCGGCGGTGTCGACCGCGGAGGCGAAATGATCGAGCGCGAACTGCCGCATGTGGTCTTCGCGCAAGATGCGGATGCAGTTCACGTAGCCCTCGAGGACGTCCTCGAAGGTGCCCGCGTCCTTGCCGACTTCGATCAGGACCTGGAAGCAATCGAACGCGCGATCGCGCTGCCCGACCGATTCGAAATGGTCAGCGGCCTCCTCTAGAAGGCGTACGCACGCCACGACCGATTCGCGGGCGCCGGCCGCGTCCCCCGTGCGGCGCGCGCACCGCGCGAGATTGAAGCGCACGAGGGCGGCGACGTAGGCGTCTGCGAGCTCCGCCGGCCGCGCGAGCTGCGACGCGAGCCGTGACCAGAGCGCTCGCGCGGCCGCCCATTCGGAGCTGCGCTCGCGGAGTACGGCGGCGGCGGCCCAGCGCCCCGCAGTCTCCATTTCCGCAGCGGCGCGCGTCCACTCGCCTCTCGAGGCTCGAACCATGGCGCGGTCCGCCGGGGGCGCGTGCGCGGCAAGCGCGTCCGCGCGCGCCCGCGCCGACGGATCATGGCTCGCGAGGTAGACGGCGAGCGTCAGAGCCGAACGAACGTCGCCGTGTTTCGTCAGCGCTTCTTCGAGCGATCGAACGACGACGAGGTAATCGTGCTCGCTCGAGTGCGTGCGCTGGATCGCTTCCCGCCAGGACAGGATCGCCTCTTCGAGACGGCCTCGCGCAGCCGCCGACTGCGCGTTGCGGTGGAGCGCGGACAGCTCTTCGATCATCGCGCTGCTCGGGACCCTGCCGTCGACCGCACTTTGTCAGGCCGCGGGCCGTCAGCCGCCGGCGGGAGGAAAGCTCCGCCGCGCCTGCCGCCGTTGCGCGCGCCGCGACAAGCTGAGAACGCTCTCCACGAGGGCGATGACGACGTAGCAAACGAGAAGCCAGACGAGGACGAAGGCCGGGCGCGTTTGGAGACTTACGACGGCGCTCGAGCCGACCGCGAAGGCCACGAGCGCGAAGGTTCGCCCGTTCAAGCGCATGTCTTTGAAGCTGCGGAACTTGATCGTCGACACCATCAAGAAGCTCAGAAAGGCCGTCAGGATGGCGAGTGCCCATACGTATTTCGGACCGGCGAGCCCGAGCTCGTCCCCCATGGCGTGATTGGCGAGGACCAGCGAAATCAGAATTCCCGCGGCGCCGGGGACGGGCAATCCGACGATGTACTTGCTCGGCTTGCCTGGTGCCCCTTTGTCGCCCATCGACAGGACGTTGAATCGCGCGAGGCGGACGGCGCCCGCGGCCGTGAAGATGAACGAGACGACGAGCCCGAGCATCGGCCTTTGCCAGAGCGACCAGCGAAAAACGAGGAGGGCGGGGGCGACGCCGAACGAAATCACGTCCGCAAGCGAGTCGATCTGGAGGCCGAACGCGCTCTGCGTCTTGGTGAGGCGCGCGACGCGGCCGTCGATGGTGTCGAAGAAGAGGGCGAACACGAGCAGGAGCGACGCGCGATAAAAGTCGTCGTCGCCCTGCGCCGACGCGCTGATGCGGATCGAGTCGAATCCGCAAAATACGCTCGAGAGCGTAATGATGTTCGGCAAGAGAAACAGCGTCTTGCGAAGGTCGAGCTTGCGAACGGGAGGCGACAAGGCGGTCTTTCGGTGTCGCCTCGGTGGGCGTGGGGGCCGATCCTCCCGCAGAACCGTCGCTCGGTAAAGGCGTGAGCGTGATTTCCCTCCGTCGGTGTCCTACCCCCGCCGCAGTCCGTCCATAAATTGGCCCCTCTTCCGTGTGCGCCATAAGCTTTGCCGGCGATGACAGCTTCCGCGGCCATCTTTTCAGGGCATCGCCGGCTCGTGCCGCTCGCACGAGCGGGCGCGCTCGTCATCGCCGTGGCCGGCGTGAGCGGGACGAGCGGGTGCGCTCGTTCGGCCGAAGAGCGTCAGCTCGAGGCGATGGAGCAGGACATCGAGCAGATTCAACACGATCGCGACGACGTCGACCCCCCGCAAGTCGGGCCCGAAGGCGTGCCTGCCACCGTCCCGGCGTCGACCGTCGCGCCGCCGCCCCCGCCGCGTACCCCGGCGCCTCCGGTTACGCCGCAGGACGCTGCGCGCACGGGAGCCGATGAGGCCCCGGCGGAAGATTACGCGGATCCGGAAGACACGACGCCTCGCCCCGCCATCCGCGTCGTCGGGACTCCGCGCGGTCGCAATCGCGGATTCGAAGAGTCGTTCGATTCGGCGGGGGACGACTCTTCGGGCCGGAGCCCGGCGATCGACCCCGAAGCCAAGCGCGCCTATGACGCCGCGCTCTCGCTCGTGAACGCGAGGCAATACGCGAAAGGGCTCGACGCGCTGGCGGCGTTCCTCGTGAAGTGGCCCGATCACCCGTACGCCGATCACGCGATGTTCTGGCGGGGCGAATGCTACTTCGCCCAAGGCGACTATGCGCGCGCGGCAGAGGAGCTCACGGGGCTTCTCGCGCGCTTCCCCGCCAGCCCCAAGGCGCCCGACGCGCTCTTGAAGCTCGGCATCAGCCAACAGAAGCTCGGCCGGCTCGCCGACGCGAAAGACTGCTTCGATCGGCTCGCCCAGAGTTATCCGCAGGCCGAAGCCGCTCGCCACATTCCGTCCATCACCGTCCCGGCGTCGCCGCCGGGCCCTGCCGAGGACTCTCGATGAAGCGCATCGCACGGCGCAATGCCGTGGTCGCCGCGGTCGCCGCCGGTCTTGCGGGAGGAATCGCCCCTTCCATCGCGGCTGCCCAGTCGACTACACCCGCTCCCGCCGAGGGAACGGCCCCTGCGCAGCCCGCGGTACCCGCGCCGGCGGTTGCGCCTGCCGCCCCGAGCGCGCCCGCGCCGGGGCAATCCCAGTCCATGGGCGTGTTCGGCGGATACGGCAATCCGCAGTCGTCGAACGGCACCATCGGCGGCGGGAACGCGACCGAATCGAGCTCCCATCCGGTGACCGGCGACGAGGAGGATTCGTTCGACTTCGGCAGCAAATCGCAAGGAGGCGGCGTGGCGCACGGCTCCGAGAACGGGCCCATCTTCACCGCGAAAAGCGGGCGCCTCAGCTACGGCGGAGAGATGCCCGATTCGCATACCGTTCGCCACGGCGACACGCTGTGGGGGTTGTCCGATACGTATTTCCGTAATCCGTACGAATGGCCGCGGCTCTGGTCGTACAACGCGCAAATACGAAATCCGAATTGGATTTACCCGGGAGACGAAGTTCGATTGAAGGCCTCGGGCGAGGCGACCGGGCCTGCCGGCGGTCCGGCGGGCCCGAAGGGGACGGGCGCGGGCATGACGCTCGTCGACCGGCGGCGACAGGTCCCGAACGACACCGTTTTTCTCCGCGATCAGGGCTGGGTGCGCGACAATTCGGAAGACATCTGGGGCGAGATCACCGGCTCGTCGTCCGATACGATGTTCCTGTCGAACCTGAATCAGGTCTACATGACGCTGAAGAAGGGCCGCGACGTCAAAGTGGGGCAGGAGCTCACGATCTTCCATACCCGCACGACGGCCGCGTCGGGCGACATCGTGCAGATTCTCGGGACCGTGCGCGTGAACCAATACGACCCCGACCAGCATGTCGCGCGCGGCCAGATCGTCGAATCGCTCGACATCATCGAGCGTGGCGCACGCGTGGGCCCGCTCACGCGGAGCTTCTCGGTCGTCCCTCCGCGTCGCAACGACGCCGAGGTCGCCGTTCACGTTCTCGCGAGCGTGCATCCCAACGAGTTCTTCGGGCAGAACCAGATCGTCTTCATCGACAAGGGCGAGGCGAGCGGGCTTCAGCCGGGCAACCGCCTTTTCGTGCTTCGCCACGGCGACGCGTGGCGGTCGACGCTCGTCAGCAGCGACTCGGGCCTGCGCATCTCCGCGGACGACGAGCGGCCGATGCCCGACATCGAGCAGACGCCCGGCTCCAAGAAGGACGACGGGCGTTACCCCGAGGAAGTGATCGCCGAGCTCCGTGTCCTCGCCGTCAAGAAGGACTCGGGCGTGTGCCTCGTGACGCAGTCGCGGAGCGAGATCGAGATCCACGACGTCGCGGTGGCTCGCAAGGGATACTGACTCTATACGGGCAGCCGTGCGTTTCGCGGTTCGCCTGGCCACGCTCTTTCTCGTCGTGTTCGCGTTCGCGGCGTTCGGCGGCACGCGCGAAGGACCTCGGCGCACCGTGGTCGGCCTGCACGCCGACGCGGGCGCCCCCGCCAGGCGCGCCGCGCACAAAGCGCGCGGCGGGTGTCCGCGCGGCATGGTGCGCGTGCGGGGGTATTGCATCGATCGCTACGAGGCTCCGAACCGGCGGGGAGCCAAGCCGCTCGTCATGCAATCCGCAAAGGACGCGCAGGCGTGGTGCGAGGAGCGGAACAAGCGGCTCTGCACCGAGGATGAATGGATCGACGCGTGCGAGGGCGAGGAGCACCGTGCGTATCCGTACGGATCGGTCCACGAGGACGGCGCATGCACCGACGACAGGCCGTGGCGCCACGTCGACGAGGCGACGCTCGCGAAGTGGCCCGCGCCCGAAGCCCGCGAGCACACGAAGGAGCTTTACCAGGCGACGCCGAGCGGCAGCCAGCGCAGGTGCTCGTCGGAGGACGGCGTGCGCGACCTCACGGGGAACGTGGAAGAGTGGGTCGTCCGTACCCGCGAGCACGCCAACGCGTGGCCGTACTTGCTCATCGGCTGCTACTGGGCCGGCTGCTACGGCGGCGGAAAACCCACGTGCCACTCGACGAACGACGCACACGGCCCCGAGTTCCGCTTCTACGAAACGGGCTTTCGCTGTTGCCGCGACGTCGCGACGCCCGAATAATCAGTCGTAGCGTTCGGTGTGAACGAGCTCGCGGCCGAGGCCCATTTCTTTTCTCAGGAGGTCACGCACGGAGCCGACCATGCGGGTGAGCCCGCACACATAGGTGTGCGGTGCGCGGCCCGTGCGCGCGGCGAGCTCCTCCCACAAAGCGCGGACGTGCGTTTGCACGTATCCCTGCCGTCCCGTCCAGGACGAAGGCGGCTGCGAGAGCGTGACGTCGTAGCGAACGAACGGATGTTCCCGGACGATCGCTCGAAGCTCTTCGGCGTAGAGAATGTCTTCTTCCCGGCGTGTCCCGAAGAGCAGCCACACGGGCGTCTGATTTCCCGCCGCGATCGCCGCGCGCAGCATGCTGCGAAGGGGGGTGAATCCGGTCCCCGTGCCCACGAAAAAGGCCGGGTTGGTCTCCGCGGCCGTCCGCGTGAAGAAACCGTGCGGCCCCAAGAACGGAAGGACGATGCCCGGCTCGAGCGCATGCAGCCAGGCTGATCCCCGGCCCCCGGCGACGCGCGTGACGGCCACCTCGAAGCGCGGTGATCCGTCCGGTGCCGACGCAATCGAGTACGAGCGCTTGCCTGGCACGATGTCGCCCGCGCTCGCGCCCTCGACCTCGCTCGCCTGCGGCGGACGCGGCAGGGTGACGCTCACCCACTGCCCGGGTTCGAACGCCATCGGGTGACCGTCGGTTCGCTCGAAGGTCAGCTCTCGTACGTGAGGCGTCAACATGCGGGTCGCGACGAGGCGCGCGTCGAAGGGGGGGGGCAGAGGCATCGACTTAGAAGCCGAACTCTAAATCAGCGATCGCGATTCTCGAACCGGTCGATGGTGAGGGCCCAGAGCCTCGATGCGGTAGGCATACGCAGCCTTGACGCGCGAGAGCGCTCGCAGGGTCCGCTCCATGCGAAGAAGCGCGTCGAGCACTTCATGGGTCGGCAACGCCGCGGTGCGGGCTGCCTTGAGGACCGGTTCGATGGCCGCGGTGGCATATCGCGGATGAAAGAGCGCCCCTGGAAGCAGGGTCACCGCGAACGGGACAGACGGTGCAAGCCGCTCGGCGGTGCCGACGATGCGCGCATCGAAGAGCTGGCCCTCGGACGCATCGAGCTCGGCGACCGACTCTTCGTCCACGTGGGTCGGCGCAAGCTCCGCGCCGCCCCAGACGTCGACAAGGATCCGCCTCCCGCCGCGCACCTCCGCGCGAAAAAGACCACGATGGGCGCGCTCGATCGGCGCGAGCAAGACTCGGTCGTCCTCGTCCAGATCCTGCGCCACTTCACGACCGAATCGCCCGCTCGTCGCCGCGTCGATCCAGAACGCGCGGCTTCTTTCTTCAAACCATGGATCTTCGGGCGAGAACGCTCCCGTACGCGCCTCGAAGGCGGACCGCATGGCGGCGACGCGCGCGGCCCGTGACTCCTGGCCGCCGAGCTCGATCACGCGGGAAACGGTCGCGAGCACTCCCATCCGAATCGATGCATGATGTACTCTCCAAGACCGTGCCTGGCGATCCTCCGCAAGCCGCTTCCGTCTTTTTCCCGCAGGCCGCACTGGACGAGTGGATGGTCGACGGATCCGTCGACCTTCGCGACGGCGAGCTCACGCTTCTGAAGGAGGGCCGTCGCTATCGCGTCCAGGAGGCGGTGTGCATCGTGAGCGAAGTCGGCGGCGGCGCCGACACGCACCAGTTGACGGGCCGGGTCAAACTTCGGAGCTTTCTCGACGGGCTCGGCGCGGAGATCCTGGAGACGTCGATGCTCATCGGCGATGCGGCGTACGACGTGACGCCGGGCTGGCTAGGAGCCCCGACGGAGGCGTTCGCCGAGTACGCGCGCGGGCAGCGAAACGCGACCGCCGGCGATGCCGGCGCCAAGAGCGACGAAGAGCTATTGGAGCGTTTTCTCTCGGAAAAGGCGTGAGTGGGCGCGCTCGCGCTGGCCAAGCGCCGCGGGACGTAGCACGATCCATGGCACGGTGACGCTCCAGCTCGCAAATTGGCTCTTCGCGGGCACCGCGGTGGCGTACCTGTTCGCGTCGGTCATCTTCGTCGCCGAGTTGCTCGGTCGCGCGGGTTCGTGGGCCAAGTGGGCGCCGCGCCTCGTGGCGATCGGCGTGCCGCTCCATGCCGCGCACATCGCCGTGTGGTCGATGGTTTTGCACGTGTGCCCCGTGGAAGGCATTCACTTTGCGCTGAGCGTCGCCTCGATGTTCGCGTGCCTCGTGTACGTCCTCGCGCGGCGGCGGTTCCAGATCGATCCGGTAGGCGCCTTCGTGGCTCCGCAGGCTCTCGCGTTTCTTCTGGCCTCGCGCTTCGTCGGTCAGGTCGCGGACGAGCCGCGGCTCCGCGGAGCGCTCCTTCCGTTCCACGTGATCAGCAACCTGCTCGGCATCGCGCTCTTCACGCTGGCCTTCGCCGCGGCGGTCGCCTACCTCCTTCAAGAGCGCCGGCTGAAGCTCAAGACGTTCAGCCGGGTCGGGCTTTTGCCGGCCGTCGATTCGCTCGATCGCGCGGAGCACCGATTCCTCGTCGCGGGCTTTCCCCTGCTGACGATCGGCATTCTCACGGGCCAGATCTGGGCGCGCGAGGTCGAAGCGGGCGGCGTCGGCGTGATGGCGCGAGCCGGCCTGTCGTACCTGTCGTGGGCGCTCTTCGGCGGCGTACTCCTTCTTCGTGCGGCCGCTGGTTGGCGCGGCCGCCGGGCGGCGTTCGGAACGATCCTCGGTTTCGGGCTGACCATGGTGGTCCTGCTCGCGTATCTCGTTCGAAGCGCGTGATGCGGACGGAGTCGGGGCTGCCATGATCCTCGTCGTAGGCCTCTCGCATCGAACGGCGCCGGTTCAGATTCGCGAGCGCCTCGCCGCGGGCGCCGAGGCGCTTCCGGCTGTGCTCGCGAGGCTCGCATCGCGGGAGGAGCTCGCCGAAGCGATGTTCCTCTCGACCTGCAACCGCGTCGAAGTCATCGCGCTCGCGCACGGCGAAGCCGGGATCGACGAGGCGCGCCGGGCCATCTGCGAAGAGCTGGCTGCGCACGGCGGCGCGACGAGCGGCGAAGAGCTCGTGCCTTACCTGTACGAAAAACGGGGCGACGAGGCGGTGCGCCACATTTTCCGCGTGGCCGCGAGCCTCGATTCGATGGTGCTCGGCGAACCGCAGATCCTCGGTCAGGTGAAGGACGCCTACGAGGCCGCGGCCGGGGCGGGCACGCTGAGCGGCCTGCTCGCCCGATGCATGAGCCGCGCGTTCGCGGTCGCCAAGCGCGTTCGCACCGAAACGGCGATCGGCGCGGGTTCGGTGAGCATATCGAGCGTCGCCGTGGATCTCGCGAGGCGCATTTTCGGCGACCTGGCCGACCGCACGGTGCTCCTGCTCGGCGCTGGCGAGATGGCGGAAGCTGCGGCGCGCAGCCTCGTGAAGGGCGCGCGCGCGCTCCGCATTTGCAATCGCAACTTCGATCGGGCGGCGGCGCTGGCGAGCGAGCTGCACGCGGCGGCGGTTCCGTGGGACGATCTGGGCGAAGAGCTCACGTCGGCGGACGTTGTCGTGGCGAGCACCGCGAGCTCGACGTACGTCGTGACGCGCGATCTCGTGAAGCGCGCGATGAAGGCACGGAAGGGGCGGACGCTGCTCCTCGTCGACATCGGGGTTCCGCGCAACATCGACCCGGCCGCCCACGGAATCGACAACGTGTACGTCTTCAACGTCGACGACCTCGAGCAAGAAGTCGCACGCGGGATGCAAGCGCGGCAAGCGCAGGTCACCGCGGCGGAGGCCATCGTGGCGGAGGAGCTCGCGCAGTTTCTCTCGTGGCGGCGGGCCCTCGAAGTGGCGCCGACGCTCGTCGCGATGCGCACGAAGACGCGCGCGCTGTTCTTGGCGGAGCTCGAACGATCGCTCGGGGGCCGACTCCGGCACTTGACGGAGGGCGACCGCCTTGCGCTCACGCAAATGCTCGACAGCGCGGTGAACAAGCTGCTCCATACGCCGACGACGAAGCTGAAGGCCCGCGCGGCGGAGGGGGACGACGCCGGCGAGCTGGCCGCGGCCGTTCGCTTCTTGTTCGACCTGCAGGAGGCCGTCACGGCCGAGCCTTCGCGAACGGCGACGCCTACGCGGCCGCCGGCCTCGGCTTCTGCGGACGACGAGCCCCTCATCAACTGAGAGGGCTACCGCGTCTTCTTCTTCGTCCCGGCGCTGTCCGACGCGGCTTTGAGCTTGCCGCTGCTGGTGCCCGCATAACCCGAGGGTTGCGGCGACGGCTCGAGGCCCTCTGGATGGGCGGGTTCGGCGGGAGGCGGTGGCGGAATCGAGACGATCGGCGGCCGCGGGATGCCCTTTCCGCGCAGCTCGACGGGGATCATGCTCTTGTGCGCCGTGTGGGTTCGCGAGAAAGCGACCACCTTCGTGTCGACGAGGCCCGACGCGCGAATGCATCCGAGCACGTCCGCTTCGGTGATCGCCTTGCTGGCCTTCGGGCGAATGATCCAGAGCGCTCCGCTGTCGGCCATCCGCGCCCGGAGGAGCGGGACTTTCTCGAGCGCCTCGCGCGTATCGGCGCCAAAGAAGATCGTCGGCGCACCTGCCGGCACGCGCCCGTCCACCATGCTCGCGACGAGCTCGCGAACCGCGGATAGGAACGGCACGTCGTTCACGCCCACGACGGCAATGCGCGAGTCGGGGCCGATCTCGAGCTTTTCGAGGAGGCCCTTCGGTTCTTTGTCCGCTTCGAGTCCCATCGGTGCGGCAATCTTAAGCTGGGTCCCGGCGAAACACGGCATTTTGTGCAAAACCGAGGCGCCGGCCGACCACGAGGCCCGCTTCGTGGGCCGAGGCTTCGTCTGCGGGCCACGCTGCCGTCTCGTCGATTTGCTTCGCGTTCGATC
>Ga0210391_10002864_pt1 | contig 14799 bp, 13 predicted proteins | sample IncBWC12OmetaG_FD_160573 | JGI IMG/M metagenome (GOLD analysis project Ga0210391, IMG submission 160573) | Forest soil microbial communities from Barre Woods Harvard Forest LTER site, Petersham, Massachusetts, United States - Inc-BW-C-12-O ... | reverse complement strand
TCCGGATATCGCCTCAAAAATTGGCATGGAGCTGCGAAATCAATATGTCCTGGGATATCGGCCGAGCAACAAGGCCCACGATGCACGCTGGCGAAAAATCAAAATCAGGCTTCGAGCTCCGAAGGGATTGCCGCCGCTCAATGTTTTCTCAAAAACGGGTTATTACGCGCCGAGCCACTGAGCTCGTGCCCTTGAGCCGCTTTTCCTTTGCTCGCCTTCCCCTGTTTCTCTGCGTGATGGCTCTGTTTGTCTCCACGTCCTTTGCGCAAATTCCGATTCCCAGTGCACAGCCGCTTCCTCCCGGACAAGATCCGAATGCCGCGAAACAGGGTTCGACGATCAAGGTTGACGTCGGTCTCGTGGTGCTGCACACCAGCGTGCTTGACGATCGCGACCGGTTCGTCGACGGACTGAAGCTTGAAAACTTCCACGTTTACGAAGATAAAGTTGAACAAAAGCTCGCTACTTTCAAGCGCGAGGATGTGCCTGTCAGTATGGGCCTGGTGATCGACAACAGCGGCAGCATGCGCGACAAGCGGCCGCGTGTGAACGAAGCCGCTCTCACGCTCGTCGAATCCAGCAACCCGCAAGACGAAGCCTTCGTCGTCAACTTCAACGACGATTTTTATCTGGACCTCGATAAGGACTTCACCAGCAGCGTTCCGGAGCTGAAGGAGGCGCTTGAGAGGATCGATTCGCGCGGCAGTACGGCCCTCTATGACGCCATCATCGGTTCACTCGACCATCTAAAGAAAGCCGCCAAGGACAAGCGGGTGCTGCTCGTGGTGACCGACGGCGAAGACAACGCCAGCCACAATTCCCTTGAAAAAACGATCCGGGAAATCCAGAAGACGGACACCGTGATTTACACCATCGGATTGCTCGGCGATGAAAAAAGGAAAGAGAAAAATAACGCCATGAAGGCGCTGAGACATATCGCCGAAGCCTCGGGAGGCCTGGCATTCTTCCCGGAGAGCGTCGACGATGTGCATACCATTTGCGAGCAAGTCGCTCACGACATTCGCAACCAGTACACGCTGGCCTACTATCCTACCAACACGAAGAAAGACGGAACGTTCCGCGCCGTCAGCGTGCAGGTGGTTCCGCCGCGCGGCCGCGGCAAGCTTGTGGCCCGCACGCGCAACGGCTACTACGCGCAGGGCGCTCCTTCCTCCGCATCGGGGAATTAGACCGCTCTTTTTTATGTCCGCTCCGGGATGCGCCTTCACGCTGGCCAGTTCCGCGTTTGCAGGCGGTCGCCTTTCGCCATCAGAATCCCTGGCTAGAGGAATTGACCAGAGTTCAGGACCCTGTGGTATATTCTGCGAACTGTGGCTGGGTTGGACGTTCTTCGCCGCATAGTCTCATCGGTCTTCTGGTTTGCCGCCGTGTGCGCGCTTGGCGCCACGAGTGGCAAAGAGCCTGCGCCCCGTTTTAGCGCCCGCACGATCGAAGGCGAAAAGTTCAGCAATGAATCGATCAAAGGGAAAATCGTCCTCCTGGAATTCTGGACGACCTGGTGCAAATTTTGCGTTGACGAAGCCCCTTTCGTGGACAAGATCGGTCATGAGCTCGCAGACAAAGGGCTCGTCCTGCTGGCCATAAACGTCGGCGAGTCCAAAAAGACCGTCAAAAGGTTCCTCGACGCGCACCCGCGCAATTGCAAGATCGTCCTCATGGAAGATACAAATCTGGCCGCCATGTACCAAGCGACGGTATACCCGATTTATGTGGTGATCGATCGCGAGGGCAATATCGCCGCAACGCAGCGTGGCGCGGGCGGAGAACCAGCCCTTCGAGGACTCATCGCCCGAGCCGGCCTCGACTCGCCAGACTCCCCCGATGACTCCGACTCCGACTAACCTCTTCGGTCTCTTCAGGGGCTAGCGGCGAAATGTCAGCAGGGCAAACCCCGCCAAACCAGCAAAACGGCAAGCTCAAGCAGTGGCGGCGCGAGCTTTGGCGCGCACTTCAGACCCGCCTCGGAAATTCCAGCGCTTGTGGTTAACGTTTACTGACGCCACTTCCTCAGGCGAAAAGGGAATCTCCTTGAAACCGCGTACCTCGATAACGCAGCCCTCGCTGGTGACAACTTGATCGAACGATCGGCCGTCTAGGAGTTCCACCGACACCACCTGATAGCCTATGCCTGTCTCTCCCGCTCGCTTCAGGTGGTCGACAAAACCGCTAGGTATTGGAACTAAGCGTTTCATAACACTCCTTAGGGTTGGGGGCAATAGGAGGAACAACCACATCCTACCTCTTGGGAAGTCTGCTGTCCAACCTCCCCTAGGCAAAGTAAGGGCGAAAGGGCCCGCGCGATACGGCTTCCATGCCTTGCAACTCTTTTATCTTCATGGGGATACGGGGGCCATTGCGTCGCCGAGTGTTTTCCACAGGCAGCGTGAGCAAGGCTCTTCGCGGCAGAAGGGGAACACACAGGATAGCGCGATTTTGGCCGGGTACTGGAGAACCGGGCGAAGAGGTTTTCTTCTCGAAGAGAACTGGTAGCCTGCCAGCGACTTTCTCGAGGCCTCTGGGTTTGGGTTCGACAACCGGGGTGATGCCTGTGTGTGTTTCTCTCTGTAAGCATTCGGGCGTTCCTGCCGGCGGAAGCTACCAGCTCGCCTGGCCGCTCTAAGACCACAACAAACTGGAGGATGACCATGAAACGACTCATCGGCATTTTGGTGAGTACGACAGCGCTACTGGTGTCGGCAACGGGGATCCGCGCTCAGGATCAGCTCGTGCCCGCCGGGACGCTGCTGCAATGCACTCTGGACGAGCCGAATTTCTCATCGGCCACCGCCGCAGTCGGTGACCCGGTGCTCTGCCACCTGAGAACCACGCAGGAGTTCGGCAGGCCGCTCTTTCCTAGAGGCAGCATGCTCGGCGGACATTTGGAAGCCGAGAAGGACCCCGGGCATTTCGTCGGAAAGGGCTACATAAAAATCACGTTTGACCGCGTGATCTTGCCGAACGGGGACCTGCCAGTGCCAGCAAAAGTGATTCAGGCTCGCGGGTACAGGGTGGACAAACAGGGCGCCATCGACGGCAATGGTCACGCCACGCGCGACGTGGTCGAGTGGATGCTCCCCCCCTTGTGGCCGTGGAAGGTGATCACTCTGCCATTGCGCGGTCCAAGGCCGACGTTGAAAGGCGAAGAGCCCCTCGAACTGCGCTTGATGGACGACATCATCCTGCCGCAAAGCCTGTTGCATCCCGACCGTCCGCCTTACGCTTCGTCGCGGCAAAGCTCGTACAACGCAGCCTCGCAAGCGAACGCGATGCAGTTGACGGCTGGGACCTTGAACTCCACAGCCAGGAGCGCCGGGGCCGTTGAGATCACCGCCCCGCAACCCGGCGAAACACGATCGACGGAAAGGCTGACCATCCTCGCGCTGAAGTCCGAGGTGATCTACCAGGTGAGCAAATATCAGCGAGACGGCGACCTGCTGATGTTCGTGGACGTGCAAGGACGCAAGGGCGGCGTGGACGTCAATGAAGTGGACTGGCGCAAGACCTCCGAGATGACAGCGGCAGCGCGGTCCGCGGATACACCCTTGTTCTCACGACAGGTAAATTGAACGCACAGACCTGAGGAAGTTTAGAGCGGTTTGACGCCAAGGGTTGCGATCCGTGGCGGCGGATGTAGGTGTGTGAAGTATCGCGACGATTCTCGGGTCGGCTTATTCCCTAGGAAGTGATATCGCTCATGCGGCGCACCTCCGTCCCGTTACAATGCCTCCGAAAGAGTCCCATTCCGACGTAAACTGGAAGTCCGTCCAGAAAAAACCACGCACTGCCACAGCAGGAGCCAGCCATGATGACCCTTGAAGACTGCCGTGCCTTTTATGCTCAGGAAATTCGCTTTACGGCGAACCTGAGCGCGCTTGGTCTGGTCGAAGCTTTCGCACGCGTCCCTCGCGAGAAGTTTCTAGGGCCGCCGCCCTGGTATATCGGCTCAGCAGAAAGTCGCGGCCTGTCCGCCGCTGGCATTGGGCAGATGTCCTACGTGTCCGTCGAAGATCCCCGCGATCTCTATCATAACGTGGTGGTTTCGATCGACCGGTCGAAAGACCTCAACAACGGCCAGCCCGGCTCTCTCGCGCGCTGGATTGACGCGCTTGGGTTACAACCTGGCGATCGGGCCTTTCATCTGGGATGCGGTGTGGGATATTACACAGCTGTTATCGCGGAAGTAGTTGGACCAAGCGGCGGCGTAGTTGGCCTCGAACTGCAGCCAGACCTGGCCGCTCGCGCAAAACAGAATCTCGCGGCTTATGCAAATGTAACTGTACACGCAGGCGATGGAGCGGGCTTCGATCCCGGCCCCCTGGATGCCATCTTTGTGAATTGCGGCGTGACGCATCCGCAATCTGTTTGGCTGGATCGTGTCGAGGATGGCGGTCGGCTCGTCCTGCCCTTCACCATGGCCATAAATCCAGCGCTAGGGCAGGGCATTATGACCAAAATCGTCGGCAATGGCAGCGGTTATTCCGCCGAGATGGTTTCACCCGTCGCCATTTTCTCCGGTGGCAACCTGCGCGATCCCGCTCTCGAGCCTCTCATGGCGAAAGCGCTGAGATCCGGCGGCCTGCTGAAATTGAAGTCGATTCGTCGTGATGCTCATGAGCCGTCGGAGAGCTGCGTGCTCCACACTCCCGAAGCTTGCCTCAGCGCGGAGGAATCCGGGCAGGCGCCTGAAGACTTCTGAATCCGCCCGGTGCGCTATTGCGGCTTCGGAAGTTGCAAGATCATGCCGCTGCCTTGGCCCGCCTCGACTGTGGGCAACTGGCCATTCCATTTGTCGATCAGCGCGCGGCTATTTTCGATGCGCCGCAATTCGAGGAGTTGCGGCGTCAGCGAGTTTTGGCGAATGCGGTTGGCGTCGGCTTCGCCTTGGGCGCGCGTTACCAAAGATTTGGCGTCGCCTTCGGCCTCCGCAATTTTCTTTGCTGCTTCGGCTTGCGTCGTGGCCAGTTCGTTTCTGGCCTGCTCCGACTTTTGGATGGCTTGCGCCTTTGCCGTGATCGCCGCCGCAATGACCGCAGGCACGCGCGGCGCCCCGATAAATCCGAACTGCTGCACGCTCACACCTACAGGAGCCATTTTCTGCTCGATCTGCGACTGCACCTTCCGCAGAAACTCCGCTTTTTTCTCTCCGTAGATGTCTTCTACTGTGTATGTGGAGGCCACTTCGTTCAGCGAATTGCGCACCACATCGCGCAGAATGCCGTGCGTGAAAGTATCCATGTCCGACACGCGATACTTCACGTAGAAGTCCGGCACTTTCGCCGCTTCGATGGCATAGGACAGCGAAACGTCCACGAAAATCTCCATGCCTTCCTTTGAATTGAAGCCCATCTCTTCATTGATGGGATGGCCCTCGTTCACATCTTTCGTCCATTTCACGGTCTGCACGTAGGTAGGGAACTCAATGATTTCCGTGCTCAGCGGGGAATACACCACCCAGCCTGTGCGCACCGGTATCTCGGATGCGCCACGCTGATTTCCCGCAAGGTTGATCTGGACGCCCACATGTCCCGGTTCTATCCGCGTCACGCGAAGCAAAAACAGCCCCATCACGAGCAATACCAGCAGCACTCCAATGGCAATTATGCCTAGCTTCAAAAACGGAGCCGCTCTTTTCATTTCGAATTCGGCGTCGTCCCGTCCGCCTTTTCTAAACATGTCCATGCTCTTGTTCCCTCTCTCTGCGAAAGACCACTTCGACTACCTGTTTCTAGTTTGGCACCCGCCACATAAGGAAGTCATGATGCGCTAACCCGCAGAAAATAGGTAATTTCAGACCTACTTCCTCTTGGCTTCTACGTCTGGGGGCATTTCGAAGTTACGGCCAATGGCGGGTGGTGCCTGCGCGATCTCGCCTGCCATCTCTGTCGCGCCATCAACTCGCGGAAATTCCCGCCGGTAGGCCCAGCTCGCTCAAAAAGCTTTTCCCGTGAGGAATCTCTCCGCCAAAATTTTGGGCGATGGTCTGTCCCATATCCGCCAAGGTAGACCGCACGCCCAAATTGACACCCGCCCCAGTGCGCCGCGAATACGCGAGAATCGGCACGTACTCTCGTGAATGATCTGTCGTCGCCCAACGGGGATCGGGGTCGCATCCATGGTCTGCCGTGATCATTAGCAGATCCGAACCGCTGAGCAGTCTCAAGAATGGCCCCAACATCCTGTCAAACTCTTCGAGCGACTGCGCAAACCCTTCGACATCCTTGCGATGCCCGTAAAGCATGTCGAAATCCACGAGGTTGCAGAACAGCAAGCCGTTTCGTTGTTCTTCCAGCGCGGCAGCCAGCTTTGCCATGCCGTCGGCGTTGCCCGTGGTGGTCACATACTTTTCAACGCCCCGCCCGTTATAGATGTCGTGAATCTTGCCGATCCCAAAGACCGGTACGCCCCGTTCGGCCAGCACATCCAGCAACATCGGCTTGGGTGGGTCAACCGCATAATCGTGCCGCCGCGTGGTACGTAGAAAGTGTCCCGGAGTTCCTTGAAACGGCCGCGCAATCACGCGGCCCACGCGGTTCGGCCCATCCAGTAACTTCCTCGCAATCTCGCACATGCGATAGAGCTCCGCGACAGGAATAACGTCCTCATGCGCGGCAATTTGAAAAACGCTGTCGCCCGACGTGTAGACGATCGGCTGGCCCGTCCGCACATGTTCTTCACCGAGCTCCTTAAGGATTTCAGTGCCGGATGCCGGCTTATTCCCAAGTGTTCCGCGCCCAATCTGTCTTTCAAACTCCCGAATCAATTCCTGCGGGAACCCGCGCGGATAGGTAGGGAATGCCTGATCGAGCCAAACGCCTGCCATTTCCCAATGACCGGTCGTCGTGTCCTTGCCCGGCGAGTGCGTCCGGCCTTTGCCATAAGCGCCGACGGGCGATCGGGTAGCCTCGAGATGTGCCAGCGGCGCGATGTTCGCGAGCCCCAGTTCCTGGAGATTCGGCAGCTTCAACGGTCGCGACAGGGCGATATGCCCAAGCGTAGTTCTGCCCACGTCGCCATAATCCGCGGCGTCGGGCAATTCTCCGATGCCCACACTGTCCAGTACGATCCAGAGGATCCGTTCAAATCCAGGCATGGCCGAACCTCTCCTATACCAGGCGCCCCGACTCCAGGGCCTTCGCCGCACTCTAGCACAAACGCGGATGCCTCCAGCCCCTTCCGGCCTTCGGCACACGGGCGTTGACCATCATGGAAGAGGCCGATATTCTCCAAAACCCGAGGTTTATTTCCTGGCGTCTGAACTTTTTTCGCACTTTACGCGTAGTAGAGAGTGAAGAGGTGTGTGATGGCTGAAAACGGAGCTCCCCGGCGCGTTTCTCTGGTTTTTCCGATCCTCCTCATCACGATTGGCGCGATCCTCCTCTACAGCAATTGGCGCCCTTCCTTTGATCCCTGGCCCGTTCTCTGGACCTACTGGCCGCTTATCCTGATTTTCGTTGGCGCAGGGAAAATCTGGGACAGCTGGCAGCGCCGCCAGCATCCCGATACTCGCAGCGCCGGTTCTGCCATGGGCGCGAGCCTCGGCGCGATCGCTTTTGTGATTGTTCTGGTCGCGCTGCTCTGGCATGGACGAAGATTCAACCACTGGCGCAGCGGTACCGTATACGCCATGCAGCATCAGTCGCATACGGTTGACCGTCTGAATGCCAAGTCCGTGCGCGCTACTCTGGAAATGGGCGCAGGCGATCTCAATCTGAGCGGTGGCTCGAGCCATCTTCTCGAATCTGATTTTGACTACCGCGCTTCTTCCGGCACGCCCAAAGTGGAGTACTCCGTCTCCGGAACCACCGGAGACCTTCGCATTTCTCAGGACGACTCCGACAGTCACATTCGCACGACGACCGACAACCACTGGACTTTGCACTTTGCGAACGACATTCCTCTCGAGATCAAGATTGACATGGGTGCAGGGCGCGGCAACCTCCGCCTGCGCGACATCGATGTGACGCGGCTGAATCTGGACATGGGGGCCGGCCAGGTCGACGTCGATCTCACCGGAGACCGCAAGTCCGATCTCACTGCGGACATCGAAGGCGGGGTCGGACAAGCCAATATTCGGCTTCCGAAAGGCGTCGGCGTGATCGTCAACGCCAGCGGCGGCATCGGCACGATCAGCGCGCACGGCCTCAAACACGATGGCGACGAGTACACCAACGATCTCTATGGAAAGTCGCCGGTCACCATTCACCTAAAGGTCGCAGGCGGCGTCGGCACCATAACTCTGACCGAAGAGCCGTAGTTGCTGGAAAGAGGCCGCTAAGGGCTCCGAGAGATCGAGACAAAGACCTCGAAGAAACCTCGTTTGCTCCCGTTTTCCCATGGCCGTATAATCAAGAGTTTAGGCAGCACGCGCGGAGCGCGCTGTCTGAGCTTCCCCTTGGCCACCAAAGAACTCACGCCCGCGCTCACCGAACAAGAAGCCATCCGCGTCCGCGGCGCTCGCGTTCACAATCTCCGCAACATTACCGTCGAAATCCCTCACAACGCGATCACGGTGGTCACAGGAGTAAGCGGCTCCGGCAAGTCCTCTCTCGCCTTCGACACCGTCTATGCCGAAGGCCAGCGCCGCTACGTCGAATCCCTCTCCTCTTATGCGCGCCAGTTTCTCGAGCGCATGGAGAAGCCCGACGTCGACGAAATCTCCGGAATCGCTCCCGCCGTAGCTATACGCCAGAAGAATTCCACCCGCAATCCGCGCTCGACGGTCGCCACCTCCACGGAGGTCTACGACTACCTGCGCCTCCTGTTCGCCAGGTGCGGCCAGACTTTCTGCATCAAGTGCGGCGCCGAAGTCCGCCGCGACAGCCCCGACGAAATCGCCACGCGCATACTTTCGCTTTCCGCCGGCCGGCGCTTTTACGTCATGTACCCGCTTCGAATCGCCGCCGAACCACTGGCGACCGGTGGAGCACGCCGCGTTCTGAAGAAAAAATCTCCGGCGCCGCCCGGAGAGGCTTTGAAACAGGCTCTCGGCGACATTCAAAAGCGCGGATTCAACCGCCTCTATCAAGACGGCCGTGTCCACGAGTTTTCCTCGCCGGAAACTCTTCTCGACGTTGATTTTTCAAAGCCCGTCTACGTTCTCGTCGATCGCCTTTCCGTCAATCCCGAATCGCGCAGCCGCCTCACCGACTCCATCGAGATCTGTTATCGCGAAGGCGGCGGCGAAGCCATCCTGGAATTTATTGCCGACGCTGCCGGCAGTCGCGCCGAGCGCCTTGCTTTCAACGAGCGCTTCGAATGCAAAAGCGACGGCATGCTCTACCAGGAGCCCGAGCCGCGCCTTTTCTCCTTCAACAATCCCTACGGCGCCTGCCCGCGCTGCCAGGGCTTCGGCAACACCATCGATTTCGATCTCAATCTCGTCGTCCCGGATTCCAGCAAATCCCTTGACGAAGGCGCCATCGAGCCTTGGACGAAGCCGCGCTACCGCGCCCTCCTGCAAGATGTAAAAAAATGGGCCCGCAACCGCGGCATTCCGCTCACCGTGCCGTGGCGCCAGCTCACCCCCGAGCAGCGGCGCCTTGTCCTCGAAGGAGATCCAGAAAACGAGTTCGAAGGCCTAAAGGGTTTTTTCAACTGGCTCGAGCGCAAAAAATATAAGCTGCACGTCCGCGTTTTCCTAAGCCGCTATCGCGGTTACGCGACATGCCCGGATTGCAGCGGCACGCGGCTCCGGCCCGAAGCCCGCGCCGTCCGCGTAGCGGGCCGCTCCATCACCGAGCTATCGAAACTCACCGTGAAAGAGGCGCGTGTTTTCTTTTCGACCCTGGTGCTATCCGAGCTGCAGGCCAAAGTGGCGGAAAAAATCCTGGAAGAGATTCGCACCCGTCTGCAATTTCTCGACGAAGTCGGCCTCGATTACCTTACGCTCGATCGTCTCACCTCGACTCTTTCCGGCGGCGAATCCCAGCGCATTCAGCTGGCCACCTCCCTCGGCTCGCATCTAGTCGGTGCGCTCTACGTTCTCGACGAGCCTTCCATCGGTCTGCACCCGCGCGACACTCAACGACTCATCGATATCCTTAAATCCTTGCGCGATCTCGGCAACACCGTTCTCGTCGTCGAGCATGATCCCGACACCATCCGGGCCGCCGATCATGTTATCGACGTCGGCCCCGGCGCGGGGGAACTCGGCGGCAAACTTCTGTTCGCCGGCAGCTATCAGGGCATGCTCGCCGACCACAAGTCGCTCACGGGACGCTACCTCAGCGGCGAACTCTCGATTCCCGTTCCCAACAACCGCCACAAGCCCAATGGGAAATTTCTCCGCCTCTACGGCGCCACTCTCCACAATCTCCAGAATATTGACCTGATGATCCCGCTTGGCACGCTCACAGTCGTCACTGGGGTCAGCGGTTCCGGCAAATCCACGCTGATCCACGACGTTCTCTATCGCGCACTGGCCGCAAAACGTACCGGCGGCAGCGTCAAGGAATTCTGCGATCGCCTGGAAGGCGACGCCAACATCCGCGAAGTCGTTATCGTCGACCAGTCGCCCATCGGACGCACGCCGCGCTCGAATCCGGCCACGTATCTCAAAGCCTTCGACGCCATCCGCGAAGTCCTTGCCGCCACTCCCGACGCCAAGCGCCGCGGCTTTACGGCGGGCCATTTTTCCTTCAACGTCCCCGGCGGCCGCTGCGAAACCTGCCAGGGCGACGGCACCGTCACTGTCGAAATGCAATTCCTTGCCGACGTCGAGCTGGTTTGCGAAGAATGCCGCGGCACGCGCTTCAAGACCAGCGTTCTCGACGTCCGTTATCGCGGCAAAAACGTCCACGAAGTCCTGCAACTCACGGCCCGCGAGGCTCTTGCCTTTTTTACCGGCGTCCCCAAAGTGGTCAGCAAGCTCCGCATCCTCAACGAAATCGGCCTCGGCTATCTCCGGCTCGGGCAATCGGCCACCACCCTTTCCGGGGGCGAGGCCCAGCGCCTCAAACTCGCCGCGCATCTCGCCCGCACCGAAAACCAGGGCATTCTCTATATACTCGACGAGCCCACCACCGGCCTCCACTTCGACGACATCGCGAAGCTCCTCTCCGCCTTCCGCAAGCTCCTTGAATCCGGCGCGTCTCTCCTCGTCATCGAACACAATCTCGATGTGATTAAATCCGCCGACTGGCTTATCGACCTCGGTCCCGAAGGCGGCGACCGGGGCGGCAAAATCATCGCCACGGGCACGCCGGAACAGGTCGCCCGCAATCAGAACTCCCACACCGGCCGCTTCCTGGCCCGCATCCTCAACGCCAATGGCCAGGCAAAGCGCCCCGCCAACGGCGCATCGAAGTCCGTAGCGCCTTCAGGTACAATCGCCAATGGCGCAGGAAATCTTCCGCCCGAACAATGAACTTCCGAAGTTTCTCGAGACTCGCAGCGTTCGCGATGATTATCCTAGGGGCACGGTACGCCGTGCCCGTCCTCTCTTCCGCCTCGACGCTTCCGCCTGGAGCCCGGCCGCAACAAAAATCCACCCAGGGCCAAACGCGCACGCAAAAACTGGCCAATCCCCTGAACGACCTGCTTGAGGAAGCCCAGCATGACATCGATACGAACCAGTTCGAGGCCGCCCTCACGCCGCTGCAAAAATTTCTAGCCGAAAAACCCGACATCGCCTGGGCCCACTTCCAGCTCGCCTACGCCTACACTGCCCTGAAACGCCCCGACGAAGCGCGCGCCGAATACGAACGCGCCACGACGCTGGACCCGAAGATGTCGGAAGCCTTCCTGAATCTGGGCATGCTGCTTACTGAAAAAGATCCCGCCGCTGCCGTGGCCCCGCTCCGCCGCGCCGTCGATCTCCTCCCCGCCCAAAGCCGCCCCCGCTTCCTCCTCGGCCACGCGCAAGAACGCGCCGGCGACATACCTGGCGCGGTCGCATCCTACGAATCCGCGTTGCATCTGGATCCCGGCGACGTCGAGGCCGAGATCCACCTCGGCAATCTGTACGTCGGGCTTAAACGCTATTCCGACGCTGAAACAAAATTCCGCGCCGCGCTGGAACTCCAGCCAAAATCCCCGCAAGCGCTGCTTGGCCTGGCGCAAGCTCTCGACGCCGACAAAAAGCCGGAAGCCGCCTCTGCATATCGAGACTATCTGGCCGTTCAGCCGGACACACCGGGCGCAGAATCCCGTACCGTCCACCTGCTCCTCGAACAAAAGCAATACGACGCCGCCCTCGCCGAACTCGACCGGGCTGATGCAGGCAAGCCCCCCTCCCTCGATTCGCTGCGCTCCCGCGCCGACATCCAGATCGCCCAGAAAAAATGGGACGATTCCATTCGGACACTCGAGAAAGCCATCGCTCTCGCCCCCAACGATGCGCAGCTCCACGGCGGCCTTGGTCGAGTCTACCTGCAAAAGCGCGATTTTCCCTCGGCCGAAAAAGAAATTAAAGCCGCCCTCGCGCTCGATAGGCAAAATCTGATCTATTGGAAAGACCTGAGAACCACGTACTATCTCGCCGGGAACTGGACCGCCGCTCTCGCCACCCAGGACTTGATCGCCAAAGCCGAAACTCCCGGCCCTGGGGAATGGTTTGTCCGCGCACTCTGCTACGATAATCTTAAGCAGCCCAAGCCTGCGCTCGAAGCCTACGAGAAATTTCTCGAGCTCGACCAGGACAAGAACCCAGACCAGGTCTGGCAAGCACAGCAGCGCAGCAAGGTTTTGCGTCGCATGCTGGACCAGAAAAGGTAACCGCATGGACCCCGGCGTGGCGCGCCGCGTAGCATTGCTCATCTTGCTGGCCCCGCTATGCGGTTACAGCGGCGCAGCGGCTGACAAGCTTAGTGAACTGCAAGCGCGGTTCGACAGCGAGCCGAGCGGAGTGCACAAAGCAAAAATGATCCAAAGACTTGGCGACGCCGAATTCGAGGAGGCTGGGCGCGCGGAGAAGTCCGGCGACTACAGCACCGTCGGCCTGCTCATGGAAAAATACCGGGACAACGTCCGCGCCGCCTCCGAAGCCCTTGAAAAAGAAAATCCGGATGGTGAGCGGCATCCCAATGGATACAAGCAGCTTGAAATGCACGTCCAAAAAGGCTTGCGCCAAATTGACGAACTCCTTCTCATCGCTCCCCCGGAATTCAAGCCTCCCCTCGAGCTGGTCCGGAAGGATCTCGTAAGCTTCGACGATGAGCTGCTCCGGTTTCTTTTCCCGAGAAGACACGAGAACAAGCCGCCTGGTCCTGCAGCTACGCCGGGAACTCCACCTGATCCGGAAGTGCTACCATGAAACTGCGTTTCTCTATTTTGTTTCTATCCGCAATACTCCTTCACGGCTCGACATCTGTCCGCGCGGCGCCTCAGACGCAGAAAGACTATCTGTCCGCCGTCGAAGCGGACAAAATCCGCGAAGCCGAAACTCCCAATGAACGCATCACCCTGTTTCTGTCTTTTGCCGACGACCGTCTCAAGAAACTTCAGTACGAACTCGATCACCCCTCGCAGACCAAACATGCGGAGATGCTCAATTCTCTGTTGAACGCCTACGTCGGCTGCGTCGATGACGCCGCCGACCTCATCCAGCTCGGCATTGAGAAGCAACAGAACATTCGCAAAGGCATCGACCTGATGGCTTCCCGCACCAAGGAATTTCTCGCCATCCTGCAGAAAATTCCAACCGACCAGCCCGATACAGAGTTCTATAAAGACAATCTCGACGACGCCATCGAAGGCACCCAGGACGCTTCGAAGGAAGCCGACGCCGCAAAGAAGAATGTTGCCCCGCCTCCTGTCCGTCGAAAGAAATGAACCGGTTGAGAGAGATGCAGGCAGCAAAGCCAGCAAGACCAGCGCAGCCGGTGAGCCTGGTTCGGGACCTTGTGTCAGCGATCCAGATCGCCCCCGCGAGCAAATCCAGAGGAAAGAGCCCGAAGAAAGGGAAGCCGCCGCGCCGCGCAAGCTCAGAATTCCCCGGCGGCGCCTCTCTTTTTCAACGCGTCTTCACGCGCCTCGGTTGCGAGGGCCGCCCGCCGCGCTTCCGCGCCGAGTTTTATCCCTACGCCAGCCTTGTGCTCACCATCCGCCGTCGCGAAGACGCCGTCTACGTGCGCTTTTCGGACCTCCTGCAGCGCGCTCCACGCGCGGTTCTCGAAGGCGCCGCCGCGCTGCTTCTCTCCCGCGTCTACCGTCGCAAAGCGCCTCGCTCGCTGGTCGCGCCCTACCTGAACTACGCGCGCTCCAATCGCACGCGCGGCCGTATCAGCCGCATGCGCCGCGGCCGGGTTCGCCTCGTCCCCACCGGTCCGCGCGGCCGCCATTTCGATCTCGAAAAAATGTTCGAGCAACTGAATGAAAAATACTTCTCTGGAAATTTGCAGCGCCCGCATATCGGCTGGAGCACCAAAAGCTGGCGTCGCCAATTCGGCTGCTACGATCCCGGCCCCAATCAGATACTCCTTAATCGCCGCATGGACCACGCCGCTGTCCCCGCAGTCGCCGTCGAATACGTCCTCTACCACGAAATGCTCCACCTGAAGCACCCCACGCGCCGCTCCGGCTGCAGCCTGGTCTCCCACTCCCCCGAATTCCGCGCCGAAGAAAAACTCTTCTCCGATTTCGTCCGCGCCCGCGGCATCCTCGACCATCTCGCCCGCTGATCCGGGGAGCGCCACAATTCCTTAGAAAATCGCTTCCTTAGAAAATCGCTTCTAGGCGACTTGAGCTGAGGGCTCCAGGGTCACTTTGAAGCCCAGGCCTTCGAGCCGTCTGGTTAAGCGCCTGCGCAGGCCTTCTGGGTTCAGGCGATCGAAGTAGTCT
>Ga0210391_10002860_pt1 | contig 14808 bp, 12 predicted proteins | sample IncBWC12OmetaG_FD_160573 | JGI IMG/M metagenome (GOLD analysis project Ga0210391, IMG submission 160573) | Forest soil microbial communities from Barre Woods Harvard Forest LTER site, Petersham, Massachusetts, United States - Inc-BW-C-12-O ... | reverse complement strand
TGCAAGAACGCGGACGTGCTGGGGGTTGTTCTGAAACTTAACCACGTAAAATTGTTCATCAGAGCAACGCATTAAATGCGCTTGTGAGCCTCCCCGCATTTTGCGTAGATGTTGCACTGCTTCGACTGGCAAGACAAATTCCTCCTTACGTTTGAGGTTGCTCGGAGGAACCGGTACTCCGGGTGGGAAAGGCATCGTTGCACATTATGGAGAAAGTTGATCGTGTGCACTGTCACATGATCGCTGTGGAAAACAACGACTCGTGTCATTCTGGAAAAACAATGAGGTTCTCAATGATCTCGGGGGGACGACTTGAATCATCGACTCAATGTGGGGAACAAAGTGGACGAGACTTTCCAATCCATTTTCCCAAAATGGGCCTCTTCTCATACCAAAATCGTAAATTAGGGTAAAGCGTGTATTCACGAACACCTTGTGGTGATACAACAATTGCGTAAAAACAGAGGTTAAGATTTATGCGCGAAACTATTTCCGGCACGAACAGCTTCGAATACCGTTTAATAAGTTATGTGCCAAGCATCCTGCGCGACGAGAAGGTTTCCATCGCCGCAGTTATCTTCGATTCGTCCAACTGTGACGATCAGAGGTGCATATTGAGGGTTGCGTCCGACTGGCGGCAGCGAGTGCATAACCTAGATCAGGAGTCTGATCTGGAAATGCTAGATTCGTTTCTGAAAGAAGTGTGGACCAGACTACACGGTGATCCGATCAAAGTGTTGGCACAACTCGAAGAGTCGCTGTCTAATGCGATTCAGATTTCGGAACTGCGAAAGCCTCAGGTTAATCTCACGCCGTCGAACATTGAGGCTTGCGCCGCTGCTATACTGCGACAGGAAAATGCCGTTGCCTTGACACCTGTCGATTCTAATAAGCCGCTGATGACTAACCCAGCTCCAGATAAGGAAAGGGTCGGCGCATAGATAGGCGACAATTATCGATCAAGTTCTTTATACGATGCCGCCGTAGTACCGCGACGACTAGGTCCTCAACCTCGTTCTTGCTGCCGGAATACCATTGGGTCGGAACCGCAGAGGCAATCTCCCAGAGACTGCTGACGGAGGCACTCGACTGCGCCCGATGCTCAAGGCAGACTTCATATCAGGTCACGCTCCATCAGATCCTTTTTTGTCCAGCAACTTTCCAGTGGGATTGGCCGAGCAGGGTTCGCGAGCCATTCCCAAATTGGGAAGTACAAGAAATAAGGTTGGCTCCGTTCAGCCGAGATGGAAGTAGGATAAGCAATGAGCCATCGCCAATGCGCTAGGGATTCTCGAAAATCCAGAAAATCCATGTGAAGGAAGTTAAACATTATGACGTAGGGAGTCGGAAATCATACGTGAGTCATCTGGATTGAGTTAGTGTTTGGCTGTTAAGCCGGAATAGAAGGCATCATAAATTAGTGTCCACGATTCGGAAGATCGCCAAGTCATGTGCCGTCTTGGTTATGGGACGCAAATGCAGATCTCGTAAAATTCTTCGCGGACTGGCGTCGGGCTATCGGATTTCGGTTTCGCCTGCCGAGAACCTGGGATACTTGCTCGGAATAGAGGAGCGCGACCTGCAACGAGCAATCAAGCGTTATGTTGTCGCGGGCGACACTGCCTATGATGTTGGAGCACATATCGGGTATGTTTCCCTTTCATTAGTAAAGCGGGTTGGACAAGGTGGTCATGTAATCGCCTTCGAACCGTTTCCGAGAAATGTTGCTCTGCTTCGGGCTAACATCGCAAATAATTCGCTCTCAAATGTTCAAGTATTCGATGTTGCTGCTTGGGACAGATGTGGGGAAGCAGTCATTCGAATTTCCGAGAACTTTGCGACGGCAAGTCTTGTCTGGCATAAAAATGATCGCTCTGCCATTGAATACAAAATCAAGACTGTGGCGCTCGATGATCTCATTGAAGCCAATGGCCTGCCCAAACCGAATTTTGTCAAAATCGATGTCGAAGGGGCCGAAGGGGCTGTTCTGTCGGGAATGCGCCGCATAATTGCCACCGCAAAGCCTGTTCTGTTCGTTGAATGCTCAGATGCGGGCCGCGATACAACTTGGCCTATGCTGCGCAAACTAGGATATCAATGTCAGTCGGCGATTACAGGCAAATGGATACATGTGTTCGAAGAATACCGTCACTCAGATTTCCTTTGGCTGCCTCCAGATCTATCGACTGTTGTTGAAGATATCTGACATCGGTAGCGGGTCGATTCCGCCATCAATGAACTCGCCAGTGCCCGTTTTCATGGAGCACGTTGGTTCCGTGACCACCAGCGGTAGCATTGCTGTCGAACGCTGCTCCGTCGTCCGTGACATTCATGCAATCAGAACAGTAAAGAACTGTTCCATCGGATAAATTGGGCAAACTGGCAAAGGCTACACTGGCAAGTTGGACTGGTACTCGGTATTGCTCCTCTGTGGCGGTAAGGCGTTCTTGGTAGTTAACTCCATCTCCGGGATTGGCAATGTACCGCGAAATCGCGACCGCCGCACCAAATGAAATTTGCATTTTAGAAGGGATATAACCTCCATCGGTCCCTATGTAGCTATCATTGGGGTCCCAAGGCGGTCTATTACCTGGAGTGGAGAGCGTTTTGTCGGTATTCGAGTCCGACAGTGTAATTATATGTGTTGGAGGTACGTAAGCTCCTGGGGGAGTTTCGAATATCAGGCGACCTTTAAGTCCTTCGCCGCCATAAAAACTGGTTGTTAGTTGGAACAGGGTACCTACAACCGGCGGGTAGTCGTTGCCGACTGAGTTGCCTCCTTGACATTGCATCCAGATCGCCGAGCCCCCGCCTTGAGGATTGCATTCCTGTGCAAACACCGACGGATAATAATCGCCGGCGGAGTTGACGATTGAGCCTTGTCGCGGTAATTGATCGGTGAAATACGTGGTGGGATTTCCGCCCCCGCTGTTTCCTGTGTCCACCGATGATGTCAGTATGACTGATCCAGGCCACAGCTTCAGGGACGGCCAATACAGCGTTTGATTATTCACGGTATAGGACGCTGGGGTCGATGCGGCGTCATCAATGACCGAGCAGACGTTGTTTGAACACTGAGTGATGGGTATTCCCGTGGCTACTGCAAACTGGCCTGTGCCGTATGGTGCCACCATATCGGGGCCTCCATCGCCGGTTATGCGAAGCACATCGTAGGTAATCGTCCCGACAGTTCCAATTTGATTCCACAGTACCTTAATTGGGCCTGATCCGTTCGTGTTGGCATATCCGGCTAGATAGGCGGAAGAAGTGCCCCAAAGGCTACTCTTGACTACAACGTAATAGAAATAGCCCAAGGAGCCTGTATTCGCATACTGGGGGATCAGGCCAGCGCTCGGCGAAGCGGATGTGGTTGCTTGTCCTCCTTCGACAATGAGGCCGGCCGATCCCGTTCCCAAAGGATTGCAATAACCGTCTTCTTCCTCGGTGACGCCGGTCAAGTTGACGGTGTCTAGGATATACGCTGTCGAAGCGCGGATGCCAAACTGCGCGTATCCCTGTATAACGCTATTGGTGACCCGAAGCCCGTTCCCATCCTGGTTATCAATACCGTTCCCTGTGCATTGCAAACTTATATTGGAATTCTGAACCCAAAGTACTCCTGCGTTTCTTGAATATGGTCCTGGTCCGACAATCGCCGTCGAGCAAAAAGTAGTGTCGCATCTGCCCCATGAATAGTTAAGAGTCGTACTAAGACCGTTAATGACAGCGGCTTGATCATTATCGATCTGCACTAGTGATCCAAAACTAGAACCCTGAATGGGACTGGCCGCAGGCCCAAGATTATTTATTTGCGAACCCTGGGCATCATCCTCAACTGCGGGCCAAGTTCCGGCTTTTACCCCCGGGGCGACGCGTAACCCTTGCAGAACAATCGCCTGGAACTCATCTCCGTTTGATGGATCGCCCGCCATGATGCAGGTATCGCTCATGGCACACGTAAGCGTAGCGCCAGAAGACATAATGGTTATCGACGAGCTACGGATGGACACTCTGGCACGAAGTAAGTGCGCTCCTGGGTCGATCATCACTTGGCGGGAAATATTGCCTGCTGTTTGGATCACGTCAGCTCCGATTATTGCTTCCTGTATTCCAGCGGTGGCAGTGCCGATCGAATACCCTAAGGGATGAGCATATTGCGCTGTGAACTCGATTGTTCCGCCAGCTGCGTGCGACAGGCAAGTCCCGCCCGTGAGAAGAACAACTTCCGGGGTACCGGTGCCTGAAATATACAAGTAATGCCAAGCATCGGTGCCATTCACTCCTCTTGGACACGGCGTCATTGTAATAGTGTTAGGTCCAACTAAAATCGCATTCGCGTTTTGCGGTTGCTGAACAAAAGAATAATCCCCCGTATTCACAATAGGGCTATTGGAACCTGTTGCCCCTGCATTAGACGCATTACTGCCACCCGACATCACGGACCCAACATTCACTCCGAACTGCTGTCCGGGAGCGAAGTTAATGGTTCCATCGGAATTGACAGACAACCCCGTGCTTGTAGGAGTAGCACCATTCACACCAAACAGCAGGGAGAGACTAGCCGTGGGGCCCGGTCCAGTCGCGGCAAGGGATTGGGAGATCCAACGGAACCGTTGGGTTGTGGTCGTGCCCGCCTGCAGGCCTGGCGAAGACGATTCGAAATCCATCGGAGCAGAATCAAAGGTATTAGCCGTGTTTGATTGTGGAATACTCGCCGGCATGTCGATGCCAGCCTCAAAGGTCTCGGAACCCGAAAACACGTTGTTTCCCGTAAGCTTTGCAAATGCAGCACTGGCATCAATCAGTGATGGCGCGAAGACAGGAAGTGAAATTGGAGGCGGCGCAGGAAAAAGAATTGGAGTAGGTAACTTTAATGTGCTAAGCAGAGAGGCCAGCTGCTGTTGAGAAACGAACTGATCAGAAGTTTTCCCCCCGAGGGTATCAGCATCAACGGATTTGAACGCATAAGGCACGCTGGACAGGGCAATCCTTGGCCGCTCTACTCCATCATCGAGCGTGAGTCCAATCCACTGCGGTTCACCATTGACAAATATGCTGGAAGGAACTCCTTCATTCCTGGTCGAACCCAACAAGACCGTAAAACGTCCTTGCTGATCGAGCACAACACTCTGCGTTTCCATCCAGAGTGGCACTCCGCCATTTTGCTCTTTATAGATCGCAAAGGATATTCCACGCACTCCTGCGGGACTTGTCCCATCAAGTTCCCTGATACTCGCGCTGAACTTCACGGTAACGGGAAGAGACGAGCCAGCCGTAACATTGGTCACTATCATCCCACTGTTGGCGCCGTAAATTTGTCCATACAACCGGTGCGTTACGAACATGAGAGACAGTACCGCCAAAACATAACGTTTCATGATTCCTTCTCTATTGTTCTGATTTGCTCTTGTTGCCTTGCACTTTCCACGCCACTCCGAAAGGGCATCCTCCTCGCGATCATTTCTGGCGTATATGAAGGGTTTAGCGGTCAAATCACACAAAGCTGAGCTACCCAACGCTTGCAGCCCCACCTCTTTTTAGCCTGAATGGGAATTGTGAGGACCATTCTGGAAAAGTATTTTCGAGAAAATACAACATGCTACGTTGTGTATTTGCGATGCCACATGACACAAAGGGGAAACCGTTTCTCGCGCCTTAGTCATGGTGTGTGGAACGTGATAAAACTGCGCAAGTGCGCCATGCCCTGAACCATCTTCCTGCTTAACTAATGCCCAAGCTTTGGTCCAGAAGATTTTCCCAACGCTGCACGCGCGAAGGTACGGCGGATACCTACGTGCAGTGGGACGCAAACCGGGCCGCCCATAGGGTTAGGTCATGCGCGAAATCTATCGCATGTGCCCATGGTCCTTCCTCCGCATGGCCGAAGATGAGCCTCCGCAAGACTTCTGGAAGCGCGCCATTGTTGTGCAAACGCTAGATCTGGTACGCGCGTGCCCCGGCCTTGCGCGAATGCGAACCCAAATTCAGGCCGTGGAATGCTATGCTGCGCTTCCGCGAGCGCTGGTCCGGACGGCGCGTACTGATCGGTCCGCCGGAGATCAACGACCGCGCTTCTCTCTTGATTGCGAGTTTCGCATAGTTCGGCGAGTGCTAGGACCGCAGGAATTTCTGCGTGACGCGCAGGTAGCCTTGGACGGACGCCACCATTTGCTAGAGACGCGCCAGCCGAAAACCGTCTTGCTCTGCCGTCACGAAATTCGAGGCGACTAATTAGGAGCGAGCTATTCGGTCCTGTGAAGCACCAACAATCTCCTAACACGGAACCAACGTACGGGACGGGTGACGTTCAAGCCTATTCGCATGCCTCCTCCGAGCTTTGGATTTCCTGAAACAAGGGTCTTGCGCACAACGATGACTGTGCAGCCTGACACAGAGACGGGGCGAAATTCGTATAGCCGAACATAAAAATCCCGGCTCGTTTTCCGGGGGGGCCGGGGAGCCGGGCGGCAAGGAAGCGCCAAGTAAGAGAGCTTATTTGGGAACAAAATAAATCTGATGGATTTTTGGGAAATGTGGATCGGAAATCAGTTCGCCAATATCTTTTGCGCGCTCACTGTACTTTGGATCACTTTCCAAGTCGGCGAGTAGCAGAGCGAATTCTGTCCATAGTTTGGGCCACCAAGGAGCACGGTCAATATTCTCAAAAACCATCTGGGGTGCGGACATCTAGTTGGTCATTGCCTCCGTTGGCGCATCAGACCAAACAGTGCTTGGTCCAATTGGAGGGTGATTTCTTTATGAAATCTATCTCGGAGGCCTCGCTGTTGCAGAAAGACGCAGAATCCGCCGCTGCCAGCCCCGAGCATAAAAGAGCCCACAATCAACAAAGAGTTCATCGTCATATTCCAAGATCAAAAGAACAGGGAGCGAAGAATGGTTTCGCCGCCCGCTTCGCTCCCTGTCCCTGCTCAAGGTTCGGTGAGTCAGGTGATCCTAACGTGCCTATTAAGGGGAGTATGTGATGAATGAACAATGAGCCTGTGGGAAAGCACGAACGAAAGAGCACTACACGAAGGGATTAGGGAACTTCAATTTGCACAACTCATCGGGTTCACTCGTCACCGACCGCATCCTTTGCACCTGCTACATTCGCCCTTGTGATATGGGAAACCAAGCAGAGGAAGTCAGACAAGTGGAGTCTTGTGGCCTCCTTTGCTCCCAAGCCAACCTTTAAGTTCAGACATTCTCATTGGGTTTTGTCGGCAGTGAGTTGTCTGCTCTGGGCACTCGTGATTCTCGGACTTGAATTCCTGGCATTTTACCGCCCATAAATCCCTGCTTCACGTCTCCTTGTCTTCCTTCCATCAGATACTTGTCGGGCGTATAATCGCTCTGTTTTTCGGCCCCTTCCCAGGTGGTAAGTCCCCTTTCCAAATAGAGCGATAGGAGATATTATGCGGCCTCGCGTTATAGCGGTCTTGAGTTGTCTTTCGTTGTTTCTACTCGTGAGCTTTGCCTCTGCACAACACTGTTCTAAGGCCGATGAGGACCCAACCACGGGCTTCTGTACCGTACCTGATCCTAAGCTCACACCAGGCGAGATGAATGCTTCGGTCGTATGTGTATCGAACCAAGACCGTCCTCGCCAGGTATCGATGAAAGAAAAGAATGCCATCCTTGCGGCATACGGATATCCGGCAGACACAGATAAGTCTACTGGCGAGTTCGATCATTGGTTTCCGCATTGGATGGGAGGCTCAGACGGGCCAGCTAACATCTGGTTTGAGACACACGCGGGTAAATTCGGTTCATTCGCAAAAGATAAAGTCGAGCTGCTTCTATGGAGAAAAGTGTGCGTGACTAAAACAACGACCCTTAAACAAGCGAAGGCGGCTTACCTTGCTGGATGGAGAACACTGCTCCCTCAGCGATGAGCTTTTCTTTGTAAATCTCGTATACGAAGGAGAATCCCATGTCTTTCATGCGTCGGTTCGTTTCAGTTCTTGCGCTGGCCGCGATACTACTTCCCGCCTTCGCACAAACTCCTCAACAGCCCTCACCAAATCAACCCACTCCGCAACAACAGCAGTCCAAACCGAAATGCACAGATACCGGAACCTACGTAAACAGTAAAGGGGAGACAGTGAAGCGTCCTGAAAACTGCTCCTCTGCTCCGCAAGGTGCGACAGCGCAATGTGCAGATGGAACCTACAGCTTCAGTCAGAGCCGCAGAGGAACGTGTTCCCATCATGGCGGCGTCGCGAAATGGCTTTAAGGAGATGCGATGAGTTAACCGGCATTTCCCATTGAGCAGGTTCTGAGGAACCGTTGGATCAGTTCTATGTTCCGTCCTACGGGTTCGTGTTGTCCTCCTTCCCAGGCTTGCAAGGTCCCTGGGTCCACCCCGAGTGACTCGGCCAGCTTCCGTTGTGACATCCCCAACATCTTTCTGACCGTGGCGAGCCGCTCAGGCAGGGTCCGAGCCGGGGGGGAAGGGGTTATATCCCAGAAATCGTAAGATGGCAGGAATGTATCGGATCGCTGGGAGGGATTTGTTGCCTTCCCAGTTGTGAATGGTTGTCGTGTCAACGCCGATGTGCTCAGCCACCTTCGATTGGAAGAGTCCGAGGTCGAGTCGTCGGCTGCGGAGATTGTCACGATTTCAGCGGAGGATGGCAAGTAACAGAGATTGATCGCGACAAGAGCGGACAATCATCCATATAATGGTTGATTATCATCCATATTCTGGATGATAATCTCACAATGCTTCGTCGGCACATCGTTGACCGGCTCACTGACGCTTTAGCGGACACGCCGGCCGTGCTGGTAAACGGCGCCCGGCAAACCGGGAAGAGCACACTGGTGCAATCGCCGGAGATGGCGGGCCAAGGCCGCCAATACCTCACTTTCGACGATCCGAGCATTGTGGCGGCCGCCATGAGCGATCCCAGCGGTTTTGTGGCCGGTCTGGAGCCGCCGGTTACGCTCGACGAAGTGCATCATGTACCGGAACTCTTTCCGGTCATCAAAGCCGCCATCGACCGCAAGCGGCAGCCGGGACGGTTTTTGCTTACTGGGTCGGCGAACGTGATGCTACTGCCGAAGATCTCCGAATCACTGGCAGGACGTATGGAAGTCTTGACCTTGTGGCCGTTTTCCCAAGGCGAGATGCGGGGCACTAAAGAAACATTTGTGGAGACTCTGTTTTCCCATAAGCCCGTGGGCTGGACGAGAAAAACAATTACGGTCAGCCGCTCAGATTTGTTTGAGAGCGTTCTTGCCGGGGGGTATCCAGTGGCGATCGCGCGACACAGCGCCGCTCGCCGCGACGCTTGGTTCGAGTCCTACGTCATGACGACACTGCAACGGGACATTCGCGATCTTGCCAATATTGCCGACGTGACAGCAGTCCCGCGATTGCTTTCGGTCGTCGCCGCGCGCGCGGGTGGATTGCTGAACTTCGCCGATCTTTCTCGAACCGTGGCTTTGCCGCAGACAACGCTGAAGCGTTATTTTGCCCTGCTCGAAGCTACGTTCTTGGTGCAATTGCTTCGTCCGTGGTCAAGGAACATTGGCAAGCGCGTGATTCAAACCCCGAAGGTTTATCTCAACGATTCTGGGTTGCTCGCGTATTTGCTCGGAGCGACGGTTGACCGGGTGAAAACGGACGGAAACCTAGCCGGTATGCTCGTGGAGAACTTCGTTGTCATGGAACTCCGCAAACAGACGACTTGGAGCGGAGTACAAGCGGAAGTCTTGTATTGGCGAACGGCTTCCGGGCAGGAGGTAGACGTGGTCCTGGAGGACCGCGCGGGAAGAATTGCCGGAATCGAGATCAAAGCAGCAGCTACCTTGAGCAGCAGCGATGTGCGCGGTTTGCAAGCCCTGGCAAACACCGCTGGGAAGAACTGGCTGCGCGGGGTGGTGCTGTACGCGGGTAGTGAAGTCGTTCCGTTTTCAGGCAATATTCACGGCGTTCCCATGAGTCGGCTTTGGATGGCGTAAGCGACGGAGGATTCATACTAAGCCGATTTCCATTCCGATAGACGCAGGCTGAGTGCTTAGCCCTCAACTCGGTTCCGAAGCTTCGAATCCCTCGCAGCCCTTCAACCTCTGGCTCTCCTGCAGATTGCGGTCCACAGAAGCGGACGAAAGTCGGAAGTCATTCTGAAGGAGGAGGACGACATGAACTCCCCGTGCGCGGTGAACCTCCACAATGCAGTTACGGTGTCGCAACCGCGCCTCGGGAAACGTGAGGCCCAGCTTACTTCCGCACGAACGAATGAGGTGTGTGCCGCTATTCCGCTCTCTCTGGATTGCAACGCAAGCCAGTTACTGGGAATGCTCCGTCTGTCTCCGAAGTTATCTCTATATTTAAGAAATGACTTGACGGCACCCGGTCGGGGAAGTAGTCTTCACTGCGGTTGTGCGATGCATCTACCGGCAGCCTAACCCCAGTAACTAGCTACACACATCCCATGGACGGTTTTACAGTCTAGTACTCGGCTGCAAGCGTAGACCAGGGCTCAAATCCAATATTGTTTTCAACGCGGTATGCAATCGCGTGTTCAAATGGAGCGCGCAGAAGTCTCGTCGGAAATACAGATTGGAAAGCAAAGTTTTGCGCTCCCGGCATGACAAAAGCCGATTCGGGAGGCGCCCGTGAGAGCAAGGTTGAGTAGCGATGTTAGTAGAGAAGGGGGTTGGTCCTTCCCTGGGAGATTAGTCCATTCAGTGGCTCTTCTAGCGGTCGCCGTTGGATGTATAACGTTGACCTGCCCGGTTCTCGCGGATGATAACTATCCGAACGGCCACGATCAAGTTAGACAGGTACAGCATGGAGACACCACTAAGTGGAGAATAGATCGGCCGTACGTTAGTCGTCGTGATACCGAGTACCCACAAATCACGTTTCGCGCGGGAGACCGTGTGGAGGTTCGAGCAGGTGGGTGCGTACAAACGGGCGGCAGCGGTGCTACGTGGAAACTCTATGTTAGTCCACTAGGGAATAATAGCGACCGGCTGTACCACGGCCTGCTCTGGATACCCGGCGTGACCGGCGGTGGCTTACAGAGGATCGCAGGGCTAATGTCTCCGAAAGTGTTCACGATCCCGTCAAATCTGCCTCCCGTGACTGGAAGTAACATCCGACTGCACCTTGGGTATGAGGACGACGATTACGGTGACAACGGATACTATCGTCATGACGATGGAAACTTTAATCAATGTAGAGGAGTGGGTGATGCCTGGGTAGAAATAACCATTACGCACGCGGCAATCCCTGTCCCTCCAGTGCCATCCTACTCTCCGCACGTAGATCCATTCGATCTTGTCTGGAAGCAGGTAGATGCTAACCTACTGCCTCTGAATCCGATTTGGGCGTACCAAATTGATCATCCAGGCCAGCGACCGAGTCCGGGGGATGCCTGCGGCTCAAGGATTTTTGATCTGCCGTGTACGAGCCAGTCACCAGCATTCGATCGTTCCGAACAATTTTTCGAATTTGCCGGGGTTTGTGCGGGAAGTCCGCTTGACGGGCACGCTAATTGGATGGCCGCAACATACGAAGGCGTCGTGAAGTGGCAGGATCATTCGAATCCAACGTTTGGGGACGACGATTACAATTTTGGGCTGTATCGGACCGATAATTCTGGGCTAACCCAACTCGGTGATGGGTTGGGGCTTGAATTCGAAGCGAGGGAGACAGTCGATCATTTTACGTCGCCATGGTGGTCTCGTTTTCACAATGCCGTGGATGGGAACGGGGGTGTCACTCCGCAGACATTGGCAAATGGCCGATACGCGATCGTGACTGGTCTGTTTGGCATCGACGGTGTGCACGGCGGCTGGTCAGAATCTCACCCAGTTTTTTCTATGGCTATTCAGGTCGGAAACACGGTCCTGCCAGACGGGCGAGTGGAAGAACATTGGGTTTTCTTTCTGCGAAATTGGGGAAATGAAGGGCAGTGTAGCCACGATCAGCACTACTTAGATCCGGCCCCGGATGGTCATTACTATATCCAGGTTCCTTGGGCGCAAGGAGCAGTCGGATTTGAGTTGGTGAGTGGCGGGACAATCATAAAGGGAACACCTGGAGTCGGGCCAATCTCTTTCGAGCAAAGCCCGAACGAGTGGGTATATCTCAAAGCGTCCCTCCCCGCAGGTACCAGCGAACCCAGGATAGATGGTGAGTTCGTTTTGAGATGGACCCCCGCGCCATCGGGTGCAGTTCGGCTGGTGCCCTTACCCGGCTTAGCCGCGCCCGCCCTCCCCGAACTCTCACATCCTGAGGAAACAGAGGCAAGCTTTTCCTTGCCATTGAACAAAATCACCGATCCGGTGCAACGTGATCAATTCCGTGACATTGTTGTCCGCGAGACTGCCGTTGCAGAGCCAACCGTGCCTGACGCACAGGCGTTGGACGTGAGTACGACCATCAATCAGCATCCGACCCTGTCCGTCGATCCCCGGTCTGTCCGACCTCGCAGAGATCAGGCCCAGCCGGATACGCGGCGGTCAGCCGAGAATGAGCAGTTGAAGCGCGCGTTGGAGGGAGCCTTCGGGCCCAGACTTTCCAGACTCAACGTGGCCGACAATCATTGAGACAGGACTGTCATGGAGCAACACGAAAACTGATGGGAACAGGCATCGGGTTTCGATTGGCATAGCTGTCTCGGGAGAAAGGAGAAATTACATACCTGAATTGTCCGAGGTAAAGCTTCCGGCCTGGTTACCATTCCACGGTACTGCGGAGCCGCGGGAGGGGATGTATTTGCTGAAGGCAACACATGTAGGAAACTATAGAAATGTCAAAGAACAATGTCTGGGTCCGAAGTGGACACGTTGTCGTTCGGAACAACGCTTCGGCCAAGGTCGTAGAGAATTCGCGTTTCGTAAACTGCTCCTGATGATCCTGGCGATTCTTGCGTTTAGTAACGAGAGGCTTTTCCATGTCTGCTCTCGGGGACGTTTAGAGACTAATTCCGTGGCCGTTGAGGTTGAGTCCGCCGCCGGTAGGAGACTGTGCGTTTTCCGCGACGGACTGCGTGAGCGAGTGGCCCGCTTTTTCAAGCGCATTCTCGCGCGTGATGGGCTGCGCGTGCCGGTCAAAGAACTGGCCTTGCATGTCGATGTGTAACCAGCGGTGGGTTTCAGGATGTTGGTAGCTGTGGATGCCGTCGGTTTCGCGCTGCCACTTGTAGCCCTGGGCCTCTGTTGGAAGAGCTGTTTCGATGGGGCCGTACTGGCGGTTGCGCTCGCCTTGTTCGGGCGTGAGCGGCCGAGAAAGTTGTTCCGGTTTCAATTCATTGTGGTGTTGCATGGTGTGCTCCTTCGGAGTTTGGGATTGTGAATGCGCAGCTTGTCCCTCGCGAAAATCGAGGGCGCAGGTTTTGCTCACATCGGTGCTGAGGCGCTGGGCAAGCGTCGCGGCATCATTGGTGTAAATGTGAGCGTCCTGGGACGCGCGGGAAATGGAGACGTAGGCAAAGCGGGGGTTGAGGAGTTCGGAGAAGGTATTGGTGTCCATGTTGACGAGGACGCGGTCTTCGGTCAAACCCTGGGAACTGTGGCTGGTAACGGCATAGCCGTGATCGAAGTGCCGCATCCGGGCGGGGTCAAAAGTGACCGTTCTTCCGTCATCCATTTTCACGGTCAGGCGATTGTCATTGCCGATGGCTTCGATCCGGCCACGATCACGGTTGTGTACGTCGAGATCCTTATTATTATTGTGCGTGAACTGGATGCGATCGCCGGTGGAGAACTCGCACGGAAGGTTGGTGAAAACTTTCACTCCGCGCAAGCGCTGCGGATCGTAGGCCACATGTTGGCCATCCGCTCTGGCAACGGTCACTAAATTGTTTGCGGGGTCTGTCGCGAGGACCGTGGCGTAAGTGTTTTTTTCCAGGCCAAGCTGTTGGCTGCCACGAATGTACTGCAAGGTGTCGCTTGGATTGTACTTAGCGGCCCACGCCCGATCTGCGCCAGTCATGTCGTTTCGAGCCACGAGCACAAGGAAAGAAACATTCTCTCTTCCGAGTGTGCCAGAGGCTTGTAACTCGGCCCTCACAGCCTGATTGATGTCTCGCCGGGAAGCGTTGTCGGGCGAGACGATCAAAGTCTTTTTGGGGTTTGAAGCGTGGTCTCTGGCGATGGCGGCGATGCGCTCTTGGCGATTGGGGATCTCGGTGACGCGCCCTTGAGCGCGTAGGAGGGAGATGCCGGCGTGGGTCTCATTCCTGGCAAGATGTTCGACGGCTTTGAGCAGTTCGGGGTCTTTCTGGCGCACGATCTGGTCGAGTTGGGCAGTTCGCATTCCGGCGTCCTGCAACTGCTCGAAGGGTTTCCCCGCGTCTACGGCCTGATGCTGGCGTGTGTCGCCGATGAGCAGAACGCGATCGTGGGGGCCTAGCCGGTCGAGAAATTCCTTCATCTGCTGGGTGCTGGTCAGACTAGACTCATCAATCAGGAAAAGGCGGCAATTTGCCGGGTCGTCGCGGTTGGTCTGGGCCTGCTCGCGGGTTCCCATCGCCAAATAGGCTTGCAACGTGTCGGCGGAGATGCCGGCGGCCACGCGCAGCTGGTGAGCGGCGCGTGCGGTGGGGGCGAAGCCCGCAACGGTGTAGCCGTTGTGCTGGGCAGCTTCACGGACGGCTGCGAGCGTGGTCGTCTTGCCAACTCCTGCCAAGCCCTGCAAACCGTGGATTCGATCACGGGAGGTCAGTATCTCCTCGATGACACGGCGCTGGGCCGGATTCAAAAACTCAATCGCAGCGGCGTGAGACGCAGCGCGTGGTTCGCTCAAGATGGGCGCAACGGTGTTCTGTCCGCGCTGCATATGCTCCACTG
>Ga0210391_10002859_pt1 | contig 14810 bp, 14 predicted proteins | sample IncBWC12OmetaG_FD_160573 | JGI IMG/M metagenome (GOLD analysis project Ga0210391, IMG submission 160573) | Forest soil microbial communities from Barre Woods Harvard Forest LTER site, Petersham, Massachusetts, United States - Inc-BW-C-12-O ... | reverse complement strand
ATTGTCTTCGACAAGGCGGTACCAGCTCCACCCTCCGCGGCCCTATTGTTGCGAACGCTGAATAGGAAGTCGCCCAAGAACCTGTCCAAGTAGGACCGGGCAAGGCCTAATACCACGTATAGCCGCGCGCTCACTCTTGCGCGCGGCTATACGTGAAGAGTCTTTCCATCCACGCCTGGAGGCAACCATGTTCAACCTGTTATGGGAAGCAATCATTGGCCTTATCGTCGGTGCGCTAGCAAAGTTCATCATGCCGGGCAAGGATCCTGGCGGTATCTTCATCACCATGCTGATCGGCATCGCCGGTGCGTTGTTGGCGACTTTTATCGGCAGCCACGTGGGCCTGTACCGGGAGGGTCAACGTGCTGGCTTTTTCATGTCACTGCTGGGTGCCATCGTGCTGCTCGCCATCTACCGCTTGATCAAGGGCAGGACCGCGACCCCCTAGCCTGAGCAGGATCAGTGCATCGGTCGAAGCCTCTCCTCGAGCCGAGAAGCCCTTTAGGATCAACAAAGCTGCAACCTCCGGACTGAGTGGTGGCCCAGGCCTCGCTTTTGTGACCTCGGTTCTCCTCGCAATGGATCCAAACTCGGCCACCCACTCAACAATCGTCCGCTCCATTTCAATTTTCTAGGTTGGCCGCAGGCCCATCGATACGCCAGTCGGGATGACGATTCTGGTGTGCCCGCAAGAGTTCAGCGAGAAATACTTTTTCCGTAACCGATGAAGCCGGATCGCAACCAAAAAGTGACCGCTTATCCACGAGTTCCACAGTTCCCGCCCCATCCGCACCCCAACGTGCCTTGTTCGATGCCTCTCCCGGGCGTAGCCTGAATTCAGTACGGGTCGTCAAGCGGCCAACGCCCACCATGGCTAGTTTCCCGATGCAAAAGCATGCGGGTAAGGGGTTCCCGCAGTTCTCCACAGCCGTTTGTCCGGTTTCGACGCGCTTGTGGGGGGATATGCATTTAAACTACTAGATGTAGTGGTTCTCGCTTGACACACGCGATAGAGAGCGGTACTTTCGCATCTCACGGCTTTACTTTCATCGTTTGTTCCCCAAGCTTGGTTAGTTTGCTGTTCCAGAAAGGCCGGTTTGAACCTCCTGTTTTTTGAAGGCGCCAGCATGAGCGCCCGGAGGCGGCTTTCCTGTCATTTTTAAAAATCGTGAGGAGAAATAATGGCCGAGGCCACCAATTCCGCAACTTCCGCCGCCGCCAATGGTTGGGCTGCTCACTATAGCCACTCCGTGCCTAAGCCCGAACCCACCAGCGGCGTGCACTGCACCCGCCTCTTCTCCAAACCAGGCGTTTCGCCCTACAGCGAAGTGACTTGGGAGCGCCGTACCGCCTCCATCACGGACGCCACCGGCGGGTCCATCTTCGAGCAAAAAGACGTCGAGGTGCCTGTCGACTGGTCGATGACCGCGACCAACATTGTGGCTTCCAAGTACCTGCACGGCCATGTAGGCACCGCTCAGGGTGAGTTTGGCGCCCGGGAAACCGGTGTCCGCCAGCTGGTGGGCCGGGTGTCAGAAACCATCCGCGACTGGGGTATCACCGGCGGCTATTTCGCCACCCCCGAAGACGCAGCAATCTTTCACGACGAGCTCGTCCACCTGCTGATTACCCAGAAAGCGGCCTTCAACTCGCCCGTCTGGTTCAATGTAGGCTGCGACCGGCTGGAGCCCAATTCAGACGCCCAAAACTGGCACTGGAATTCCCACACCTGTGCGGTTGAGTTCTCTGTTACCGGCTACCGCAGCCCACAGTGCTCCGCCTGCTTCATCAACTCGGTGGATGACTCGCTTGACTCCATCCTGACCCTGGCCAAGACCGAGGGCATGCTCTTCAAGTGGGGATCCGGCACCGGGACCAATCTATCCAGCATCCGCGGATCCATGGAAACCCTCTCCGGCGGCGGCACCGCCAGCGGTCCGCTCAGCTTCATGCGCGGCTTCGATGCCTTCGCCGGCGTCATCAAGTCCGGCGGTAAGACCCGCCGCGCGGCCAAGATGGTCATTCTCAACGTCGACCATCCGGATATCGCCGACTTCATCGAATGCAAGGCCAAGGAAGAGGTCAAGGCCTGGACCCTGATGCAGGCCGGCTATGACGGCTCAGGGCCGGACTCAGAAGCCTACAGCTCCATCTTTTTCCAGAATGCCAACAACTCTGTCCGAGTGACCGATGAGTTCATGCGTGCCGTTGAGCGGGATGCGGAATTCACCACCCGTACTGTGAAGGACGGCGAGCCGGTCAAAACCTTTAAGGCTCGCGACCTGATGCGGAAAATTGCCGAAGCTACCTGGCAGTGCGGCGACCCCGGCATGCAGTACGACACCACCATCAACAAGTGGCACACGTCAAAGAACTCCGGGCGCATCAATGCTTCGAATCCTTGCTCCGAGTACATGTTCCTGGATGACTCGGCGTGCAACCTGGCCAGCTTCAACCTGCTCAAGTTCGTCACCCCAGCGGGTAACTTTGATGTGGATGCCTATCGCCATGCCATCGACATCATGATCACGGCCATGGATATCCTGGTGGACAACTCCGGCTACCCAACTGAATCGATCGTGCGCAATTCCCACGATTACCGTCCGTTGGGGCTCGGTTACGCCAACCTGGGCGCCCTGCTGATGGCCTTCGGCCTGCCTTATGACAGCGATGCCGGCCGCGATTTCGCTGCCGCGCTCACCGCCATCATGTGCGGTCAGGCTTATCTGCAATCTTCGGTCTTGGCGGAAAAGGCTCCAGCCCTCATTTCCGCCACCTCGCTCTGCCAGCAGGCACAGTACGCCCACGGCGGCCTGGCCCAGCGCGGCGGCGCTTGCCCTGGTTTCTATGTCAACCGCGAGCCGTTTCTCGATGTCATCCGCATGCACCGGGCTGAAGTTAATAAGATCGGCCATGCCAATTCGACCGAGCCCTTCACCACTCCCCAGTTGGCTTCTCTCATCGAGGCCAGCAAGGATTGCTGGGACCGGGCCCTGGCCCACGGCGAGCAGTACGGCTACCGCAATTCCCAGGTCACCGTGTTAGCTCCCACCGGCACCATTGGCTTCATGATGGACTGCGATACCACCGGCATTGAGCCCGATCTGGCCCTCGTCAAGTACAAGAAACTTGTGGGCGGCGGAATGATCAAAATCGTCAACAACACCGTGCCCGTCGCCCTGTTCAAACTGGGATACACCGACGCCCAGGTGGATTCGATTGTCAGCTACATCGATTCGACCGGCACCATCGAAGGTGCGCCCGGCATCAAGCCTGAGCATCTCGCAGTGTTTGATTGCAGCTTCAAGCCCAGCAAGGGAACGCGCTCCATCCACTCCTCCGGTCATATCAAGATGATGGCCGCAGCCCAGCCATTCCTCTCCGGAGCCATCTCCAAGACCGTCAACCTTCCCCACGACGCGACCCTGGATGACATCATTCAGGCCTATACCGAGTCCTGGCGTCTGGGTCTCAAAGCAGTGGCCATCTACCGCGACGGGTCCAAGGGTGCACAACCGCTTAACGTCTCCGACGGCAATAAGGCCAAGCTCATCAAGAACGCTTTGGACGGTGAGGTCGACGTGGACACAGCCGCCAGTGAAGCCGCGGACCGTGTCCTCACCGCCATGGCACAGGGCAACACCAGCTCTCTGTCTGAGGACCTGCGGCTGCTTGAGGGCAAGGTATCGGCCCGGCTGGAAGTCACGGCCAACTCGGTGGTGACGGCGGCCAATGCCTTCACTGCATCTGTCGCCAACGCCCTAACCCTGGGCCAGGCGGCATCGCTGCGCGAAGAGCCGGAGACGACCCAGGGACCGCCCCGTGCCGTGCGTCATCGCTTGCCGGAGGAGCGCGCCTCCCTCACCCACAAATTTTCCATCGCGGGACACGAGGGCTATATCACCGTAGGCCTCTACCCGAATGGGCAACCGGGTGAGATCTTCATCAAGATGGCCAAAGAGGGTTCCACTGTCTCCGGGCTCATGGACTCCTTTGCCACCGCGGTTTCGCTCTCGCTGCAGCACGGCGTCCCGCTCAAGGTACTGTGCGAGAAGTTCGCCCACACTCGCTTCGAGCCCTCCGGCTGGACTGGCAACGAACAGATCGGCTTTGCCAAGTCCATCATGGATTACATCTTCCGCTGGCTGCAGTTGCGCTTCCTGTCTGGGCATCAGTTGAGTCTATTCTCCGGTCTGGCTGCTGGAGTTCAACGCCCGCTGGATGAGCCGTTACACGAAACCACTCCTCCCGCCGGCGGCCTTCTTCCCGAAACCAGTCAGGGCGGCGCCAGTGGAAGCATAGAAGATCGCGGGCTCTACGGAGCGCCCGAGACTCGCAGGAGTGGCGGCGCCATCTTTCACGCCGCCGACGCCATGAAGGAGTACCTCGACATGGGCGACGCGCCCAGTTGCCATACCTGCGGAGCCATCATGGTCCGCAACGGCAGCTGCTACCGATGCATGAGCTGCGGCTCGACCAGCGGCTGCAGCTAGAACCCTCTCCTTACCAACCGGCAGCGGGTCCGTTCACCGCTGCCGGCATTGGCGCCGAGTTAGCGCCGGCACGACCCAACAGAAGATCGCGCACCGCAGTTTGGATACGCCCGACGGCTTCGCGCCGGTAATCCCAGCGTGGATCTCCGTTGGGCTGCTCGACCACCATGGTCGCGTTGGCTTCAAAAAGCAAAATCTCGCCCGCCTCATTGAGCCCGAAGTCAACGCCGCCGTAGTCCAGGCCCAGCACTGCCGCCAGCCCTTGCAGCGCGGCCATCGCCTTTGCACCCAGCACGTTCGCCATATCCGCCAGGAAGTTGGCTTCCTCTCGACGATGCTCCGCGCGTTCTCGCATGTCAGCGCTTAAATAGTGAATCTTCCAGTCCTTCGAGATCGCAAGGTGCAGCGGATAGAAGGTCATACCGACGACGTACCGATCCACAATGCGCAGTTCGCTTCCAATTGGGACCTGTCGACTGCGCGAGCTATGGCGGTGGCGATGATGTTAGTCAATGAGTCCGGTGTCGATCCACAGAAGATGTCCATTGCAGGCTATGGACAATATCATCCCGCCGCCACCAACGATACGCCCGAAGGCCGCAGGGCTAACCGGCGAGTAGATATCGTAGTCGTTTCCACTTCCACTTCCACTTCCACACCCGCCCCCGTTCCGGCGAAAGCTCCGAGCCCTCCGGCTGCAGCCCAGCAACCTGTTAACCATCCAGGATGAGTACGTACACAGCCGGATGGTTGCGCCTATGCAGCGCGATCGGTTCGGGCGCCGCCTTAGGCTTGATGCAAAGCATTCCCTGCCTTTAACAGGGCTTCGAAGTAGTACGGGGTGCTGTCATGTACAAATGCATCAGGATGAATCAATCCCTGGGCGTCGCCTCCTTGCTCGTGATATCTGCAGAGTTCCAGCGCCCTACCCAGGCCTTTCGCTGACCCCAGCAAGGCCTCCTGTATAGGGGAGTCGACGGAAATGAGCTCCAGCAGCTGTTTCATGGAGATATTCAACATCCGATCCATCATCGAGAGCATGCCCACCATATAGAGTTCTGCGGGGCTCTCATGCAAAACGGGCGCGAGAGACTCACAAAAACAAGCTCGCTCGACGGCTTGTTGGCTATCGCTGTCAACTACCGAGTCGGCCAGTTTACTGGCGACCACTAAAGTCACGAGCTTGCGAAAGGCATCTTCGCCCACTGCATGCAAAGCTTCCTGAATCGTTGATATCCGGTGTCGAAATCCGTACGCGGCGGAATTGGCAACCCGAAGCAGCCGGTAACAGAGGGACGGCTCCATCAAGAGGAGGCGTTCAACTTTCCTATCATCCATCGGGGACTTTACCAGCGTGGCAAACAGTTGCAGATAAATGGACTGAATGGGAGAGATCTGTACCTCGGCAATAATCTCTGGGCGAGAATGAAAATATCCTTGAAAAAGGGTGTGGCCTTCCGCCTGTGCTATCCGCACATCTGCCAGGGTTTCCACTTTTTCCGCCAGAAAGGTTACCTTTTGGTCGCGAAATAACTCGTAGATTTCTCGCCTCGCGTCAGGGTTGGAAGCACGAAAGTCAACCTTGACGTAGTCCGCCAACTCGACCAGCTCAGCTTTATCATCGTGTGGAGAAAAATCATCCAGTGCAAAGCGAAACCCAGATTTTTTGAGCTCTTTGCACGCTCCCACGAGCTCTGCGTCAGCAATAATGTTCTCCAGAATTTCGAGAACTACCGTTCGCCGGGGCAGCAACTTTACGCTCATGCTGACCAGGGCGTCGCGGGTACAGTTGACAAAAAGCTTTTTAGAGGAGGAGCAGGCGATCATCGATAAGCAGCAGTCGATCGTCTGGTTTGTGGCGTCCTCAAGATCCCCGGAGAATGCGTTATCCCCGCCCGTGCGAAACAGCAATTCGTAACCGTAAAGGCCCATCTTCTGGTCGAGGATGGCCTGTCTGCCGAGGAACCGATGTACGCCGGGTTTTGGCGGAGCCATGAAAATTGAACCTTGTCTCTTTATCCACTTGCTGCTTCGCCAAAGGCTGAGCGCGGCAAACCGTACGCTCAGCCTGATGCAGGTTCGCCGCCGCTGGCAACGCTTATCTTCAGCATCGGCGAGAGACAAGGTGGGTTGAGCGATGTTCAGTTTCGCATCAGTGGCGCGAAGGGTACATTGTTGCTCGCTCCCGCTAAGATCCGTTTGCTCGCCCGTCGGAGGCAGGACTTACAACGTCGGCTCATACAGCTGCTTCAGGTCACGCATGCGGCTGCGCGTCAACTGAATCAAGCACCGCGTCTGAGCGCTGGGCGCGCTGGCTCCCGGGTGCTTGACAGTCCCTGCGTCATAGACCTTCACCATCGCGTCGCAGGCCGTCACCCTATATTTCTCCCAAACGACTTCCGTTCCATCCAGCGCTAACGCGTTCGCATCGTTCGGGGAGCTTTGGATGAGAGCTTCTCGTAAGGCGCCGAAGAACTGCTCGTAATTTCTGTAGGTCTCTACCCGGGCATCGTTCAGGCAAACATTGCGGTCAGTTAGGGTAACCGCATCCGGGCAATCAGCGACATCGTGGGCCATCTCTGCCTCATAGGCCAAATCCGCGATGCGCTGCTGCTTGCCATCCTGGGCTACGCCGTCGGCTGCGAACCCCAGCGCTAGCAGGAAAAGTAGGACAGCCACGGGTGCGCGCCTGTTCATCTCTGCGTACCTCCGCACCCATCATAAAGCGGCTGCATGGTCGAAGGACGCAGTAAGAAATTTCTATGTCTGAGGGGAGAACCCGGATTTCCTACTGCGCCGCACTCGCCAGAATCACGGGTGCGGTTTCCCTTAAAGGAAACCGCATTGATGGCTAATCAACGCTACGGCTCTCGACAGAAAATCCGGAGAACTACGGGGAAATGCGGTGGATACCCACATTCCCCCGTCGGGGGAGAACCTTTGAGCAGTTCGCAATTGGTGTAGACCGAAGCCTTTTCGTGGTTTTCCCCCAAGGAAAACCACACCTCACGATCTTTTCCGTTCAGAGTAATTGCGAAACTGCTCTAATATCCGAGGAATTTACCCATAGTGCCGTAAGTGGGTTCGCGCCGTTCCTGGTGTACTTCAAGCGGCACCGGGGTATCCTGCCACCGGCCGGAAGTTTCCGGCTGAACCGGCTTCTTCGCCGCCAGCGGCTGCCCCTTTTGCGACCAGTTGCCTATGGCTGTAACGACCCGGGCTGCGGCCAGACGCCTTGAGGCCGCATCCCCCTTCGTACCGCCTTGAAACTCTCCCAAAAGCTGCGGCGCACGTCCATCTTCCAGGGTGTTCAGGGTCCAAATACCGTCCTGCTGGGGTGACATCACAAAAATCGCCCGCAGACTGCGCACAATAAATTCCACCGTCGGTTTGCCGTCCTGCAAATCTAACCGCGGATCGAGTTCCAGCTTTTCCTTGCTGGTAAAGTCGAAGGCGGCCTCGATCTGAGCGGAAAGCTCCAGGAGCTTGACTTCGCGCTCCTTTTCCCGCATGCGGTCAGCTTCCTCTGCCAACCTGCGATCATTTTCGACCACGAGCTTCCGCGCCTGCTCAAACATCTCTAACAGAACCTGCTCCATGCCATAACCCTCCGGAGCAGTATGGTGGCTGAGAGATGTATGCAGCCATACAACTACTTGGTTACGTCTCCTTGGTGTTATGCCCTTAGTGCCGCTTGCGGTCCCGGTCGCGGTTTCCCCCGCCACCGCCTCCCCCGCCGCGGCCTTGTCGTCCGCCTCCCCCTCCGCCCCCACCGCCGCCTTGTTTCGGCCGATAGCAGCTCTTGCAGTAAACCGGACGGTCTCCGCGAGGCTCGAAGGGGACTGTGGTCGTTTGACCACAACTGGCGCAAACCACGGTGGTGCCGGTGCTCATACCGCCGCCCCCGCCGCCATAGCCCCCATCGTGCTGGGCATGGGACGGAGCATGGCCGCCGCCGCCCCCGGCCGAGCCTTGCTTGGCTTGGCGGCACGGTTTGCATCGTCGAGGCGAAGAGTAGCCGCGTTCCTGGAAGAACTGCTGCTCTCCGGCGGTGAAAACAAATTCCTGACCGCAGTCGCTACACGTAAGTAACAGGTCGCTGCCGCTCATGGCTTCGCCCCTTTCAGCGAGTGTACTGCGAACGTTTCCCGCGCAAAGGAATGTTACACGCAAAATTGTTGCTCAACACTTAAACTGAAACTCTAAGGAAAGGGAATTGATGACCAAAAGATATATATCCGCGCTGTTGGCCCTTCTTTGCGCCACCACGCTGGCGCCGGCCAAGCAGCTAGGCTGGACTCCACTTTTCGACGGTCATGACCTGCGCAACTGGAAGCACGTGGGCCCGGGCGGCTTCGTCGTGGAGCATGGATTGCTCAAGAGCCAGGGCGGCATGGGGCTCCTCTATTCGATCATTGGTCCGGTGGGCGATTGCGAAATCAAAGTCGTCTACAAAATGCAGGACGAAAACGATAACTCCGGTGTATTCATTCGCATACCAGAGGAGCCGACCGAACCTTGGATGCCGGTCAACCGCGGCTACGAGGTACAAATCGACAACCATCCCGAGCTAAGTAACGAGGACGACTATCACGTCACCGGTACTCTCTACTCCTTGACCCATCCTCTGGCCAAGCCAGGAAAACCGGGGCCGGAGTGGAACACCATGCTGATTCGCATTGAGGGGCCGCGAACCCAGGTATTTGTAAATGACGTGAAGGTAACGGACTACACCGAAGGCCAGCCGGTTCCAGACAAGAAAGCTTCCTACGAACCCGACCGTGGCCCGCGTCCCGAAAAAGGCTGGATCGGTCTGCAGAATCACAGCGACAAAGACATCGTGTACTTCAAGAGGATAGAACTGCTCAACTTAGGTATAGAACAAGGCTACGCACACCCGAACAACTGAAAGAACGTGTAGCCGAGTACCAGGAGAGAAACCGCAGGTTCCTCTAGCTTCGCCCAGGTCGGGATCACAATTCAATTGCAGGATCAAGTATTTCTCGTTGAAGCTCTTATGGGCACAACAGAATTGTCATCCCGACCGGAGCGGACCCGGATTCCTACTTCGCACAGCTAGCAACAACCACGTGTGTGGCTCTCCGTAGAGAGAGCCGCATGCAGCCGCTCAACGCCATCGACTTCGACAGGAAATCCGGGGGAGCGTAGTGGAGGAACCTGCGGTTTGCCTATCCCTAGACCTCTGCTGCGGGCCATAACGACCCTTCCCTTTGTCATCTCGACCGGAGCGCAGCGTAGTGGAGAGATCTGCGGTTCATCGGTCCTTTCCAGGGAATGTTTTTCGACAGAGGAAGCGTAGTGAAGGGACCCGCACTCACATGCCGTCGTAGTTAGGACCGCCGCCACCTTCCGGAGGCACCCAGGTGATGACCTGGTAGGGATCCATAATGTCGCAGGTCTTGCAATGGACGCAGTTCGCGAAGTTGATATTGATCCTTCCGTCCACCATCTCGTACACCGCTGCTGGGCAAAAATGCTGGCAGGGATTGCCGTACTCCTGCACACAGCGATGGTTACAAATATTCGTGTCGCGGATTACCAGGTGGATCGGTTGATCATCCTCGTGGCGAGTGCCTGAGTGGTAGACGTCGGTCAGCTTATCAAAGGTGAGTTTTCCATCGCCCTTCGCACGGCCCAGGGTCGCTTCGCGTCCGTACGTCGAACGGCCGATTGCGTCCAGCTTGCGCATATTGAGGTATCCGGCGTGATTGCTAAAATCACCACCAGGATTTCTGCCCCCCAGCACCTGCTGGATGCCGCTATTCACCAGGCCGGGAAACAAGCCGTGTTCGAAGCCCTGGTGAAAGTTGCGTACCGGGTATAGCTCTTCATGAATCCAACTGCCTTCCACGCGGGTTTGGTAGGCCTCCAGAGCCCCGCTCGAGTTATCCCCCACCCGCATCGATTCGAACGCTGTTTCCGCCGCCAGCATTCCGCTCTTGATCGCCAGGTGTATTCCCTTCAACCGTTGCGAATTCAGCATGCTGGCCGAATCGCCCAGGATCATCCACCCTTTGCCTGCCAGCTTCGGCATGGTGAGCCAGCCCCCATAAGGAAGGCTCTTGGCGCCGTAGCGAACCATCTTCCCGCCCTCGAGCAAAGGCTGCACCAACGAATGTTGCTTGAACGACTGATAGACGTGGTGTGGGTCGAGCCGCGGGTCCTGGTAATCCAGGCCCACCACATAGCCAACCGACAGCAAGGTGTCAGAGATGCCATAGATCCAGGCCCCGCCATACTCCTGACTGGTGAGCGGATAGCCCAGGGTGTAGATCACCTCGCCCTTGGCGACCCGTCCGGCGGGAACCTCCCATAATTCCTTGATCCCGACTCCATAGGTTTGCGCATGTTTCGGGTCTTCCAGGTGGAAATGCTCCATCAGTTGCTTGGTGCACGAGCCCCGTGCGCCCTCGGCCAGTATGGTGATTTTGGAGTGAAGATCGTACCCGGGCTCAAAGTTAGCCTTGGGGTTTCCCTGCTTGTCGACCCCTTTGTCATCGGTACGGACCCCGGTCACCCCGTCCGCATCGAAAAGCAACTCGCTACCCGCGAAGCCGGTAAAGATCGTAATCCCAGCCTCTTCCACCTTGGCCGCCAGCCATTTAACAAACTTGTTGATGGAGATGACATAGTTGCCATGGTCGCGGAGCGGCGGCGGCACGATAGGTAATTTGTATTGGCCCTTCTCGGTGAGGAAGTAGACCGATTCCTTCGTGACCTCTGCATCAATCGGGGCTTCCGTCTCGAAACCAGGCAGCAGCTCACGCATGGAGCGGGGGTCGAGTAGCGCTCCTGAAAGGCAATGCTGGCCAGCCTCACGAGCCTTTTCCAGAACGTAGATGTTTTCCTTGGAAAGGGGAGGCGCGACAGAGCCTTTGAGCGCCAATTGATCGTTGTGAGCGTCGATGAGCTGCGACAGGCGCAGCGCGCAAGCCATCCCAGCGGGGCCACCGCCGATGATGACCACATCGGCTTCCATCTGGGGCCGATCGATGCCCTCGATTGGCTGGCGGAAGTAAATTTCAGCCCTTCGCCTTCTTGATCTCTTCGGTCAATGCCGGGACCACGTCGAAGAGATTTCCGACAATGCCATAGTCGGCAATCTCGAAAATGGGCGCTTCCTTATCTTTGTTAATAGCCACAATCGTGCGCGCCCCCTTCATTCCCACGATATGCTGGATCGCACCGCTTATCCCCAGCGCAATGTAAAGCTTAGGGGCCACGGTTTGCCCCGAGCTGCCGATTTGGCGCTCTAGCGGCAGCCAGCCATTGTCGCAGATGGGCCGGGAAGCAGCCACCTCACCCCCCAGAACCTTGGCCAGATCTTCAGCGAGGGCCACGTTCTTTTGTTCCTTGATACCCCGGCCAATGGCCACGATAACCTCAGCCTGGGAAAGATCCACCGCCTGCTTGGCTTCTTGAAACACCTCGTGCGGGGTAATCCTGAGTGCTGGGGGCGCGGAAGCCCCGACCATTTCCACCTCGGAGGCGCCCGCCTCGGCCTGATCGGCGCGATAGGTCCCGATCTGCAAAGTTGCGAGCCACGGCGCTTCTCCCGCAAAAGCCACATCGGCCACGAATTTGCCCTGAAACATCTGCCGGGTGAAAAGCAGTTTCCCATTCTCGTACTTGTAGCCGATGGCGTCGGAGATCAAAGTACGGTCCAGCGCCATCGCCAGTCTGGGAGCAAAATCACGAACCTGATAGGTATGAGGAAACAGAACCAGCTTCGGCTGAAGGTTGGCAACAAACGCAGTCAGGGCGTGGACGTACGCATCGGAAGTGTAGGCCTCAAGCGAAAGCGCTTCCAGGGCGTATACCTTTTCAACCTTGTAGCCCGTCAGTTCCTGGGCCAGGGGAGCGATGTGGAAGCCGGGCAATACAACATCGACAGGCCAGCCGGTCTCTTTGCCAATTGCCTGCGCAGCGGCCAGTGTCTCGAGCGAAACCCGGTTCAGCTTTCCTTCCCGCTGCTCCGCTACCACCAGGATCCGATCGGCCATCTAGAACTCGGGCGCGCCGCGGCGCAGGTACGCCCCGGCCATCCCAGTGAATCCCGAAACCAGCACTGAGAAAGCAAAGTAGTAGGCGACTGGGTGCGCCCAGCCTGGCGAATAGGTCAGATCCTGGACCAGCCAGAGCAGCAGAATCGTAGAGATGATCGCGAATTGCCCGGAGATGACCATGAGCGTGAAGCCACGGGTTCTGCGCTTGTCGAGCAACTCGACCTGTCTGGGCGTCAAATTCCGTTCTTCTACCGGGAGGAGTGTATTGGCCATACCATGTCCCTCGTGCGCAACACTGAATTGTACTAAATCACGCGTGCCTGATTCTTGAGTTGCTCCACCAGTTTCCGCGCCACTTCGGCGGCGGGGCCCTCGAGCATCTCAGTCTTCTTTTGCTTTGTCGGCACGTAGAGCCTTTCGATCTGCTGCTGGTTCTTGCCCAATTTTGCTTCCACCTCGGCCCACGTCACTTTGCGCAGCGGCTTCATCTTGGCCTGTTTGATGCCAATCAACGTAGCATAGCGAAGCTTGTTGATCCCGCTTTGGATGGTCAGCACTGCGGGTAGGGGCACGTCCACATGTTGGTAGCGGCCGGCTTCCAGTTCGCGTTTCAGGCGGAGCCCGCCATCGTGGGTTTCAATGCCGATAATGATGGTCGCGTGCGGCCATCCCAATACCTCAGCCAGAAGCACACCCGTCTGGGCATAGCCGAAATCGTCCGACTGCAGACCGGTCACAATGAGATCGAACTGCTCCCCGGCCACAGCCGCGGCCAGGGCGCGTGCGATATTGGCTGCGTCCAGGGTGGCAAAGCGGTCATCTTCAAGGTGAATAGCGCGGTCGGCGCCTTTGGCCAGAGCCTCGCGCAACACCTGCTGCGCTCTTGCGGGGCCGGCGGTGACCACTACTACCTCGCCGCCATGCTTTTCTTTCTGCCGCAGCGCTTCTTCCAGAGCGTACGCGTCGGGCTCGTTCACTTCGTAGGACACGTCTTCACGTATCCATGTACCGGCGTCATTCAGCTTGAGGGGCGCATCTTTCTGCGGCACCTGCTTGATGCAAACAAGTATTTTCATTGGGTGGATGATTGTGTTCTGGTGGTTGACCTTCCTAAAAGCAAACAGCTCTACCCTTTGTCATCCCGGCCGAAGCGTACCCGAATTTCCTACTTCGCTCCGCCGGAAACCTACGCGTGTGCGGCTCTTCTTAAAGAGAGTCGCATGCATTCCATCAACGCCATGAATCTCAACAGGAAATTCGGGGTAGCGAAGTGGAGGGATCTGCGGTGCGCCTTGCGGCCTCATCCACTCTACCCCCACCCGACGGATGACCTCCCTAAAGTTAAGTACTCTACCCCTTGTCCCCGACCGCACCTTAAATAAACGCGACCGACTGCAGGCTTGAGACCTCGAAGCGTTTGCGGCATCGAACGTTCTTGCAGCCGACAACGTCATCTTTGCGCACCATGTACGACTGGGCCTTGGCAAACCGTGCACGATCCCGCTCATCAGCACGGCCGGGCAGTTGTGCTTTTTTGCGCCGCACCAGCCAGGCGACCTCATATTCTTCCTGTTTGCCGCAATGTGGGCAGGTCAGCGTGTGTTTCCGCTGTTCAGCCTTTTCGTCGAAGAAGTCCCGTTCTTCCATGGCCTGTGACCCGCTTTCCCGAAGATTGTGAACCGCTTAAGAAGTATTCCATACTTGCACAGGGATTTGACACCCGATGGAGGATCGAGCAATGGCTAAGAGGAAGCGGCGGCCGGAAAAGTTTTCCATCGTGAAAGCGGTCAAGGCCAATGCCCGCGAACGCGTTGGCCAGCCAAGGCCGGAGAGAGTGATCGAAGATCCCAAACGGGCTCACAGCCGTAAAGCAAAACACCGCCAAACCATGCCGCAGTTGTTGGGCGGAGAATGAGGAGCCCATGACGCAAGTGACGGGTGTAGGGGGTGTCTTCCTGCGTGCAGCCGATCTAGACAAGCTCTACGCCTAGTAGTATGAGGAGCACCTGGGTATCAAGCGCACCGAAGGCGGCTTTGTCTTCTTCAGCTAGGGTCCGGGGGAGATGACAATACTCTCCTTCTTCCCTCTGGACACCGAGTATTTCGGTCCAGGCGAACAGCGCGCAATGTTGAATCTGCGGGTGGATGACCTGGATGCAGTGCTGGATAAGCTGCGAGCAGGCGGAGCCGACATCGATCCCCGGCGGGAGGATCACGACTACGGGCGTTTTGCCTGGTTCCACGATCTCGAAGGCAACCGGGTGGAACGATGGGAGCCGCACAAAACGCC
>Ga0210391_10002857_pt1 | contig 14811 bp, 12 predicted proteins | sample IncBWC12OmetaG_FD_160573 | JGI IMG/M metagenome (GOLD analysis project Ga0210391, IMG submission 160573) | Forest soil microbial communities from Barre Woods Harvard Forest LTER site, Petersham, Massachusetts, United States - Inc-BW-C-12-O ... | reverse complement strand
GACGATACATACTTGTTGGTTAGCTTGCAAGTATTGACGCGCGGAAAAAGTTCGTTGTACTATCGCGCCGGAGAAACCCATGCCCAATCGAAAAGCCGTTCAAGCCGAACTCTACTTGCCCGACAGCGCCGACAATCCTGCGCTGAACGGCGGTCGCTGTCGCGCATGTGGCTACGTCTTCTTCCCACCACAGCGTTACGGATGCGAGTCATGCGGTGCGCCGCCCGAACAGCTCGAGCCCGCAGAATTGCGCGGATGCGGCCAGCTCCATTCGTACGCAACCGTTCATCTCCATCAAGGCAAAGACATCGAAGCTCCGTTTACGGTCGGCCTGATCGTCCTCGACGGCGGCCCTGCGATTCGAGCGCTACTCACCAATCGCACTGACGAAGGACTTACCATCGGCGATCGCATGGGCAGCGTGCTGGTCGCGGCGGGTACCGATCAGGAAGGCAATGAGATGGTCGAGATGCGATTCGCCAGGACCGAGGTACGCAAATGAAAAAGCACCTTCGTGAGATGCGTCCGGTCTTCGTGGTCGGTATCGGCCTCCATCGATATCAGCGCCTTAGCGAAACGCCCTACGTGACGCTCGGCCTTACCGCGGTGCGCGAAGCTCTTGCAGATGCCGCGCTTGATTGGCGTTCGGTGCAGTCGGCCTATACCGGCACGGCGCTGATCGGGATGGCGGCATCGCGGCCGATGCTGCGTCATCTCGGCGCGACCGGAATTGCGATGGCGCAAGTTGAGAACGCGTCCGCGTCCGGCTCGACCGCATTTCGGCAGGCCTGCATCGACGTTGCGAGCGGCTTGACCGACGTTTCCATCGCGGTTGGCGTGGATAAGCCGGGTCCCGTGGCGATGGCCCCCGGCAAGACTCGGATGCGCGATCTGGTTGGCTCTCGTGTGGTGCCTTTTACCCACTTCGCGCTGCTCACGCAGGAGTACATGACTCGCTACGGCGTGAGCGCGGAACAAATTGCGCAAGTCGCGGTCAAGAATAATCGCAACGGCGCGAACAATCCGTATGCGCAGCGCCAGAAAGCCGTGACGCTGGAGGAAGTGATGGCCGGCCCCGCGATTTCGGGATCGCTCACGCGCCTGCAATGCTGCCCGGTCGGGGAAGGCGCCGCCGCCGTGATCGTAGCGTCCGGCGATGCGATCGCAGACCTCAAGATCGATCGCGATCGTGCAGTCAGGGTGATCGCGTCGGTCGCAAAAACCGAGCAGGTCTATCGCGGCGCGAAAAATTTCGACGCCGAGCTTACGCGCGAGACGGTCGAGCAAGCATATCGCGAAGCCGGTATCGCGCCCCGCGATCTCGATCTGATGGAACTGCACGACGCGTTCACGATCGAAGAGCTGTTGTACACAGAGGCGATGGGTCTATGTGGATCCGGTCAAGCCGCGGCCGCAATCGCGGCGGGCGAATTCGACGTTGGTGGACGCTGCGCGATAAGTGCCTCGGGCGGATTGCTCGCGATGGGCCATCCGATTGGTCCGACCGGCGCCGGACAGATCGTCGAGATTACGCGACAGCTGCGCGGCGAAGCTGGCGTCCGCCAACAGCCGAATGCGAAGACGGGACTCGCGCACATGGTAGGCGTCGGCGCGGTTTGCGTCGTTCATATTCTGCAGAAGGGTGCGTGAGCGATGCTCTCGAATCGTCTGCCGGAGAAAATCGCGAAACGGTTGCGGCTGCCGCTGATTGCGGCGCCGATGCTCGCAGTGTCCGGACCCGATCTCGCTGTCGCAGCATGCGAGGCCGGCGTGATTGGATCCTTTCCGCTCGCGAATGCTCGAACGGTCGAAGGTGTCGAAGCATGGCTGACGCAGATTGAAACAGAGCTCGCCCGCGCGGCAGACCAAAATCCGGAGCGGCTTCCAGCGCCGTTCTGCCCCAACCTGATCATCAAACGCGTGCAAATGCGCGACGAACTGCAAGCGCTGGTGAAGCATCGGGTCGAGATGGTCATCACGAGCGTCGGCTCGCCCGCGGAAGCGATCAAACCTCTGCACGACGTAGGATGCATCGTGTTTGCGGACGTCGCGACGCTCCATCATACAGAAAGAGCAATTGCCGCCGGCGTCGACGGACTCATCCTGCTGACTGCAGGCGCGGGGGGACAGACCGGATGGCTTAACCCGATTGCCTTCGTCCGCTCGGCGCGCGCGATGTTCGACGGCCCTATCGTGCTGGCTGGCGGAATCTCAGATGGCCACGCGCTGTGGGCCGCCGAGGTGCTGGGTTGCGATCTCGCTTACATGGGAACCAAATTCATCGCGACCGATGAGAGCATGGCGCCGCCCGCGTATAAGAGGATGCTGGTCGAATCCGGCATGGACGACGTGATGCTGACGCAGGCGTTCACTGGTCTGGACACCAACATGCTGCGGCCCTCGATGATTGCGGCGGGACTCGATCCATCAACCCTGCCGGCGCGGGTGTCGAATGAAGAGGCCGCAAAGAAGTTCGGCAGTGTGGCCGTCGCTGAAGGGCCGCGCCGGTACAAGGACATATGGAGCGCCGGTCATTCGATCTCGGGCGTCGATAGGATTCAAAGCGCGGCAGAACTGGTAGACCGAACTCTCGCAGAATACCTCGCGGCGCGCGATCAAACCCGCCGCCTTTTGTCCAAATAAGCGTAGGCCGGGAGATTGGGCGAATCAGGTTGTGAGGAACGACAGCTCGGCGCGCGTACTTAAAATCGAACCTTCACGCTGCCCAACTCCGCCGGTAGACCCGAGACCAGTATTACTCCTCCCTGACCGTCACCGACGTTGACTCCGCCTTGAACAATCGCGATGGAGGAAGTCCTTCGACGACGCGAAGCTCTAATTTTTCGCCCGCCGCGACTTCGTGGAGCTTTAGGAACGGTCAGCCCTTGAAGGACCAGAGTTGCAGACCCAGCGGAAGGAATACTGACCAACGGTGAAAAAGTAATCAAGCTTGACGCCGTCGGTACCGCGGCCGCCAGTTGCGGCGTGTTAGTGCCCACCGTCGCGGTAACCGTTAGAGATGAGAAAAGAGACGGTGAACTAAGGTTGATAGTCACCGACTGCAAACTAAGTGTGCCGCTGGTTGTATTCGTAATCGTGAGAGTTCCAGCCGCCGCGGTTTTGCCGCCTTTGACAGCCGTGTTGACCGCGGTTGTCGATGCGGCCGCGCCCGGAAACGCGGCGACCAGTTTCGCGATGTCCGGCGATCCCCATCCAGTCACCAGATCATAGCCAACTCCGGCGCTGTAGCCGGGAATTCCATTGTTAGCATTGTTGCCCGCGATGACATCGTGGAGTCCCGAATTGGCACTTTGCAGATTACCCAGTTCGTACAAACGCGAATCTATATTGCCGAGTCTGGTTACGCCTTGTGCCTGAGCGACAAGACGCGACACCCCCGCCCACATCGGCGTGGAGATACTGGTGCCGCCGGTAAGGGCAAAGGTCGGTGCCGGATCAGTGGTCTTTTGCGTCGCGACAAAAAATCCCGGCAATGCGATCGCCGGAGTTACACCTACCGCGGGACCGTCGGCGCCCATCGCCACGTCCGGGATATCGCGCGCTGCGTCGTTGGGGACGCCGACCCCGGTTTGCCAGGCGGGCTTGCCAAAGATCACGCTCGGACCGCCGCCGCTCGCATCCTTGATCGGACAAAAGGTGGGAGTGCTGGTATCATCATTATTCCAGACGCTCTCCAATCCATCGCCGACAGTACTCAGATCGTTGCCTGAAGGATCGTAGGACGGCTGGAACTTGGTGCCGCCCACAACAGTGATGTTCGCGCTGGCGGCTTCTTCGTCGATACTCGGCTGCCACAGATTGCCGTTGGCGTCGGTGTAGTTGTTGGACGTTGTTGGGCAACTGGACTGGTTGTAAGCCTGCTGATCTGGGGAACTCTGCGTGAGTTCGGCCGGAATCGGACTTCCGCACTTCCAGTTGCTGCCGTAGTCGCCCGAAGACTTGAAGATGGTCTGGCCCTGCAGCGCCGCTTCGGCTTCGACGTCATCCAACGCCAGGATAGTTGTGACGGGATCGCAGCTACCCTCGACGCTACTGCTGATCACACCGCATTGATTCTCGAGCACGGCATATTGGATCGCGTTCAGGTAGTCGCCGTTCACGTAGTAAACACGAATCGGCGTGTTAGGCGACACCGCATGCGCCCACTCGATATCCAGGTACGGCTCGTTGTCCGACGGCAGGCCGGGCGTCGCGGCCGGCGTGGCGCCGTCTAATGGCGGGTTGATTGCAGTGTAGACAATCGGCGGCAACACGCCCGGCGATGGCAACGGTGAAGGCAGAGCCTGAAACTGGTCGACGAAATTGGTCAACGTCACCGGGTTGATGCTGGCATTTTCGGGTAGCGCGATGCAGTCGCCTGACGTGGCGGTGCCGCTAGTGCCGAGGTTGCCGCCATTGAGCACCGGAGTCTCATCATAAAAGGTGTAGAGATCGCCGGGGCCGAAATAAGGGCTGGTGTTGCATTCCGCAGGTTCTGTGCAGGAGCTAACAATAGCGTCGCTGTCGGTTTGCGCCGGGCCTCCGTTATGTGTGCGCAGCCCTTCGATCGACACAATCGTTGGCGCCAACTCAGCGGGCACCTGCGGATCGGTGACGTTGGCGTAGTTAATTCCATCGCCGAGGATCGTCGTCCCAAGTGCCTGCTTAACCTGCCAGTAAAGACCGGCAAATCTCACGGTGCGGGCTTGCCGATCCATCGCGCCGACCATCAGTCCCCGGCTCCTGAGCCAGGTGGCAACCGCCCGCATTTGCTGGGAGGTCGGGCCGAAGCTGGCCGCGAACTGTTGGGGCGTCAGCCATCGATGATAAGAAGGAGAGTCGCGGTCTTGAATATCAGCTTCGAGCTGCGTCAACTGCGCGCGGTTGTTCAGCGCCATTATCACTTGAAGCTGCAGCGGCTGACCGTCCGCCAATTCGCTGGTAAACGCGGCGTTGCTGACGTGGTCGCCGACGATCGGCGAGGACTCTTGCGCCATCACGATCCCGCCACAAACCGCCAGCACCGCGATCATCCAAAAGATTCGTGTCGCGTACCGACTGCCGATCCTGTGTCTCCGTTGCAATTCCATCGAAAGCGTCTCTCCTCTTAAGCGGCTCTGGCCAGGGCGCGACGCGCAGATGCATGTAGCGCCTCGCGCAAGTTTGATCGCCGCACCATCGTGCTAGCGGGCGGGATGCTTTGCGCGAAATGGAAAACCTGAAGCGGATCGACCTGTGCCTTAATCGATTCCAGCCGGGACAGATTCGCGCCGTAATAGTCCTGCTGCCACGTGGTCAGCGAAGGGTCAGGAAAATTGACGTAGGCGCCGCTGCTGAAATTACGCATCGCCTCATAGAAGCCCGCTTGCCATTCAAGATTGCTCTGCACGATGGACCGGCTATCGTGGGCGCCCCAGTTAAGTGCCAGCGTCATCAGCCAATCGCTGTCGCGATGTACAAAGGCGGTCGCGGCGGGCATGACTGCGTTCACCTGCGCGCCTGTTTGGAAAAGCACGAAATTCGCCGCTTCAGAAGTGCCTGGCCATGCGCGCAGAAAAGAAAACGCCGCTGCGATTGCCTCGGCGCTCGGCGGTGCGGCGAAAAATGACGATCGCTCCTTATAATGATCGGGAGGCCCGGGCTCGTCGAGGAAGTTCAGTTGCGCTTCCCAGTACGCCAATTGCCGGATGTCGGCGGACAGAGGTGCAGCGACCTGGTAGACGGGAGCCAGAATATCGGCCAGCTCTGCGGGCGTGCCCGCAAGCTGTCCCAGCAGCGTGATAGTAACGTCCTGTCCGCGAGCCAGCTCCGCAGGCATCACGGCGGAAGCCCCGATGCGATTTCCCATGGTCGAGGGAGCATCTTGGAGCGCATTGACCAGCGCCGCATAGATCGCGTCGGAATTCCCGCTCCACATGATCTCGAAGACTGTAACCAGATCATCGGCCGGCATGGTCTGCAGGCTGAAAGAAGTGTTAATTCCGAAGTTGCCACCGCCGCCTCCCCGGCACGCCCAAAATAAATCGGGATTCTCAGTGGCGCTGAGCGTCAGAATTTGCCCGTCAGAAGTGACCAGCTCGCTGCTCAAGACCTGATCGCAACCGAGACCGTAGCGACGCATGTTGAAGCCAATCCCGCCGCCTAGCAGAAACCCGGCTCGGCCCACTCCGATGCATCGGCCGTGAGTGATGGTCGCATCGCCGGCCTGCAACGCGGAATACAGATCGACGTTGCGGATGCCGCCACCGATCGTGACGATGCCGCTCGACGGCGCGAACTGAGCCTGATTGATCAGCGTCATATCGATCATCAGTCCGTGGGTGGTCGAAAAGCCGGCGTAGGAGTGACCGCCGGACCGCGTGATCAGCGGGATATCGTTCTGTTGCGACCATAGAATTGCCTGCGCCACGTCGTTCGCGTTGGCGCATTTGGCGATACCCTGCGGCAGAACCGAGGCGTAGCGCAGATTGTTGGGCAACGCTGTCGCCCTGAAGGCGTGATCCCCTGGCCGCAGCACAGGGCCAGAGATACGACGGGCCAATTCTCGCCAAGCAGAATTGTTAGAACTGGAAGTGGAACTGAATCCTCCGCCGCAGCTCGTCAAACCCAGCGTGCTCATACCGAGCCCTGCGCCCGCGGCGAGTCGAGCCGACCTGGCGAGGAACTGGCGCCGAGTCAGGGAGACCTCACTTACTGACAATTCGCCACGTCCATTCGACCCACAACCTCATCCATCTCCCGCCCACGGAATTCCTTCAGTGGCGTATGCTTATCGCTCAGGCGAAGTATTCTACAAGTTGATTGTAGTGAAACCTCGGCCTGATTTCAGCAGAGATGCCCCCTACCTGCTCAGCTCGGGCAATCGACAATAGGTCCTCAGGCAGCGTGGCTACAATCAGTAGAACAAGAGCCAAGTTAAACGCTCGTCCGAAAACAGTCGGAGCCGATCCCGGCGGTGACGGCGAAGAACGTTCAACTGGATGATGCCTCGCCAGGTCTTTGAATAGACCTACCAGTAGTGTCTAGATTACTCCCTCGTTGCGCAGGCGTTGGAGTTCTGCGCCTGCTATCCCTAATGAATCCAGCACTTCCTCTGTGTGTTCGCCCAGGACAGGGGGTCGTTGAATCGAGCGATGATCGTCGAGATCAGATAGCTTGAGAGGCGTCCCCAGTACTCTGATAGGACCTCGCTCCGGATACTCGCTATCTTTGAGCATCTCTCTGTGAGCGATATCCTCATCGAATGCTACTTCCTCGATAGAACGTACCGGCGAGCATGGAATGGCTTGCGCCATAAGCAGCTCGACAAGGTCGTCGCGCTTGAAGGTAGCAGCCCACGCGCTAACGATCGCATCGACTTCATCTGCGATGAGAGAGCGGCTCGCCGGCGAGCGAAACCGCGGGTCTTGATTCACGTCGCCGCGCTTCATCAGTTTCAACAATTCCTGCCAATGTGCTTCAGTCAAGCAGAATATCGAGATCTCCCCGTCCTCGGTTCGATAATGGTTTGAAGGTGCTATGCCGGGGTGACGGTTACCGATGCGTTCGCACGACGATCCGTCGAATACCATTGCCAGGTTGCGTGTAAGGGCGGGAACGCATACGTCATGCATTGCTACTTCCACCTTCTGACCGCGACCCGTTTGAGCGCGCGCGATCAACGCCGCCAGGATGCCGGCGACGAGATGAATTCCCATACCCATATCGATGAAGGTCGCAGGTGTTCTGACACCAGGACGATCGGGATAGCCAGTAACACTTACCATTCCGCACGTAGCCTGTACGGTGTAGTCAGTGGCGCCCAGCTGCGACCACTTGCTTTCGGCGCCATAGCCTTTGCCGGACGCATAGATGAGGCGCGGAAAGCGTTCTGAGATTTCTGCGTAGCCCAGGCCGAGTCGGTCCATAACACCTTCGAGATAGTTTTCGACCAGCACGTCGGCGTCAGTCAGCATTCGAAGAAGTAGATCGCGGCCGCCGGGATGCTTGAGGTTGAGCGCGACTGATTTCTTGTTCGCGTTCAACATCAGAAAGGCGTAGCTCACGCCGCGATCGGACTGCGGCGATCTCAGGTACTCACCGGTGCCAGGCGGTTCAATCTTAATGACTTCCGCGCCTAGATAGGCGAGTTGAGATGTACAATAAGGGCCGGCATACACCTGTCCCAGATCGATTACTCGAACGCCGGAGAGCGGCAAAATATCAGACATTGGCGGAGTCTCCCTGAGCTCGTTTAATACGGCATCAAGTAATCCGCATTCTGTCCGTCTTCGCAAGTTTGCCGCGCCGAACGAGTCGATCCGCGTGACCCGCGCTCGCAGATAAGATAAAGCAACGCCCGATAGGGCGTTCTGGATATCGCGATTGTAACCTGAGAAGGAAATCAGCATGGATTTTGGAACCTTAATCTTTACCAAGCCCGAGCGGGCTCTTAGTGACGTCAAGTTCGCGGAGGATCGCGGCTTCAGCCACGCATGGTTCCCCGACTCGCATATGATTTGGGGCGACCCTTTCGCTTGCATGGCGCTGGCCGCGACGAACACAAAGACTATCAAGCTGGGAACCGGAGTAGCAGTTGCCTCGAGTAGAATCGCGCCGGTAACGGTCCATTCGATTGCTACGATCAATCAGCTCGCGCCGGGCCGCGTCATTTTGGGTTTTGGCACGGGACATACCGGGCGCCGCGTGATGGGGTTGCCTCCCGTCAAGCAGGCGGAGTTTCGTGAGCAGGTGCGCCTCATTCACGATCTCCTGCGCGACGGCGAAGGGCTCTACAACACCGAAGGCCTGAGCCGGAAGATCAGATTCCTGCATCGTGATCGCAGGTTCATAGATCTCGATGACAAGATTCCATTCTATGTCGCAGCCAACGGTCCCAAGTCGCTCGCGCTGGCAGGTGAGTACGGGGACGGCGTGCTTACCACCGGAATCGTCGACGCGGATCGGATGGCGGCGGTGCGCAAAAGCATCGAGGTGGGTGCCGTTCCGGCAGGACGAGACGCTGACAGTCTCCCGATCGTTTCGATGACGCACATATGCGTGCTCCGTCCGGGCGAGGATCTCGATTCACCGCGGGTGAAGGCGATGACAGGGCCTTGGGTGATGGTGCATTTACATGCGATTGCCGCCGGATTCGCCGGTACGCGATATCTGTCGCCAGAAGGACGCGCTGTTTACAAGGAATACGAGGAGTACGTTGGGAATATGAAGTCGCCGCCTTCAGAGCGATACCTGGATCTTCACGTGGGGCACTGCACCTATGTCCTCCCCGAGGAGCAGCGGTTTATAACGCCGGCGATCATCGCCGCAACAACGCTAGTCGGAACATCAGAGCAGGTCGTCGATCGGCTGAAGGCTCTCGAAAGTGCAGGGCTGTCGCAAGTGTTTATCAATCCGCCCATGGACGGCTTCAATGATTGCCTCGAGGACATATCGCGCAACGTAATCGAGAAAATGTGAGAGCTGGATGGACTTTGCACTGTTCGCGAAGCTTCCTTGACACAAACCGAGTACAGTGGTTAATTCGAGCACACTTTTGAGCACAGTTTTGTATACACATTGAGATGGGCATTCCGTCGGAAATGGCAGTCGGCAGTGAGCAATACGCACGTGTTGTTGCATGGCTCAACTGCGAGTCCGAACTGCTCGATACAGGACAGGAGCGCAAGTGGCTCGAGACGATGGTCAGCAAGGAAATCGTCTACCAGCTACCTCTGCGGCAGACTATCGAGCGCGCGCGCGGTACGGGCTTCGCGACCAACACCTTTCACCTGGATGAATCCTACGGCTCGCTGATGAGCCGCGTTGTTCGCAATGAATCCGGTTTCGCATGGGCCGAGGATCCACCATCGCGGATCCGGCACTTCGTCACAAATATTCGCGTCCGCCAGACGGAGAACGATCAACTCGAAGTCAAGAACAACCTTATGATTTATCGAACGCGCCGCGATCAGACGCTCCCACAACTGCTCTCGGGAGAGCGGCAGGACGTGCTGCGCATCGAGGACCGAGTACTGAAACTATATCGGCGCACGATACTGCTGGATTTGACAGTTATCGAGACTCACAATCTGGCAATCTTTTTTTGAACGCTTGCGGTAAGCCTCATGTCCTCCGGGCAATCTACAACGCGAAAACCGAGCAATTTCTCGGAACAAGTGCTCGAGGAGCTGCGGCAAGGCCTGCCACGTGGCGAGATCCCCGCCGCGCTCTTTGGCAACGACGAGATCTACAACCTGGAATTGCGCAAGATCTTTGCTCGATGCTGGGTCTTCCTGGGGCATGACTCCGAAGTTCCGGCGTCGGGCGACTATGTCCGCCGCAAAATCGGCGAAGACAATTTCATCGTGGTGCGCGATGAGGATGGAGAAATCCACGCGCTGTTCGACGCCTGCCGGCATCGCGGCGTTCAAATCTGCCGCGCGGATTCAGGCAACACCGATATTTTTCGATGTCCGTATCACGGCTGGGCCTACGACACGAAGGGCAACCTGCTTGGCGCGCCGCTTTGGAAGAACGCTTTCGGCGGCATGTCGAAAGAAGAGAACGGCTTGCTCAGTGTTGCGAATCTTGCAACCTACCATGGCCTGATTTTCGCCACACTGGACCCGACCGCGCCGCCGCTCGAGGAATATCTCGGCGGAATGAAGTGGTACCTCGATCTCGTCTTCGGTCTCAATGAGCACGGAATCGAGATACTCGGTCCACCGCAGCGCTTCGTGATCGACGCGAACTGGAAATCCGGCTCGGAGAATTTTTCCGGCGACGACTACCACCTCGGCACGTTGCATCGATCGGTGTGGGCAATCGGTGCCTTCCCGGTCGCGTTCCCCGACAACATGATGGGCTATCACATCCAGGCTTCGGCCGGGCACTCGCTGTCGTTCTCGATGGCTCCGACCGAAGACGATCCCGGCCCGAAGTTCTTTGCCTATCCCGATGATCTCGCCGCGAGTTTCAATACTGCGCGGATTGACCAGGAACAGCTCCGCGTTGCCCGCCGCTCGCGCGTGTTTGTCGGCAACGTATTCCCCAATTTTTCAATTCTGGCCGCGCCGATGACTGACGATGGCGCGCATTTTCCACCCACCGGTGTGCTTACTATCCGCACCTGGCAGCCGATGGGAGCGGGAAAATTCGAAGCGTGGAACTGGTTCTGCGCCTACCGAAACATGACGCCCTTGCAAAAGGAACGAGTATACAAGTCCGGACTCGCATCGTTTTCGATGGGCGGCGTGTTCGAGATGGACGATACCGAACCGTGGATTCTTGCGGCCCGCACCGGTCGCTCAGTGACCGCTGAAGTTCTCGACTTCAAGCTCAACTACAAAATGGGATTGCCCGGCGTTGGGATTTCGAAGCGAACCGAGAACTGGGCAGGTCCAGGAGTCGTTTACTCGCCGCGTTATGAAGAAGGCGTGCAGCGCAACTTTTTTCGATTTTACTCCGAACTGATGGGTGCCGAACGCGGCAGCTGGCCGAAGTTTTCTTTGGATTGAGCGATTGAACGTGGGCATGCTCGAAAACCAGATCGCAGTTATCGTCGGCGCCGGTGGAGGGATCGGACGCGCGGTGGTCTCGCGATACCTCCGCGAAGGGGCGTCGGTGCTCGCCGTCGACAGGAATCCGGTCCGCATCGAAGCGCTCAGGAAAGAACTCGCGCACGACAGCCTTCACACGCTCGCCGCGGATGCGACTACATGGGAAGCGAGCGAGAAGATGGTTCACGAGACGCTGCGGCGATTCGGCGGCCTCGACGTGCTGGTGTCCTGCGTCGGTATTTACGATCACGGCGTCCGCCTGGCTGACATTCCCGGTGCCAAGCTCGCAGCCGCGTTTGACGAATGCTTTCGCGGTAACGTCTGCTCGTTGCTCATGAATATCCGCGCGGCCATTCCCCATCTGGCCGCCAGGCAGGGCCGCGTGGTTGTCACGGGGTCGTTCGCCTCTTACCGGACCTCCGGCGGCGGGGTCCTCTACACGGCCGCGAAGCATGCGGTCCTTGGATTGGTGTCCCAGCTTGCTTTCGAACTTGCGCCAAAAATCCGCGTGAACGGGGTGGCGCCGGGCGTCGCACAAACTGTCATGTCGGGTCTCGAGGCGCTCGGACAAATTCCGCAGGATTCAATCCTGCCCGGCACTGAGAAACAGCTGCCGCTCGAGGCGATGCCTGCGACCGACGCTTACGGCGCGATTTACGCGTTGTTGGGATCTGCGACCGAGTCGTCGGCGATGACCGGATCGATGGTGTTGGCGGATTCCGGTCTGCTCGTGCGCGGGTTGGCGGCCAGGAATCGTGGTGGAGATCTATGACCCGGCGAGGAAGCGTTCGATGGATCTCAAGCTGAACGGAAAGGTCGCGCTGGTGACCGCGTCCAGCAAAGGGATAGGACGGGCGGTCGCCATGCGGCTCGCGCACGAAGGCGCTCGAGTCGCAATGAACTCGAGCAGCGCCGAGCGGCTATCCGACGCGTTGAAGACAATGCCCGAACTGACCGACCGCATCAGCGTCCATCCCGCGGATCTGACGAGCCGCCAGGCAACCGCGGATCTCTTCGAGAGCGTCGTCGCCAAATACGGCCGCGTCGACATCCTGGTAATGAACACCCCCGGACCGCGCATTCTGCCGTTTGTTGAGAGCACCTTGGATGATTGGGAGCGAGCCTACAACACGCTCTTGCGTCCCGCCGTGCAGCTTTCACTGGCGGCGGCCGCGCAAATGATTTCTCAAGGCGGGGGCAGCATCGTGTTCATCACGTCGACCTGGGTCAAACAGCCTTCCTCCGGCGGCGTGCTGTCATCGAGCTTGCGGTCGGCGATCTCGACGATGTGCAAGCAAATGGCGATTGAGCTGGCTCCGCACAAAGTGCGCGTCAATCAAGTGATGCCCGGCGCAACCGGCACGGACCGAATGAAAACCATCATGGCATCCAAGGCTGCTGCCAATCACACCTCGGAAGAAGAAGAGATCGAACGGGTGGTCCGCGAAATTCCGCTGGGCCGGTGGGCTAAGCCTGAAGAAATCGCGAGCGCTGTCGCCTTTCTGGCGTCTCCCGAATCCGCTTTTACAACCGGGGCCTCGCTTCAACTAGATGGAGGCGCGATTCGCTCGGCTCTCTGAATGAGAGAGTTCATGAGCACGTGAGCAATGAAATGTCCAAAAATCTGCGCGAGCTTTTCGTCGATCAATTTCATTTGTGCAAACTCAAGCCGACCGAAACTGTCGCGATAATCAACGAGATCGGAAAAAAGAACGATTACGTGGAAGCAGCAGTGGAGTCGGCGCGAAGTCTTGGCGCCGCGGCGCTCGTGCTTACGGCTTCGAGTCTGTCGAATCCGGTGCTGCCTCCCTACGATAGCGACGGCCGCGAAGTCCCCGCGCTGCTCGCCGCCGCCTCGGAATGCGATCTGGTAGTGGATGTTACAGTCGGCGGGCTGATCCATTCGGACGTCCGCACTCGAATAATCGGCGCTGGCAAACGGATGCTTTTCGTGGCCGAGCCGGCAGATGTGCTCGAGCGTTTGATCGGAACCGAGGAATTGCGCGCATCAGCCGAGGACGGCGCGCGCCGGTTGAAAGCGGGCAGGAAGCTTCATGTGAGCAGCGAGGCCGGCACTGACCTGACGGCGGATATTTCGGGCGCCGACCTGCCGATCACGCAGCAGTGGGGGTTTGTCGACGAGCCGGCGCGGTGGGATCACTGGCCGAGCGGTTTTATCGCATGCTTTCCGCGCGACCTTAGCGCGCAGGGCCAGATCGTCCTTCAGCCGGGAGATGTGTTGTTGCCCTGGCAGCGCTATGTTCGCGACGAAGTGAGGCTGCGCATCAAGAACGGGTTTATCGAAGACATAAGCGGACCTGGCACCGACGCGTTCGTGCTGCGCGACTATTTCGAGAGCTGGAAGGATCGCAACGTGTTTGCCGTGTCTCATGTCGGATGGGGGTTTCATCCGGTCGCGAGGTGGTCGGCTTTCGAGGTCTATGAGGCGAGGACGCTGTTCGGCCAGGAATTACGATCCGTTGCCGGTAACTTCATGTGGTCGACCGGTTCCAATCGCTTCGCCAACCGCCATACACCCGCCCATCTAGATATTCCCATGCGCGGTTGCACGATCGAGATTGACGGCGAGCCGGTGGTCGTCGCGGGTCGTTTGGAGAAACGATGAGCCAGCTCGATCACAAGGTTCTCGAAGCCGCCATTCTTGCGCTCGCCGGCAATGGCGATTTGCTGGATCGCTTCAAGGCGGATCCCACGGCCGTCGGCGCTGAGCTGGGCCTGACTCCGAAAGGATCAGCCGCTATCAGCAGCGGCGATCGAGACTGGCTCCGTTCGGCAGGTCTCAACGACGGCCTGACAATCCTGGTCAGCCGATGGTTCAAGGATGACCTGGGCGACTCGGCAAACTCGGGCCGGTTCCAGGTAGATACTGAATCACCGTTGCCGAAGGCGGACGTGCCGTCGCGACTGGTGTTCGCCGGCGGGTGCTCTCACGTTCCGGATCTGCTGGCGCGGCCTGAAATAGATCCGGCGGATGCGGTCGAGCGGTTGCGGAACGGTTACCGGCGGCTGGGCGACCGGCTCGCAAGGGCGAATCCCGACGTTATCATAGTGACGGCGGACTGCCATTTTCAGAGTTTTCAGAGCGGTGCATTCGTGGTCGGCACAGGCGTTCAGCATCAGGGCTCGATGTCGTTCTTCAAGCGGTCCGATCTGAATCTCCTGCTCAAGGGAGATGCCGAACTGGCCGGCACTATCGCGCGAGCTATCCGCGCGGGCGGTCTTGAAGTCGAAGAGGCTGAGCGCGTCGAGC
>Ga0210391_10002856_pt1 | contig 14812 bp, 20 predicted proteins | sample IncBWC12OmetaG_FD_160573 | JGI IMG/M metagenome (GOLD analysis project Ga0210391, IMG submission 160573) | Forest soil microbial communities from Barre Woods Harvard Forest LTER site, Petersham, Massachusetts, United States - Inc-BW-C-12-O ... | reverse complement strand
TTCCGGTGTGTCTTGAAAAATGCTGTAACTGGGAATGCGGAAAAGCGCCACGGATCTTGTCCAGCCCTCAATCACCGGAGCGACAAACTTCAAATATGGCAGCGAAACCAGCGCGAAAAGAACAAAATAGATCGGCAGCACGAGAAAGAGCCCCCGCCGATCCAGTCGATTCAGCCCCAAGAAGCCGAACGTCTGACGAAGGGAGAGTCTGTCCACATAACGTAGAGCCAGAAATGGCACAAACATATGCCATCCGAAGGTGATCAGGAGAATCCAGGCGTACTGAAGATATCTTGCTGACAAGCCTGTGAACGCCATCTGTGCTCGAAAGATGGGTTCTATGTTAATGCAGACGAAGGCTACGACGCCGGGCAAGAGGTAAAGGAACAAGTAGATCGCTTTAGCCGATACGGTCTTCGCCTGGTAAGCGGACTCGAACTGGTCGTAGGCGGCGTCCTCACGGACAAAGAAGCGCCGCCACCACGATGCATGTGCATTCACGACAATTGGGGCAGCTTTCACGGAACACCTGTATTTTCAGGCTTGCGTTGACTTTTCTCTGGTCCCCAATCTAAAGAACGTCGCGCTGTTTTGCGCAACCTTTCAGTGAGGTGGGCGGGCTTTGAGGCGAACCGAAGCTCTCGCGCGGTAGGCCGCAGTGGACTCGTGAGGTGGCTGAGTTAAAATGTTCGCCGTGCCAAAGCGCGATGAATTCCGGGTTCATTCGTTCTGGTGGTTTCAGACCGTCGGGTGGGGCTGTTTTTATCTTCTATCGATTTTGGTTGTTCTTCCTTACATCCAGCAACCAGGGGAGTTGGGGTACCAGGGCGTTAAAGGTCTTCTGTGCGACCAAGGCATCATGTGCGTTTGCGGTTTCCTTGCAAGTCTCGTGCTGCGTCCGGTCTGTCGTTCGTTGGTGCGGCGGCCCCTTCCCTGGATAGCACTGCAGGTCCGTGCCGCTGGATGGTCGTTGGTAGTCGGAATCTCAATGGCATTTGTGGCTGCTCGACTCGTGGTAGCAAAGATCGAACTGGTGGAAATGTTGGAAGCTTGTGCAAAGATGTCTGTCATTCTGTTTCTTTGGTGCAACCTATATTTCAGCATCAAGCGGTCGCAACAGCAAGAGCAAGAGCGCGAACGGCTGCTGCGGGCCGAGGCTGAAGCAAACGAAGCCCAGCTCCGTGCTCTCCGTTGTCAGCTTAATCCGCATTTCCTGTTCAATTCCATGAACGCTGTATCCACCCTAGTCGCGGAAGGTAACGGGCTGGCAGCAACCAAGATGCTGGCACAAATTGCTGCGTTTCTGCGAGCCACGCTGGATGGCCAAACTGTGCCCGAAATCCCCCTTTTCCAAGAACTGGTGCTCACAGAGCGATATCTTGCCATCGAGCAAGAGAGGCTGGGAGAACGGCTTCGCGTCGCCTTAGCCATAGCTCCAGAAACCTTGGATGCGCTTGTTCCGAGTTTGCTGCTCCAGCCCTTGGTTGAAAATGCGGTGCGCCATGGCATCGCGCCGCTGGTAGAAGGCGGCAGCATTGCAGTTCAGAGCGAGCTCCGTAATTTTCGCGTGCACATTTCCGTCACCAATTCTGGTCGCCGCGACGACCAGACGCGCGCAGGCGCGTCTGCACAGGCTACAGGCATCGGCCTGACGAATACGGCTAAGCGCCTGAAGAGTCTTTACGGCATTGACCACTATTTGGGGCTCAAATGGCCCTCAACAGGTGGCTGTCAAGTGATCGTCGAGTTTCCTTTTAGGACCGCCGCGAGAGTGCAAGAGTGAACACGTGCGCGTACTGATTGTTGATGACGAACCCTTGGCTCGCCGTGGTGTCTGTGCACGACTTCGCAACTTTCCGGACGTGGAGATCATCGGTGAATGCGGGGATGGCGAATCGGCTGTTGAGAGCATACTCAGCTTAGAGCCCGACCTCATATTTCTGGATGTGCAGATGCCTGGAATTGACGGCTTCGAAGTACTACGGGCATTGCCAGTTGAGCGATTACCAGCGGTTGTGTTTCTCACAGCTCATGAGGAACACGCACTACGAGCTTTCGACGTGCACGCTTTGGACTACCTGCTGAAGCCACTGGAGGATGACCGCTTTGCGGTGGCGGTGAATCGTGCCCGCAAGCAACTTGACACCTCGGCAAAAGCAGAGCTGGTCGGACGCATGTTGGGACTGCTCGATGAGAGGAGCGGGCGTTACTCTTCTCGCTTCGTCGTACGTGCAGGATCGCGGATTCAAGTCGTTTTGGCAGAAGATCTGGAATGGATCGCAGCGGCCGACGACTACTCGGAGTTGCACACGCGCGATGGTACTCATCTGTTGCGCGAAACCATGAACTCGCTGGAAAAGAAGCTTGACCCCGCGAAATTTGCCCGAATTCACCGTTCCAGAATCGTCAGGTTGGCTCATATTCTCGAACTTCATAACATCGAGAATCGAGAGTACCTTGTGAAGCTTCGTGACGGCTCTCAACACCGCTCGAGCCGCACGCACGCCGACCGGCTTGAACGTTGGCTGCGCTCAGCGAAAGTTGAAGAGTGACCGGCGCCCGCAAGTGCGGTTCGGCTTGGGTGTCCCGGTTGCAGAGCCAAGAGGCTATCAGAGAGGGTGCTCAGCTTTGCGCGATCAGGCCATGGTCTGCTTTGTTGGCCGACCAATACCCCGGATTTGTTGGCGTATCGCGAAGCGGCAACTCTGGATTTTTCCAAACTCATCACGGAGTTGATCACAATTCTGGGGAAGAAACTGACGGCCTACATCGCTTCGGTCAAAGACACGAGAGCGATTGAGCGCTGGATGGCCGGCTCAGAGCCGTACAAGGGAGTCGATGAAAGATTGCGGCTCGCATATCGGCTGGCGAAAGTGATTAGCGATCATGAGGGGCCACGGGTGGTTCAGGCTTGGTTTACGGGTCTGAATCCGGAGCTAGGGGATCGCGTGCCTGCCCGGCTTTTGCGTGAAGGGGATGTGGAGACCGTAGGTCCGGAGATACTTGGCGCCGCGCGCGCATTCTTAGCCGGAGGATAGCAATTCGTGAAAGCCCCCGGCGTGATTTACAGGCTAGGGAGGAAACCTGATGCGTGGGCTCCCCCCGACTGGGCTTCCGCGGGGCCTGACGGAACCTTCGGCAACCGCTTTGACGACCCGGATGCAACCTACCGTGTTCTCTACGCGTCGTCGCAGAGACTCGGTCGCTTCGTCGAAACCCTGGCTCGATTCCGCATCGATCCCACACTGCTGGCAGAGAGCAGGCGACCTCAATTTGTCAGAACGGTCATCACAGTTCTGACAAAATATCCGCCTGGTGTCATATTTGTCAGATACCGGGATTCCCACTTGAGGATGGTGCCTTCACGGTGAATGCTGAAAAAGCGGACGAAGAATGGCTGCTGTTCAGCCATTCAGAAGATCAGCGCTGTTCGCAAATTCGATACGCGCCTGTCCCACCAGACGTTTCTTTCCCTTTTCACGAAGGATATTCCCGTCTATTCGCACCGTATCAACAACGTTCTGATGGCTTCTGATAGCCTCTTGAACACGGGCTGCCAGATGTCCCTTAGCAAAGGTCAGTCTGATGAACTCCGCTCTTCCATCCTCGTTCAGGTCTACGAATTCAACCGTCGGTGTACCCTGGCTCACAATCGCACCGGTCGCTTGAATACTGGAGACATCGATCTCGTCGAGGTTGGAATTCACCGGAAAGAGGCCAAAAGTGAACGCCAGGGAGTCTCGAGCTTCCTCGGTAGCGACTCCGATCATCTTGTCAGAAATTGCGAGAATCGCTGGCAGGAATTCCTCTTTGAAAGGGGCCACTCTCTCCGAAGCCGTTTTCTTTAGGGCGTTCCCCACAAAATCCCTGCTTGATTTCAAGGAAACACTCTGAAGGTTTCTGACATTTTCCGCGCAAGTACTGCAACTCATGAGGTGAGCGGCATCTTCGCCATGCACGCCCTGATGGAGGAGTTGTACCAGCTTCTCGGCAGACAAACACTTCTCGTCGACACCTAAAGAGGCATCAAACACTGAGACCTCGGGGGCAATCGCCTCAGCGATTTCCACGATTCGGCCAACATCGATTCCTCGGCCTGCCGCTGCCTTCATCATGATCTTTTCTCCTTCATATACAAGACGTATAAAGAGGGGCTTTTCTAACAGCCCGGACTACTTTTTTAGGCGATTCCTGAGCGCCTCTCGGCATCTGGACAACAGCACCGGGACCGATTGAACCTGTATTTTCAGCCGCTTAGCCAATTCGGCTTGGGACATTCCGTTCACATAGAAGCTCTCGATCAAGAACTGACAGCGTCGATCGAGGCTCGAAAGTGCCTGAAAAAACGCGATTCCAGCCTCCTGCTCACCCAGTTCAGACCCTCGAGTAGGCGTCGGCAATGCCAATATTTCGTCCAAAGGCACCTCCTTCGCATTCCTCCTTAGTTCATCGAGCAGCGAGTTCTTGGCGATCGCCACAAAATAAGCATCGTAGACGACACCATCTTTTTTCCCGCTGCTGAAAATCTCGATGTACTTGATGAACGCGGACTGGTACGCGTCTTCAACGAAAACAGGATCCTTGCGATACAGGGAAACCAGAATCGCCATCACCAGGGGACGAAACAGGTCATCGAACCTGCGCAAATAGGATTCATTCTGCGGATCAGAGAAACACGACTCAATTGCCCGCCTCACCGCCGCCGTATTGTCACTCACTGCCAATCCCCGTAATGCGGTCGGCGTACGCCTGAAGCATCTTGTCCAAAGCAAGGCAGCGCATCGGCCGACGAGGGCAATCGATCAGGAAATCCAGAATGACGGTAGCAGTTTTCGTTTGAATTCCTTCGAGAGGCAGATCGTTGCGATTCAGCTTTATGCTCTGGGCTACGCTTTCGCTGTTTTGAATGACAAACTGTTTCACTTTTTCCGGGTCGCTGCGAATTTCCTTGATCTTCCTCAAAGCGGCATCGGGCCGACGATGATCGCGTAGTTCCCCGACAATCAGCTCACTCAACGCTTCGCCCTCGGAACGAGGCTTCGCTAGGGCCGGGTGACTCTTTTCCAGATAGTGCCGCACATCCACAGCGTATCCTTCCGATCCGGCACTTCCAGCCCAGACATCGTACGCCCCCACCACGGCTACCGATCGAATGTAGCGCCTCTTGCTCGATGGGTTCCCGGCTCGGCGCATGATGTGTTGGTCATTCCAATTTTCTCGAATATATCGAATTGTTTCACTCCGCGACGCCAGTTGTGCCAATTGTCCAAACCTTCTCAGGCCCGGAAATTTTCTCATCCAGTACAGTGGGTTCAATACCTTTCGGCCCGCATGAGGTGTACCGAGCGTAATCAGCAGATCCACTTTGATACTGCGACCGTTTCCTGCCAGCAACTCTTCCAAGATAAACGCTTTTGACAACAACCCGCCTTGGCTGTGGGCAACGAGGACTATAGTTTCGTACTTTTCCTGAACTCTGTTAAGAAGCTGTCGCAAGCCATCCACTGCAAACGGGATCAGCGGCGGCTGGTGAAACGCGGTCGAATCGTATTGAAAGGAATAAAAATCGTAGCTGCGAACCCATGGATCATGCTCGGCCATACTTTGGATGATGCCCGGCACACCCAGCCACGTGCCCCAGCTATCGCCGAAAATCCCATGGACAAATACCACGAGTGAATTGTTCAGCGGATGTCGATTGAACCACATCGTGAGCCGAAGCCTCGCAGAGCAATGAAACGCATAAGGGGAAGAACTAACTATTCTCTTACGTCGAAGGGCCAAGTCAACACAAAAGAAAGTTTCATTACACAAACAGTACAAAACCTTGAGTAGTCAGCGACACTCCCCAATTCCTACCTCCGGGGACGAGTTCTTGACCAATAGAGTGTCAACGCCGTGTAGCCGGTGGTCCGCAACCACTCTGCGACTTCTTTTGTCTGGAAGGGCCGGTCTTCGAGTTCTAGGTCACGATTGAGCAATTCCGTGATTTCTTCCGCGGTACTCGGTTTCTTGATCTGGTTCAACGCTCGTGAAATGTGCTCCTCGAGACGGCGCGAATTCGGAATCTTCCGCATTTCCAGTTTCAACTCTTGAAAAATGAACTTAGCTTATTCCTGACAGGGTCCCGATGTCAGCATGGTTCGGATGAGGATGCAAAACGGGATGGCAGATCAAGGCTTCCTCGCCGGCAGTAGCTTAACGACCAAGTTTCCTATTGCCGCAGGCTCGTGCTCGCCGGCGCCGCCAAGCAAAGTGTACGAGCGCTCGAAACCCTCGGGCCCCTCCACTTTCATTTCCCAGTTGTCGTTTGCATGAGACCCGACAATTGACACTCGCCACTCTCCTGGCCTGTCACTCAACACGTGTTCAATGATAGCTACAATCTCCCCGCGAACTCGGGGATCGCCCGTATTCTGCATCTCGATCCTGACTGCCATGTCTCCTGTATTGTACAAAGCGGCCTGGTACGAACTTCAGGTGCGCAACTGGTCAAAGGCTCATGGACCGCGCTGAGTTAAATTCCCGCTTGACGGGTGGGATGGCTCCCAATCGCACGAAAACGTCCAGCGTTTCAGAAGATCTCAAGGAACGAGTCGGGCGACTGCTCCCTGTGGCGGGGATCTTCTCTCGAAAATGGTCCTTCACGATTCCTGCTGAAAAAGCGCGGGGAGAAAGGCTTTTCTGGGAGAGCAGACTCGCGGCAGTAAGACCGGTGGGAGAAAAGGTAAAGGCTGCGACATTGGTTACGCTCCAGCCATCAGCTCCTGCGAGGGAGCCAACAGCGTGGATGCATGCACCGTCGCAGCCCTTGATGCGATCACTGCTTTCGCAGTTCCAAACCCCAACTGCTCCTCGCAGAACCAGTCGGTTTTTTCGGGTCTGGTTGCTCGTCAGGTCGCCCTGCTGAGCAGATCACTCAGCCTACTTCGGATTGGCAAGATTTATTTCGCCAATCCTTTCAGCCGTCGACGGAGGCAAACTTAGAGAGTTGCCCGAAGATTGTCAACGCCCGTTTTCAGTGCAATCGACCGGTTGCGATGGATCAAGAACCCGAGACGCAACCCGTTGAATCGTTGTCGCTTGATAAAATGGGAGATCAAATTCTTTCCGTTTTCCCACAGGAACATCCACAGGCGCTGCGAAGGCGCGGACGGGTACTACAAATGAAGTGTGCGGGAACCCTGTAAGCATCTTGACTCCGGGAAGTCGGTCACGCATGGTGGTTACCGGCGCATTCACGAATGGCAAACCTCATGGCCTATATCGATGGCGGCTCTCGCGGCAATCCAGGCCCGTCTGGCATTGGAGTGGTAATCGACGGCTCCACCGACGGCACCATCAGGATCGCCAAATGGATCGGACATCAGGACAATAATGTCGCCGAGTACATTGCTCTGTTAGAAGCCCTGCAATGTGCCCTGGGGCTTAAAGCCACCGCGCTTCACGTGTTTTCGGATTCCGAGGTGGTGGTGAGGCAGATGAGTGGCGAGTACAGTTGCCGGAGTCCGCGGCTCTATTCGCTGAATTGGATCTGCCGGAAGCTGGCCCGCTCGCTCGATTTCTCGATCGCTCACGTTCCTCGCGAGCACAACACAGAGGCCAAATGGGCTGGCCAGTTCGGCCGCTCGCAGGAAACATGGCTAACCTAGGAGCAACCGCTCGTGCTGCCACAGGTCATGCACCGATAGCAGGAGCCGTTTCTTACCATCAGTGAGCCGCAGAATTGGCACGGAGGCGCGTCTCCCAGCTCTACGACCTGCCCTAAGCCCTCGACTACGCTGGTCACCTCTTGGTGCGCTTGGGCTGGCTTCGGCAATTCAAACAGAAGTCCCTGCTCGCCTTTCAGGAAGCGCAGTTCCAGCCATCGGAATAGATAATCAGTCAGAGACTTGGCATAACCAATCTTCGGATTGCCCGACCACCCGCTCGGCTCAAATCGCGTGTGGCTGAATTTGTCGCACAGGACCCGCAACGGAACGCCATACTGCAGAGCCAGCGAGACTGCGGTTGCGAAAGCATCCATGAGCCCGGAAACCGTCGAACCTTCCTTCGCCATCCTGATGAACAGTTCCCCTGGCAGACCATCCCCATATAAGCCAACTGTGACGTAGCCTTCTTGCCCGTCCACAGAGAAGTGATGGGTCAAGCTGTGGCGCTCGTCCGGCAGACGCCGCCTCACCGCTGGAGAGACATCTGTGGTTTCGGCACTCATTACGTTTCCATCGGCTGGCCCGCCGCTCCCCGCTTCCTTGCTTGCGTTCAGAGATTGCTCTTCGCTGCATTTGACGATTGCGATCTCCTTTGCTGCTGACATCATGCACTCTAACCTTCCTGGCCTCCGCCTTCTTCGGAACCGCCGGCCGGCTGAGACTCTGTGTTCGAGTTTGTCGCATCGTCTGGGTCGTGCCTTTTGTATGTTCCCCTCACCGACAGTAATTCTGCGTGGCTGGGCGGAAATACGTAGTTCTGGACAAACCACAGTGCGTCATAGGTAAGCCGGCGGCTGATGACGGCACGCCCGTGCTCCTTCACGAACTGGCAGAAATCATCGGCATGGATGATGTTCGCTTTGGTTCCAGCGGTAGTGAGAGCGCGCGACTTGAGCCAACCCAGGTCGATCCATTTCTGTATTTCGTCGGGGCGGGTATGCAGTGCTCGAGACAGGGAAAACTTGGTGAACCATTCCCGGCCTGTTGTGCCGCCCATGCCGAGTCGGTGCAACATCGAGCGGACGGAGCCCGCCGGCCGCCGCAGGATTTTAGCGGCCTCTTCTACCGGCATTGTGACGATCAGATCAAGCAGGCGTTGTTGCTCGGGCTTCGTCCATTCGCGATACGCGCGTTTTTGATCGACGCCCAGCTCGCGCAGGAAACGTAGACAGGCGTCTCGCGGGTTTCCGGAAACGGCAGCCAGTTTCGTGACCAGTATTCTCCGGCCGGTCTCATCGTGCTCCCGGCTTCGGCTGGTGCGCTCTTTGTATTCCCTGACCAGTTCTCTTGCTTCTTTAGGCCAGCGGAACATACGGCGCTTATGAACGCCGTCCTCTTCGCCCATACTGCTGCCTTCCGGGGGCTGGGTCCAAGTGGCAGTTAACCGTCTCCAGGTCTAGACACACTTGTCTCTACGCCTTCGGAATACCTCCTCTCCTGCTGCAAGACCGCATGCACCGATCTCCTTCGGAGCATGCTCGGCGACAAAGTGGCGAGTGGGTCCGCTCCACACCTGAGCCAAGCGGTAGCGGCCAGCGTACATTCACAGCTGAGCCGATTTTCAACATTTTTTTTCCTGCAGGAAATCGTGCAGGGCGACTTTAGCCGCATAAAATCGGCCCGTGCGGCCGGGTCTCAGCCAACAGCCAGAAACGTGCTGAGGGCCAAACACTTGACGCAGACATCGGTACAATCGCCGGGCAAGATGGGCCGAAGACGGCTATGGACACGGGGACTCGGGCCGCGCACAAGAGATGGTTTCCCGCAAAGAAAGTAACATTCTCTCCGCAACGAAATGCTTCGAAGTGGGTTTAACTGGGAAAAGCAGTACCGGAACTGGGGCCGCAGATCAGCCGACTGAACGAGCACCAGTTCGCTGAGCGGTTGTTATGCCAGCCATCCCCGACCGCACTTCCAGATCGAAACAACATATACGCCTGTGCGGCGACTGTTGCCCTCGTCTGAGCGGCTCATCTTCGTACGACCTGTTCGTTCGCCGCATAGCTTCGGCGCTATCCGATGAAATTTCATCGTTCGTACTTCGCCAACCGGAGTTTGTAGAAGGCTGGCTGCAATCTTTCTTATGAGAGTCGAACCATGCTTGGCGCACATAGCAGAGGATTTGACTGGAAGGAAATTGCCGAGGTACTCCACATCACTCGGGCTGCGGCCCGGGCGACGTTCTGGCGGGAAATCAAACGCTCGAGGTCGAAAACTGTCGAAGCCCAGCCGCCTGCGATTGTCAGCCATGGCGAGAGTGATTCGGATACCCTGAAGCTTGGCAAGGCGAGAGGATCTCGCTAGACGCAGTGGGGCAGTCTCTCGACAGCCTTGCAGCGATATTCGTAATTCGGCGGGGCGGTCCGTCTTAGTCTCTAATCCCCAAACGCCTCTTCATCACATGTAGCGGAACATTGAACCGTTCCGCTAGCTGCTGGGGATCATTCACCCCAGTAGAACGAAGGTTTCCAATCAGCGCCCGCGGCATTAGAAGATCGAATGCCAGTTCCTCTGCTTCTCTTTCTCTTGTTGATCCGAGGCGGCTCCGATACATCCGATCATCCACGAGTTTGTTCCTGATCCGATCACGATGTCGAAGGAAGTGAGCGATCTCATGAGCAACAGTGAGGCGTTTTTGATTCGGAGAGTCAGAGGCATTCACGCGGATCGTATAGCCGCTGGGGCCGCCACGGTAAAGGTCGGGGAATATCTCACCAGCGATTTGCGGACCGAGATCTACTTGCCGTACCGCCAAGCCAAGCGCTTTCGCAAGTCCACTGATGTTAACCGGCGCTGTCGATCTGAATCGCCTGGAGATCTGTTCGATGGGCGTCAATCCACGTGGCGCCCTCAGGCGATAGTCTGCTGTTGCTGCCTCCAGCACCAAAATTTGTTCACGGAGAACTGCCATCTCTTCTTTGACGTCTGCGGGTGGATTACCGGCCAGCCCAGCTTCCACGTACCGTTTAGCTTTCTGAACGTCACCAATTCGCAACGCTATGGACGCCGCACTCCGGTGAAGAACTGAACGAGTCGGTTCTAGGTCGAAGTCGGCGGCCACGGAATCCGCTGCCGCGGCCTCCTTCTCCAGAGCCTTGATGAACAGACCGCGACTCTGGGCCGAGTTGCCAGCACGAGCATTAAGCAAGGCTAGCTCGAAGAGATCCATTGCGCTGTTGTGCAGCTCTCTGGTGTCGCTCACAACTTCGTCTCCCCAGCTCTTTTGACGAACCTCACCTCTGGGCCACCAAAGTCCACGATCACTACATAAGCAGGGAGCCCCGCGTGATCGGATCGCTTGGTCTGAGCGACCTTTTCAACTAATCGAGCTGCGACCTTCGTTTTGTTTCCCTTCAAAATTCCGGAGACCTCGAGACGAGCGGCGCGCTGAAAAATTCCGCGCTGATCTTTGCCCTCACCCATCCAGTAATCGACGCCCGTTTCCTTTGCTGACCGCTCCACCCGTGGCGTGTCGGTAAGTCGCAACACAACTATGATGGCCATACCGTAGGCCCCATATTCTGTGGCTTCCTGTAAGTCAGCCCAAGTGCCTTCGTCCCGTTCAGTCACATCACGCCATTTCAGGCTTCCGGGCATGCAAACGTCGCCAGTGACGGATAGGAGCACCGGATTTACATGGTCATTGCACTGCAAGCAATGCGATGCCGCTTCAGCAAGAAATGAGCCGTATACCGCCGATATTCCGAGTCGGCCGTTCTTGAGAGCATCGAAGCTGAGCGTAAGACCAATTTCGTTCATTACGCAGTCGCGGGTAGCGGAGCGAATCGAAATTATCACGCTGGTTCTGGAGACCACAAGCCAATGCGGGGCTGCACAACTTCGCCATGTTCAAGGTGAAAGAAAATTTGGCGTTTAGCGCAAACTGCCTCCTGGATAGTCGCCAGTGAGTGCTGCCGGTATCCTGATAGGCCTATCAAAGGGGTGTTGCGTCGGCCGGGTTTCAACAAGCATCGATGTAGAACACCAGTTCCCCGTGTTTTCCGATCGAACTCCGCCATTGTTTCGACAAGCTCCGCATGCTGTCGATCAGAGCGTTCAGACCATTCTCGTTAACAGCTATTCTTTGTTCTTCCATACTGTCTCTGAAACTGACCGCACTGAAGCGCTCGTCTGCTTCCATATAGTCCAGAACCTTTCTGCCATTTTCAAGCCAGACAGCCTGCTTATCCCCGTATTCGTGCTCGTCGCTCGCCGTCCCTACTCTGGCGGCAAGGTCGTGCAGCAGCACGATCAACTTCTCCGGTTCAATGAAGCAGGAGGAGTGTACATTCCATATTTCTTTCACTGCCCGAAAGCTTTGGCTCATTGCCTGACCACCTTCCTTCTCTTGCGTCTGGGTAATTCGGAATCTGCCGGCTGCGTCCTGATCCGCTGCCACAGGACTGGATCGACAGCGAGCGAGGTGGTGCGGCCCGTTCGCAGGTTCACGAACCCGCCGTGGTACGAAAGCCGCCCATATCGGAACAACCGAGCGAGCATCGCCAGCGCCTGGTATGCGAGTGTCTGGTTCACAAACGGCTCCTGCCGCTCCAGTGCTTCCAATGCGCTGCAGGACGGAAGGCGATCTTTCTTGTCGAGCTTCGGGTTGACGAGTTCAGGGAAAAGTTCGGAAGCCGTCGGCAAGCGCAGTTCTCGCGTTTTGTTTCTTTGGTTTTCAGGCTGGCCAAGCACGAACTGACCGCAATCGGCGTTATTGCCCAGATCCAGCCAATAGTGGCAGTTCCAGAAGGTTTGAGTGCGGGTGATTCCGTTTCGGGCGGCACGAGAATCCACGCATCCGATGAGAATGTCGGTTTCGTGCCCCCAGGTTTCGTCGACGAAATGCGGCATTCCTTTCCACCCAAGGCCCCAAAACAAATTGATCCGGGTGGCGAGCACCATCGCTTTGTGCAGCCCGATCTCACTCTCGCTGAAAGGTTGGCGGACGCAATTGGTGCGGGAAATTCGGTCGCCGTCAACCAAGGTCACGTCCAGCCCATGCGGGTGCCCCAATGCAACCATGGCTTGGTGCAGATACGGCAATCCGGAAGCTATGGCGCTTCCCGTCCCACCGCAACCGACTACGGTGACCCGAACCTTCTTCTGCAACAGTGCATCAGGAATGTGATGTTCAGTCTTCGTGGCGATTGTCGTTGCGATAGCTGTGGTCATCGTTCCTCACGAATTCCGCAAGCGTCTGCGGCAGCTTCACCAGGTACTTCTCTGGAAACGCTTTTTGTCTCGCTAGGGATTGCCACATCGCCAGAAACCCACCGCGAAACCGAGTGTGTTTGCGAACCCCGGAGGCATGCGTGAATTCGCTCTGGAAAAACGACTCCTCCCATAAGTCGATGGCGGCGACCGATTTCTCCTGCGGAATCTTCATGCTCCCGGTGCAACACACGCCGTTGTCGTAGCAGTTCCAGTAGGGCGCAATGCATAGCTTGGTTTCCGCCGTGGGCCGTTCGTCTTTAGCAAGAGCGCGAACCCACAAGTGACCCCCGCACGCTTTGAACAGCAAGGCCGGGTGGGGATAGAGCTTGCCATTCATGCTTCGCAAGGCAGGATCATTGCCCTGATCGCTGAAGAACATGGTTCGTTCGTAGGATGGGGTCCACCACACGAGTATTTCCGCCGTCCGTACCAGGACGCGCGCCGGCAAAATCTCCGCTGGAACCGATCTCCCTAAACCGGTCATCAGGTCGATCAGCATCTGCGGCGTCATCAACTGGCCTTCCGCCAGTCGCGCTACAGCGCCGTCATGGATCACTTCATGGAGAGTTACAAAAGGATGGCGGTACGGGTAGCCCTGATAGCTACTCTTCCCGTAGACCAGCAGCGCTCGGCTCAACCGGAAGTCCTGACTCGAGCCGATGTTCACGGAGATATTCATCGTAGAGGTCCCTGACGAGTTCGACGATCCTGGCAGCGGAGGCCAATGAATGAATCATCGCGCTGGCGTGATCGAAGACGCGTCGCACTTCTTCATCGAGCCCTTTCGCCGGCTTGTTGTGGTGAATAGGAAGCGCCACATTCGGCTGGCAAGGGCCGTTCTCGCCCATGTGCTGCGCCTCTTCATCAAAGCAGGCGTTGATCGCATCGTTCTCGTACCAGGTGATCAGACACCCGGGCCGGGAATACTCAGCGTCTTCGAGCCAGGCATCAACGCCGGGTACGTCCTTCTCATTGATCTGGCCCGGCCACGCGTGCTCCTGCCCTTGACCATGAGCATCCATTTCAAGCACGTGCCGGATGAGTTCGCGAGCCACGCTTGTACGCGGCTGGATCTTCTGGAGCAGGGCTCTGGCTCGCCTGTATTTGAGGGCCTTAGAGTGCCTCTTGATACAGGCCGGGATCTCCAGATCCACTTTGCGATAGACCGACGCTTCCAACTCCTCGTCGCTCAGATCCTCCATCCACGTCTCGGCATGCTCCTGGGCGTCGAGGTAGTCGTACACGCGCATCCATTTGTACAGGTTGATGGTGAGGACCACATAGAAAGCAGCTGGAAGGAAGGCATGCTCCGCTTCGAGGCGAGTGAGCGTCGCACCAATTGGAATGGAAGCCGCGGCCTCGTAGTCGCCGACCAGATACAAATGATCGGTCATGCCTTCTCTTCCGGCTTCAACCAGATTTCGCTCTTGCTCCGTCAGTTCGAAGAGACTATCCGTAATGCGCAGGGCGCCCACCCAGACTCTCTTCACGTCAACTGCGCGATTCTGGGAGCAAAACCTCCTGAAGCCGCGTTCGACAAAGTCCACCGCGCTACCCGACCAGTCATTGGGCCGGCAAATTCCCAAGCGCAACAGACTCATTCCCAGAACCGCGGCTGGCCCCTCGTCCCACCTCGTGCAGTACCTCCATCGAATTCCCTTGAGCCTTGGAAACGTGACGTCCAGCGGCAGGCCGATCACACGATTGGTGGAATGACCACTCCGCTGGGCGGTAAGTATCGCTCCCCGATCTCGCTTCCGTCTCGGGCGCACTTGAGCGAGTCGAATGCCTTGCCGAGAATTTCCCCGACTTTGAACGCTTCTGGACATTGTCTCAATCGCTCCATGATGGGATCATTCGTATTGGCGCCGCCATGGGTAGCGTCT
>Ga0210391_10002855_pt1 | contig 14815 bp, 14 predicted proteins | sample IncBWC12OmetaG_FD_160573 | JGI IMG/M metagenome (GOLD analysis project Ga0210391, IMG submission 160573) | Forest soil microbial communities from Barre Woods Harvard Forest LTER site, Petersham, Massachusetts, United States - Inc-BW-C-12-O ... | reverse complement strand
ACTCGCCCTTGAGATTCCATGAATTCCAATGACGCTTACCTTGCTACGGCACGTACCCCGCGCCCCGCAGCACTTTACCGGGCAGAGCTCCAGTCATTTTTCCTTGATCGATCACGGGCACGCCGTTGACCAGCACGTAGTCCATCCCTTCGGAGAGCTGATTGGGGTTGTCGAAGGTCGCGCGGTCACGCACTGTGGCGGGATCGAAAATCACCACATCGGCCCACGTGCCCGCTTTGAGAACGCCGCGATCGGTCAACCGCATGCGCTGCGCCGGAAGCGCGGAAAACTTGCGGATGGCGTCTTCCAGGGTCAGGACTTTTTCTTCGCGCACATATTTAGCCAGGACGCGCGGGAATGTTCCGTAGGCGCGGGGATGAGGATGTGCCTGGCCCAGGATTCCTTCCGGCGAGGTGCCTTCGGAATCGTTGTCGATGGCCACCCACGGCTGTTGCAGTGCAAGCGTCACATCGGGTTGTGACATGCCGAACACCGCAACTCCAGTCGAAGGATCCTGGATGAGAAAGTCGAAGAGCGCGTCCATGGGATCTTTGTTCCAGAGCTTGGCGATCTCTGAAAGCCGCTTGCCCTGCATGGGAAGCAACGTTGTATTCTGCACCGCGCCGATCATGATCGCGTCGGGGCCGGGGATTTCCTGCCATTCGTTGTCCCAGTCTTTGGAAGGAGTAAGCATGTCTTTGCGAATTTTTTCGCGCGTAGCGGGGTCCTGCAGCCGCGCGACGAGTTTCGCGGTGCCGCCATCGTGCGCCCACGGTGGGATGAAAGCCGAAAAATCGTTGTACCACGCGGTATAGGCGTAGGTGTCGGCGGTCACGTCGGCGCCGGCGGCGCGGGCTTCGTTGATTTTGGCAACGACTTCCGGCATGCGTCCCCAGTTGTTTTTGCCTGCGACCTTGAGGTGCCAAATCTCGACAGGAATCTTCGCTTCGCGTCCAATGCGCAGGGCTTCGTCAATCGCCTCGAGCACTGAGTCGCTCTCGTTGCGCATGTGCGTGGAATAAATACCGCCCAACTTTCCGGCCTCGGTGGCCAGCGCGATCAATTCTTCCGTCTTGGCATAGGGCGCCGGCGCATATTCAAGCGCAGTCGAGACGCCGACGGCGCCGTCGTTCATGGCGTCGCGAACCAACGACTGCATCTGCGCCAGTTGGTCCGATGTGGGCTGCTTATCGTCTTCGCCAAGGACGATGCGGCGAACTCGCGTGGCGCCGACATAGCTCGCGAGGTTGATGCCCATGCCTTGCTTTTCGAGCCGGGCGAAATATTGGCGGAAGGTGCGCCAGTCCGGCGTGAGCTTGTAGTAATCGTATTGGCTGTGGCCAGACTGGATCAGCGCGTCGTTGAGCGGAGCAGCCGAATCGCCTTCGCCAGTAATTTCGGAGGTGATTCCTTGATAGATTTTTGAGGGCAGGCGCGGGTCGACGAGAATCGTCAGTTCCGACTGGCCGAGCATGTCGATGAATCCCGGCGCCACAACCTTGCCACCCGCGTCAATCGTGCGCTTGCGTTGGGTCGCAGCCAGGTTGCCGATGGCGGCGATTCGGCCGTCGCGGATGCCAACGTCTCCCGAGTACCACGGCGAGCCAGTTCCATCAATGATGTGTCCGTTGATGATGACGATGTCGAAGGCCGGCGTTTGCGCGAGGGCGAACGAAGACAACAACAGAAATGCGAGGACGACGGAAACGCGGATTTCATTCGGCAAGGTCATCTTGATGTTTCTGTTCATCGTTCGTACCCTCACAGGCGTGAGCCCTTACGATTCTGTTTAATGATCTACGCGGCCCTCAAGGGCCGCTCCTCCACTGCGAGGAGCTGCTGTGGCCGCGACGGCTCCGAGAGCGATCCACACGCCCAGAGCCAGCCATTCGTAAATCGTGAAATGGCCGGGGACGAGCGGGACAACTTTCATCAAGGCCATCGCGATCCCGACGGCTAATCCGAACCATGCCACGGCCCGCTCGACTGCGGATAGTGTAATCGTACCGGGCCGCGCGCGCCCCAGCGCCAGGCAGGCGGCGCAGGTTGCCGACCATCCGATGGCGCATGCCACCGATCCAACTTCAGTCACCGGAACCAGAATTGCGTCTCCCAACAGCATACAAGCCGCGGTGGCGAGGCCAACACAGAGGACCGCCGACGACGGAGTCTGATGAGCCGGGTGAATGGTTCCGACACGCGAGTCGACCATGCCCCGGCGTCCGAGGGCAAAGAGCAAGCGGCTGGCGGCTACGAAATTTCCGTTGAAGCACTTGAAGAGAGACAGCAATGCTGCAGCAAGAATGATGTCGACGATCCACCTTGATGCAAAGCTGCGATGGCCCACTGCCTGCTGGAAGGCCACCGCCGTCATGAATTTATTACCGGTCAACTGGCGCCAGGGTGCAACGAACGCGACCGCAGCCACGATGCTGGCATAGAAAAGAATGCCCACGAAGATGGCCATCCAGATGGCGCGAAAAAAGCCGCGAGCGCGGAAGTCCGGGCTGGCCTCTTCCGCAGCCTTGCCCACCGATTCGAAGCCCGTCATGAAATAAGGCACGATCTGAATCACCAGCAGAATCGAGATTAGCGGCGTGTGCGTGAACAGGGGCTGAATGTTGGCAGGCGACCCGCGGCTCACACCCAGTGCCACAAAGAGGACGAAGAGCGCGAGCGTACCGAAGCTGGTCCAGTTTTGAAACGTGGCGCTGAGGCGGATGCCGCGATAATTCAGCACTGTTAACAGCGCCGTCAGACCCAGTCCGATGACGAGGTGCGGCAGGTACACCGGGCGTCCTGCGATGCGATAGAGTTCCATCGAATCGAGACCAGGCACGATGTAGCCGGCGATGCGGCCCACTGCGACGGCCTCCCACGGGCAGACGATGAAATAGGCGAGGGTCATCATCCATCCGGTCGCAAAGCTGACGGGACGCGAAAACACTGCCGAGGTATACGCCACTTCTCCCGCAGCGTCGGGCATGGCAATCACCAGCTTGCCGTAGACCCAGCCGATCGGAAGCAGGAGAGCGCCGCCGATCACGAATCCGAGCAGGGCACCGAGAGCGCCGCCGCGCAGCAGCCAGTCATCCATGATGACCAGCCAACCGACACCCACCATGGTTCCCCAGCCCAGGGTGAAGTAGTCGGTGGCGCGAAGTTGGCGGGCGAGTGTGTGCACGAGGTGCGTTTGGCTTGATCAGAGGAGCGGCGCGAATTATAAAGCATGTCGGCGACCTCCGGCTTTCGAGTTGAGCGAGATGTCCTGGAAGCTGGATGCCGAGAGCCGGAAGCCGAATGTGGTTTTCGCATGTTAGTATCGAGATTAGTCCTGCATGACATTTCAACACCTGATCCGCAAAGGCAGCTGTGCATTCTCCCGCCGGGCTTCACGGCGCACGGCCTCATAGAAATGACATCTTCCGCTAAAACTCGCAAACGCGTGCTCAGCGGCATGCGCCCGACCGGCAGGCTGCATCTGGGGAATTACGTGGGCGCGCTGCAAAACTGGGTGGGCATGCAGGATGAGTACGAGTGCTTCTTCTGCGTGGTCGACTGGCACGCGCTCACCACCGATTACGCCGATACGTCGCTGATAAAACAGAATTCGCTGGAGGCGGCGTTGGACTGGCTGGCGGCGGGGCTCGATCCGCAGAAGTCCGTGATCTTCATCCAGTCGCACGTTCCAGCGCACGCCGAGCTGCACTTGCTGCTTTCCATGATCACGCCGCTGGGCTGGCTGGAGCGGATTCCCACTTACAAGGAGCAGCGCGAGAACATCAAGGACAAAGACCTGGGAACGTATGGGTTTCTGGGCTATCCCGTGCTGCAAGCGGCTGACATTCTGATGTACAAGGGGAATGTCGTTCCCGTGGGCGAAGACCAGGTCGCACATGTGGAACTCACGCGGGAGATTGTGCGGCGCTTCAACGGTTTCTACGGAAAGCCTCGAGACATTTTTCCCGAGCCGCAAGTTTTGCTCACGCGCGCGCCCAAGCTGCCGGGCACCGACGGGCGGAAGATGTCGAAGTCATACGGGAACACGATCATGCTGACCGATCCGGAGCCCGTGGTGCGGCAGAAGTTGAAGACGATGGTCACTGATCCGGCACGAGTTCGGAGAACAGATCCCGGCAATCCGGATGTATGTCCCGTGGGCGATCTGCACAAGATTTTCAGCAGCAAAGAGACGATGACCAAGGTGAATGAAGGCTGCCGCTCGGCGGGGATCGGCTGCATCGAGTGCAAGGGGTGGGCTGCGGATGCGCTGGTGCAGCTGCTGAATCCGATGCAGGAACGGCGGAAGAAATTCGAGGAGAATCCGCGGCTGGCCTGGGATATTCTGGAAGCAGGCTCGGAACGGGCGCGCAAGGTGGCGGGCGAAACGATGGCGGACGTGCGCTCGGCCATGGGGATGTCGCTGGAGTATGAGGCGCCGAAGTAGCTCATGACGGAAGAAGCAAAAATCGTTTCGGGCAATGATGGAGCGCTAACCGCCTCGGCGGCGATCGCCGGCTCCCACCCTTTTCGCAAAGAGCGCGAAAAGGATGGGGCACCCACGAACAAGAAAGACGAGAGCGATTCGGCTTTTGCGGTCGCGGTGGGCGATGTGTATGAGGGGCCGCTTGATTTGCTGCTCGACTTGATTCGCAAGCAGGATATCGATATTTACGATATTCCGATCGCGCGCATCACTGAGCAGTATCTGGCCTACGTGGAGAAGATTCGCGAGCTGGATGTAAACGTGGCGGCTGATTTTATTTATATGGCCGCAGTGTTGATCCACATCAAGTCGAAGATGCTGCTGCCCCGCGACCCGGATGCGGCGGCGGGAGAACAGGAAGATCCGCGCGGCGAACTGGTCAACCGACTGCTCGAGCATGAAAAGTTCAAGTCGGCGGCGCAGATGCTTTTGCAGAAGCAGCAGATCGAAGATGCGGTGCTGTCGAATCCGTCGCTGAAAGAATTCATGGAGGCGGAAGGCACCGAGCCGGAAATCGCCGCTGACGTGATTGATCTGGTCAAGACGTTTCAGCAGGTGCTGGAGCGGGTGCGCACGCGTCCAGTGTTGAATATCGATGAGGAGACCGTTACCGTGGGGCAAATGATTGATTATCTGCGGCGGCGGCTGTCGCTGGAAGATCGTCCGATCCGGCTGAAGCAACTGCTGATGCGGATACCGTCGCGGCAAGCGCTGGTGTGCATGTTCCTGGCGCTGCTCGAAATGGTGCGGCTGCAGGCGATCCAGGTGCGGCAGGAAAAATTGTTCGGCGAAATCGCGGTCCGCAAGCACACGCACTTTGACGAGATTATGAATGAACAGTCGGCCGTACGCGACGACTGGAGATGAAAACGGGGGCTAGGGGTAAGGGGTCAGTTGCACCGGTTCCGATTTTACTAGCCCCTAATCCCTGATCTCTAACTACTATGCCTTTAAAAGCTCAACTCGAAGCCATCATCTATGCAGCGGAGACACCGATCACGCTCGAGCAGATGACTCAACTTGTCAAGGAGAGCATTGTCGCTGACGGAACATCCGACGAAGCTGAGATCAAGTCGCGCGTTCGCTCGTGCCTTGAGGAACTGGTAGGAGAATATGGTGGGCCCAATCACGGCATCGAAGTGCGGCAGGTCGCGGGCGGATATCGCATGTCAACCAAGCCCGAGCAGCATGAAGTAGTGCGGGCGTTCGCGAAGAGTTTGAAGCCGCCGATCCGGCTGTCGCTGCCCGCGCTTGAAACTCTCGCTGTGATTGCTTACAAGCAGCCGGTGACGGTACCGGAGATCAACGACATTCGCGGCGTGGATTCCGGCGGCGTAATTGGCACGCTGCTCGACCGAAAGCTGATCACGACCGCAGGGCGCAAACAGGTCATCGGCCGTCCAATTCTTTATAAGACGACGAAAGAATTTCTGATGCGGTTCGGACTGAAGGATGTGAATGAATTGCCCAGCATGGAAGAGTTCGAAAAGCTGGTGGCCGAATCGTTTCAGTCGGAGTTGATTCCGGCAGAAAGTCAGTCGGCGTCGGCCGAGAGCGCCACGTCCGACCCCGAACCGGCCAGTGAAAACGTGTCGGAAACTGAGACGGCCGGCTAACGGCTTTCTTCCGTATCAACCCCTGAGTGTTAGCATCATGCCCCTGGAACGCCTGCAAAAGATTATCGCTGCTGCCGGAGTGGCCTCGCGCCGCACCGCGGAGAAACTAATTTCTTCGGGCGCCGTGCAGGTCAACGGGACAGTGGTCACGGAGTTGGGGACGAAGGCCGATCCGGAAACCGACCACGTACGCGTGAATGGAAAACTTCTGCAAGGCGCGCAGCGGCATACCTATCTCTTGCTCAACAAGCCCAAGGGCTATGTCACCACCATGAGCGACCCGGAAAAACGGCCGACGGTCATGGACCTGATTCACGGCGTGAAGGGCCGCGTGTATCCTATCGGGCGACTCGACTATGCCAGCGAAGGGCTTCTGCTGCTGACCAACGATGGCGCGCTCGCAAATCGATTGATGAAGGCGGCGTCACATGTGGCCAAAACGTATGTCGTGAAAGTTGCGGGCACGCCGAAAGAAGACGCGATCAACAAGTTGCGCGCGGGAGTTTCCATTGCGACCGATGATGGGAAGCGCGTAAAGACCGGGCCAGCTCTGGTGCGTGTGGTCAAAGAAGCGGCGAATCCGTGGTACGAGATTACCCTGGTCGAGGGACGGAACCGCCAGATCCGGCGCATGTTTGAGGCGGTGGGGCATCATGTGGAAAAAATCAAGCGCGTCCGTTATGGCCCGCTCACGCTCGACGTTCCCCCGGGAAAGTTTCGATCGCTGACGCTGAAGGAAATCGAAAAATTGAAATCCGCCAGTAACACGAGCGCGACGGTAAAGAAGCAAACCGCGAAGTGACGATCGACGCCGCGACGGCAATCGAGTCATCGCGGCTTCTATGCCATGGGAATTCTGGCGGCACCGTACAGTCCGGCATCGCTGCCCAACAGCGCGCGCTTGATAATCGTTTTCTTCCGCGTATAGTTCGCAATCTCTGCGGACGACCCTTCCTTCTTGGCTAAAGGATCATCGGGCGCGGTCGCGGCGTACACCAGCGAGCGCTCGCGCAACTCCGCGAACATCTGTGGAGCAAAAGCGTCCCACGCGCTGACCACACCGCCGCCGATCACGAACATATCGAGGTTCAGTACGTTGATCAGACCCGCGAGCAGGTTTCCCAAAACCTGGCCAAAGCGATGGAAGATGCGTTGCGCGTCGGGGTCGCCCTGAATCGCGAGGTTGTACACCGAAAGCGCGCTGAACTCCGGGTCGGAGTTCGCAGCCTTCGCGAGGCCGGGAGCGTTCCCGGCGGCAATCGCTTCGCGAGCCATTCGCACCACAGCTGTAGCCGATGCGTAGCGCTCAGCACAACCGTGATTGCCGCAACCGCAGGGGACGCCGTTGGGTTCGATCGTGACGTGGCCAAACTCGCCGGCCATACCGCTCATGCCGTAGAAAATTTTTCCATTCAAAACAATCGCGCCGCCGATGCCAGTGCCCAAAGTGATCATCGCCATGTTCGGAGCGCCCCGGCCTGCGCCCAGCCATTGCTCGCCGAGCGCCGCAACTTTGGCATCATTATCGAGGCAGACGCGAGCGCCCAGACGGCGCTCGATTTCATCACGCACAGGGTAGTCGGCCCAGCCGGGAAGATTGGCGGACTTGCGCATCATCCCGGTTTCCATGTCGATGATGCCGGGGACGCCGATGCCGGCGCCGACGAACTTTCCACCGCCGCGGTATTGCTGGGTCAGCCGCTGAATGGCGTCACACATTTCGCCGATGACTTGGTCGCGGCCGAGCGCGACTTTTACTCCGAGCGTGATTTTTTCGAGAAGCTGGCCGTCGGTGCTGACGGCCGCGATGCGCAGGTTGGTGCCGCCGAGATCGACTCCGATGGAAAAATCAGGCATGAGGAAAGAGATTATCAGATTGCAACTGCAGCGGTCTCAATGTTGATTGATGATTGTTGATTGGAAAGACCTCGTGGTACGACGATTTTCAATCACCGTTAAAAATCAGCAATCGAACAATTTTACTTCTGGCACTTGGGGCAGTAGTGGCTGCTGCGGCCGGCGATCACGATTCGCTTGATGGGCGTTTTGCAGACGAGGCAGGGCTCGCCTTCGCGGCCGTAGACGCGGTGCTGGAGCTGGAAGAATCCCTCTTCGCCGTCGGAGTTCACGTAGTCGGAGATGGAGGAGCCGCCGAGCGCGATCGCTTCTTTCAGGACTTCTTTTACTGCGACGAGGAGCTTGCCGAGTTGGTCGCGCGTGATGGTTGAAGCACGGCGCCGGGGGCGCAGGCCGGCACGGAATAAAGATTCATCCGCGTAAATGTTGCCGACACCGCGCAAGAGATTCTGATTGAGCAGGGCGCTCTTGATAGGAGTCTTGCGGCCTTGGAACAGCGGAAGGAAAGTTTCGACGTCGGCTTCGAGAGGTTCGATGCCTGCGGCATCGAAGTCTCCCGCTTGCGCGACGCTCAACCGGCCGAAGCGGCGGGGATCGACGAAGCGCAGTTCCCTGCCCGACGACAATTTGAGAATGGCGTGGGTGTGCTTCGCCACTTCCGATTGCGGCTCACAAACTTGCAGGCGGCCGGTCATGCCGAGGTGAACAATCCATTGGGCTCGTGTGGGGCGGACACTCCTGTCCGCCTCTGCGTGCGGCGTCGATGAAGGTTGCGCTAACGGTGCCTTCGATCTCGCACGCCTCGAATTTGGTCCCCGGCCTTTGGCGGACAAGAGTGTCCGCCCCACACAATCGAGGTCGAAGACGATGTGCTTGCCCATGCGTCGAACGGCCGCGATGCAGCTGTGTTCCAGCGTTGCGGCGATCGCGGATGCGGGAGACTTTAGCGGCTCTTTTTTTTGGCCGAGCCAGACGGAGTCGATAACGTCTCCCGTGACTCGCTTGGCTAGCCCGCGAGCAATGGTTTCGACTTCAGGAAGTTCTGGCATGGGTGATTGCTTGAAATGAGCGGATCGCCTCGCAGGTGAGACGACCTCCGGGCTAAAGCCCTCGTGATTCTATACGCCTGACGCGGCCCTAAAGGGCCGCTCTTCCACGAATCTACTTCTTCAGGAACGTTCCTTTCTCGAGTTCCTGAAACGCCTGCTGCAGCTGCTGTTGCGTGTTCATGACGATGGGGCCGTACCACGCGACCGGCTCTTCGAGCGGCTTGCCGGAGACGAGCAGGAAGCGGATGCCGTCTTCACCGGCCTGCACGGCGACCTCATCGCCGCGATCGAAGACCACCAGCGAACGATTTTCTGCGTCGGCGGGAGGCTTGACGTCGGCCCAGCCTACGCCTTCGGTGGGGACGGCTAGCGGACCGGAGGCGTTGCAGAATTTTCCGTCACCGGCGAATACGTAGGCGAAGGCATGGCGAGTAACTTCGACCGGGAGGGTTTTCCGCTTGCCCGGAGGAACTGAGACGTCGAGGTAGGTAGGGTCGGTGGCGATGCCCTCGACCGGACCGGTCTTGCCCCAGAACTTTCCGCATACGATGCGCACGTGTGTGCCGTCGTCGTCGGTGACTTCGGGGATCTCGCCGGTCTTGATTTCCTGATAACGGGGCGCGGTCATTTTCTTCGCAGACGGCAGATTCGCCCACAGCTGGAAGCCGTGCATGCGTCCAGTCTCGTCCCCCTTCGGCATTTCCTGGTGGATGATGCCACTGCCGGCAGTCATCCACTGCACGTCGCCGGCGGCAATGGCTCCCTGGTTGCCCATGCTGTCGCCGTGTTCAACCGTTCCGGCAAGGACATAGGTGATGGTCTCGATGCCGCGGTGCGGATGCCAGGGAAATCCGGCGAGATAATCCTCAGGGACGTCATTGCGGAAATCGTCGAGCAGCAAGAATGGATCGAACTCGTGGGTGGTACCGAAACCGAAGGCGCGGCGCAGATGCACTCCCGCTCCTTCGAGCGTGGGCTTGGACTTGATGAGCCGCTTGACGGGTCGAATGGACATATTGATCTCCCGAGTGTCGAGATACTCGCCGTGGAAAACGTATTTTATCCCGTGAGGGGGTTGGATGCGATCAGGGGCGTGAAGGACGCAGGTGGGCAGGTTTCCCCGGGGCTTTGGCGGCGGGGAAGCGAAGTGAATACTTCTAGTCTTTGAGCGGGACGACCGCACTGCCATCGCGGCAGAAGGTGGCGACGCGCTGCAGGTCGCCATTGGCGCCGGGCACAGTCATCACCGGGCCGTAGCAATAGACGGCATGGCCGGAGGCGGCAAAGTACCAGCGTCCGCCCTTGGAGTGCTTGGCGATCTGAGAAGTGGGCTGCCGCATCGGCTTCTGCGGGGCGAGAGGGACCACCGGCAGACTGAACAACAAGGCTAGGGTCAGGACCTTCATTGTATTTTCCTAAAGCTGGATTCTTATCGAGCTCGCTTACCAGCTTCGGCTTGCTCTTTCGTGCCCACAGAAATTACGGCAATGTTCAAGTTCGCGAATCTTCTTCTCGCGATCTTCTTCTCGCGACCTTAGATCGTGATCAGGACTCGGACATCGTCCACCAGTTCTAACGCTGGCTTCGACGGCATCTGAAAATCCGGCTTCTGGTTGGCTGACTGGTTCTGCGCCCGATGTTGCGGTGCCGCATGGGAAGACGGGGTTTGCTTGGTTGGAGCCTGGGTTGACGGGATCTGGGTCGACGGGTATTGGGTCGAAGGACGCTGGGTCAGCGGAACCTGCACTTGCGGAACTCGCATTTCCGGAGCCTGAGTTAATGGAACCTCGCTCACGGGAACCTGATTTTTCGCCGGGTTGGATTCGGCCACTTCCTGGGCAGCTCGCATTCTGACGGCAGACAATTCTTTACTGTCGCGGAACAGCTCGCGAATCAGGGCGCGCTGCGACTCGATCGTGCGCCCCTGCTCGACAATCAGCATCGTCATCAGGCCGTAGGAAATCAAAAACAGGACTGTCAATAAGGGCAGCCAGCCGTGCTTCTTAGCGGCAACGGGGGCGTCGGTCGGTGCTACTGCGGTAAAGGATTCCGTTCCAAATAGAGTCGTCAAGTGGCTCCCCGATCTTTGCCCGGAACTGCCGGGCACCTACATGAATTGCATCCTGGGAGCCAATGACGCGAATCCTGCTACTCTGCTGATTACGCTATGGTTGCGAGCGCAAGGCTGGGACGGCCCGACTGGGATATGTGCAACTCAATGCACATTATGAGTAAGCAGGATTGGCTCGACGCGCGCTCTGGCAACCGGCAACCTCCTCGTCCGGCACGACTTGCTGACAGTCATCGGAAGGATGTGCCCTTCTTTGCCGTCAATTTGGTTACCCCGGTCACTTTGCAGCCATGACCCGATCTCCTAAGATCATGAGCAAGGAAAAGCATTAGTACTATTTATCTGTCTCCAGGATCGACCAACATGCGAACACGGTACGTTCTGGCGCTGTTTCTTGTGCTCTCCGGCTTTGTCGGACTGGCGGGAACGGGCCAAGGCCAACAATCCTCCGCCGATGCACGCAAACTCGTGCGGAAGGTAGATCCGGTCTATCCGCCCATGGCGAAGAAGATCAACCTTACCGGCACGGTTAAGGTCTTTGCGATCGTGGCCACCGACGGAACCGTGAAATCGGTGGAACCGGTGGGCGGCAGCCCCGTGCTGGTCCAGGCTGCCCAAGATGCCATCCGACAGTGGAAATTTGCTCCCGCCCCTGCCGAATCGAAAGAACTCGTCGAGTTGCACTTCCATCCCGAATAAACCACGAATAGATCACGGCTGCATAGCTTTACTTGCCTAGCACCAGCTTGGCGATGGTGGCCAGTTGCATGTTCGACGTGCCTTCGTAGATCTTGCCGATCTTCGCGTCGCGCCAATACTTTTCTACCGGATAATCCTTGGTGAATCCGTAGCCGCCGTAGATTTCGATGGCCAGCGAGGTCACGCGTTCGGCCACCTGTGAGGCGAACAGCTTCGTCATAGCAGCTTCTTTGACGAAGTTCACGCCGGCGTCTTTCATGCGCGCGCAGTTGTAGACCATGAGGCGCGCGGCCTCGATCTCGGTGGCCATTTGCGCGATCTGGAACTGGATGCCCTGGAATTCGGCAATGGCTTTGCCGAATTGCTTGCGCTCGACCGCGTATTTGCAGGCGAATTCCCAGGCGCCGCGGGCCAGGCCAATCATTTGCGCGCCAATGCCGATGCGGCCTTCGTTCAGCGTCTCGATGGCAATCTTGTAGCCTTTGCCGGGCTCGCCCAGCACGTTTTCTTTGGGCACGCGGCAATCTTCGAGGATCAGTTCGCAGGTCGAGGACGCACGGATGCCGAGTTTGTCTTCCTTCTTGCCGACAGTGAATCCGGCGAAGTTTTTCTCGACCAGAAATGCGGTGATGCCCTTATATCCTGCGCTGGGATCGATGTTGGCGAAGAGAACGAATAATCCTGCTTCTTTCGCGTTGGTAATCCAGAGCTTGCGGCCGTTGAGCACGTAGTCGCTGCCTTGGAGCGCGGCGCGCGTCTGCAAAGCGAAAGCGTCGGAGCCTGAACCGGCTTCGCTGAGGGCATACGCGCCGACTGTGTCGACGGCCATTTTGGGCAGGAAACGCTTCTTCTGTTCTTCGTTGCCCCAGCGCAGCAGGGCGTTGTTGACCAGCGTGTTCTGCACGTCGACAATCACGCCGGAGGACGCATCGACCCGCGAGAGCTCCTCGACCGCAAGAATGGCTTCGAAAAACTTCGCGCCGCCTCCGCCGTATTGCTCGGGAATCTCGATGCCCATCAGGCCGAGCTGAAAGAAATCGTGGATGAGATCGTGGTCGAAGACGCCCTTTTCGTCCATCTCTTTCACCAGAGGACGAATCTTTTCGTCGGCGAACTGGCGGATGTTGTCGCGGAAGAGAATTTCGTCTTCGGTGAGGGTGGTCAAAGGAGCGGGCGGGGCGGATTGCATCGTGGTCTCAGGCATGAGGACACCTTGAAATACTGAGATGGCAAACCGGTAATTTTAGCATTGCGCCGAGCGGTGGTTCGGCTGGCGAAGGCCCAGCGAAGTTGGGTATCCCCCTCCCCCCCGGTAATCTCTGGAATCATCGAGTTGGCAAAAAATTCCCCGTAAAATCCCGATGTCAATGAACTTAGATACTAAAATCCGCGAAATAAAGGACTTAGAGCGCGACGACCTGCGATGTTGCGGAGCGTCGTTGCTTCGGCCATGATTGCAGATTTAAATTTGTGAGGCAAGGTTGGATGTCACATCGGGCTGTGGGAAAGTGAAAATCGTGCGGAGGCGCATTCCCCACTCAAGCCAAAATCGGGCTTGAATGGGCCACCCTCCACTCAGAAAGGCGGGACAGGAAGGGCGGTTGCTGGGCTCATTCCGTGGATGGGGAGATCCTTCGCTTCGCCTGAAACGCGGCTCCGCTTGATTGCATAACGACGTTGGCCCATCGCAGCGAGTAGATTGGGTTGTGATGAACAAGACCAAGGCTCGAGAGAGGAGCCAACGTCATGCTGATTATAGGCTGTGATTTTCATCCGGGTTTTCAGCAGGTCGCGATCTTTGACAATCAAACCGGGGAGGAGCAAGAACGGCGGCTGGGGCACCGCGAGGAAGCGGAGCAGTTCTATCGCTCGCTGGCGGGGCAGACAGTACGAGTGGGGATGGAAGCGTGCGGGCATTATCCGTGGTTCGAACGGCTGTTGGCGGAGTTGGGGTTCGAGCTGTGGCTGGGCGATGCGGCCGAGATCCGAGCCCGAGTGGTGCGCCGGCAGAAGACGGACCGGCGGGACGCGGAACATGTGCTGAGGCTGATGCGGGAGGATCGGTTTCCGCGGATCTGGGTGCCGAGTCTGGAGGAGCGGGACGTGCGGCAGTTGCTGGTGCATCGCCACAAGCAAGTGCAGGCGCGGACGCGAGTGAAGAATCAGCTGCAGGCCATGGCGTTGAGCCAGGGCGTGCAGAAGAAACGGAAACTCTGGACGGTGGCGGGGCGACAGGAGTTGGAGAAGTTGGAGTTGCTGCCCTATGCGGCCGAGCGGCGGAAGCAGTTGCTGCGATCGCTGGACGGACTGGAAGCGGAGATCGAGCCACTGGACCGGCGAGTGGAGGAGGAAGTTCGGCAGCGGCCGGGGGCGGTGAAGTTGCAGACGCATCCGGGAGTGGGACCGGTGACGGCGCTGGCTATGGTGCTGACGCTGGGACCGGCGGAGCGGTTCGCGTCGGGCAAACACGTGGGCAGCTACTTCGGACTGATTCCGAGCGAGTATTCCAGCGGCGGCCAGCAGAAGTTGGGACACATCAGCAAACAGGGCAGTTCGTTTCTGCGCTTTTTACTGGTAGAAGCGGGACAGACGGCGGTGCGCTACGACGCCGAGTTGGGCCGCTTCTATCGTCGCCTGGCCGCGCGCAAACATCGCGCTCTGGCCAAAGTCGCGGTGGCGCGCAAGCTGGCAGTGAGGTTGTACCTGATGTTGCGCGAAGACTGGAACTACGCGCAACTGTGCAGGGCGGTCGTGCAGGCGAGCCCGAGTCATCCTGTGGTGGGAGGACAGAACCGAACGCTTGAGTAGGCAGCCTGCCTCCCCGAAGAGCGGGGAGTTCGAAGCACGAATCATGGGAGCACGAACCGAAGAGATGGATGGTGGGACCTGCGTCCCCCGCGAGATTAAAGGAACACGGCCTTGGTCTGGTCATCAAAATCTTTTCCGCGAGAGCGAAATGGCGCCTTAATTCGCGCCTCCGGAAATGTGTCGCCAAAACTCGCTTGACACGCACTGGCGTCGTTAGAGACAGGATGAC
>Ga0210391_10002852_pt1 | contig 14818 bp, 12 predicted proteins | sample IncBWC12OmetaG_FD_160573 | JGI IMG/M metagenome (GOLD analysis project Ga0210391, IMG submission 160573) | Forest soil microbial communities from Barre Woods Harvard Forest LTER site, Petersham, Massachusetts, United States - Inc-BW-C-12-O ... | reverse complement strand
ATCGACTATGAGGAGCGCAACCTCGATCCGGCGGCCGGGGTCGAGGACGCAGACGATGCTGCGCGCGAAAAAGAGCGTTTCACGCGAGACATTGCAAGCTATGCAAGGGAAGCCGACAGGATCGCACTCGGAATCAGCCTATTGGAGCAGTCATTTGGGCGCTTCCGCGCTGACCCTGGATCTCGGGAAGCACTTGCATACCGCGCCTGGCAGCTTCTCAACCGTACATTTCGCGAGGCGGGACAGCCCCGCGGCGTCGTTAACTGGCGGCTGTTTCAGCTCACGTTCATCCTGGCTCACCTGCCGACGCTTGTTTCGAGGATGCCCGAATTCGCGAAAGCACCATGGTACGACCATGATTTTGACGAAGACACCGCGACGCTTTTGTATTTTCCGACAGGCGGCGGAAAGTCAGAAGCATTTTTCGGCTTGCTGATTTTCAATCTTTTCTTCGACCGCCTTCGCGGTAAACAGGTTGGCGTCACGGCCCTCATTCGCTATCCACTTCGGCTGTTGACCTTACAACAAGCGCAAAGGCTTTTGGCTCTCCTCGTTCGTGCCGAATTACTGAGACAAGAAATGTCCATACAGGGCTCCCCTCTCGAAATAGGCTTCTGGGTTGGCAACGCAAATACTCCGAACAAATCCGACGATCCTCGCTTTGAAGCGGTTCCGGATGTGGGCGATCCTGCGCATCAGGATGACGAAGACCTCGGGCGTGATTACACCGAAGCCAATCACAGCTTCAACAAGATTCCGCGTTGCCCGATTTGTTCACAAAGCACCGGGCTTCGTCGTATTCGGACTGGAACGGAGATCGAAATCGGGATTTACTGTTTCAATCGGGAGTGCCGATGGAACGTTAAAACAGACCGTTCCCCCCTTCCTTTCCTCCTAACCGACCGTGATATCTATCGCCATGCGCCGGCTGTCTTGCTCGGCGTGATCGATAAGCTAGCCCTCATCGGCCAGCACACGGCGACAATCGGTCGGGTCATAGGGATGTTCGGGTTTGCGAGGTGGAGAGAGGTAGATACCGGGCGTTTCGTCACCCCATCCCGGACGCAGCTCAGAGATGGCTGCGCCGCCAACCATTGTGAGGCCGTCGCGCCATCCTATCGTGACGGCGTCGAAGTTTTCTATGACCCTTTTCCTTCGCTCATCATTCAGGACGAGGCCCATCTCCTGGAGGAAAGTCTAGGGACCTTTGCCGGCCTCTTCGAGACAACGCTCGAACAGTTGTTTGTTCGCGGTGCTTCGCTGCTCGGTTCTCGTGTCGCCCGTGGCCCGCTGGGAGGGCCGCGGCTGCCGAAAGTGATCGCTGCAACCGCGACAGTCAGTGTCCCGCAGCATCAATTCGGTTCCTTGTACCAGCGCAAACACATGCATTTCCCATATCCGGGAACATCGATCTATAGGTCGTTTTATGCGGCACCCGCCTTGCCTTCCAATAGAAAGCGGCGCGGCATCGCGGGCGACAGTCCGCGCGCTCCGGAAATAGAAGCCCCATGGATGCGCGTCTACGCCTCCATCATGACCAACGGCCGCAATCACACTGTCACCACGGTTGCCGTACTTGCTGCGTATCATCTGGCGATCACCGAGCTTTGGGAAGACTTGCTGACAGGACAACGCACTGACCTAGTGAAGAACCGCATTGTCCAGTACCTGACGCCCGAGGGGCCCCTTAGGGCCTTCCACACGGAAGCCATTGCTCATTGCGCCGAACGTGGACCGGAGCTACTCCTGACTCTGCTCGACTTGATGCGAATTTCCTTAACATACGTGACCAACAAAAAAGGTGGCGACCAGGTCATCGACGCTTTTACGGATGAGGTCGCCAAGACACACAAGCGCCACGGGCGGCACATCGAACAATTCTTGACGCGACTGATTTCGGGAGGTATCGATGTCGCCGAAATTCAAGACATCATGCGACAGGCCGACGCGGGCGCCGCAGCCGGTGACGATTTCGTCGATCTCGGTCAGGCACTGCGGAACATCGTCGCCACTTCCGCAATCTCACATGGTGTCGATGTCGACAAGTTCAACGCGATGCTCTTCGCAGGCATGCCGAACGACATCGCGGAGTTTATCCAGGCTTCATCGCGTATTGGCCGAACGCATGCGGGGTTCAGTCTCTTGATACCGACGCCCCACGCTCGCCGGGACCGCTACATCATCGAGACGCACGATGTGTTTCACCGCTTTCTTGAGCGGATGATCGCTCCTCCTGCAATAACGAGATGGGCTGCGACCGCACACGACAGAGTGCTGACAAGTCTTTTCCAAGCCTGGCTCACGGGATGGATCGAGCAACAGCTTTTCGTTGCCGCGGATGACAAGAACAAGGCGATGCGCTTCGATACCGTGAACGACGTGAATCGGCTTCTGACAGGAAATTTCTTCCCGAACGCAGCCCGTGATTTCATGGATTTCTGCGTGCAGGCGATCGGCATACCTGGCCGCGGCGAAAGCCGGCTCGGAGCGGCTCCGCATCCTTCCTACTACGACGACCGAATACGCAATCTCGCCAAGCGTCTTACCGATATATTCCGCAGCGAGAATGCCACAACGAGACTGGCGGATTATTGGGAAAACTCACCCGTCGGTCAGAAGCCCATGACATCGCTTCGCGACATAGATGAAGCCGGCCGCTTTGTTCCAGCGCGTGCCTTCGGCCGGCCGCGGCCGCGAGGAAATATCGACGACAAGACCTTGGTCACGAATGCTCTGAGGATCGTCAGGCGCCAGCGCAGCGCTGCGGGCGAACTCGATGGAGAAGATGGAGAAGCCTAGCCCATGCAGAGGTCACGCACACAAATTGCAACTTCTTACGCTCCTGGCGCACTCTTCACATACGAAGGCGGCCTGGGCTGCTGCGTTTCGGTCGCAATTTCGACCCCGGCCAAACCCTCGTCGCCAGCCGTAGAAAAACAGATATTCGAACATCTTGCTGAATTCGTGGAGAGTTGGTTTCAGCGAGCCGGAAACTGCCGGCCAAAGCCCGAAATCCTGCCCGAGCAGTGCCTGGACCGTGCGTTCCTGGACCATCAGAACAAAGTCTCCGTGGACCCTGGAATTTTTACCCTCAACCAGCCCAGCCGTGTCGGTTTTTACCCCGATCCGCTCGTCTTTGTGTGCTCCGAATGCGGTTTGATGACCGAATTCGAGGATGTAGAGGATCTTCACCGTCGCTGGACGCAAGCTGAGAACCGTGCCGATTGCCGCAATGGTGCGCCCGCCCGCCACAGTTGGCGTCAGTTGGACGTGGTCTTTGCCCACTGGTCGGGACGGTACGAGGGATTGAGCCCTCATCGTTACGTAATGGGACGCGACGGTGCGGTCAACAAGGTCAAGCGTTGTTCCAACTGTGGCCACGGTGAGTACAGACTTGTGACGAAGGGCTCACCCTTCTTCAGTGACTGGCGCTTTCAATGCATTGAATGCGCAACGGCAAAAGAAGTCGTGCAAGCCGATCGTTTTAGCCTCGAACTTCTTAAACCCCGGATGGACGCCGGGCACGGGAATCTGCCGAAAGAATGGAATATGTTGCCCGTCTCTTACCGGGCCTCGTCCGTCTTCTATCCTCAAACAGATAGTTTCATTCTCTTCAAAGACGCCGAAGTGACCGGACTGCTCGCAGCGGCGCGTAGGGCTGACCTTATCGCAAAGCTCATGAAGCTCTACGCATTTCCTGGGGTCGCGTTGACCCACGAGACCGTCATCAAGCAACTCGCAGATAACGGTCGGAAGGCGGATGCTACCACTTACAAGCAACTCGTTGACGTACTGAACGCCCTGCCCTCCGCCATGAAGGCCACCATTGAAGGTCAGCTCACAGAGAAGCGAAAAGGATACATGGACCAGGGATTGATCCGCGTTGAACATCACGAATCAATATCCCTATTTTCGCAAGTCGAGCTTAATCAACAATGGGCCAGACGCTACAATCCCATTCGCCTCGCCGTCGAGCATGACTCGTTTTGCAACGAGGTCGTTAAGAAAGAGGGTACAAACCCGAACCTGCCCGCGATCTCAGTTCTAAATCCGGAAGTGTGCAATATCGACCCCGAATGGACGACGGAACGCCGGACGTATGTCACGGCCGTGGAGAATTACATGCAGCGCCTTGGGCTGGACGAGTTTGTTTTCCTGCGCGCGCTGGATATTTGCGAGTTCAGCTTCGGCTTCACACGCGTGAGCTCGTCGCCTTCGACCAAAGAAAAAGATTTGGAAATGCCCGTCAGGCTTTGCGCCTTCGACTATGTGGAAAGAGGCAAGCGGCCGATCTATCTGCTGGAGCAGAAAAACGAAGGGTTTTACATCCGCCTTAATGAGAAGCGCGTTATCCAGTGGTTGACCACAAACGGCCTCGGGGACCAATTGCCACCACGTGGTGGCATGGGTCTCGGCGGCTTGCTGATCGAGCAGTATCAGGATTTCGGCAGATTTCTAGAGGGATATCGCGAGCGCTCATCGCCCCGGACTTCGCGGTCAATTTCCAATTTCACTTATCTGCTCCTACATACAATGGCGCATCACTTCGCGCATGCGGTCGTTGAGTATTCCGGTCTGGAGCATGGCTCAATAGGGGAATATGTTTTCGCAACGGATCTCGCATTTCTGGTCTATCGCAAGGGCATGACGCCCGATCTGGGAAACCTTTCGGCAATGTGGAGAAATCAGGCCCTGATAATATTTGAACGCCTACTCTCGGATCGCGCACTCAAGTGCGATAGCGGAACACTGTGCGATCAACGCGGCGGAGCGTGTCCCGCCTGCATCATGGCGCCGGAGGTCGCATGCATCGCAGGGAACAATCTACTCTGCCGTGCGGCCCTCAATGGCGGCATGCCTCCGGGATGGGACGCCGACCGCACTGGGCTAACAGGGTTTTTGCGAATTGGAGCTCCAGACTGAATTTGGAATTTCCGACCACCATCCAAAGAAACTTGCTCTTCCAACGCAGCGCCGTACTTACCTTTCCGCCGCCGCCTATTCCCGTCCGCATTGATCCAATTGAGTGGTTTTATTGCGCAAGACGGCCTAAACTCGAACCACAGTTCTGAAGACTCATAGTTGAAGATCAAGAAGATTTCCAGAAATCCGAAAGGGTAGATGTGACGCAATCTGTCAGGACACGTCGCGAACCGTGACCATTAGTTGGGTTTAGACTGTCTCGTTTTGGCCAGTACTTTTTGCTCAACGTGGTGGAGAAACTTCGCAATCTAAACTTCTGAATTCGGAAAGCTGGCTGATCGGCCGTGAGTCAGTCCATTCTCGTTGATCCCTTTTCTCCGTTACACCACCAATGTGTCGCTTGGATATTGTCCGGATGGTCGTCTCTCCAAGCTCCTCCCATTCCTTTGGGGTCTCTGTGGTCTGGAACGATATCGTTGTAGTCGGTGAACTCTTCCTTGCAGATGGCACACTTTCTGTCCTGTTCGACGATCCTCCGGTTCAGGAGCTTACGCATCTCGCCGGGTGACCGGAGTTCACGATAACCCCTTGGGTGGTGCGGATCGTCGACGCGTTGCACACCCATCCTCATGATTCTTGGTTTGTTTTCTTGTCGTACTGATTCTCGACCGCAGCAAAACAATGATCGGTGTACGGGGCAATATTCATTTCGCCTCAGTCTCATGATCGTGCTCCAAAATTGACTCTTAGTGGATTGCTTTGAGCGAGATGGGACTTTGGAAAGTGACTGGAGAAGTCGGGATTGAGTTAGGTCAGCAGGCCGGCGGAGTGCCGGACGTTACAATATTTATGAGGCTAGTTCCATCACAGCAGCATGGCCACAAATCGCCCAAATTGAGAAGCGATTAAGCGTCTTTCAGCGGGAAGTCTTCGCTGCCGTAATTCAGAGCTTCCAGCAAATAGATAATCCACTTCGCCTCAACAATTTTGCAACGGGGCTGCGCGAGCTGTCGCGGATTGTCCTGCATGATCTGGCTCCCGATGCCGACATCAAAGCATGTTGTTGGTACAAGGAGGAGAAGAACAAGGATGGAGTTGTTGTCTTCACGCGCCAACAACGCATCAAGTATGCCGTTCACGCCGGCCTGCCGGAAGATTTTGTAGAAAACATTCTGCTCGTCGACGTGGAAGAGACCATCAACGAATTCCGTGACTTGGTGAACACTCTGAGCAAATTCACGCATGTGGGACCGACGACATTCAACATCTGCGGAGCAGACGCCGATGATCTCGCCAAGCAGGCCTTGGATACTTTCATCATGCTTTTTGACACCACTGACGAATGTCGGAAGCAAGTGCGTGCCGAGGTGGAAGATCACGCGAAAAACGCAGTCGATGGTGAACTCTTAGAGACTACCATCCAGGAATTGGATGAAATTGCAACGCACTATCAGGTCGAAGGCTGCAACATCGACAACCTTAAGCTTGTAGAAATGAACGCAAATACGATCAAGTTTCAACTCCATGGCTCAGTGGACTGCCAGCTGCAGTATGGTTCCGACGGCGATTATGCGCGCGGCGACGGAGTACGAATCGATGACAATTATCCTCTAAGATGTGACCTCGTGGCCGACATCGCCGATCCCTTGAAACTCAGCGTCGAAGGTCTGCGAGTGGACAACAGTTCCTTCTACGAATGATTCAAGTGAGGAATAGGCTGTCCCCCGGCGAAGTGAGGCTCCCCCGGAGGGCGGCCGCGGGGGCAAGAATCGCCGGATCCTCGTTCACATATGTAACGAAGCATCGTCCCCTATAGGGCTCCATCGCAGATTGTCAAAGTTGCGACCACTTTGCATTTCGATTTATACTGCAATGCAGGAGAAATGAATCATGACCAGAGATTCTCTGGGTGGTTTTGAACAGTTGATCCTACTCGCAATCCTTCGTCTGCCCGACGAGGCCTATGGCTTGCGTATCCAAGAAGAGATCGAAGAGCGCGCCCACCGCACGGCGTCCCTCGGCATGGTTTACACCGCACTGGAACGACTTGAACAAAAGAAGTTCGTCTCTTCGTGGAGTGGCGGCGCAACCTCGGAACGCGGGGGAAGGTCAAAACGCTTCTTCAAAGTAGAAGCTGCCGGAATACGCGCGTTACAAAAATCCTTGGCGGCCACAAAGCGCATGGCAGCAGGCGTCGAGGCGCTGGTGGGAGGTTCGCGATGAGTAAGCGTGGCCGTAAATATGAACTTCGGAGCATCATAATCACCCATTACCTGGACGATCATTTGCGGTCTAGTGGCAGGCATGCCTTCATGGCGGGTGATTTTGGAACGGGAAAGACTCAGGCCTTCGCAACAATTTTCGTTGAGGGCAAATCGGACCAGTTCTTGTTCGAATCTCTCCTGAAGGTTCCCCATCACGGATCCGCAAGGGCGGGAAACATGGTTCTCGGACCGCCCAAATTGGCCGAGTTCTTCCTGCTCCTTCTGCCCATGAAATACCGCGAGGAACTGATCGGATGTGCGGAAGAAGAGTACTGGACACGCTCTCTTCCGAGGTTAGGCGCACGGCGGGCGCGAGTGATTTTCTGGACGCAGATGATTCACGCTTGGTTGATCTTTCTCGCGCGCCCCCTTGCCGGAATCGCCGGCCTTGCCTGGATGGGAAAAGTCGTTGATGTTCTATTGGCCAGGTTCCTGAAATAGCAGTATTGGCCGCTCAAAGATTGACTGCGTTTGCGACTACCGAATAGCCGGCCCGCCATGGACGTTTTGCCGTACAAAGTCGAAACAATTACTCCGAGAATCGCATTGGCCTTGTCTGGTGGAGGATTTCGCGCTTCCATCTTTCACCTGGGTGTCTTGAGAAGACTTGCGGAATTGGGTTGGCTGCAACGGGTCGATGTCTTATCGACGGTCTCTGGCGGTAGCATCATTGGAGCCTTCGCGGTGATGCGCTGGCATCAGTGGATCCAAGCCGGCGCCGATGGAGCGGCGTTCGAGCAAATCATCGCACAACCGTTTCTTCGACAGGTTCAACAACGCAATTTCCTCCTTGAGTGGTTATCGAGATCGCCGCTTTGGCCTCTGCGAAAAGCCGTGAATCGGCTATTCACGCGAACTCAAGCGGCCGTCGAACTCCTCGATCAATGGTTCTTCCAGGGGCTTACCTGCGATCAACTACCGGAACGACCTTTATTGGTATTGAACGCCACGTCCCTGCACTCAATTCGATCTTGGAGATTCACCAAGGGGGGGCTCGGAGACTCCCGCATCGGCTACAGCCACTGGAATGGCCAGCCACTTCCTCTGGCCCTGGCGGTCTGCGCGAGTGCTTCGTTTCCACCGGTGTTCCCGCCGCTTCGGGTTCGCCGCGGAGACTATAGCTTTTCTGGTCCTTCATACGGCGAGACTCCACTTCCCGATTTCGATTTCATTCCGCTGACCGATGGCGGTGTCTATGACAATTCCGGAATGGAAGCTTTGTTCAAGCCGACGCTGCTGCCCGCTGGAAAACTGCTGGAAAAACCAGAGTTCCTCTTGGTAAGTGATGGTGGTGCGCCACCCAGGTATGACTTCAGAAGCAGCGGCTTGCCCGCCATGACCGAGGGACTTCTGCTTTACCGCGCCGATCAGATCGCGCGCGAGCAGGTCACGGCGGTACGCACTCGCTGGCTGATGGAACAAATCACGACCGGCAAACGTCAGGGATTGCTGGTGAGCCTTCGGAGCGCGTTGGACCGGATTGGCAGCCCAAAATCAACCGAGTACTGCGAGTTCGTTTCGAACGCGCAGCAGATTCCAGCGTCGTTGCTGCCCAGAATTCGATCGATTCGCACTAGTCTCGATCGCTTTACCACAACGGAATGCACCGCGCTGATGTATCACGCCTATCTGATGGCTGATTGTTTTCTTTGGTGCTACAGGGACAACATGAGCGAGGACTACAGAGTGCCGAGCAATCCCGCGCCAACCTGGCGTATCGAACTCTCCTCGGAAATGGCGGCGCAATGGGACGACGAACTTTCCAATTCAGGAAGGGTCTTCCGGCTCCGATAACGCCGCGGATTCCTCCACATAGGTGCGGATTTCCTTCTGGGCTACGATAAACATCACGGCCGGACGAGCATCTTCGCCCATGTCCTCGGAAAGTAGCCGGAGCGCCCGCTTATCGGTTGAACTAGCTTCGCCACTGAATCCATCTGGGTGCGAATGCCACTCCCCAACGTATTCGAGCCCTCCCTGGGTAAGTCTCTCTGCATCCTGAACGGCTAGGCGCAAGCCGGCCGAGCCACGGATGTAGACGGTTGGCCACTCCCGGCTGTCGTTAGGAGAACCCAATACATCAGAAACGAACACCAATTTGCGATCGAGATCGAAAGCACCCAACAACACTCCGCCGGTTTCGTTCGGCAGGCGCCGCGATCGGTGTGTACGCATGGCGCGCTTCACTGCGGCGTCGAAAATAATTGTCCATCCTCCGAGCGACACTTCAATCGCAGCAGCGATGGGTACATCGAGGCGATCGACCGTGCCCTCGGCGTTTGCTCTCCAGATCGCAATCGCGCCGTCGGGATGGCCGAGGAATCTACGAATCGCCCTGCTGGCAATGGCGGCGTGGAGGGCAATATGGTCCTGGGCCACGACCGCGCTCAAATCGCGGCAGGCATTCGAGTAGCGCACCGGCTGATCGCCGCGCACCAGATGCGAATGCAATTCTTGATTTTCAAGAACCGCGCGGTAGTACATCATTTCCAACTGGTCCAATCGGACACTGCGGTCTTCGGGTTCGGCAAGGATCACAAGATCGGTGCCCGATGGATTGAGGAATGCCGATATTCTTCTTCCTCCGGAAAATCTGCGGGCAAGCTGGCGTCCGACGGCTACGCTTGCAGAACAGTCGATTACGACGCGCGAACCTTGAAACGCTACTTCCAATTCCGGCAACTGCGACCCTGGCACCAGGAGATCGGCCGCGATGCCTTTGGGCTCTCGATCCGGGAAAATCTTGGCCGCCTGATCCACCATTGACATCACCTTCGACTCCCCAACGCCCTCAATCAGAGCGTGCCGCGCATGATTGTGGGGAAAAAGCGAATCGCGGTCGATCAGCGTCCACTGGCCAAACCCGGAGCGCCAGAGATTCATGAAGACCTGGGAACCGAGAGCCCCAAGCCCGACGAACGCCATGGAATCCGCCACTGCCTCGACTCCGTTAAAGGCCGCGGCAGCCTCAGGAGTCAACAAGGACAGCCTTCGCATCGGGATCACGGAAAGCTGCGAAGGCGTCGTTTCTCCGAAGCCACCCCCGATCAAGAGGCCGACATTTCCGTTGAACCGTTGCGAGACACCCAAGGCTACGCACAATTCTTCGACGCTCGCGTTCACAACGAAGGCCAACTGGTCGATTGCCTGAGCCGGCCCTCCGGGCTCCCGTGCTTTCGGCAGATCCAGGAGAAGAACCAGCATCGTCCCGCTTCCGTTGCGCCCGCCCTTATCGATATATTCCCGCAAAGCCCGCTGAGTACTCCCAACCGCATCAATTCCAGAAGACTTCAGAAACTCCTGCAACTCGGCGAGGGTTTCAGGCTTGCGTCGCATTACTCCGTGCGTCTGCACCGCGCCTTTCAGGTACACAGCGAACATCGTTGCCAAAGTGGCGGTCGGAAGTTTTTCACGAATAAATACGCTTCGTCGCGCGTTGCCCACGAGATCATGCCGCAGAAACAGGTAGTCGCCATTCTCCACCCCTACGAGTATGTTTGGCGGGAAAATGAGTTCCAACGCACCTGGCTCGAGAAGCGGCTCCAGCGGTTGGTTGGGCTGGTGCAGTTCGTTGCGCGCGGTTCGCGCCAGCCAGGTTCGGATGTCCTCGAGAAACCGAACCGGACTCCACTTGAAGCTGAACTCCGGGAACGCATCTTCAAATACGCACAAACTTCTGGGTAACTCGGGAGAGCGACTGTTCAGGTGGGGAACCAACGGAAAGTCAGCCCTGAGCGCGAGCGTGTCCGGCAAAACCGAAGCATCCTCTGGAAAGACGACCACCAGGATCTCCCGAGGACGAATGTCGAGGACTGGGTGTTGAGGCAGTTCGACTTCGGCCTCGAACGCGACCGCTTCGAAGGCTGGCGATTCGCTCCTCCTGCACTCGGTGAGACGCACAAACGGCAAACGCCGCAACGCGCGTGCGAACTCGCGCGCTTTAGCGATCTTGAGCTGCTCAGCAGTGATGACAGCGTCACCGGGAACCGGAAGACATTCGTAAGTGTTTACCAAGATCCCGCTCTCGGCGCCGGGCGGCTTACGATGGATGCTCCGCCGCCCACAATTTTCTTCAAAATCGTCGTACCGAACCCGTCGATTTTGATCACCAACGGTTCGGGCTTCGCAACGCTCGGGTGCTCCATCGTAACCTTGAATTCTCCCGACTTCGGAGCAGCCACTTTGCTCTTGTAATAATTGGCGGCTTGGCGGTGAGGAGGCTGATCATCGTTATCATCGGTAGGAATCGGTTTGCTGGTGGAAACGACGGTGCAACCGGTCTGAGACTGCGTTTCGAATAACCACTTGACCGGTTTCGTCGGCACCGTCTCGCTCGTGCCTTTCTCCGGGCCAAGCGAAAGATAACTGCAATGATGGGGCAATTTGAAGATATCCCAACCGAGTCGGTCATCATTTTTGTGAAAGCGAGTTATCCGAATGATCGCATCCCACAAATCGTGAGCCGTGTCGGAGCTCAGTATCAAACGCACCTCGCGCCCGTCAATCTGAAACCAAGCCTGCATTACGAGCGAGCAGTCATTCCGGTCGATGACTTCGCCGGCATCGGTGTGCTCCGCGAACGGGGAGTGCACGAAGAATTCCACCCCGTCTGTATCTTTGGACCAACCGGGAACCAGCTGACCGGCGTCACTGATCAGGTGTTTATGGGCATCGAAGTCGAGGTCTTCTTGTGCCATCCATTCCTTCAATCGATCCGGTCGTGAAAATACACGAATGCCGCGCTTGGCCTTGAACCGGTATCGTGCTTCGCTGCGAATAACACGCGCATCGCCTTCGAGCCCTTCCTCCACCAGCGCGGCCGCAGGAACCCACAGCTCTCCGATTTTCGGGCGACCCTTCACGCGGTACTTCTCAGCGTGCTCCAGATAGAAGAAATCCGGCGCTCCACAAACATGGTCGTCGTCGAGATGAGTAAATGCAGTAACATCGAAGTCGCTCTTGTCCGCCGACTCCAGATCTTCCATCAGAATGGTCGGTAGGTCGCAACGCCGGTCGTCCTCGTCATCTGGGTTTCGGGTGTTGGCGTAGTCGAAGAGAATCTTGCGACCGTCGTGCAGATCGATACGGCAACAATCAGCGTTCCCCAGGGGGAAAAACGTTATTTTGTGCACGCGTGCTCCTTAAAAACGTCAAAATCGGCCCGGTATTGACTTTTGTGTTTCGCCGTTCGATTTTTGTGCCGTTGCCCTTCTCGAACGGTATTCTAATGGTAGCACAGCACTGTTGCTTGTTGTCAATGCTGTTCGACTCTAGCATCAACGGGGAAACATGGCGCAGAAACTCATAGATGTGGACGCAGTAATCGCCGCACTCGACTCGGAGCGCCGAGCGAAAAACTTGTCCTGGCGTCAGGTGGCTAAGGCGGCGGGGGTAAGCCCATCAACTTTAACCCGAATGCAACAGGGAAAATCACCTGACGTAAATACATTCACAGCTCTCTCACAATGGCTCAACATTCCTGCTGAGAAGTTTCACACCGAAAGATCTCATCCAGCTCATTCCACAAACGACCCCATGGCGGTGGTATCAACACTGCTCAGAGGACGTAAGAAGATGAATCCGAAGGCCCTAGCCGCACTACAAGAACTGGTAAACGCAGCTTTCAAACTTTCTAAGGAGCTCAAGTGAGGTGAGGCGCGGGTTCAAGGCCGAAGCTGAAAGGATTGCGACAGATACGCGGCTGGAGTTGGGGTTGAAATGCGCGGATCGATTGGACCCGATCGACCTCGCGAAACATCTGGAGATCCCGGTTGTCACCATGAGGGAACTCGAGTCGCAGAACGGTGGGAGCTCCGATTTCCGCCGTTATTTCTCGGCCTCTGACCCCGATTCCTTCTCGGCCGTCACAATTTTTGTACGCGACTACCGTCGCATGATCGTCCACAATGAGAACCATCACGCTCATCGGCAAGCCAGCAACATTGCTCACGAGATCTCCCACACGCTTTTAGAGCACGTACCAACTGCAGTCGTTGGCAGCGACGGCCAGCGGTTTTGGGATTCGGAGATGGAGCAGGAAGCGAATTGGCTTGGCGCTGCTTTGCTGGTTCCTCGTGAAGGTGCACTCCAATTGGCGCGAGACGGGGCAACAATCACAGAAATCTCTGCTCACTACGAAGTCAGCGAATCACTTTGTTCCTGGCGCGTAGCTCAAACAGGAATACTCCAGCAATTGGAACGCACGAAGCGCTGGTACGGCTAGTTCACAACACCAACCTGCCGCTTGGATATTGTCCAGACGGTTAACTCTCCCATTCGTTTGCTAGACTGAGTCGTCATGTGCGGACGTTATCGCCTTACCGCCAAAGAACGTTACCTGCGCGATCATTTCGGCCTTGCAAGAGATGTGTCGTGGTCTCCGCGCTGGAACATCGCGCCTACCCAGAAAGTTCCGATCATCCGGCAGGACAGGAAAGAACCGACGCGCAGTTTTGGGCTTGTTCGCTGGGGACTAATTCCAAGTTGGGCGAAGGACGAAAAGATCGGTCTGAAGGCCATCAACGGTATGTCGGAGACGGCTGCAGAACGGCCCGTTTTCCGCGAAGCCCTGCGGAGACGGCGTTGTCTGGTCCCTGCGGATGGGTTTTACGAGTGGCAAAAACTGGGGCCGAAAGAGAAGCAACCCTACTGCTTTGCCATGGTCAACGGTTCGCTGTTTGCCTTCGCGGGCCTCTGGGAAACCTGGCGCAATCCCGCTGGAGAAGCTATTGAAACCTGTACCATCTTGACCACGAAGCCGAACTCTCTGGTTTCGGATGTACATGATCGTATGCCCGTGATCTTGAAGCCCGATGATTACGAACTCTGGCTGGATCCGGGCTTTGCAGACGTGGCTGCCATTGCTGATTGCCTCAAACCGTTCGATCCCAGATCGATGAAGAAATACCCAGTCAGTACGCGGGTCAATCGCGCCGACAACGACGACGCCGAATGTGCGCGCGAGGTTCCAAGCGTAAGTGCCATGCCGACGTTGTTCTGAGTCATTGCGCAAAAAGATCCGGTTGCGCAGCGGTCGTTTGAGGATCCCGGAAGTTGCTCAAGCCCACACCGACTAGCCGATAGCGTTGTTCTGGACGCAAGTTCACCCGCTCACGCAGCTTCAGAGCAACATCTGTCAATTCCGCGCATGAAGCAGGAAAGGAATTTGGCGTATGGCTACGGGTAAGAATTTTGAACTCGCTTGTCTTCAGCTTCAGCACAATCGTGCGGGCTGCCCGCGATTCTTGGCGAGAAGCCAGCCAAAGCTTTTCTGCCAGGCGTCGGATCATGGGCTCAGTCTCTGCAAGGAATACATCGCTTTCAAAAGTATCCTCGACAGAGATCGATTGCGTCGGCCGGTCCGGGACGACTTCATTTTCGTCGATGCCCCTCGCGAGTTCATGCAGGCGGAGGCCATAGCGGCCAAAGGTGCCTTCGAGCGCGGATCGATCCAGTCTTCGCAAATCCCCGACAGTCTGTATTCCCAGTTTCGCCAATTTCTCCCCTGTAACTTTGCCCACGCCGGGCAGTCGGCCCACCGGCAATGGTGGGAGAAACGCATCGATCTCTTCGGGTTGGATGACAAAGAGCCCATCTGGTTTACGCCAGTCTGAGGCTGGCTTCGCGAGGAA
>Ga0210391_10002851_pt1 | contig 14821 bp, 8 predicted proteins | sample IncBWC12OmetaG_FD_160573 | JGI IMG/M metagenome (GOLD analysis project Ga0210391, IMG submission 160573) | Forest soil microbial communities from Barre Woods Harvard Forest LTER site, Petersham, Massachusetts, United States - Inc-BW-C-12-O ... | reverse complement strand
AGGCAGTACGACGAGATTCATCACCAGAAACACCGCAATCCCGTAGAAAAGACCGCAGACCAGCCAGTGATCTTTCAGGAATCTGAGCCTGCGGCTGGACAGGCAGTAAATGGCAGCAGCGGACAACGCGATGAAGTACTGCAGGACGACGCCGAGAATCCACGTGCCGGCTCCGCCGTGGAAGGCCTGCCTGCCGAGCAGCCCTCCGGCAATCGCGCGAGGGACGCCGGGCCCAAACGTGATGAACGCCGCGATGAGATCGAACGTACCCGCAAGCGCGCCGCCCACAAGAATCGGACGCAGCAGCCTTGCCCTGGCGACCGGTACGGATGAAGCAGTAGTACTCATCAGCGAACTCCTTGTGAAGCCTGGCGCTTTCTCAAAGCGCCAATCATGGCGAGGCGAGTAGACGCATCTATTTCGTCAACAGTAGGTGGAGTGCGGCGATTCCGAAAGCACTTTTACACCATCGTCAGGAAATACGGGACAAACGTACCTTGCTTTTATCTGGCCAAGAGTTCCCCGCAACCTGGCTATTGCGGTGTCTGAAGCTTGGGAGCACCGGTGGACTGTAATTTCTCGGCCATTTCGGTCTCGTGACTGGCATCTTCAGTTCTCCCCATGGCCCGGTACGCCTGCCCCAGCAAACTGTGAGTCATATAGTTTCCCGGGTCCATTTTTTCTGCTCGTTCAAGATACATCGCAGCGCCAACGGCGTCCTGCTGTTTCAATAGCACCTTGCCGAGTAGGATGTAAGGCCCGGTCGAGTTGGGCTCCAGCAGAACCGCCTGCTGTAGGGACTGCAGGGCCTTTGGGTACTGGCCGCCGCGGGTGTACGCATCACCCAGCCGATCATAGATCCCCCCATAGAGCGGATTCAGATCGCGTTCCTTCTCAAATTGCGCCACCGCTTCGTCAATATTCTGGCCGGCTAAGGCAATCTCTCCCAGCAACTGATGGCCCAGCGGCAGCTTCGGATCAAGCTCCACTGCCTTCTTTGCGTACTCCTGGGCTATGGGCAGGAATTCGTGGCGCAACAGCATTCTGCCGGCCAGAAGGTATGCCGCGGCCGAATCGGGTTGAAAGCCGAACTGCCGCGCAAAGGCACGGCGGGCGTCATCGTAACGGCGTGTATCAAGATAGCAGAGCGCCAGCACGTAGCTGGGATCAACCTTCGATGCTGGCGACCATTCATGGATGCCTTCGAGCAACGGTATCGCGTCCGCTGCCCGGCCCATCCGCAAAAGCGTGAGGCCCCTCATCTCCGCAGCTTCGACATCCTTGCTGTCTTGTTGCAGCGCCTTCGCAAATGCCTGATCTGCCGCGGGAAAATCGTCTTCCGCATAAAACGCCAGACCCCTCAAGCGGTCAATCCCCGCCGGAGGAGGCTGCTGCGCAGCCAGTTGATCAAGTTGACGGAGCGCCTCCTTCGGCTGTCCGCGATCAATGAGCTTGCGGACCGCCGCGAGATCGGTCGATCTAGTTTGCGAGTTTGGAGTATCGGGCCGTGCCGTGGTTTGGGCTATCGCCTGGGCCGCCATGAGGAGACTCGCCCCGAGAACAGGAGCGACCAACAATCTTAAGAGAAGCATTGTGTTTTGCATCCGAAGTTCAAAGTAGGCAAAGGACGATTACACCCTCGCCGTTTGATATTGGCAATCATCACTCCACCCATCAATCCGCATTCACAGTATTAGCGAAGCTTGCAATATTGATCGCCATATTTTCCTCTCTCTAAAAACTGATGGAGGAGATCACTGTCAGGATTAAAGCGCTGAACCTCTACAATCGTCTGCACAGCCTTTGTCTTGTCGCCGAGCCTGCATTCGAGGAAAGCAAGATTGAGCCCAGCAGCTGTCTGGCTTGGGTCAGCCGCTACCACCTTCTGCAAAAGTTTCACCGCCAGGTCGGTATGCCCCTGTGATGCATCGAGCACCGCCAGGTTCGCCAGCGCCACACTCTCATACGGGTTTCGCGTTAGAGCTGCCTGATATTCGCCCTGCGCCTCGTCCAGCTTGTCCGAGATCTGATCCAGGAAGCCCAGTCGCACATGGAGCTCGACATCATCTGCGCCCTCGCTCTCTGCCTTTTTCAGCAGGGAGAGAGCCTTCTCACCCGACTGACGATCGCCCTGTGCTGCCAGTTGTGCATAGGCAAGACCAAGCTCGCGGTTTCCTGCGCTCACGCCGCCGACCGGCACAAGCTCGACCGTTTGTCCGACGACTGCGCCGCTGTCCTTCTGCGGATACTTCTGAATATTGTGGTCAGTGAGCTGCTCGTGTGAGATATCCCTTGTCTCTCGTGTGGGCATGTGGCAAATAGCGCAATCCCGCTGCTCGGGATGATGCTCGGTCGCCATCTTCTCTCCGGTGTGGCACTCGAGGCACTTGCTCCGGTAGAAGCTCACCCGCTCCTCTGCAGCCGGTGAGCCATGCGGATCGTGGCACGTCGTGCACGTCAGCTTGTCGCCGCTTGCCCGCTTGCACGCGCTCTTGAGCAGCGCCTCGTATTGGCTGGTCGCCCTGCCGCCGCCCTCCTGGTGGTTCGCGTTCACAAAATAGACAACGAACCTGGCAAGGTCGTCTCCTGGTTGATAGGCCGCAAGAGACTTTCCTGCGCGGTAGATCGCGGCTTCGCCTTCGAGATGGCATTGCAGACAAACGCTGTCGCGTTTCGCGGGCGATAACGCCGATGGATTCACAATAGGTCCGTGTCCTTGCTGGGCGAGATGCTGCGCGGGATCGCCATGACACGCTGCGCATGTGACTCCGGCCGCCTTGAACGGCGGCCCGGCATACATATTCCGCGACTCTGGCAGCGCCGTCTGCACTTTGCCCGTATGACAATGCAGACAGTTCGAATCGACAGGAAGCGTGTCCGGCATGCTCCGAGCCGATCCGTAATTGGGCGCCATGTCCCAGAGTCTCTTTCTGGAGTAGTAATTCACCGGCGCCTCGAACCACCATCGATCCTTCTCGAAGAGATACGTCCTGCCGCGCCGCCCCGAGCCAATGTAATACGACAGCAACTGCTGTCCGTGCAGGAATGGTCCTGTGTCGGGCACCGTCCGGTCGTAGATCATCCACGCCTGACCGTCCCGCAGGACAAGTTGGTAGCGAATACCGGAGGTTGCGTGCGTAAAGCCGCCTTCGATCAAACCGTCGGTCGCAATGCCGCTGCCGCGGGCCATCGGAGTGCCTTTGTATCGTTCGTAGATGTCCTTATGACATTGTGCGCAAACCCGGTCCGGGTTATCCAGAACCAGCTTCTTATCCCCAAGAGAATCGGTCGTTGCGGTCTTCGAGGTTTGACTGCCGGATTGAGCCGCCTGTGGAGCAATCATCTGCGTCGTGACAATGCCTGCTCCGAGAGCCGGTAGGAGCAACAAGCTTAAAACAGGCAGAGTGTTTCGCATCGAAATCTTATAGAAGAAAGGAATCGGCCGGTCGCTATTTGATGCTTGCAATGGCAACTCCAACCATTGAATCCGCGCATCCGTAGTACAGGAACCACTTGCCCTTGAAGGCCACGAGGCCTTCCGCGAAGGTTGTCCCGGCCGCATACTGTCCGGTCTTTTCAAATGGCAGCTCTGGTTTCAGAAAAGGCTCGTTTGCGCGCGCTATGAGTTTTGACGGATCATCGGCCCGAAACAGCGCCTGACCTGCTGCGTAGGCGTTCGATCCCAGTTCCGGATCGCCGTCCTCAGGATCATTCTTTCCATTGTTCATCACAAGGATGTCTTCAGCCGTGAGCAAGGGAGGAGGTCCCACTTCCGGGAAGCCACTGTCGAAGTGCTTACTTCTCTTAGCCAGGACGACAAGTAGTTCGCCAGTCTTGTCTTCGACTGGCGTCCAGTGAAGCAGGTCAGCAGATGTAGCCAGGTGGATAGAGCCCTCTCCCCAGTACATCCAATACTGCCCTTTGATTTGCGCAGCAACAAGCCGGCCAGCTTGCATACGGATGACGATTCCTGCCGATTTATATTTCAGCGCCGCGTATTTTCCACCCAGCGCATCATTGAATGCCGGTCCAAACTTCTTCCAATGAATCAGGTCCCTCGAAGTCGCAATCCCTACCGAGTAGGTAACCCGATTCCACTGCGTGTAGGTGAGGATATACGTCCCATCTCCGCTCTCGACAATGCGTGGATCCTCGACGCCGCCCGGCCACTCCCTCTCCTTTTGACTGTCATCGGCAGGGAAGAGCACAGGGGTTGCCCTGCGCTTGAAGTGGATGCCGTCGCTGCTCTCGGCCAGCCCCAGGCGAGAGGTGTGTCCGCCTATCTCCGCTGCGCCTGTATCATCCTCGGCGCGATACAGCACGAAGATCTTTCCTTTCCGCACAATGGCCGCCGGATTAAACGTGTGCAAGGCTTCCCAGTGAACCGCCTTATGCAGGATCGGATCATCGAACCTTGAATCAGGGCGAGGTTGAATGATTGGACTCCCCTCCGCCGGCCTGGCAAACGGACCGATTTGCCAATCCGTCCCCGTTGCTGCGGATTTCGTCTGGGCGTTCGCTGCGATGGCGATCAGGCAGGAGACGATCGCCGACCGTACGGCTCCGGCTATAACTTCTCGAGCATGGGAGTGGATAGATTTCAAGATCTCTCGTAAAAGAATGAGGGGAGCCGAAGCTCCCCTCGTTTTCACAGTACGACCTGCGCTAGAACTGCACGCGCAATGAGAACTGCAGCAGACGGGTAAGGTTCTGACTGCCTCCTTGACCCGCCATACTGCCGATGAATTGGTCGCCCGAGTCGATGGCTCCGCCCGGATTTCCAGATGGGATATGGTTGAACGCGTTGAAGCCATCTACCCGGAACTGCGCGAAGATGCTCTCATGGATCGGGAAGTTCTTCTGCAGGGAAAGATCCGTGTTGAAGTAGGTGGGTCCAAAGGCGTTGTTTCTGCCTGCGGTGCCGATCTCGTCAAGCCCTGTAGCGCTGAATCCGGAGAATGGCGTGTAAAGAAGCGAAGTTGTGCAGCCGGCGGTGCCGCTAGTGCAGCCTGCAGGGGAATTAACCGTCTGAACGAGTGGCGTCGTCGCCCCATGGTAGGCGAAGCGTTGGTGAGTCTGGGGGTTATAAGCACCGGTGGCCACCTTCAGGGTTTTGGAGGTGCCGTTTGGATAGCAAGGCGCCGAGCCCGGAAGGGAGAAACTGCATCCCTGGTAGCTCAACGTATAGGGAAGACCGCTTGACCAGTCGAGCACTGGGCTGATCTGCCATCCGCCGATGATCTGGTTCACCCAGCCAGGTGCGCTGGAGTAAAACTGCTGGTTGCGTCCGAACGGCAACTGATAGGTGCCGTAAACGATGAGTTGTTTCTCGCGGGTACTTGAATCGGGACCGCGCTCCGGCCGTTTGTTCCACGTCGCATAACCGCTGGCGAAGTCAATTGCCTGCTGCCATGCGAAGCTACTTGTAAACGAGAGGCCTCTTGAGAACTGCTTGGCCAGGGTTACCTGCAGAGCATTGAAGTGGGTATCCTGGTCGTCTCCGTAGTAGCCGATTGAGGGGACCCATCCGCACGAGCCGGCCGGAAGCCCGGCAGGACGTGCAAGAGAGCCATTCACGTATGCATAGGCGGTGTTCGTGCACGCGGGGAGACTTCCACCGTAATAGCGCTGCAGCAGATTGGTATTGTTCACCCCTCCGTCTGGAAGGATACCATTTGAATCTGGAATTGCACCCGGATTCGTGAGATAGAAAGCCGGCACGTAGTGCAGTGACCTTCCTTCGATGCTGTATTGCGATGGCAGGTTTATGCCAGCCTCGTTAGGATTCGTATTATTGCCATCACCGTCGCTCAGGGTATGAGTGCCCTTGTTGCCCACATAAGCGATCGTGAAGGAGATTGTTGGAGAAAGCGACTGTTGCAAGCTCGCATTCCAAGCATCGAGCGTCGGAAGACGAAGGGTGTTCGGTCTTGCCTTTACGCCGACACCATAGCCGGGATTCGGAAGAAGGCCATTGGACGGCACTGCGGGTAGACAACCTGTTGCTACATCGCACGGCGGCGGTCCGTTCACCAGGTTGAATATGGTGGATGATGCAAGATTACCATTCGTTCCAGCCACTTGCTGGTTAGCCAGAACAGGCAGATTCTGGGTCACAACGTGTCCGAAGACTGAGCCGAAAACACCCAGGTCGAAGCTGCGCCCATAACCGGCACGGATCACCATCTTGGGATTGATCTGGTACGCGAGACCTATGCGGGGGTTCCATGCATTGGTAGGCCTGCCCCATCCCATGTTGTTCGAAACGCCGCCGACTCCTGCCACGCGAAGGTAACCATCCGTAGTGACGTCATCGTTCATCTGCATCAGTGAACCATACCCAACTCCGTTTACCGACTCAGGAGAATAGAACTCATAGCGAATACCCAGGTTGGCTGTCAGTTTCGGAGTTACGCGCCAGGTGTCTTGCCCGTAAAAGAAAAGCCGCCGCTGAAACTCCTTCGCATTCGTTGTACTGCTGTAGTAGCGCCCGAAGTCCGTCACGTCACCCAGCACGAAGCTCGCAAACCCCAGTCCTCCCGACGAGCCATTGGATGTTGGCCCGTTGCCGAAGCTCAGGATGCCGGTGCGATCAACATCGCTCGGCACGCGCAGATTGTGCGCAAAGCGCAGGTCGGCGCCGAGCTTGATGGAATGAGTGCGAATGATCTTCGTCCAGTTGTTCACAATCTGGAATTGACTTTCTTTTTCAATCAACGGGCAGTTGCAGCGGTTGGTCTGGAGGTCCGAGCCGTATTGTGCCCCGGTACTCTGAGGCTCGGGAACAGTGGATGCCAGGCTGAAGTTGCCTACGTCGGCCATCGCAAATCCCCCGGCGCCGCTGGTAATCGCGTTCAGGTTCATACCAGGAATACCGAGGTTGGTCATGAAATCCGTACCCTCGTTGTACTTGCTGGTGCCGATGTTATAGCGGTAATAGCCAATGCGGAAGTCCATCGCCAGGGTTGGTTTGACCGCCCAATCAAAGCCCGTTGCCAGGCTGTCATTCGCGCCTTTGGAGGTGCCGCCGTAGTTATTGATGCCGAATCCGGCGCCGCCGGCAGGACCGAAGATCGTGGTTCCGCTCAATGTGTCGGTGAACCGGCTGAAGCGCCCGAAGGCGTGAATCGACTGCATTACTTGCCAGTCGCCGCGCACATCCCACTGATCGCTGTTGAATATACCGGTGCCGCCGGCCGCATATTGGTTCACCAGGCTTGAGTAGCTGCTGTTGGCTTTGTTCGCTGCATAGGGCTGGAGCAGCTTCAGCAGGTTGAGCGCGGGCTGGGAGAGATCCGCAGCTGGGATCACGTTGCCGGGATATTGCTTTCCGGTCGGATCGTAAATGTTGCCGGCACTGCCCAGGGTGTCCGCAGCGTTATATTGGCTGAAGTCGCAGCCGGGCACGCCCGTGGTCGTGGCCGCCCCGAGGCAGGTGTTGATCAGGTACGCCGTCGGAACCGTCATCACGGCGGAGGTTCCTACCTTCTGGCGGACTCCCTGATAGTCGCCAAAGAAGAAGACTCTGTCCTTGATGACCGGCCCGCCGATTGATCCGCCAAACTGGTTCCTCAATCCGGGAGGCACCAGCCCGTCGTTGCTTGTTGCTCCAGGCGCGCGGAACTGCGTGTACGGGTTTGTCGCCACATTCGCGTTGCTCTCGCGATAGTCAAATGCACTTCCGTGAAAGCTGTTTGTTCCCGACTTGGTCTGGGCAGTCATAACCGACGACACCGCCTTGCCAAACTCGGCGTCGAAGTTCTGAGTTGTAATCTTTGTCTCAGACAGCGAATCTATATTCGGATTGACAACGATGATCCCGAGGATCGGATCCTGATTGTCGGTGCCGTCCAGCTGGAAGGCGACACCGCCGAACGCCTGGCCGTCAACCTGGATCTGCTGGCTGCCCTGGGGGTTTTCGTCGGCAGCGTGGCTCCAGCCAAGCTGCTGTGCGCCCGGCAGCAGAAGCTGCAGATTTGTGTAGTTGCGACCGCCGATCGGTAAATCCTGCACGTCCTTCGCAGTGAATGTCGTTGAAACATCGGCGCGGTCTGTCTTCAGCTGCTCGACCGTGGAGGCGCTCACTTCCACCGTCTGGGTCGCGGCGCCGACCTCCATTTTGGCTTCCACCTTGATCGACTGATCGGCGTAAACAATCAGGCCCTTGGATTCAAAGGTCGTGAATCCTGCAAAGGTCACTTTCACGTCGTAGGTATCGGGAATCAGGTGACCGATAGTGAACTCGCCTGCTTCGTTTGCCGTCGCAGTAACCGTAGTTCCTTTATTCGTGTCAGTAATACTGATGGTTGCGCCTGGAATCGCGGCGCCGGTATTGTCCACTACCGAACCGAAGATTGTGCCGTATACAGCTTGTGCGTAACCTGCGGTCGTGAGAAAAACCGCGCATGCAGCGATGATGACGACTCTGCCCCACTTCATCCATTGCATATCAAATTGCCTCCCTAGAAATTCGCACTGGACGCTGATACGCGCCCTCAGTATTCGCAATTCTTATTGCTTACTGCTTGATCGGTTCCCAGTTTTATCTCTTCCAGCCGCAAACCCGCGAGGCGTAGCGGCTGAAAGAACTCCGGATATTTGATCCCACAGCACAGTACTGCCAGAAATCAGGAACTGTCAACCGATTTAGCGAAGGTGTTCCTTGATTTGATATGGCGAATCGATAGCATTCTGAGATGAAGCGGTCGCATTGGGGCACTTCAGGTTCAGGGATTGCGGGAAGAAAACGCTTTCCCGCCAGCTATGTTGATGTTGCCAAGGGGATAATCAGGATTATGATGGGTTGAATGTCTGCTCCTCCAGGCTGACGATCTCTCCGCCAGGACGGCCGTGTGACTCGATGATCAGCCCTTAAATGCGCGGCATGATGGAGACCGATACCCTATACAAAATCGATTTATGTATATACATTCCACGGCAGTCCTCCTCAGGCGCATTCAGGTGAGTAATCGAAATGAACACCGGTCAGCCACAGACGAGAAGAGACAGAAAGCCCCTCCGAAACATCCCGGAAGCCGATCTGCCCAAACACAGACAGGTTTTTGACAGTCTTCTCGGGGCCATTCAGTCCGGCGCCTCGAAGGCAGGTGACAGGCTCCCGAGCGAAGCCGAGTTGGGCAAGACATTCCACGCCTCGCGCATCACCATTGCAAAGGCAGTCAATGAATTGCAGAGACTCGGGCTGGTCTCGCGGCGGGCGGGCGCCGGCACATATGTTCTACCCCAGAAACAAACCGCCGGATGTGTATTTGGCCTCTTGATCCCGGATCTTGGAAGAACAGAAATTTTCGAGCCTATCTGCCATGGCATGATGCGCTCGCCCCTCTCGAGTGCCCACTCTCTTTTGTGGGGACACGCTATGGGGCAGGCGGAAGAACAGGAGGAGGAAGCCGAGCAGTTGTGCCGTCATTACATTGCGCAAAAGGTTTCTGGCGTTTTTTTTGCGCCGCTGGAGTTCACTCCGGAAAAAGATGCCTTCAACTGGAAAATCGCCAGCGCTCTAGATCGCGCGGGCATTCCGATGGTTCTGTTGGACCGTTGCATTGCTTGTTACCCGGAGAGGTCCAAATATGACCTCGTCGGCATCGACAATCGTAGCACCGGATTTCAAGTGACCCGGCACCTGGTGCGACTTGGCTCCAAACGCATTGTCTTCGTCGCGAAACCGCTGTCTGCGCCCTCCGTAGACGGACGGATAGCCGGATACCGCGAAGCTCTTTACTGCTCCGGTATGTCTCTTCGCGAGAACCTCGTTTGCTTCGGAGACCCGGAGGACAGGTCCTTCATCCAGTCTGTACTGCGACAGCACAAACCCGACGCCATCGTCTGCGCAAATGATCTGACTGCGGCAAGAGTCATGCAGGGAGTTCTGGAGGCCGGAGTTCGCATCCCTCAGGATATTCGCATGGTTGGAATTGACGACGTCAAGTACGCAAGCATGTTACCCGTACCCCTGACCACCCACCACCAGAATTGCGGAGATATTGGATCCATCGCAATGTCGACCATGCTGGAGCGGATTGAGCACCCAAATCTGCCGACTCGCGACATCCTGCTGCAAACCAGCCTCGTCATTCGGAAGTCCTGTGGCGCATGCCTTGCCCAACAAAACACCGGTGCTGTACTCTAGCGGTTTTATTTTCGGACTAGGAGTTATTAACCAAGATGAATCTCATGCGGTCCACACGCACATTCGCACTGTTGGTATTCATGCTCCTGGTAACTTCCCTCAATCCTGGCGTCTGGGCGCAGGCGCCTCTTTTCACCTCTGCCATCGCGTCGGCTCCTCACCAGGCGCCGGGTGCGGCAGAGCCATGGTGGAAGCACGCTCTGATCTATGAGATTTACCCGCGCAGCTTCCAGGACTCCAACGGCGATGGGGTCGGCGACCTCAAGGGTATTACGCAACGGCTGGACTATCTGCAAACTCTCGGAGTCGATGCGATCTGGCTTTCGCCGATCTATCCTTCGCCGCAGGTCGACTTTGGTTACGACATCTCCGACTACGAAAATGTCGATCCACAATACGGCACGCTCGCCGACTTCGACGAGCTCGTCGCCGAAGCGAAAAAGCACAATATCCGGATCATTATGGATATGGTCATGAACCACACCTCGGACAAGCATCCGTGGTTCATCGAATCGAAAAGTTCGCGCACCAATCCTAAGCGCGACTGGTACGTATGGCGCGACGGCAAAGGACCTGGTATCCCGCCCAATAACTGGCAGAGCGAATTCGGCCATTCCGCGTGGCAGTTCGATCCAACCACGAATCAGTGGTACTACCATAAGTTCTACATACAGCAGCCGGACCTGAACTGGCGCAATCCCGCCGTGGAAAAGGCAATGTTCGACGCTGTCCGCTTCTGGCTCGACCGCGGTGTTGCCGGCTTCCGTCTCGATGCGATTCCGACGCTCTTTGAAGACCCTCAATTGCGCGATGCAAAGGAAACAAGCGGCACGAACGCATATGGCGACCCCAACCTCGACAACACGTATACTGACAATCTCCCCGAAGTCCACGATGTGATGCGCCGATTGCGAACGGTGGTGGCCAGCTACCCCGGCGACCGCGTCCTCATTGGCGAAACCTACCTTCCTAATATCCAGGAACTCGACAAGTGGTACGGCGGCGCGAGCCACAACGAGCTGAATCTCCCAATGGATATGCAGATTGGTTTCACAAACAAGCTCGATGCCGGGCTCTTCCGCGAACGTATCGAAGACGTGGAGACGAAGGTCCACGGCAATCAGCCGCTTGTGGTTTTCGACAACCATGACAATGCCCGCAGCTGGAACCGCTATGGCGACGGCGTGCATGACGCTGCGATCGCCCGCGTGGTCGCAACCATGCTCTTCACCACCCGTGCGACGGCCATGATGTACTACGGAGAGGAAATCGGAATGGTGACGACAACGCCATCTCGAAAAGAAGACGTGAAGGATCCGATCGGCATCATCGGCTGGCCAAAAGAGAAAGGCCGCGACGGCGAGCGCACGCCGATGCAGTGGGACACTTCCCTTAATGCGGGCTTTAGCACGGCGGCCACCACATGGCTTCCGGTCGCGCCGGACTATAAGACGGTGAACGTCGAGGTCGAAGGCCGGGAGCCGAGTTCGCTGCTCAATTGGTACAAAAAGCTTATCGAGCTGCGAAGAACCGACCCCGCGCTCCGGGATGGAGCCCTGACCATGCTCGACAGCACCAATCCAAACGTACTCTCTTACTTGCGAAAGGGACCTGCGGGGGCTGCATCCGTGGTGGTCTCTCTGAATTTCACGGCTCAACCGCAAACGGTTTCACTCGACCTGGCGGCCGCGGGCGTGACTGCCAATAATGTAAAAACGCTAATGACGGATGATTCCTCGCTGCAGTCGGCGACAAGTCTCACTCACATCGTCTTGCCTCCATTTGCTTCGTGGGTCGCGTCCGTCCAATAATCGCGAGAGTGAGATCTCTGACCGCTCGCCGCTCGCATGCTGCCTGGTACGTCGTTACGCTGAGCTTTGCAGCCTTGCTCGTGTTCCATTGCGCCGTATTCGCAGCAAACGCTCCTTACGGGATTGATCTTGACGGTCATGCCGTGACGCTCGCAGCCTCTACTGCGCCGGCGATCGTGCTTTTCTTTACTGCCTCCGATTGTCCGATCGCCAATCGCTACGAGCCCGAAATTCTGCGCCTGGAGCGGGAGTTTGGTCCATCCGGGATAGAGTTCTGGTGGGTTTATCCGAACCCCGAGGACACTGCCGCGGTCATCCGCCGCCACCAGGCGCAGTTTCCTGGCAGTGCCCACGTCGTCCGCGACACAGAGCAGTCGCTGGTTCACGCAGCCCATACCACGGTAACTCCGGAAGCAGCCATCTTTATTCCTCATAATGGAGCGCTGCGCGAGGTGTATCGTGGCCGCATCGACGATCGATACATCGCCTTCGGACAAGAGCGTCCCGCAGCCATGCGCCATGAGCTTGAGAATGCGATCGCCGCGGTTCTGGCAAAGCATTCTGTGCCGCAGCCGGGAGGCCCGCCCGTCGGCTGCTCCATCGTTCCGCTGGGGATTCAGAATCAATGAATCGGATATACGGCATCGGCCTGGCCGTCGGCATCTGCGTCGTCTACATCCTCGGTTTACGCGTCTGCGTACGCGCCTCCGAAGCTCCGGTCACGTTCAACCGGCAGATTGCGCCTATCCTCTACAAGAACTGCACCACCTGCCATCATCCCGGCGGAGGCGGTCCCTTCAGCCTGCTTACGTTTGACGACGCGCGCCGCAGAGGGCAGCAGATCATGCAGGTCACTGCGAGCCGGTATATGCCGCCTTGGCTGCCCGAACACGGCTACGGCGATTTTGAAGACGAACGTCGGCTCACCAGTGAAGAAATCACGCTTATCCAGAAATGGGTATCTACAGGCATGGCTCGCGGCGAAGCAGCCGACGCGCATCCCGATCCTCACTACGACGAAACCTGGACCCTCGGCAAGCCCGACCTCGTGTTGTCGGTGGAGCGGCCATCGACGCTGCGGGCCTCCGGCTCCGATATCTTCCTGAACTTCGTCCTGCCCTACCCCATCAACCAGACGCACTACGTTCGCGCTATGGAAATTCGTCCCGGCACGCCCCAGGTCGTCCACCACGCTAATGTATTGATCGATCGGACCGCTTCCTGGCGTCACCAGCATCCAGACAATTGGCGTGATGGCGTTCCGGGCATGGAACTGATAGTTGATGCCGGCAATACCTTCGATCCCGACAGCCATTTTCTCTTTTGGAAGCCCGACACTCCGGCGCTGGTCGAGCCTGTGGGAATGCCTTGGCGTCTCGATCCTGGCAATGACCTGATCCTGAACATGCACCTCAAGCCATCCGGTAAACCCGAGACGGTTGCAGCGCAGATCGGCCTCTACTTCACCGCCACGCCGCCTTCGAAGCAGCCCATCCTGCTGCAACTCGAGCACGACTCCGCACTCAACATCCCTCCCGGCGCGCGCGAGTTTATCGTCGAGGATCAACTGAAGTTGCCCGTCGATGTCGACGTGCTCGGAATTTATCCGCACGCCCACTATCTCGGCAAGGATTTGCAGGCTTACGCCATCTTGCCCAACGGACAAAAGACATGGCTCATCTGGATACGCAACTGGGACATCGACCGCCAATCCGTTTACCGATATCGCAAGCCGGTCTTTCTGCCCAAGGGCACGACCATCCACATGCACTACATCTACGACAATTCCCGCGAGAACGTGCACAATCCTAACGACCCGCCCATCCGTGTGCGCGCCGGCAATCGATCGGTCGATGAGATGGGCCACCTCTGGCTTCAGGTTCTGCCCGTCAACACGTCACCGAACTCGCTTGACCCGCGCCTACTGCTCGAAGCAGCCTGGATGGAAAACCGTCTGCGCAAAGAGCCCCGCGATACCCTCGCGCTCTACAATCTCGCCGCAGCGGAGACGAGTGAGGACAACTACGCCCGGGCCGTCCAGATTTACAAGCAGGTCGTAGAGATCAATCCGAAAGATGCTCGCGCATGGAACGGCCTCGGAGTCGGGCTGGAAAACACCGGAGACTGGCAAGGTGCGCAGCAGGCCTTTCAAAAAGCTTCCGACGCCGATCCAACACTTATCGACGCCATCTTCAATCGTGGGAAAAGCCAGTTAGACCACGGTCAGATATCCGAGGCCGACCAATCATTCCGAGCCGTGCTCAGGCAGTCGCCTAATGATGCAAGCGCGCACAGCGGTCTCGCCCAGGCGCTGCTCAAGGAAGAGAATGAAGAGGCCGCAGAGTCCGAATTTGCAGCCTCCCTGCGCATCGATTCGCAGAATCTCGATGCGCTCGAAGGGCTCGGTCAGGTTGCTCTCAGTCAGGGACAGTCCGCCCAGGCTGCGGAATATCTTGAAAGAGCTGCACAGCGAGCTCCCAACGATTCCATTCTTCGGCAGCAGCTTGCCATCGCCTACGCGCAGTTGCAGCGCTTTTCCGACGCGATCCAGCAGCTCCAGCAGGCACAGCATCTCTCGCCGAACGACCCGCAGGTTCATGCCACACTCTCACAGGTTTATTCCGCAAACGGGCAACTGCCGGAAGCAATCGCTGAGGAGCAGGAAGCGCTTCGGCTGAATGCGGCTGACGCCGATGGGTGGAACAATCTTGGTGTCCTCGAAGCGCGAGCAGGGAACTCGGCGATGGCTCGTGACGATTTTGAACACGCGCTCCGCATCGCCCCCGATCACGGTCCCGCGAAGGCAAACCTTGCTCGACTTGGTGCGGCGGCCAAAGCGCCCTAGAATCGCGGCTGAAGC
>Ga0210391_10002850_pt1 | contig 14824 bp, 13 predicted proteins | sample IncBWC12OmetaG_FD_160573 | JGI IMG/M metagenome (GOLD analysis project Ga0210391, IMG submission 160573) | Forest soil microbial communities from Barre Woods Harvard Forest LTER site, Petersham, Massachusetts, United States - Inc-BW-C-12-O ... | reverse complement strand
AGGATGCGCATCAAGACCATCGACTGACAGCGGAATTGACGTGGAATACCTTTCGCGATCACGCAATTCTAGAATACGAGATTCCAAAGTATGACGGTGACATGGGACAGCCAAATGTCTTCGTCCCGCTCGAAGCGGATCACTACCAGACGAAGATTCGTTTCCTTATGGATTCATTCAAATCCCAGCATGCCAAGCGGTGGTTTCGAGAGGACACATTTCTCGCGCTCATGCGCTTGCGTGGGATGGAATGCAATGCTCCGAGCGGACACGCCGAAGCATTCTATTGCCGCAAACTCGTTCTCTGAACGAAGGAGATGGCTTGAGTCGATTTTCGATGCGTGAGCTATGGCGGTACCGGGAATTGCTGTATTTCTTTGCATGGCGCGATATTAAAGTGCGGTACCGGCAGGCTGCTCTCGGTGCGGCGTGGGCCCTGCTCCAGCCGGTAATTACGATGATCATGTTCACCTTGCTTTTCGGCAAACTTGCGCACCTGCCAAGCAACGGCATTCCATATCCGCTCTTTGTATACTGTGCGCTGGTGCCTTGGACATATTTCTCTGGCGTATTGGCGTTGGCGAGCAACAGCCTTGTCAATAACGATCAGTTGATCACGAAAGTGTACTTCCCTCGCGTTCTCCTCCCCGCCGGGACAGCCGTGGCCGGGTTACTGGATTTCATCATCGGATCCCTGTTGCTGGTTGGGCTAATGTTCTATTATCACGTAACCCCAAGGTGGGCGTTGTTGCTCAGCCCTTTGGTTGTGTTAGTGATGCTCTTGTTAACTACCGGCGTCAGCATGGCGATGGCTGCGGCGAACGTGCGTTACCGCGACGTCAAGTATGCGCTGCCCTTCATTATTCAAACTTGGATGTTTGCCACTCCCATTATTTATCCTGCGGCGATGATTCCCCAAAAGTTTCGGCCGTTTCTGGCGCTGAACCCGTGTTGGGGTATGGTTGAGGCCTTTCGCGCATGTTTATTGCCTGGTCCTCCCGTCGACCTCAAACTCATAGGTACTTCCGTGGGTGTAACGATCGCAATTTTTATTTGCGGTGCGTATTACTTTCAGAGGACGCAGAGAACTTTTGCGGACATAATTTGATGGCCGCGCCCGCGGTTCACCGATGAAGCCTGCGATCACGGTAGAAAAGCTCGCAAAGCGATACACGATCGGTGGTGCCGATCAAGGCACCAACCTGCGCGAATCTCTAGTCAGGCTGATAACTCTTGGCTTTATACGCAGTAACTCGCAGGAGCAAACCATCTGGGCACTTCGCGACGTCTCGTTCTCGATCGAGCAAGGAGAAACCGTCGGGCTTATCGGGCGAAACGGAGCAGGGAAAAGCACACTCTTGAAGATACTCTCCCAGATTACTTACCCCACTTCCGGCTCGACAAAAGTCAATGGAAGGGTTGCGGCGCTGTTGGAAGTGGGTACGGGTTTCCATCAAGAACTGACCGGCCGTGAAAACATCTTTATGAACGGCTCCATCCTGGGAATGACCAAGAAAGAAGTGGAGCGGAAGTTTGAACAGATCGTTGAGTTTTCTGGAGTCAGGAAGTTTCTCGACACTCCGATTAAGCGGTACTCGTCTGGCATGCGATTGCGCCTGGGATTCGCAGTCGCCGCCCATCTGGATCCCGATATTTTAATCGTTGATGAGGTCCTGGCAGTCGGCGACGCAGCCTTTCAAAAAAAATGCTTGAATGCGATGGCCACGCTTCGCCAGGGAGCCCGCACCGTGCTGTTCGTCTCGCACAATCTGGCTGCGGTTGAGAATCTGTGCTCGCGTTGCATCTGGATCGATGGGGGAGAGATTCGCATGGATGGCGAGAGCCGGCGCGTCATCGAAGCTTATATGGGAAGCATGGGCGCCAACGACACGCTTGCCTCAGATCTCGACAGCGTCGAGAATCGCAGGGGCAACGGGAAAATCCGCTACCGCCGAATCGAGTTTCTCTCACCTGATGGAACTCCTCAGAAAGTCATCCGCGCGGGCGACCCGGTCGTGATTCGTTTTCACTATTTTGCAAGCGAACCGATTCTCGAGCCGAGCTTCGGTTTCCGGATGTACAGCGAGATGGGTACTTTTATTACGGAGTCCAGCACCTGGCATCACAGCATCGCGGTACCGCTGTTGGAGCCTGGCGCGGGCTATTTGGACCTGGAAATCGATTGCCTCAACTTGATGTCCGCGAAGTATCTGCTCTCGCTCTGGCTAACTGACAACACCGGCGAGCTGTTGTACGACAATGTTGAGCATGGAGCGATTCTCGAAGTCGAGAAGGCCAACATCTATCAGTCAGGCCGAGATCTCGACAGCCGTAGCGGCCTTGTGTTCTTTCCCCAGAGATGGGATTTGTCGGGTACACGTACGCACGGCGCGCAGTCACCAGCCGATGCAGCGCGAGTGCGCGAGTCGTTGACTCCGTGAGGCCAGAAGCGCGCGACGTCCAACTCCGAATGGCAAGGCAGGACGCATCGTTACCGTTAGTCAGCATCATTACGCCCGCCTACAACGAGGAACAATATCTGGCGGAGTGCATCGAAAGCGTCCTCGCGCAGAGATACACGAACTGGGATTACACGATCGTTAACAATTGCAGCAGCGATGCGACTCTCGCAATCGCCCAGAAATATGCCGATCGCGATCCCAGGATCCGCATCATTTCCAATAGCACCCTTATTCCAGCCGTAGCCAATTTCAACTTCGCGCTGCGCCAGGTTTCACCGAGAAGCAAGTACTGCAAAATGGTCTTGGCCGACGATTGGATTTTCCCCGAATGTCTGGAACGTATGGTTGCGACAATGGAGGAACACCCCTCGGTCGGAATCGTGGGCGCTTACGCTATCGCGAATCCATGGGTAGTATTCGCCGGACTGCCCTATCCTAGCCATTTCGTCCCTGGCCGCGAGGTGTGCCGCCAGAGGCTGTTGGGTGGTCCGTACGTGTTCGGCGCCACCAGCTCAGTGATGTTCCGATCGGATCTAGTGCGGAGTCATGACCCCTTCTATTGCGAAGTGAGCACACAATCCGACAGCGAAGCATGCTTCGAGCTGCTTAAGAATTCCGACTTTGGATTTGTTCACCAAGTGCTGCTTTATTTGCGAAAACGTCCCAAGTCGATGTTTGCCGCCGCGCAAGAGTTGAATACGGCAGCCCCAGGCGTGCTGCGCGAGGTCGTGACGTACGGGCCATACTACTTGACGCCTGATGAGTACACGGAATGCTTGGCGTCGACCCTGTCGAAATACTACGATTTTCTCGCCGGTAGTTTTCTGCAACGGCGGCGCGGTGAGTTTTGGGACTATCATAGAAAGCGCCTGAAAGAAGAAGGCATCGAGTTCAGCCGAGCGCGATTGACGCTTGCGGTGATCAAGAGAGTTCTCCGAAGCTTCCGCCTACGAAGCCGACAGGCAGAGCCCTTCTGGGGTTTGTAAAAAGAGTGGAGTCCGGCGGAAACGCCAAAAGCGAGACTGCAACGCTCAATTCGAACATCAGCGGAAGCGTGTTGAACCTTAAAGCGGGAGAGAGTGTACAGGTACGCAGTCGTGCGGAAATCCTCGCGACGCTGGATCAGAGTGGCCGCCTGGAAAACCTCCAGTTCATGCCCGAAATGTTCCAGTACTGTGGCCAGAGACTTCGAGTCTACAAACGCTCCGACAAAACCTGCGATTACATTCAAGGGTGGAGCATTCGCCGGATGAAGGATGCCGTCCATCTGGAGGGGGTGCGGTGCGACGGGTCCGGCCACGACGGATGCCAGGCCGGTTGCCTGATCTTCTGGAAGGAAGCCTGGCTCAAACGAGTGGAAAGCGACGTAGTGCCGGTGGAATTACTCGGGCCGATTCATTTGGCGTCTACCAACGGATCACGGCTGTGCACGGTGGAAAGCATCCTGGAGGCGAGTCGCACCAAGAACTCGCAAGGAGAGACAATCTATTCCTGCCATGCCACTGACGTCCCACGTTTCACGACGTACATGAGGATGTGGGATCCGCGCCAGTATATTCGCGATTTGCGCTCGGGAAACCTGCAAAGTGGTTACGCCGGAACGACGGGAGCACAACGCATGCTCGAGTTAATACTCGGCATTCTCCAAGTGGTGCGTGCATTTATAATTAGCCTCTTTAACGAGGTGCTGGCAAAACGTCACGGGGTTCCTTATCCGTTCATTGAAGGAACGGCTGAAAAGTCTTCCGTCCAGCAGCTCGACCTCCAACCTGGTGAACTCGTGCAAGTCGCCAGCAAAGAAGAAATCATGGAGACCCTGGATAAGACTCAGCGAAATCGGGGTTTGTGGTTTGACTCTGAGATGCTTCCTTATTGCGGTGGCATATACCGCGTGCTGCGCAGGGTATATCGCATCATCGAGGAAAAAACCGGCAAGATGATCAACATGAAGTATCCCTGTATCGTGCTCGACGGAGTCGTTTGCAAATCCGACTTTCATCGGCTGTGTCCTAGGGCAATCTATCCGTATTGGCGGGAAAACTGGCTTAGGCGCGTAGCCAACAATGAAATCCCAATAGCTAGCTCTGAAATGACCGACTCCTGTAAAGAATAATATAGGCCGCGTTTCTTCATCCCACTTCGCAGCAGAGATTCAATTCATTTCGCCAATCACTAACTACCTTGGAACAACCACGATCCGAAGAGAAATTTTGGCCCCTGGCCGCCGCCATTACATTGGTCGTAATTCTCACGGCGGCCATTCGCTGGTCTCTTGCCCATCCCTATGGCATTCATTGGGACGAGTCCGCGTATATAAACGAAGCTTGGATTGACTCCCACCGTCTGCGTTACGGCATGCTACTCAGACTCGGTGGAAGAATTCTTCTGAAGAGCTGGGGCCGGCCCCCGGCCTATCGCCTGCTGGCGGATCCGTTCCTCGCCGTGTTTGGGCTCTGCGTCACCACAGCCCGGTTAGTATCGCTGGCCTGCTTCGCCTTAAGTTGCTGGTTTATCTATCTTGCCGCCCGCCAGATAGGAAGCAAGACGGCAGGAGGTTTCGCCGCCTTGGTGTTTTGCCTTTCTCCCGAGGTAGTTTCAGCGAGTATGTTCTTTGGCACGGATGCGCCTCTCTACCTCGCGGTTTCCGCAATGCTATATTATCTCTTTGCTAGTTGGGGCGATGAGCCAAACTCCGCTAGGAATTGGATCGGCTTGGGTTTAGCAGTTGGCCTGGGACTGTTGGCGAAGACCTCGTTTGTGCTGATTGCGTTTCCGGCATTGCTGTTCTGGTTCGTCATGGGACGCCGCCAAGGCTCGAACGCTCCAACCTTCGCGACGCAGTGTAAGACAGGCATCCTCGCGCTATGCATCGCGGCGCCGTGGTGGCTGATCAATATCAAAGACGCATTCGCCTATGCTCAGTACGCGCGCGGCTTTGTTCGAGTTTCCCTCGGGTCACCCTCCCCAGCGACATGGCTGCGATGGCTGAACACAGTGCTTCAGTGCTTACTGGGAGATGGGCTCAGCATCCTGATAGCGCTGGTTGTGGTGGCTTGTTTAATCAAAGTCGTCGTCAGAAAAAAATTGATCCTCGATCGGCTTCAAACCGCGAGCCTGGGCACTTGCGCATTTGCGGGGATGCCAATCGTGCTCGCTCAGTTGTCAGGTACGAATCCACTCCTTCGCCACATAACACCGGCGGTAATACCCCTTGCTATAGTCGTGGGCGTACTCGCGGACAAGACTGGATGGGCTCATTCCTTTTGGGGCAAGGCAGTCTCGGCGAGCCTCTTTTGCGCTCAGTTGCTTATGCTCGTGACGCCCGTTGTGCTCCCGAACACTCATCCCTTGAGCCTAGGCTTCGCGAACGGCGCTCTCCCGTGGCGAACCATGATCCGGTTCGACCAATGGGACTGGAAGCCAGTTCAGGAGACGAGCAATGCCTGCGGGCTTGCCTCGCCAAAGATCGCGTATTTAGGCGGGGGACGTCAGTTCGATCCGCCCGCCATTCAATATCCATGGGTTCAGGCGGCGACAGCGACGCGCGTTGCAATATTCGATTTGCCCGATGTGACGTGGTTGTGGCGCTACGAAGACGGAAATCTGGACTGGCAAAATCTTATGGACTCTGCCGCGCGAAGTGACATTGTCATCACCGCGCCTTACTATGTGGGCGAAAAGGAAAACAAGGAAGACCTCGACAACCAGTACAACGCGGAGTTTGCCGATCGTCTTTTGCGGGATCCGCGTTTCCAAAAGCCCATTCACATTGAGATGGGCCGCTTCGAACCCGCGGACGTCGTGGTATTTACCAAGAAAACTCTCGTGTGTCATTGAGAAAGCCGCACCTCGTGTTCGACCTCCGATTGACGCGGAGCTCGTTCGCTCCTCTTCAAACGGGTGCTACGTTAAGAAAAGCCATAGGATGCTCCATGCCCGCAGAATTCGATAGGTTTTCCGGCAGCTACGAAGATCTTTTGAAGGATCCGATTCGGGATCGCTTCGCGGAGAGCGGTCATGCGTTCTTTCACCGCAGGAAATTGGAGGTCCTGATCGAATTTCTAAAGAAACAGAGCTTCGATCCTTCGCGGCTTTCGTTGCTCGACGTGGGTTGCGGCAAAGGAGATTTTCTCGAACTTTCAGCGCCACATTTTTGCCGGCTTGCGGGATGCGACCCTTCGCAGGAGATGTTGCAACAAATGGCCGGCAAATCCATAGCTGTGAAGACGCAAGAAACCCCCACCATCCTCCCTTACGACGCAGCGCTATTCGATGTGGTGACCGCGATCTGCGTATTCCATCACGTGCCGATCGAGGCGAGACGCGCGCTCTTGCAGGAGATCCATCGGGTTCTGCGTCGCGACGGAGTGCTGTGCATCATCGAGCACAACCCGCTCAACCCCTTGACGCAGATGATCGTGCGCCGCACGCCGGTCGACGCCGACGCCCAACTCTTGACCGCGGGGCTGTCGAAGCGCTTGGCTCGTCAAAACGGCTTTGAGGTGACGTCGGTGCAGAATTTTCTGTACGTGCCTGAGAAGCTGTACGCCCGTATGGGCTGGGCCGAGCAGCTTCTTGCCCATGTGCCTCTAGGCGGCCAGTATTCGATGTTTTGCCGCAAGGTGAGTTAGGGTCCAACGAGCCCACGGGCGCTCCCTTATAGGCAAGCCCTGAACCGACCGCGGTGGGTGCTGCTTACGCAGCCTGCCATTCAGTGACCGTAGCGGACGTCAAATCCGAAGCATAGAATTTCACTGTGCCGATGGAGATCGCATGACTCAAGGCTTTCTAACATCTCGGCCCAATCCCAGGCTGTTGTCCATCGTCATGCCGTTCTACAATGAAGAGGAAATCTTTCCTTTGCTGCGGCCGCGGATCACAGAGTTTCTAGACAATTCTCCCTACCCCTGCGAGCTGGTCGCCGTAAATGACGGCAGCTCCGACCGTACCATTCAGTTGCTAGTGGAATGGTGCCAGGCCGATCCACGCATCAAAGTCCTAAATCTGTCGCGGAATTTTGGCCACCAGTATGCCTCTACCGCCGGAGTCGATCATGCGCGCGGCGACGCCATCGTCTTGATGGACGCGGACTTGCAGGACCCACCAGAAGTAATCCACCGCATGGTCGAACAATACCGCAATGGCTACGACGTGGTTTGTGGCCAACGAGTCACGCGCGTCGGCGAGGGGCGTTTCAAGAAATTCACGGCGTGGCTGTTCTACCGCTCCATGCGCGTTTTCTTTCTGAAGTCGCTGCCGCATGACGTCGGCGACTTTCGTCTGATGTCTCGCCGGTGTGTCGACAATCTCGGAGCCATGCGCGAACTGCACCGCTTCCTGCGCGGCATGGTAGCTTGGGTAGGTTATCCGCAGATCTGTGTTCCCTATGAACGTCAAGCCCGCGCCGCAGGACAAACAAAATATCCGTTGCGTAAAATGATTCGCCTGGCATGGACTGCAGCTGTGTCATTCTCCGCTCTGCCTCTGCGCCTCAGTTTTTTCGGCGCGGGCATCATGACCCTGGTGGCCATCGAAGAGACGATTCGCGCCGTGATCGAGCATTTTGCTGGCCACACCGTCCCGGGCTGGACGTCATTGATGGTCATCGTCTGTCTGAGCAATGCAGCCCTGATGATTGCGGTCGGTATCCTCGGTGAATATGTGGGCCGGATCTACGAGGAAGGCAAGGGCCGGCCACTCTATGTCATCGCCGACGCCTGGAACTTGAATCCGAGCGACAATCGTGAAGGAACCGCAAGCTTTCGCCCAGCAGCCGTCACCAGCGACGAGGTCCCGCTCGAGCGCACCAGGCATTAATTGAATTCATCCGAGTCTGAAATATTTGGGTCCGGGAACAGGACGGAAAGTGATCTTAGTGCTCATCCTATCCGAAGTTGGAACCGGCGATGCTCGGTACGCGCGCTCGAACGGTAACTTGCAGTGACGAACACCTCGCGCGTCCTCTTAAAGTACGCGGCATTCATCTTCCTGATCGTCTTTTGCTTGTATCACAACCTAAATTTAGTCAGAAATTCTACTAGCAATTATGTGAACCGCGCCATTCCTGACCCAATAACCGCCTTTGAAAGGCGCTTCGAGCTGCTGAAAGCTCGTCTCTCAAACCAAGGGATTAGAAAGGTCGGATATATAACGGACATGCCAGAAGTTGCGGACTGGTTCACGGAGTACTTCCGAACACAGTATGCTCTAGCGCCGGTCGTCGTCGAGAATTCTACGGATTGTCGGTTTGTTGTCGCGAATCTACATGACCCCTCGACGATCACACGCATCATTCGAGAACAGCACATTACCCTTGAGGAGAACTACGGAGAGGGTGTACTCCTGCTTGCTAGGAAGTAGCCTCGATGGCCAAATTTCTATTTTCTCTTCTGGTCTCAGTTCTTTTGGGATATGTGGTGACATCACTGATGTGCCCACGTGTGCTCTGCGGACGCGCGACTGTTGCGCTTAGATCCTGTCTCGCGTTCGCACTTGGCTCTGGTATCTCATCTTGTTGGTTTCTGTGTTGGCTATGCTTTTCGGGAACGCACAACAGCTATCTCTATACATTTTCGCTGCCGGAACTAGCGGTAGCCGCAACTGTGAGCCTAGGTTATTTTCTTTTTTGCAGGCGACGCCATCCTCCTGAAGTGCAAAGACCGACGCAACGGACTGAACGTCAAAACCTTGTTGAAAAGTTCGTCTCAGCAATTCTGCTTCTGGCCGTTCTGTCGGCCTTCGCATCATTCATATTGATATCGCTGAACACCCCGCACGGTGACTTCGACGCAGTATCCACGTGGAACCTACGCGCGCGTTTTCTGGCGCGCGGTTCAAGTCATTGGAGAGACGGTTTTGTGGATAGTCCGAGCCTGCCACATCCCGACTATCCGCTGCTTTTGCCCGCGACAATTGCGCGATGCTGGAAATATGTCGGCAGCGAGGCGGTCCTGGTCCCGATTGTCGTGGCGTTTTTATTCACGTTCTCGTCAGTCGGCTTGCTCTGTACTTCGCTCGCTATCCTAAGAAATAGGCAGATTGGCTACTCGGCTGGCATCGTGCTACTCGGTGTCTACTCGTTCGTCGCTGTCGGTGCCTCGCAATATGCCGATGTTGTGGTCGGTTTCTTCGTACTGGCCACCATTGTGCTCTTGGCGCTTTGCGACACAGCCAATGTTCGGAACAACGCGGGTTTTTTGATGCTAGCAGGCATCGTCGCCGGACTATGCGCTTGGACGAAGAACGAGGGGCTGTTGTTCCTTTCCCTTCTAGTGGTAATTAGATTTGTTTTATCGGTCTCACAAGAGGGCTGGAAACTTGCTAGTCGCGAAGTAGTTTATATAGCGATCGGAGCTCTGCCGGTCTTGGCGATTGTCGCTTACTTCAAATTCGGAGTTGCACCAGCAAACTACTACTTAACGGTTGGTCACTATTCAGACGTCGGGCCGATGAAATACTTCCTCGAACCCGGAACAGTTACCCAAAAGCTTATGGACGTCTCGAGGTATAAGCTTATCGCCAAAACCATGGCGAGTGAGGTCGTTCATTTAGGTGGACGCACAATTGGCATTGCGCCATTTTTGTTGCTGTACTTGTGGTCGGCTAAATTTCGCAGAAAAAGCATCGCGAGCGTTCAGACCGGCATCGCACTTTTGGCTATGATGATGGTTGGTTATTTTTTCGTTTATCTGACCACTCCCTTGAATCCGGCTTTCCACTTGAGAACCTCCTTACTGCGCCTTCTTATGCAGCTCTGGCCTGCTTCTGTGTTTGTTTTGTTCATGGCTGCGTCGTCGGTTACGACCTTCGAGCCTGACCCACTCACGGAATCTCGTCCGTGACGGCAGATACGCGAATGATGAGAAGCGCACAGACGGGCGCCTACATCGTTCCACTTCATCCTATGAGCACAAGCCAAGAGATTCGATGGAGCGCAGTGACAACCACCTCGAAAATTGTCGCGCGCTACAGCTATGGCATCTATCTGACGCACTTTCCGATCATGGTTTAGGTGTTGAGCAATCCTCGGTATCCCCGATTCAAGCTAATCCGACCGTTTATCTCATTGAAGCACTACGCTCGACCGGTAAACTTCATGCTGGTTATGGTTCTAACCGCTGCAGCCTATCTGGCTTGATATCGTTTGATCGAAGAACCGGGAATTCGCTTGGGGCAAAAGGTCGCTCCCTTGACAATCTCCTCGTGAGGCTTAGGTGGCGAGCTTCCTTAGAAGGAGTCCCGTGGCACGCGGAAACCAACCGCCAACAGCTCTGGCAAAATCGTTAAATGATTAAGAGGGCTCTTCCGATCCTGTTTGCGTCGTCCGTTCTTGCCCTGATCCTCTTGGTTTGGGCCACAGCGGACCATACCGCGACCATAGACTGGACGGACGTTCATCAGCAGATAGACGGGTTCGGCGCTTCCTCGGCCGATTTTAACGTCAGCCTGTCACCCGCCCAAGCCGACTTTTTTTTCACAACTGGTGGAATCGGCTTATCCATCTTACGCACGCAGATCATTCCCGATCGCGCAACGTGCGAGATTGAGTTTCGCAAAGGCGGCTGCAGCGATTCGAATGGCCAAATCCTGAACGGGGAACTCGAAACGGCGAAGCTGGCGGTGGCCCGCGGTGCGATCGTGTTCAGCACTCCCTGGAGCCCTCCGGGCGCTTACAAGAGCAATGGTACGTTCAGAAACGGCGGTTCGCTGCTTGCCGCGCATTACGCGGATTGGGCGAGGGATCTCGCCAACTACGTGACCATGATGGCCAAGAACGGTGTGCCGATCTTTGCATTAAGTGTACAGAACGAACCGGACATATCAATCGACTATGGATCTTGTCGATATACTGCACAGGAAATCCATGATTTCGTGCCTTACTTGTACTCGGCGCTTGAGTCCGCCGGTGCCGGAGCGACGAAGATTATGCTCGCGGAGCAATCGTCATGGGCGTTTGACCTGACCTCCACTGCAATCGCTGATCCAACGGTGGCCCACAAGGTTGGCATCATCGCGGCGCACGGTTACGAGGGGAATATCCGACCGCATAGTGCCGGAAGCGCTCGTTTGTGGCAAACGGAGGATAGCGGCCAGTCGCCGAATTATGACGGAAGCATCACCGACGGGCTGAATTGGGCGGTGAAAATCCACAAATATCTTGCTGTGGCCAACGTGAATGCATGGTTGTGGTGGTTTCTGACGGACATGCCGCACCAGGGTGAAGGAACGGACAATGCGGCCTTGACCGACATAGAGGGCCATTACCCGAAGCGTACTTACGTCACTGGACAGTGGAGCAAATTTGTACGGCCGGGCTGGTTGAGGATTGGAGTCAGTTACTACTTCGGACCGCTCTACATCAGCGCTTTCAAGGAGCCAGGAAACCAATCATTCGCAATTGTCGTTGTAAACCCCAGCGCGAAGGCGATATCGCAGAAATTTTCATTGAATGGATTTTCGACGAGCTCGCTGACTCCTTGGATCACGTCCAAACAACTTTCGCTGGAGGCTCAGCTCCCTGTTGCCATTGCAGGCTCCGGCTTCAATTACACTTTGCCGGCAGCCAGTGTGACTACCTTCGTCGGCGCTGTCTCGAAGACCGAATGAATATGGACCGCGACTTCAAGTTTTCGGCAAGGCGCTGCTACTGCTGAATTAAGGGTCTTCGCAGTTGGATACGTTGATGATAAGGAATAAAGTGTTAGATTCCCTGCGCGCAAAATGAATATCACCGTCATTCTGTGTACCTATAGCCGCTGTGGAGAATTGCCGAACGTATTGAACAGTCTCGCAGCCTCCACCCTCCCGGAGGGGACCATGTGGGAGGTTCTGGTCGTGGATAACAATTCCATCGATCAGACTCGGGAGGTTGTGAACGACTTTTCCATACGATTCCCGGGACGATTCCGCTACGTGTTCGAGCCCCAGTCAGGAAAGTCGTTCGCGCTCAATACCGGCATCCGCGAATCTCGTGGTGACGTGCTGGCCTTCGTCGACGACGACGTGACCGTTGAACCGACATGGCTGCAAAATCTTACCGCACCTTTGCAAGATGGCAGCTGGGCTGCTACCGGGGGGCGCACTCTTCCGTCGCATTCGTTTTCCTACCCGCGTTGGTTCGGGCCTGAATTGCTGGGCATTCTTTGCGCCCATTTTGATCTGGGTGACACACCTTGCGAGCTGACACAGGCTCCTTATGGCGCCAATATGGCCGTTCGGAAAGCTATTTTTAAAAAGTACGGAGGATTTCGCACGGATCTGGGGCCCAGCCCGAATAGTGACGTACCGCGCCCTAACGAGGACACGGAATTTGGCCGTCGCGTGATGGATGCCGGCGAGCGGCTGCGTTATGAGCCTTCCGCGGTCGTTCATCACCCGGTTGTCGAAGATCGGCTCAAGAAGGAGTATTTCCTTGGATGGTGGTTCGACTACGGCAGGGCCAGCATGCGGGAGGTTCAAGCGCCCCGCAGCGTTCTGGGCATTCCGCGACGCTACCTGAGCGTTCTGAAATGCGGAATTATATGGATACCGTTGAGTACGTTGCGTTGGGTTTTCATCGTAGACCCGCGATCAAGATTCTTCCGCAAATGCTTCGTCTGGATGGCGTTGGGACAGGCTGTAGAGGCATATCGCTGTTCGTTCGGTTAAGAGAATAACCAATAATGCAGCTCAGCAGACAAGCCAACTATGCGCTGGTCGAATGATTGCATTACCAACCGGCGAGCACGAACTTCGCAGTCAGCTTTCTAATACGAATTTCTGGATCGATGAAACGATTGTAGCCAGACCGCACCGTCACCTCACGATTCTCTCAGCGATCATCGTTCCCGCCTCAGATCCTTTCTTCGCCTGAGCTTAACCGCCGCGGCCTTCGGCAGGTTCCAATCCTTGTAATTTCGTCCACACTTTTCCGCGGAGTGCGTGGAATCACACCCACTCGATGGTCGAAGTGTTGTCTAGTGCGCCTTTGATCGCGGGAAACACGCTCACCGGGATGGCGAATCAATGGTGCCCAGATTGGGCGAACGGATGCCCCTAGGATTCGTTCCAATCAAAGGTGCTCACTAGATCTTCGCGAGCAGGGTTCTGGCAGCTTCAGTAGCACAAAGCCCAACACCGACGAGAGTTCCGAGCGTATTGGTTATGAGATCAGTGGTTCCCGAATCTCGGCTTGGTAGATATGACTGCAGAACTTCAATCGTCAGACTAACGGAGAGTCCCAAGATGACAGTGGTCAAGCCGGGACGTTCTATCGGCCGCACCGATGACCAGTAGGCACAGTAGAAAAAGCCGAGCGGAATGAAGCCAACGATGTTCACCAGGATATCGATCCAATAGCCTACGCCCGGCTTGAATTCGTTCCAGAATGGATTCAGCAAACGCTGATGCAATAGCGAGAAGCGGTTCGGAATATATAGATCGATTCCACCTGCTAAATCGTTGTGAACGGTGTTCCCGGTACGTTCATTGAACAGGTACACCGCGATCGCGTGTTCGTTTTCCGAAAGCTTGGGCCGGCCCAGTGTTCTCCAGGTTTGATAGTGCTGAAGAACTTCGGTCGGCGTGAGCTCCTGCTGAAATAGCGCGAGCCCCTTCAACTGACCGGACCAGCTGCTCTCGCCAACCGGTGAGGTTCCGATTACCAGTTCGCCGGCGCATCCGTCCCCGATGCGAACCTTGGAAAACGATCGCGCGAGCTTGCCATCGACATACATCGCAGTATTCTCAGGGCCGGACGTTAAGCTGAAAAATACTGGCTCGATCGTCGCGAAAACTCCGTCAGTGCCGATTATCTGAGCCTGATTCTGACTCTCCCGCATTTGGCGGCTCAGTATGAGCAGCGCGCGATACTGTTGCAATAAGAACTGCAGAGGATTTTCCGGTGTGTAGTACGCGAGCACGGTACCCGAAGCGCTCACGTTATCAGGTTGCAACCAAATCTCGAGACTACACGAAGGTTCACCTTGCGCATTTGATTTCGGAAACGCCCCGGTGCTCCAGATGGTTCCATCCCGGCCAAAACGAACGCCATTCTCGTTTTCCAGCCACGCCACCGCATTGCGCGGTCGCTCGAAAGGCGCGAGCCCGGCTGCCAATATTCCCACCAAAACAGCTACGCAAATTAGGCCTAGGATTCTTGCGCGGATCGTTTTTCTCGTTGTGTACGAAGTTGCACGTCGAAAACTAGCATCAGCGTTGCTAGATTACAACATCGGCTCCGCGCCGCGCATCACCCGAAGCCTTCGGATACACTGTAAACCGTGGACCAGGCCAACGTAGTGATCATCGGCGGTGGCGTCGTCGGGTGCGCGATTGCCCGCGCGCTCTCGACCCGCTGGACCGATGTCTTCGTTCTCGAGGCG
>Ga0210391_10002849_pt1 | contig 14827 bp, 6 predicted proteins | sample IncBWC12OmetaG_FD_160573 | JGI IMG/M metagenome (GOLD analysis project Ga0210391, IMG submission 160573) | Forest soil microbial communities from Barre Woods Harvard Forest LTER site, Petersham, Massachusetts, United States - Inc-BW-C-12-O ... | reverse complement strand
GGCCGTTAACCAGAACCAGGTCCTGCCACCCCGCATTGTCCAGATCAATAAATGCGTCGCCCCAGCCTACAAAAGGTACACTCTCTCTTGCGATTCCGGCCTTCCGCGACACGTCCGAAAAACTCAACCCTCCGTCGTTGCGGTAGAGCACAGCATACTCGTCGCTGAAGTGCGAGATGGCTATACTCATCAAGCCATTGTTCATGTAATCGCCCAGCGCGAGGCCCATATTTGCCTGCTCCACCCCGTCCTCGCTCACCGCAACCCCGGCGTCATAGCCGATTTCCTTGAACCGTCCGTTGCCTTCGTTGCGGTACAGGTAGTTTGGTTCTCCGTCATTGGCAACAAAAAGATCCAACTTGCCGTCGTTATCGAAATCTGACCACACCGCTCCCAGTCCAAAGTAGTGGTTCGGGTCGTCGACGCCAGCCTGCTTTCCGACCTCAGTGAAGGTCCCGTCGCCATTGTTGTGGTACAGCGCATCTGGCGAACCCTTCAGGCCCCGCGGCCCACACTGCACGGCAATTTCATGATATTCGCAGGTCTTTGCCGAACCGAATGTCGGCAAGTCATGCAGGTCGAGATCGACATAATGGGCCACGAAGAGATCGGAGTAGCCGTCGCCATCGTAATCGCCGAAAGCAACACCCGTCGCCCACCCTACATCTTTGTCGAGATGGGCCGCCTTTGTGACGTCGGTAAAGGTCCCGTCCCCGTTGTTGCGATAAAGTACGACCCCGCCAAAGCAGCTCACCAACAAATCCGGCCGGCCGTCGTTGTTGTAATCGCCGACGGCCACGCCCATCGCCCAACATGGAGAGGCCACGCCGGCCCTGTCCGTAACGTCTGTGAACGTTCCGTCATGATTGTTGTGATACAGCGCGCTGCGGGCCTTCTTTCCCTCCAGTTGCATGGCAACACTCGGCGCACCTGTAAAGTAGATATCGAGCCACCCATCTCCGTCGTAGTCAATCAGCGCCACACCACCGCTCATCGACTCTACGATAAATTTCTGTTCAGGGCTGGAAAGGTGCTCAAAATGGATGCCGGTAGATTCCGTAATGTCAATAAGTTGCGGAACCGGCAGCGGCTTCTCGGCCCTCCCTTGGGCGAGAGCCTGCGCCGCTGCAGCTATAAAGATCAAGGTGCGGAGCAAATGGGAACTGCTCAAGCAGCGTCTCGCTTTAGACATCATACTTGCCATCTACTTCTCTTTATCCGGATCGCTCTGCGGACTCTGTTGTCGCATTTCTTTATATATCGCCCTCATCTTCTCTCTGATCTCTTTGTACTTCTGGTACATTTCAAGTTCACGTTTGGCGTCTTCCGGGCGCTTCAATTGCCGGTACGCACTGCTTAGACGATAGTGCGCGAGAACGTTTGTTGGATCGGCCGCTATCACGCCCTGAAGCAGGGGTAATGCCGCCTCACCCTGACCTCTCTCCGTGTCCACATGTGCCAATCCAATCGAAGCGTCCGCATCGCTCGGAGCAACGGCCAGTGCCTGCTGATAAAACTTTGCTGCTCCATCAAGATCGTTCTTATCGACCGCAATGTCTCCGAGCTTGCTGAGGGCCTTCGCGTCACGACTGTTAGCGACCACCGCCAGCTTGTACTCCTGTTCGGCCTCATCTCGGACCTTTGGATCTGGAGAGTTACGCAATGCCTCCGCCAACTCGAAGTGAATTCCCGGCAGATTAGGGTCCGCTGCCACCGCCTTGCGCAGGTTCGCAATTGTGCCCTCGGGATCGCGTGCTCGATATAGCTCATGTGCCATCGCCTGGTGCATCTGCCCGGACTCGGGTGCCACCACCGAAAGATCCAACATCGCCTCTCCAGCAAGGTCCGAGTAAATCCGGTACGCGGTGTAAAGAACATGAGGATCAGTGGGCGCCGCCTGCTTCAGAAGCGTCACAACAGCCGCAGCTTTGTCCAACTCCTGGGTCGCGGCATAGATCTCAATCAACGCCAAACCCGCTTGCACGCGAATCGCCGGCTCAGCCAACTGCGGCACGGACGCTTCGAGATCTGCCCTGGCCTCTGCGGTCTGCCCGAGCGATTTTTCGGCCAGTCCCAGGAGCGCCCGAATCTTGCTTAGGTCCGGTCTCTCTGCAACGGCTTGCTTGAGGTATGGCACGGCCTCTGCGTAGTTTTGTTGGAAGTAGAGCAGGACCCCAAGATTCGCCAGAGCGTTCAGGTTGTTTGGATCGGCCGCCAGCACAGCTTTGAACTCAGGAATGGCGAGCTTGGGCTGCTTCTGGTTTAGGTACTCCTGCGCCTTGCGCTCATGTGCCTGCGCGGTGTTGGTCGCCTGTGCCGCGAATATGGGCCCAACGCATCCTGTTCCCATAAAGACAGCAATCGTGGCAACTCGAAAGGCAAGCTTGATCTGGCGAGAATACCCGCAAATGACAAAAGAGGGGAACACAGTTAACCATCTTAAATGAGCCGGGGACGGCGGCCATAGCCACCGTCCCCGGGGTTGAAAAAATTAGAAGGTGATCCGTGCAGTAAGCTGCATCGTACGTGCGGGTACGGTTGTGTTCGTAATCGTAGAAGTCCCGGTCGAAATGGCACCTGAGCTGTTGACGGTGAGACCTGCGTTCGGTAATGCGAAGCTCGCATGGTTGAATGCATTAGCCGCGTCCGCACGAATCTGCAAGTGAACATCTTCCCAGATTTGGAAGCTCTTCCCCAGCGACAGGTTCACGGTGCTCAAATCGGGGCCTGTCAACTGGTTGCGCCTCTCATTGCCGAAGGTCCCGGATGCAGGAACGGCAAAGGCGGCTTCATTGAACCACTGATGAATGCCCCGTCCTGATAGTGACGGATTCCCGACAATATTCGGATACCATTTGAAGTTGTTGCCGCCAAGCGAGTAAGCGTTGGTGCCGTTGCTCATCGATGGAGTAAAGGGTTGACCACTCTGAACGACAAGCGTGCCGGAGATCTGCCAACCTCCGAGGATCTCGTCGACCAGACGGTTGTTGTTCAGGAATTGCTTGCCAGTCCCAAAGGGCAGTTGGTAAATGGCATTACCCTTGAAAGCGTTCCTGACATCGAAGTTCGAGTTACCGTAGTTTGCAGATGGGCTATAAGCGTTCTGCCAAGTCTCAGCGCCTCCACGACTTCCCCAACCCGAGGAGTCCATGTCGTCGAGGAAGTGCGACCAGACATAGCTGAAGTTGAAGCTGAGTCCATGGCTAAGGCGCTCCTGGATCACAGCCTGTAGCGAGTTGTAGTTTGAGATTGCGTTCAGGTTAGGCGCCGTACCGGATATGCTGATTGTCCCAAATTGTGGGAAAGGCCGGAACTGGTTATCAACTGGCGCCAGCTTACTCTGAGGGACCTGGTTGAGATCGACCGGGAAAGGAAGGTCGTGTCCGTGGCTCGCCACATAGGCCAAAGAAGCCACCATGTTTGTATTAATTTGTTCCTGCAGTTGGAAGTTCCACTGATAGGACCCACCAACCGGTTGGTGATACTGAACATAGTTCACATTTTGGCCGTTGTAGGCAGTTGGATCGGTAGTAGCGGCGATGTAAGGAAGATTTGAACCAGATGCTGAAAGAATCACAACCGGTGTAATCCCATTTGTAGTGTCCGTGACGCTACCCTTAGAACCAAACGCTCCTCCCATTACGCCGCCATTGTAGGTGTCGTTGCTCCAGTTATAGGCGTAAAGGCCAAACCCGCCCCGAATCACCGTATTGGGATTCAGTTGGTAGGCGAATCCAAGCCGAGGCAGGAAGGTGTCATATACACCGTTCTGAATCCGCCCACGGCCGTTCGCCTTGGTGGATCCATACCACATGGCACCGAGAGTGCCGGTCGCGGTGTTCTGAACTGTGGGGTCAAAGGAAGCTTCGTTGCCCTTGACCTCGCTCCAGCCGGTCTGGATCTGATAGCGCAGGCCCACATTCACCGTCAGATTGGGACGCAGCTTCCAATCGTCCTGAGCAAATATCTGAGGAAGCTTCAACCTGCCGCCGTACTCCGGCGTAACGCCTGCGTTCCAACTCTGCGTCTGACCCAGCAGGAAGTCGGCATAGGAAAGTCCGGTTTGACTGTTATTCAGGCCCGTCGCCACACCCTCCGATGTATACGAACCTGTAAAGGCCATCGTTCCTGCGTTGATATTTCCCCACGAAGTGGAGTTGTTCTGATAGATCAGGAACTCGCCTCCGAAGTGCAGAATGTGCTTACCAGTAATAAAGGTGACCACGTCGGAGGGATCATAGGCATGCTCTTTATAGACCGCGTTGATTGCGGAGTTAAGAACTGCTCCACTGTAGTTAGTGATGTTTTGGCTCGGGAAGTTGTTCGCCTGGGCAAACTGCCATCCGATCTTGGCTGGATATCCCAGCCCAAGTGTCTGAGGCACGAAGAAGTTGAGCTGATTGGTGTAGCCCAGTCTGACTTCGTTGGTCATGCGCGGACTGATGATCCACACGTCTGAAATCTGAGCATTTTGCTTGCTCACATCGTTAGTCTGGCAACCAATCGGGCAGACGCCCGCACCAAAGCTGAACCCAGGATTATCTCCCTCACTCTCCGAGATCGTGATCCTGTTGTTGGATTTGACCTGATAGTCGAGCCGGCCGAAATACCGGATAAATGGGTTCGACGAAGGAGAGGTGTAGGTATAGTTGTTGGTGAGAAGGCCCGAACTGTTCAGACTGCCTGGCGCGTTGGAAGCGGGATAATACTTTTGAATCGCCGCGGCTACGGGATCGAATCGGCTTGCTGGAATCTTGTTGCCATTGCCATATTCATCCGCAAAAGACTGGCGAATAACGCACGGGCATTGTGACGGTACTGTCTGGCCCGGATACAGGTAAGTACCTGTCGCTTGAGTCGTTGTTTTCGTGGGATCGTATATTGTTGCTTGTCCTGTGAAATCTCCGTTCATAGCAGCGGTAGTCGGAATCGTATAAAGGGTGGCTGACGTGCCGCCGTGTTGAATGATGTGATCGTAGTTAAAGTAGAAGAAGAGCTTTTCTTTGAGGATCGGCCCACCGATAGAGCCGCCGAAGTTGTTATAGCGGAGGTACTTTGTTGGTGTCCCGCCAAAGTTATAGTTGAAGGCATCAAGTGCGTCATTCTGGAAATACTCGTACGCCGCGCCGTGGAATCTGTTTGTCCCACCTTTGCTGATCTGGTTGTATAAGATGCCTCCTACGCCATACTGCGCAGAGAACGCTGAGGTGCTGTACTGAAGCTCCTGGATCGTCTCCTGGGTAAGGATGTCAGAGTTTGCGCTGGCAGGCAGAGTCGTCTCCGCCCCGTCTGACAGTACCGTGCTGTAGGGAAGATTTCCGTTGACCGCGACTGTAATTCCTGGTGCGGTGCTGCCGGCTTGTGCAAGAGCGCCCTGGGAGCCGCCGGGGGCCCCTGCTGCTCCTGGAAGAAGAATACTGAAGCTGGTCCAGTCCTGTCCTACCTCCGGCAGAGCTTGCAGTGTTTCAGCGGAAAGCGTGATCGTCTGCTCGCCGTTCTCGGTCTTCAGCAGAGGAACATCGGTGTTAACCACGACCTCCTGCGATACGCCTCCAACAGCAAGCTGCTCGTTGATTGTCGTAGGGCCGACCTCGATGGTGACGGAGGACCGCACGAGCGTTGCAAATCCTGGTTTTGAAAAGGTGATTTTGTAGGTTCCAGTGACGATCGAAGACGTGTCGTAGACACCCGCGTCGTTAGTGACGAGGTTCTTCGATACCCCAGTTGCAATATTGAGCACTGTAACCGTCGTCCCGGGTACCGCAGCGCCCGTAGTGTCGGTCACGATACCGCTGATATCAGCGGAATTGGTGCTCTGTCCAAAAGCTGTTCCTACAAATCCAGCCCAAAGAAGGACTGCGAGGACCGTGGTTGACCATCTTAGCTTCATCATGTTGCCTCCAGAAGTTGTTGCTGCTGACCGTAACTTATTGCGTCTATTTCGTTTCAAACCCATCGAGCTATCAAGCCGAAACCCTTCGGCCCATCCAAAAGTTTGAAGTTCTTATCAAGACAAACGCTTATCTTTTTCTACACAAAAACGTGCGCAACCATTTAGCACTGAGGGAAGAGCGGTCGTCAAGCTCTTTCTAAGGAAAAAAAGAGAGGATTTTTTTCGAAGAAACATTTTTGGTCAAAGTGGTAGAACCTCAGAAACGGTTTTTCTAAAGCGCCTGGAGACCCTGTGCTAATGCGTTTTAGTAAAAATCGCCATCTTTCAGCAATCACGCACATAAAAGAGAAAAACCAATGGTTCAACCAGTTGCAACGATAGTTGGGACGCCGAACTGTTACAAATTTATATTCTTCAGGACGCCTACTATTTGCCAACAGTGTCATTCGCCTCCCTGCTAGACAAACGTTTGTCTATCTGGGCGCCACGTGCTATCTGTTGTAGCGACGCTTGGAATTGCAAGACGAACGAATCAGTCAATCCCAGGATTGACTTTACAGAACCCATTTGGAGTCATTGGACGAGGAGTGTCAAGCATGTCTCTTCATCACCCGCTACGTGTGCTGCGCTGGCTCGGCATGGTTTGCCTTTGTCTTCCGCATATCGGAGCACTATCGCTGAAAGCTCAAACGCAAGGGCGATCGGACCTGGAAGCCACACTCACGGATGGGGCCGTTGCAAGTCGTTTTGTAGACGACCTCATTCATAAAATGACACTTGAAGAGAAGATAGGGCAGATGAGCCAAGTTGCGCTCAATACACCTGATAAGGAGTTCCGCGATGAATTGGTCCTGAAGGGCGAGGTGGGATCGTTCCTGTTCATAACCGATCCTAAGGAGATCAATCGCCTCCAGCATCTTGCGGTGGAGAAGGGCAGGCTGCATATCCCTCTGATCTTCGGATTCGACGTGATTCACGGCTTTCGTACCATCTATCCGGTGCCGTTGGCACTGGCAGCTTCATGGGACCCCGCCGAGGTGGAGACGGTCCAGCGCATGGCGGCGAGAGAAGCTAGCTCGGTTGGGATCAACTGGACGTTTGCACCAATGGTTGACATAGCGCGCGATCCGCGCTGGGGCCGCATTATGGAAGGAGCAGGAGAGGACCCGTTCCTTGGCTCACGAATGGCGACGGCCCAAGTGCGAGGCTTTCAAGGCGACGCCATCGGAAGCCCGGACCACATTCTCGCGTGCGTGAAGCACTTTGCCGGATATGGCGCGGCCGAAGGGGGCCGCGACTACGACTCCTCGGACATCTCCGACGAACAGTTGTGGAACGTCTATCTGCCGCCATTCGAAGCCGCGATCCGCGCCGGCGTAGGTTCTTTGATGTCCGCTTATGTTGACCTCAACGGCGTGCCGGCAACAGGAAATCGCTTTCTATTGCAAGACGTACTGCGGGACAAATGGAAGTTTGATGGTTTTGTAGTCAGCGACTGGGACTCGATAAAGAGCCTCACGACGCATGGTTTCGCAGACGGTGCGAAGGACGCGGCTGTCCGCGCGGTAAATGCAGGTGTGGATATGGAGATGACATCGCACACCTATCGCGACGAACTGGCTTCGGCAGTGAAACAAGGGCTAGTGCAGCAGTCGACTCTTGATGAGGCTGTTCGCCGTGTCCTGACGATGAAATACCGGCTCGGGTTGTTCGCGCACCCCTATGTTTCTCCCTCGCGATCAGCCGAAGAGCTAGTCTCGCCTCCGCAACGTGCGGCCGCGCGCCAGGCTGCAGAACGTAGTGCTGTGCTTCTTCGTAATGAGGGCAACCTACTACCGCTTCAGAGATCGCTCAAGTCCATTGCGATAGTCGGACCTCTCGTTGATTCGAAGCCAGACATTCTGGGCTCATGGAGTTTGGCTAGCCACCCCGCCGACGCGGTTACTGTACTCGAGGGCATTCGCAAACGACTCGGGCCCGCTATCAAGATCGCATCGGCAAAGGGTGTTGAGATTGACCGCGGTGGGCCATCTATCTTCGACGACCAGTTTCCCGATCCTAAGCCTGCGCTGACTACGGATGCCGAACGTAAGGAAGAGTTTGAACGCGCTATCGAAATGGTTAAGCAATCGGACGTCACCGTGATGGTTCTGGGAGAGGCGCAGACGATGAGCGGCGAACGCGCTTCGCGCTCGTCCCTTGCGCTGCCTGGAAAGCAGCAGGAATTGTTGGAGGCGGCCGTCGCTACGGGCAAGCCTGTGGTGTTGGTTCTGCTGAACGGCAGGCCCCTTGACATTACATGGGCCTCGCAGCATGTTTCAGCAATCCTTGATGTGTGGTATCCAGGCACTGAAGGGGGAAATGCGATCGCCGATCTGCTATGGGGAGATGTAAATCCAGGCGGCAAGCTTCCTGTGACTTGGCCGCTTAACGTTGGGCAGGTGCCAATTTTTTACGCGCATAACCTTACGCAAATCCCGGAAGCTCCGAATACACGGTACTGGGACGGGTCGAGCGCGCCGCTCTATCCATTCGGATATGGACTGAGCTACACAAAATTTACGATGAGTGGGCTTAAGATCAGCGCTTCGAGCGTGAAGTCGGGCTCATCAGTAATAGTTTCGGCGGACGTTCAGAATGTCGGCCCCGTTGCAGGCGATCAGGTGGTGCAGCTTTATACCCATCAGCGATCTGGTAGTGCTTCGCGTCCGGTCCGGGAACTCAAAGGCTTCCGTCGCCTGACACTCAAGCCAGGTGAGAGACAGACCGTAGCACTGACCTTGGATACGAATGATCTCGGCTTCTGGAGTCCGCAAACTCACCGATGGTCAATTGAACCTGGCGTTTTCGATCTGTGGCTCGGGGACGACTCCACTGCTGGAGAGCATGCAATGTTTACAGTCGAGCGCTGAGGAAATTCATCTAATTTTGCCTGATCCGCTGCCGAGCACGCCCAAGGCACCTTTAGTTGTGTGACGCGTGACGGGGTTGTTTCTTGGTCGGTTGGCCTTAAAAGTCTTATGGAAGGAAAAATATGCGATTGAGTTTGAGGTTGTCAGCGCTGGTAGTCGCCAACACGGCGATCGTACTCCACGCTGGCGGACAAAGTTACCAGGACCGCTACAAAGGAACACCTTATCAAGACAGTCGCTACAAACGGGGGGCACAGGCGATTCCCGGAAGAGTGGAATGCGCCTACTATGACCTCGGCGGCGAAGGTGTCGCCTACCACGATACAGACGCTAAAAATAATGGCAGCGGCGGCCTAAATCCCGCAGATGGAACGTACTTGAACGAGTTTCGAATGAACGAGGGCGTCGATATCTCTTACACCAAGTTCCACGATGAGATTGACAATAATCCTTACAACCTTGTTCAGCCACCGGAGAACCAGCTCTACGTTGGATGGACCGAACCCGGCGAGTGGTTTAACATTACCGTTCAAGTTGCGCATGCCGGCGTCTACGTTGCCGATCTCTTGTACACATCGAATCGTGGCGGAAGCATCACACTCGACGTGAATGGTGAGCCTTCCGGCGGACCCATCCCGGTCGCGTCAACATTCAATACTTCCGATCCTATCGCTTGGCGGCAGTGGCACCACTGGAACATCTTGCCAGGCGTCGTAAGATTGCAGCTCCCTGCAGGCAAGAACGTTCTCACAGTCCATATTGCTACGGGAGGAAACATGAATCTAGCGTATTTCAACTTCACGAAGGCTCGGTGAATCTGATGTGTCAGAGAGAGCCGGTTTTGCAACTTTCAACGCGATTCGATCCTGCCGACATCTCTTCGCTCGAGAGAGACCTTCGATTATCCACCGCGCGGCAATCGGAGCGAAAGTGTCACAGATATCGAACACACAAAAGCTACTGGCGAGGGAGCCTAATGGGATTGAAGACAACAAACCTCTTCTTGTTTCTCATCTTAACTTTGATTCCGTTGCCGTCGCAGGCGCAGAAAGAGGTCTCAGTCTGGTTGACGAACCAGGATAGGTCGGCCCTCTTGCAATTACAGACGCCGCCTTTGAGCTTCACGAGCTCTCCGCCAAGCGATCTAGTCATCAGCGTCGATGACGCGAAGACCTATCAATTAATAGATGGCTTCGGCTTTGCGCTTACCGGTGGCAGCGCTCAGCTACTGTCACGCATGGATCCTGCAAAACGCGCTGCTATTCTGCACGAACTCTACGCCGACGATGGCAATAACATCGGAAGCAGCTACATCCGGGTCAGTGTCGGTGCCTCGGATATGAATGACCATGTCTACTCCTACGACGACCTGCCCGAAGGCCAGACCGATCCGGGTATGACGAAGTTCAGCCTTGCCCCCGACAGCGCAGACGTCATTCCCGTCCTAAAGGAGATTTTAGCGATCAATCCAAAGATCAAAATACTCGCCTCTCCATGGTCCGCACCGGTGTGGATGAAGACGAGTGGCGTGGCAAGAGGCGGCGTTCTGAAACCTGAATACTTCAGCGCCTACGCAACCTATTTTGTAAAATACATCCAGGGAATGCAGGCCGAAGGTATCCCCATCGACACGCTTACTATCCAGAACGAACCGTTGAACGAAAAGAACACGCCCAGTATGCTCATGCTCGAATCAGAGCAGGACGACTTTATCAAGAACGATCTGGGCCCCGCATTCAAGAAAGCAGGCATCAAGACCAAAATCGTTCTATACGACCACAACCTGGACCACCCTCTTTATCCTCTCTCAATCCTGAGAGACCCCGCCGCAAACAAGTACATCGATGGCACAGGTTTTCATCTCTATGGCGGTACGGTCGATGCAATGACTCAAGTGCACGACGCCTTCCCCACGAAGAACCTCTACTTCACAGAGCAATCCGTAACCGAGCATAGCGGCAGTACTACGATGAACGTAAGCAAGCCCGTTGCGAGGGTCATCATCGGTGTCTCCCGCAACTGGAGCAGAAACATTCTGCTTTGGAACCTCGCTGCCGACCCTCAGAACGGCCCGCACACCAATGATGGCGGATGTACCGGCTGCGTAGGTGCGATTACTATCGATGGCGATAATGTAACTCGCCAGGTCGCCTATTACACGCTTGCTCACGCGTCGAAATTTGTTCGCCCCGGCTCCATTCGCATCGGGTCAAATGACCTTGAGCAACTCCCCAACGTGGCCTTCAAGACCACCACGGGCAAGAAGGTGCTCATCGTGTCGAACATCACCGCGGCCGCGCAGACCTTCACTGTTCGCGACCACGCCAAGGCGTTCACCACATCGCTCGGCGCAGGATCAGTTGCAACTTATGTCTGGTAGCGCGTAACTCGCATGAAACGCTGAAAGGACCTGAATAGTCGACTCGGGCGAAGACGGCGAATTCCTTGTGTGCACCAGGCGCCTAAATCGGCACACTGCTAAAGGCAGGATGCTAGAGTTTGGGGGAACCAAGGAGAAGTGATGCGGCCTGCTTTGTTGCTTTGGATTCTTCTCTGCATTAGCGCCCTGAAGATGAACGGTCAGGTAAAGGTGTGGGAAGGAACCATGCCGCTGGCGGCGTCTGACGAAGGTCCTCCTGACGAGAACCCGAACTTCGATACCTTCGCCGAGGTCGAAGACTACCCCTACACCATGCGACAGGACATACGCGCTACCGAAACGGTCCATTCGTGGCACGCACTCTATCTCGAAAACGAATACCTGAAGTGCACCGTCCTTCCCCAACTCGGCGGCCATATCTACACTTGTGTGGACAAGATCAACGGCAAGCCGATGTTCTACGCGAACCCCTCCTTCAAGAAAGCCATCATCGCCTACCGGGGCGCATGGTCCGCCTTCGGCGAGGAATTCAACTTCCCCATCTCTCACAACTGGGTGTCGATCTCCCCGGTCGACTGGTCCTACAGCGGTGCGGCCGATGGCAGCGCCTCCGTAACGGTAGGAAATCGCGACCGCGTGTACGGGATGGATTGGACGGTGGAGATCGTTCTGCGTCCCGGAAGCACGCTACTCGAAGAGCACGTCACTCTGTCCAATCATAGCGACGCCCGCCATCATTTCTTCTGGTGGAACAACGCCGGCGTCGAAGTCTGGAACGACTCTAGAATCTATTACCCGACGCAGTTCACGATCGAAGACGGCGGCGCCAACATCGATACCTGGCCGGTCAATTCTAAGGGAAAGGACCTCAGCCTGGTCGCCAATCAAGTGGGCGATTTTGAGGCCTTCGCCTACGGCAGCTCCGAACCCTTCATGGGAGTCTACAGCCCGCATACCGATTCCGGAGTCGTCCACTGGGCGGACCCCAAGGCGGTGCCGTCAAAAAAGCTCTTCTCCTGGGGTACCGATAGCAACGCGCTCGATTGGCGTAACCGGCTCTCCGACAACAACAGCAGCTACGTGGAGGTGCAGTCAGGGCTGTTCAGAGATCAGACGACCTACGAATTTCTTGAACCTCGGCAGTCCATCCGCTTCACCGAGTTCTGGATGCCGGCGCGTGGCATCGGATCCATCGCCAGGGCGAACCTTAACGGCGTGCTTGCCTTGGAGCGGACGCGCCAGAAGGACGGGAAGATCGCCCTCAAAGTTGGCTTCAACGCAAACCGGGCCATCCCCGGAGCGAAGATCACTGTCTCCGACGGCCAGAAGAACGTCTTCGAAGAAGAGGCTTCGCTCAGTCCTGCTGTCACGTGGACACACCAGATCGCGGACCTGCCAACGGACAAGACCTACACCTTTCTGCTTGCGAGTGCTGGCGGCGAACCGCTACTGAAGCACACCGAGGGCGTCTACGATTTCGTGCCGCGCGACAGCGCCAAGACCGGCTCGCGGCCTCAAATTCAGCCACCCGATCCCAAGTTCTGGGCCGAGGGAGACTTTCTCAAAAGCGGGACCGATCTTGAGTTGCACGGCGACTACCTCAATGCGTGGGACGCCTATCGTTCGGGACTGGCAAAGTTTCCCGCCAGCGTGGCACTGCTCAAGGCTGCCGGTCGGCTTGCTGACGGACTATGGCGCTATCAGGAGGCAACGACGCTTCTTCGCAAGGCCGAAGAGCGCGATAGCTCGGACGGCGAGACCCACTACTATCGCGGAATCGCCGAGACCGCGCTCGATCATCCTGCCGATGCTCGCATCGAACTAGAGGCCGCCTACAACTCGCCATCGTTCCGGGCGGCCGCCGGACTGCTGCTGGCGGAGCTGATGGCCAAGCAACACGACGCCGTCGGAGCTCTCAAAGTGCTGGATGCGGCCTGTCCGGTTTCTTCCGATGCTAATTCCAAGCCCGATGACCTTCGTTGCATCGAGGAGACCATGGCGCTAGAACGCGCCACAGGAAACCTGGAGGCGGCCCGCGATCTTGCCGGCAGGTCTCTCGCACGCTACCCGACGAGCCTGTTCCTGCGCAACGAATCTGCAAAAGTCGGCTCCCTGGTAAAGCCAGCGGGACCAGAGCTCGACCGGCACCTCGCCGCGGACACCAACCGAATCCTGAACCTCGTGCTGCAGTACAACCGCCTGGGCCTCTACACCGATTCGTTGGAACTGCTCAACCGCAGCTATCCCACGGTGGCTCCAGAGGACGCCGAACCCGGCGCGCCCTCGCCTTCCACCGATCCCCTGCTAGCCTACTATCGCGGATACTGCCGCGAAAAGCTGGGCAAGTCCGGAGCGCCTGACTACGCAGCAGCCTCGCAAATGCCTCTTCGCTATATTTTCCCAAGCGAGCCCGACGAGATCACCGTCCTGCATGCTGCGCTGGCTTTCAACGCATCAGATGCGTCCGCGCACTTTCTCCTCGGCACGTTATTTTTTTCCAAGGGAATCGCGGATCCCGCCCTCGAGGAATGGAAGATAGCCGAATCGCTCAACCCGAAGATTCCATCGCTGCAGGCCAGTGTGGGACGCGTCCTCCTCGAAGTGAAGAAGCGGCCCGCAGAGGCAGCCGCCGAGTTTCAGCGCGGCTTCCAGATGGAGCCCGGCAACGCAGCACTCTACCTAGGACTCAATCAGGCGATGCAGCAGACAGGAAAAACCCCAGCCCAGCGCGCAGAGATGATGAAGCTCTTCCCGGACCCCGCAAATATGCCGGAGCCCCTTGTTCGCGCGTTGGTCGAGGCCCTCCGTGAGAGCGGCCGCAACGACGAAGCCAATGCAGTGCTTGCGCACCGCTTCCTGCCCCGCAAAGAGGGCAAAGCCCCCCTCCAACCGCAGAAATAATCGCCCCGAACTGAGGGTTTTCGTACCCAGGTTCTCCCGTGCCACCGACTACCCTCCCCTTCATTTTTGCACAAAGTATTTGAATAAAAGACTTTAGGTTCGGACTTCGGTGTGCACGGGTCGGTTAAAGTACGAAAGATCCGGTTGGTGGCCGGATCTTCTTGCTGGTTCGTTGCTGCCTTAATTGTAGCTTGAGTGTCAAGGGCTTTTGGATGGGCCAGACCGCGTTGCTCCACCTGATATGAGAACGAGAATATGATCCTTGGCGACTCGGGCAGAATGAACGCCTTCGATGTCTAGCTGATCCCAACTTGATGGTCTTTCTGAGTACCGAACATAACGCAATGATGGCGTAAGAAAGTCCACTACTGACAACAAGAAAGAAGAAAGCTTAATGGATCGGAGTGGGGTGACGCTGCGCGCCTTATATGCCTAACAAGAAATCGCCCTGGATTCTGGAGTTCCGATTACCGCTGCGTCAGAAGCGATTTCAGTGTTGCCAACAGGCCAACGCGCGTTTCCAGATCAGGTACGACTCGAAATAGGACCGGCGATTTTGCGCTCACTGACATGACTGGTCATATGGTTTGCATTCAGATTGCCGACCAGCAGGGAGCGCGGTGCTCGGTCATAGGCCGAGAAAATAGCGGACCAAGCCGACCCCAATGCTCAGCAGGATTAGGTTAATAACATTAAGTTTGAATCTCCGGAGTACCACAAGCGAGAGAATCGCCCACCCAA
>Ga0210391_10002848_pt1 | contig 14831 bp, 14 predicted proteins | sample IncBWC12OmetaG_FD_160573 | JGI IMG/M metagenome (GOLD analysis project Ga0210391, IMG submission 160573) | Forest soil microbial communities from Barre Woods Harvard Forest LTER site, Petersham, Massachusetts, United States - Inc-BW-C-12-O ... | reverse complement strand
TTGCGCACTGCCAGGTATTCTTCAATGTGTCGGGCATCCATGGTTGAATGGTTTTGGTCGGCGCGGTCCAGTTCTTGCCGAAGCGGCTCAAACTTCTTGTTCAGATCATCGAGAACTTGATCCGCCGGGAGCGGAGGTAGCGGCTTGCTCAGATCGCTGTTGATTCCGCCGGCATAATCGCCCGGATTTAACCCTGCCAGCACACTCTCGCCATCCGGACCCACCCACACGCCCACGTTGAACGGCGTGCCTTCGGGGGTTTTCTCCAGCGACTCCGTGCCTCCGCCAGGCGCCGACGATCCCCATACCAGCTTCTGGGTGGAGAATCCCTTCACTCCGGAGTGCGCGAGAATTGTCGGCAACGATGCCGGAAATCCGAAGCAGTCGGGCAGCATGTACTCCGCGCTGGCTTTGCCGAGCTCTTTGCGAAACCAGTTATTTCCGTACAGGATTTGCCGAATGATAGTTTCGGCGCTGGGCGTGTTCACGTCGCCCTCTTCCATGGAGGAGCCCGCCGGAAACCATCTTCCTTGATCGACATACTTCTTCACTCGCGCGAAATCATCGGGAAAATATTCCTTCATGAAGCGGTAACGGTTGGCGCCGCTGAAGTTAAAAATGTAATGCGGATATTTCTCAAAAAGTTTGAAATTATCCTCCATGGTTTTGCGAATGTATTCGTCGATCACCTGGGGATATTCCCAGCGCCATTCCGTATCCAGGTGGGCATAGCCAACCACATAAAGTGTCGGCTGCTTGCTCAAATCGGGTTTTTCTGCAGTTTGTGCGCGGGCTGCGCTTAGCAATTCCACGCAAGCCAATACCACCGCTATCACGTTGTGAATTCTTCGCATCGCATCTCTCAAGATATTCAGAATGCCAGGGCAGTTGCCGGCCCGTCGAATTCAAAAGCAACAACTATTTGCGCATAACATGCTTATGCGAAATTTGGCCTCAGGGGATAATCGATGATGATGGCCCTCCCGTCAGTGAGGGCCTTGACCGAGTGAGGGACGTTTCCCGGCACAATCGCGACGATACCTGCTCGAGCGATCTGCGCCACGCCGTCAATGGTTACCTCGAGCTCGCCTTCGGTCACTTCATAGACTTCTTCTTGAGGATGGAAGTGCTCGTGAATGGACGAGCCGCGGATGAAGTCATAGTGCGCGAATGTCATGCTCGGCGAGTGGAAATAACGTCCGTACCAGCCGGGCAGGCGTTCAATCACATCGAGCGTGCGAGTATCGATGAAGGGCATAGACCTCCTGCGCTTTCACAGAAGAGTTTACACGCCTCCCGAGAAATTACGGCAGCGTCTGAACCTCCACCGATAGCACGGCCGGAAGGTCACGAACAATGGGAGCCCAATTATCTCCAGCATCGGCCGAAGCGTAGACCTGCCCACCGCTGGTGCCGAAATACACGCCGCACTCGTCCAGCGAATCGATGGCCATGGCGTCGCGCAGCACGTTCACGTAGCAGTTGCTTTGCGGCAAACCTTTGGTGAGCGCCTCCCACTCGTTTCCTCCTGCGCGGCTGCGGAACACGCGCAGCTTCCCATCGGGAACAAAGTGTTCCGAGTCGCTCTTGATGGGCACGACGTAAATCGTCTCCGGCTCGTGCGCGTGAACGTCGATCACGAAACCGAAATCGGTGGGAAGGTTCCCGCTGATCTTCTGCCAGGAATCGCCGGCGTCATTGCTCCGCATCACATCCCAGTGCTTCTGCATAAAAAGTATCCCCGGACGAGATGGGTTCATGGCAACGTGGTGAACACAGTGCCCGACCTCAGCCGTCGGGTTAGGAATGTACTTGGAATACAGACCACGGTTGATCGGTTTCCAGCTTTTGCCACCGTCGTCGGTACGAAATGCGCCCGCTGCAGAAATCGCAATGTAGATGCGCTGAGGATTGCTGGGATCGAGAATGATCGTGTGCAAACACATACCACCGGCGCCCGGTTGCCACTTCGGGCCCGTGCCATGGCCGCGTAGTCCGGGGAGTTCCGTCCAGTTCTGTCCGCCATCAGACGAGCGGAAGAGGGCGGCGTCTTCCACGCCTGCGTAAACCGTATCGGGGTCCTGGAGCGATGGCTCCAAATGCCACACGCGCTTGAACTCCCAGGGATGCTGTGTCCCGTCATACCACTGATGAGTGGTGAGCGGCTTGCCGCTTTCATCCGACGCATCGTAAACGAACTTGTTGCTTGCCGGCTTCGGAGGACCGGAGGCGGGCGCTTCAGCGCCCGCTGGTGTTCCAGGCTGATGCCATGTTTTGCCCCCGTCATCGGAGCGCTGAATGATCTGCCCAAACCAGCCGCTGGACTGCGACGCATACAGCCGGTTAGGATCCGCGGGCGATCCCTTCAGGTGATAGATTTCCCAGCCGGCAAAATGCGGACCGCTGACGTCCCATTTATCGCGTTTGCCGTCCGCGGTCAGAACGAACGCACCCTTGCGTGTCCCTACCAGAACCCGTACGCTGCTCATTCCTTCTTCCTCCTCCATTCCACTGCGCATTAAATCCTATAACGTCCCAAACGCTGCGTCTCCCCAACCTCGGAATGCGAGCCTGCGTCGTGGCACCGTCGTGAAAGTCGACGCAGGCTCTCCCCGTAAGTTTCTAGGCTGCCTTGGCGGCGGGCTGGCTGCGCATCTGCTTCATAAATCCACGCATAGCGGCGACATGGCCGGGGGATCGTTTCTCGATCCAGGCTTCATACCGCTGTGCGGCCTTTTCCAAGTGTGCAAGAAACTGCCGGTTCTGGAATTTCTCCCGGGCCTGCGGGACCATTGATTTCGCCGTTTCCCATACGCCAAAAAACTCCCCTGTGGTTTCAAAAAACAGATCCTCGTGAAGCAGGCCGTAGTTGAGCAACGCGCAGGCCTGCTCCCAGTAAGCGAGCACCATCATCGCGAATGTTCCGCCTTCGGTTCCGGGAGCCGCGATTCGCATGGCGTCGTCAAGATTCTCTACGAAATAACTCTTAAAGAACCAGTCACGTGCTTGGCGCAGACGTGCCTCCCGGCGCTGTTCGTAAACTTGCAGATGAAGTTGAGCTTGTTCGTGCGTCGGTCCTGTTTGCATAGTTTTGCTTCTCCTTTATTTATTCTTTTGAGTTCGTGGTTCCTGATGGTCCGTCTGCCCAAAGCATGACCTTCTTTGGTTCAGACCAACTCTCTACTGTATGGTCGAACGGCTGGGCCCCAAATCGACAGTCCGCGTCAAAAAAATGTAGTTGGCTCTAGAGCGAGGTTTCTGCACAACTCAGGTTGGTTAGCTCAGGTACCGACGGAGGCTTGCCCGGAAGCCGCATGCCAGAAAGCCGGCAATCAGCCGCTCGTGGGCTCGATCCTATGCGAGAAAAGAGAACTTCCCAGCTGGGGTGCGAGAACGCGATTCAGCCCGGTCGGCCCATTATCGCAGCCTCGGGTAACATGGATGGGTGCTGAATCGGAATCTCGCGCAAAGCAAACTTAACATTCTTCACGCCGCGCATCTTCGCCAACTTCCCTGGCTCGTCCACGGATTTTCCACTCGCGTGGGCGGATTCTCACGCGTATATGGGAAGAACGCGCTCAATCTGGGATTCACCAAAGACGATTCAGAGGCCGCGGTCGAGCGTAACCGTGGGGCGTTCCTGGCTACGTTCGGTGTTAGGGACGAGCCCGGAACTGGGTCCGACCCTTGGCCGCTCGTGACGCTGCGCCAGGTTCACTCCGACATAATCCGGTTCGTCGATTCAGCCGCGGAAGCGCAGCATGCCGGCGATGGGCTTATTACCGCCACCCCTGGTTTGTTGCTGGCTATCCAGACGGCCGATTGTCTCCCTATCATCCTTATCGACCCCAAGCAGCGTGCCGTCGGCGTATTTCACGCAGGCTGGCGGGGGACGCTCAAGAGGATCGTCGAGAAGGGAGTGGGCGAGATGCGCCGCTACTTCGGCAGCCGGGCGCGCGATCTTAAAGCCGCGATTGGCCCCGGCATTCAGGGTTGCTGTTACGAGGTAGGGCAAGAGGTTCGAGACCAGTTCGCCTCCCAGTTCGCCTATGCCGCGAAATTGTTCCGCGAGATAGAGGACACCAATCCCGTGCGCGAAAAATATCCTATGCTGTTTCTCACCGCACGCGCCCCCGGTCATAGCGATTTGCCGAAGAGGATTTTTCTCGACCTGGTGGAAGCGAATCGCCAACAACTGTTGGCTGTTGGCTTGCCCGCGAAGGGTATCGCAGCTTCCCCCTTATGCACATACTGCCGGACCGATTTGCTGTTCTCTTATCGCGCTGAAAAAGGCAGAACGGGTCGCATGATGGGAGTGGTGGGGATCCGCGCCCGACCGCAGGAATCAAAAGGCAGAAGTCGGAGTGTAAGAATCTGATTGCATGTTCTGCATGTTACCTTCTGAATCCTTAAGCCATGGGCGGCGCGCTGGGCGGCGGTGTGGGAAGCGCCGCGGCCTCGCCGACTCCTTCGTTCACCAAATCCTTTAACTCCTTGCTGGGCTTGAAGAAAGGGATCTTCTTGGCCGGCACCTCGACTTTTTCTCCGGTCTTCGGATTGCGTCCCACGCGCGGTTTGCGTTGTCGCGTGCGGAAACTGCCGAAGCCGCGTATTTCGATTTTGTCCCCCGCGCGCAGGGAACGCACCACGCTGTCAAAGATCGTTTCCACGATCACTTCGCTGTCTTTGCGCGTGAGTTCCGCTAAACGCGAGACTTCATCGATCAGGTCGGCTTTCGTCATAGTGATTCTTCGCTCCTAGCGGTGAGGGTGGCCGACATGCTGCCAATCGCTGGCGTGAATCTCGGGTTCAGGTCGGGCAACCTGCATAACCTTCTCAAATTTCAGGGGTTGTATGCAAGTCATAGCTTTGGGGCCGAATTCTCTGCCGTCTCGCGCCACGCCACCCTACTTCCACAAATAATAAAATCCGACATGCTGTTCCAGCATTTTCTCGGTGTTGGGGATATACTGCGAAACGTCGCCTAGCATCAGGTCGAGTAGGGTTTTACGATCTTTCTCCGGATGCACCAGCGTGGGTTCGCCGGAAATATTCACCGATTTCGCCGTCTCCTTGACGACGGTTTCAAAGTCGCCAACGTTGTCGATCAGCTTCATGGACAATGCCTGCTCTCCGGTCCACACCTTGCCATTGGCGATGGATTTCACATCTTCAAACTTCAGGCTGCGGCCATCGGCCACCGCCTGCACGAACTGCCCGAACATATTGTCGATCAGTGACTGCATGTAGGCCTGCTCGGCGGGAGTGAGGTCCCGGGCGGGATTGCCCGTGTCTTTAAATTCGCCGGTCTTCAGCACAATATTTTTCAGCTTCGCCCATTTCAGCAGATCGCCATAGTTCACCCACTCCGCGATGACGCCGATCGAACCCACGATACTGCCGTTGTCGGCATAAATCTTGTTCGAGGCGGAAGCGATGTAGTAAGCACCGCTCGCTCCCACGGTTTCAATCGAAACCACAATCTTTTTCTTCTTTTCCTCGCGGATACGCTTGACCTCGCGGTAAATCTCCTCCGACGCAGCCACGCCGCCCCCGGGCGAGTTCACATGGAGGATGATGGCCTTGATGGACGAATCGTCGCCAAACTTCTTAAGTTGGCCGACCACCGGTTGAGGCGAGAGAATGATGCCGTCAAGATCCACCACGCCAATGCGGTCGCCGAAGCCCCCCAAAGAGCTTTCGCTGCCGCCTGCGTGCAGAGTCAGGTAAACCAGCGAAAATACGGCCAGCACGAAGAGGAAAAATGCTCCTCCACCAATCAAGATCCAGAGCAAGGTGCGGGAACGTCGTTCAGCCATGAAGAAAGTTTAGCACCGGACTAGAGTGTAAGCATTCTTAGGGCTCCACCATGAACTCCGATTTCAGCCGGCGTGCGGCACACGTACTCACCATCGGCGTAGATTTCGAGCGGGGCTTCGGTTTCCACGCGGAGGCGCGTGGCCTGAAAATAATCCACTTCGCGGATGCGCAGGTGTCGGCCAAAATAGACTGTGGGAAACATGCAGGCCAGTTTGAAAGGATCAATACCGCCGATCACACACACGTCGAGATAGCCATCGTCCATTTGCGCGTGAGGAGCAATCTTCATCCCGCCGCCGTAAGTGGAAGTGTTGGCAAAAGCCGCCAGGATGGTGGGCTGATTGCTGTGGGTTGCCCAAATGCCTTCGTCGCCCGCAATCATAATTTTCGTGGGGAACGGCGCAAACCCAAAGATTGTTGGCGCCAGAGTTAGCGCGTACCCGCCGTGCCTACGCAGCCAGCGCGGCAACTTGTGGGCACGGCGAGAGACCTCGGCGTCGAGGCCGATGCCTGCCACGCTGCAGAAATATTGCGGAGGCTCATCTGGCGCGGGCGGCACACCCGCTTCGGATGAAACTGGAGTAATGGTTCCCAGATCGATGGCGCATACATTTGTTTTGTCGGTCACTGAACCGCCGCCAGGCCGCGAGCGAATCGCGCACCCGGCGAATGCCAAGCGCGCGCGCAAAGTCGTTGCCGCTGCCGGCCGGCACAATCAGCACCGGCAGTTTCAATTTCACCAACTGGCTCAGTTGGCGATGGATGGTTCCATCGCCGCCAAACAGCAGAATGATGTCCACCTGATCCGCAGCCGAGGGCACCCCGACCCGCCAGTCGATAGTCTCGTCAGTCTGGAAAGGCTTGAGGTTTTTCGGAGAACATCCCAGCCCGAAGATGGCAGCAGCGCGCATGTGGCGGTCGAGAGTAGCAGAATCCACCACGGAGGCACAGAGACACGGAGGCAAACGCGCCGAAAAGAAAGCGGTGTGCCTCAGGGCAGGATCTGCACTCTCTTTATCCGGTGGCCTACGCGAACATCAATTGTCAAAGCCGGGACCCCGGCCAGATACACTGGATCTTTCACGATTTCGGTGTTGAACCTGACGGAGCCTGCTTTTCTTTTCTTACCTGCTTCAGTAACTGACGAAGCAAAGCCCGTTTTGAAGAGAAGCTTGTCCACCTTGATGGAAGATCCCGGCAGCGGGCTGAGTTCTCCGACGTCGCCAAGCCGGAGGGCTATCATTTCTATTAAATCCGGCACCTGGTCCTTCTGAAACTGCCGCGCCCAATCCTCCCCCGCCTTCCCCGCAGCCTCCGCTGAATGGAAGTCCGCCACAATCCTGCGCGCCAGATCCTTCTTCGCCTGCATGGGGTGCGACTCGCGCTTTATCTTCTCGATGTCGGCTAGCTGAACATCCGTCAGCAGCTCATAGTACCGCCACATCATTTCGTCGGAGATGCTCATGATCCTGCCGTACATCTCCAGCGGTGGCTCATGAATCCCAATTGCATTGCCGAGTGACTTCGACATTTTCTGCACGCCGTCTAGGCCTTCGAGAATTGGCGTGGTCAGTACCACTTGCGATTCCTGGCCATAAGCACGCTGCAACTCGCGGCCAACCAGCAGATTGAACTTCTGGTCCGTGCCGCCGAGTTCCACGTCGGCTTCGAGCGCGACCGAGTCGTATCCTTGCACAAGCGGATAGAGCAATTCGTGCAAGGAGATCGGTTTCTCATCCTGAAACCTCTTACGGAACTCTTCGCGTTCAAGCAGTTGCGAGACGGTGTACTTCGCCATCAAACGGACGAAATCGTCGGAGGCGAACGCCCCCATCCAGCGTCGATTGAAATCGACTACCGTTTTCTGCGGATCGAGAATCTTGAAAACTTGCGCTTTGTAGGTTTCCGCGTTCTCTTCAATCTGTTCGCGCGTAAGGGGCGGGCGAGTGACCGAGCGTCCCGTGGGGTCTCCGATCATCCCGGTGAAGTCCCCGATCAGAAAAATCGCGGTGTGGCCCAGATCCTGAAAGTGTTTGAGTTTGCGCAGCACAACGGTGTGCCCTAAGTGCAAGTCGGGAGCGGTGGGATCCATGCCAAGTTTCACGCGCAGCGGCGTGCCGGTAGCACGCGACTTCTCCAACTTGGCGCGCAGGTCGGCCTCGCGAATGATCTCCGCGGAGCCCTTTTTGAGATACGTGAGTTGTTCGTCGACAGATGGGAAGCTTGACATGGGAAATGTCATTATAAAGAAAGGCAGAAATCAGAATGCAGAAGTTAGAATTGATGCGAAATGAATGACGCCCGTGACCACGACAAAAACAAAAATACAGATACAGATACGAAAGGCCATTGCTGCGGATATTCCCCGATTACGGGAAGTGATTGAAGACTCGGTCCGGGGCCTGCAGGCAGGCGATTATTCACCAGCGCAGATTGAAGGCGCGCTGCAGTCGGTGTATGGCGTGGATAGCCAGCTGATCGCGGATGGAACCTATCTGGTGGCTGAAGCCATCGTCTCGCGGGGCAAACCTGAGATCGTCGGCTGTGGTGGATGGAGCAAGCGCAAAACCTTGTATGGTGGCGATCAATATGCGGGACGAGAAGACTCGCTCCTTGACCCTACGCAACATGCAGCAAAGATTCGAGCGTTCTTCATACATCCGAACTGGGCGCGCTGCGGGATTGGCAGCTTGATTCTCGAAGCCTGCGAGAACGCTGCGCTGGAAACGGGCTTCACGCGCTTGGAGATGGGCGCAACTCTGAGCGGAGCGGCCTTTTATAAGGCGAAAGGATATGCAGGGGTCGAAAATCAGGAGGTTCCACTGGGGAACGGAGAAGTGCTGCCAATTGTGAAGATGGAAAAGAGAGTCGCGCCCCCGCCCCGACGACGTTCTTAATGTGAGGACATCCGTCTCGGCTATCCCGGCGAGCGCAGCGAGATGTTAACAGTCAAAAGCCGGCGTGCTTCGGCACGCCGGGACAGCCGTGGGCTGTTCCCCCATTGAGTTTGTGCGCCGGTCGAGGGAAACTCAGGGACTTGCGGTTTTCCTTTTCAAGCGCCGTCCCACGATTTCAAAATTTCCGCCTAGCACAATGTTGATCGCCTCGGTGTACGCGATGTATTCCTGCTCCAGAATGCGGGCAGCGAGCGAGCGCTCATCATCCCCCTCAACTACCGCGACCGCTTTTTGCGCGACGATCGCACCGTGATCCAGTTCCTCGTCCACGAAATGCACCGTGCAGCCGGAGACTTTCACCCCATAGGCGAAGGCCTGTTCCTGCGCTTCGAGTCCAGGAAACGCGGGCAGCAATGACGGATGAATGTTCAGAATCCTGCGCGGGAACTGTTGGACAAACCACGGTGAAAGCAACCGCATGTAACCGGCAAGGCAGACGAAATCTACCTTGTGTTGCTTTAACGCCGCGACAATCTCACGGTCGTGCGCTTCGCGGGGCTTCCCCTGCGAGGGGATGACGAGCGAGTCAAAGCCGCGCCGCTGCGCTGTGGTAATGCCAGGAACGCCCGCTTTGTTAGAGATGACAACGGCTATTCGCGCGTCCGTAATGCGTCCGCCATCGATGCTGTCGGCGATGGCCACAAAATTCGAGCCACGTCCTGAGAGGAGAATACCAAGGTTGTGCATGACGTCAGCGCTCTCAGCTGTAGATTACTTTGCGCTCGCCCTTTACGATGCGGCCTACGGTGTATGCTTTTTCCCCCACCCGTTCGAGCACGGTCTGTGCTTTCTTGAATTTTGCCAAGGGAACCACCATTAGCATGCCCAAACCCATATTGAAGGTGCGTAACATTTCTTCCTGGGTAACGTTTCCCAACTGCTGCAGGTGCTCGAACAAGGGCAGCACGGGCCAGGACCCAAGCTCAATCAAGGCCGCCGTGCCGCGAGGAAGGACGCGCGGCAGATTTTCTGTGATGCCGCCTCCCGTGACATGCGCCAGCGCCGAAACGCATTGGCCGTCAATCAGCTTTCTCAAAGCGGGCCAATAGCTCTTGTGCGTCCGCATCAACTCATTGCCTACTTTGTTCTTGATTTCGTTCACGTAGTCGTCTGGCGAATAATGGCCGACCTCGAAAAGGAGCTTGCGAGCCAGCGAATATCCGTTTGTGTGCAGGCCGTTCGAGGCCAGACCAAGAACCACATCGCCGATCTGCACATCCTTGCCAGTAATAATCCGGTCTCGCTCGACCACGCCTACGATGAATCCCGCAAGGTCGTACTCACCATCGGGATAAAAGCCGGGCATCTCGGCGGTCTCGCCGCCGATCAGAGCGCAACCATTGTGCTTGCAGGCGTCGGCGATGCCTTCGACCACCTGCTCGGCGACCGAGGGATCCAGGGTTCCTGTCGCCAGATAGTCCATGAAAAACATTGGCGCCGCGCCCTGAACCGCGATGTCGTTGACGCAGTGGTTGACCAGGTCCGCACCGACGGTGGAATGGAGACCCATTTCGAAAGCGATCTTTAGTTTCGTTCCCACTCCATCCACGCTCGAGACCAGTATGGGATCTAGATATTTGGTCTTGTCGATCGCGAAGAGTCCGCCAAAGCCGCCAATCTCGCTGAGCACGCCTCGGGTAAAAGTCTTGTGAGCCAGATACTTGATGCGCTGTTTGGTACGATTGGCGCGATCGATGCTCACGCCCGCATCAGCGTAGGTGATCGGGGTTCCTGCGGACGTGGGTTTCTTAGCCACGGGTTCCTGATGGGTCTCTTTTCTCAGTCTCGTTTTACTGCGGTTGTGGGGAAACGCTGGATTGCTCGCGAAGCCTTAGCTTCTAAGGCCGCTCATTGTAGCACGTTCGAAACAGATTACTTGTCCGGAAAGCCCCAGGATGGAGAGCCAATAACAGTGAATACACTACCCACTTCTTCCGCGGACGCGCACGCCCGCTCGTCACTGCCGGACATGTCTCTAATGGGCGATGAAGTCTGAAAAGTAATATGCCAGGATTCCGAAAAGAGCCAAGCCAGAAATGCCGTAAGCGGTGAGAACCCAAGCGCCGCGGCCTTCACGATGCCTGCTGGCTGTAGATTGTTGCACAGAGGAAGAGACTGCTGGGGCCCGATCTTCCATACCAGGAACCTCCGAACGGAAAGATCGTGGCGCAAGTACGTTATGCGTCACGCCTGCCCGGCAACGAGGCCGAACAAGAATACATGAGCAGAATTTTACTACGGTTTTGTTGCTGGCGAACAAGTTTGTTGCCGGCGAAACAATGAACATCCTGTCGAGAGCAATGTGGGGAAATTTGTTCTCATTGTGGCGTGGTCGCGGTCTAGAGGACAGGCCAAAGTTCCCCTTTGTACCGGTTGGCGTGAGACCTATGATTGCGCCTCCCCAAGCCTGGCCTTGGGATTCACACGCCAAAGGCCTTAGTATTACCCAATGCGTAGTTTCTTTCTGCCGCTTCTTGTTCTTTCTGTGTTGGCCGCTCCTTTCGCTGGCTCTGCTCAATCGGATCAGGCGCCGAGTAACTCGACCCTGCCAGCGAAAGCGAAAAAAGGCGCGAAGGCCACCGACTCCAAGCCTTCTGAGACTCCACCTTCCAAACCTGAGGAAGCCAAGCACGATTATTCCACGGAAGCGTTTGTCGTCGAGCAATACCGGTCAATCTACCGTTTCGAAAACGATGGCACAGGCCGCAAGGAAACCGTTGCGCGCGTGCGGGTGCAAAGTGAGGCCGGGGTCCAGCAGTGGGGGCAGATTCAGGTCGGCTATAACTCCGCCAATGAACGGGTTGAAATGGACTATGTCCGCGTAATCAAGGCCGACGGCAACGTGGTAAAGGCCGGGGAAGATGCCGTGCAGGATTTAAGTGCTCCCCTGGAGCAACAAGCCCCGGTTTATACGGACTATCGCCAGAAGCACATCACGGTGCCTGGCCTGCGCCCCGGCGAAGTGCTCGAGTACCACATCGTAACGTTGATTCATACCGCCTTGGCACCGGGGCAGTTCTGGGCGGATTACGAGTTCGATAAGAACAACATCACCCTCGACGAAGAAGTTGATGTGGATGTTCCTTCCGCCCGGCCGATTAAGTTGAAGAACAAACCTGGCATGGATCCGAAGATCTCGGAAGAGCAGGGACGCCGCCACTACCACTGGACCAGTTCGCATCTGGAGCGCGAAGACGATCAGAAAGACAAAGAAAAAGCTAACGACAAAAGGAAAAAGAAGCATCCCGAAGACGAACGGCCTGACATTCAGTTAACCTCTTTTGTGAGTTGGGAGCAGATAGGCCTCTGGTATGCGGGTCTGGAGAAAGACCGGCGTGCGCCTTCGCCGGAGGTCCGGGCCAAGGCAGAAGAACTTACGAAAGGCCTCGACAACGATTTAGATAAGGTCCAGGCGCTCTACGATTTCGTCGCCAAAAATTTCCGTTACGTCAGCCTGTCCCTGGGACTAGGCCGCTATCAGCCGCACGCCTCGAGCGATGTGCTGCACAACCAGTATGGCGACTGCAAGGACAAGCATACCTTGCTGGCCTCGCTGCTCGAAGCCGAAGGCATGCATGCGTCGTCCGTGCTGATCAACTCCAGCCGCAAGCTCGATCCCGACGTGCCTTCACCATCGCAGTTCGATCATGTCATTACTTTGCTGCCCATGACGACGCCCCATGAAGAGGTTTGGATGGATACCACCAGCGAAGTGGCTCCATTCCGCCTGTTGGCCTACAGTCTGCGCAAGAAGCAGGCTTTGGTGATCCCGGCCTCCGGCACGCCGCACCTTGAGGAAACGCCGGCCGACACTCCCATGCCCGACAGCGAGATTTCCGAGGTCGATGGAAAAATCAATGCGATCGGCAAACTCGAAGCGCACGTGCACTACACATTTCGGGGCGACGAAGAATTGCTGCTGCGCTCGATCTTCCGCCGCGTGCCCGAGGCGCAATGGCAGCGGGTCGTTGAGAATGTGAACTCCGGAATGGGGGGCGATGTCACGAACCTGAAGATCAGCGATCCAGCCGCCACGCGCGAAGCATTCACCATGTCATACGATGTCGCGAGGCCGAATTTCCTCGATTGGTCAAAGAAAAAATCGGATCTAACATTGCCCCTCTGCCAGTTCAACCTGCCGGATCTCAGTGATGACGACAAGGAGGCCGATGCTGAGCCCCTGAAGCTCGGTCCCAAGGCGGAATACGTTTATAAAATAAAGCTCGAAATCCCAGCGAAATACACTGCGCGGGCGCCTCTGCCATTTTCCCTGAAGCGCGATTACGCGGAGTATCAAGCCACTTACAAACTGGAAGGGACCACCTTCACCGCTGGCCGCTCGCTCACCTTGCGTCAGGACGAGCTGCCGGCTCCGCGCGCGGAGGATTATGAGGCCTTCCGCCGTGCCGTCAGTTCTGACTTAGGTCAGTTTCTTTCGGTCGAGAATACCGTGGCGGGAACTCCCAGCGCGCCCGCCGATATGAAAGCGGACGACCTCGTGGAAAGCGGTCGAGCGGCCATCGCCAGCAACAATCTGCCGGTGGCGGTTCAGCTTCTCAAACGCGCCACGGAAGTGGATTCCAAAAACAAATACGCGTGGTACGCCCTGGCCCTCGCCTACATGGGCATGCGCCAGAATGATGATGCCATCGCCGCTCTGAAAAAGCAGATCGAAATCAATCCTTACGATGAGTATGCCTACAATGCTCTGGGCCGAGCCTTCTGGCAGGAACGCAAATACGACGACGCCGTCACCGCCTTCGACAAGCAGATCGAGATCAATCCCCTCGACAAGTTTGCCCACGCCGGGCTCGGATCCATGTATTCCGAGTGGCACAAATACGACCTGGCTGCTGGCGAATTAGAGAAAGCCACCTCTTTGACCCCCGACAATCCAGAGCTGCAGGTCAGCCTCGGGGACGCTTATCTCAACCTTGGCCAGGACGACAAAGCGTTGGCCACCTTCGACCACGCGGTCGAACTTTCCGCCACGCCGCTGGTTTGGAACAACATCGCCTACCAACTCTCGCTCAAGAAATCTCATCTGGACCGTGCGCAACAGTATGCGGAGTCCGCGGTCTCGGCCACCACAGCGGCATTGCGCAACTTATCCCTCGACCGCCTCACGCCGCAGGAGTTGCCTCTGGTGCCCTCCCTCGTTGCCTACTGGGACACGCTGGGCTGGGTTTATTTCAGCAGAGGCAATCTCGACAAGGCAGAAAAATACGTAGCGGCCGCGTGGGGACTGGGAGGCCATGGTGAGGTCGGTGATCACCTCGGGCAGATTTATGAGAAGCGGGGCGATAAAGATCTGGCCCTGCGCACCTATGCGCTTTCCCTGAACGCGCTGCGTCCTGACCCTGAGACGCGCGGACGTCTGGCCTCGCTGAGCGGCGGCGACGCCAAGGCCGATGCCGCCGTGGCGAAATACAAAACGGACCTGCAGCGGACCCGAACCATCGACCTGGGGAAAGTTGCTAAAGAAGATGCGAGCGCTGAGTTCTTCCTGTTGCTGAGCCGCGGCGCCAGTTCAGCCGCAACCGTTGAAGGCGTGAAGTTCGCCAGCGGCGATGAGAAGCTCAAGCGCTTTACCGACGCCCTTCGCACCGCCGAGTACCCGGTCACCTTCCCGGACGACACTCCGGTGAAAATCCTCCGCCGCGGAATTCTTTCCTGCTCGACCGGGACCGGCAACTGCTCGTTCGTGCTCATGCTGCCGGATGACGTGAGAACGGTGGACTGAAAGACGCCGTCCGCTCACCGTGCTGCCGGTGAAGATTAGGGGTGGTTGCCTCGCCGCTCCAACCTCGTCGCCGATTGTTCGCTGCAGCCTGGGGTCGCAACTCGTCCACAACAAGCGGGAACTTTCGGGCTCGATCCGCGTATCCTGAGTAACCTTCGACGAATGATCCGGCTGATCGGTCAGGGAAAAACGAGGGTAACACAGCTGAAAACGGCCCCGACCATGCCAAGAGCTGGCTGGTTCAGTCGGGATGCGTGGCTAAACCAAGAGGAGCGCGGACCAGAGGCCCGAAAAGGACGAGGAGTCATTAC